>Ga0310786_10003550_pt1 | contig 22598 bp, 18 predicted proteins | sample AusTroGonzalo_MG_FD_203881 | JGI IMG/M metagenome (GOLD analysis project Ga0310786, IMG submission 203881) | Bovine rumen microbial communities from tropical cattle in Woodstock, Queensland, Australia - Gonzalo_03 (v2) (version 2) | ecosystem: Host-associated > Mammals > Digestive system >...
GCCCATTTGTGGCCGAGGGGGTAGTCCTTGCGGAGCAGTTCGCTCTCAATGGTGCGGAAGGACTCTGTCATAATCTGCTGACCAACAGCCTCACCCCCAGCCCCTCTCCCAAGGAGAGGGGAGTGGTTAGTGTTGACCGTGGAATAATCAGCGGAAGAACTATATACTCCCCTCTCCTTGGGAGAGGGGTCGGGGGTGAGGCTGTATCCCCTGGGAGTGATTATCTTGCCGTCAGCAATATATGACTGGGAGTTGCCGATGAGGATGACGGTAAACATGTCGATGTCTTCGGGGTCCAGTTGGCCCAAAGTGGTGACTTTTATTTCCTGTTCGGGCCTGCCCGCCTGTCGGACATAACCTACAGGCGTCTCCGCAGAACGCTGTTTCAGGAAAAGCTCTTGTAATCGATATAACTGCCAGTAGCGGCCGTGTGACTTGGGGTTATAGACAGCCGTCACAAAGTCGCCTGCCGCCGCTGCTTTGATGCGCCTCTCTATGACTTCCCAGGGTGTCATCAGGTCTGAGAGTGAGATGATGCATAGGTCGTGGCCAATCGGTGCGCCCAACAATGAGGCCGCCTTCTGAAAAGCGGAGATGCCTGGCAATGTCTCGATTTCGATGTCCGACTGATGCGCCAGCCTCATCTCGTAGATGAGCGGTGCCATGCCATAGATGCCGGCATCGCCTGAGGAAATCACCACGACGGTCTTCCCTTGTTCTGCCAGTTCGAAGGCTTGCTCTGCACGTTCACGCTCCTTCTTCATGCCTGTGTCGATACACTCGCAACCAGGCTTCAGATAGGGTTCCACAAACTGGAAGTAATACTTATACCCCACAACGGTATCAGCCTCACTAACGGCCTTAATCACGGCTGGTGTGATGTCCTCACAACTGCCCGGCCCGATTCCTGCAACAATAATTTTCTTCATATTGTCGGCAAAGTTAATCATTTTTTTGTAATTTTGCAGCAAAATTCAGAATAAAAACAAAAATGGAACGAAAAATCATTCTAATCACGGGAGGACAACGCTCTGGCAAGAGCCGTCAGGCAGAGAATCTGGCACTGAGTCTTTCCGAGTGTCCTGTATATGTGGCCACGGCGCATATCTGGGACGATGAGTTCCGTGAACGGGTGCGAAAGCATCAGGAGCGTCGCGGGCCTCAGTGGACGAACATCGAGGAGGAGAAATATCTGAGCAGGCATGATGTCACGGGACGTGTCGTGGTGATTGACTGTGTGACGCTCTGGCTGACAAACTTCTTCTTTGAGAGTTCTGAAGTTGACCAGACGCTTGAAGCCGTCAAGGCAGAGTTCGACCGTTTCACCGCCGATGATGCCACCTATATCTTCGTGACCAACGAGATTGGCAGCGGTGGCGTCAGCGAGAATGCTCTGCAAAGAAAGTTCACCGACCTGCAAGGCTGGATGAACCAATACATTGCCTCAAAAGCCGACGAGGTGATACTTATGGTAAGTGGAATAGCAATAAAGGTAAAATGAGGACATTTAAGATAGAGACGCCCGAGGAATCATTACGCCCTGCGATTCAGGCCAAGACAGACAACCTGAATAAGCCCAAGGGCTCACTCGGAAGGTTAGAGGAACTGGCAATGCAGGTGTGCCTGATTCAACAGACACTCTCGCCAGAGCTGACTCATCCCTGCCATCTGCTGTTAGGCGGGGATCATGGCATCGAACGCGAGGGCGTGAGTGTGTCTCCTCGCGAAGTCACCTGGCAACAGATGATTAACTTCACCCGTGGCGGCGGGGGTGTCAATATGTTCTGTCGCCAACATGGCTTTAAGCTGCGTATCGTTGATGTTGGCGTGGATTATGACCTGAGCCATATCCCAGGCATCATGAACCGCAAGATAGCACGTGGCACGAAGAACTTCCTTTATGGGCCAGCTATGACGGAAGAAGAATACGACAAGGCGATTGAGGTAGGTGCTGCTCTGGTGGATGACTGTATCGAAGATGGTTGTAAGGTGCTGAGTATCGGTGAGATGGGCATCGGCAACACCTCGCCGTCGAGCATCTGGATGCATCTCTTTGGCAACATTCCCCTGGCCGGATGCATTGGCGCTGGAGCAGGGCTTGACAGTCCTGGCATCCGCCATAAGTGCGAGGTGCTTTCCCAGGCGGTAGCCAATTATAAAGCCTCCCATGGAGAGGGGAGGGTGGAGGAGACTCTCTTTTATTTCGGCGGTTTCGAGATGATTGCTGCCATCGGAGCCATGTTGCGGGCGGCTGAGTGCCACCTTATTATATTAATAGATGGCTTCATCATGACCGCCTGTGCCTTGGCTGCCATCCGACTCTGTCCGGCCTCCCAAGACTATATGATTTTCACTCATTGCGGCGATGAGAGCGGCCACCGGAAGATGCTGGACATTGTCGGTGCCAGACCGTTGCTGAGTTTAGGCTTAAGACTTGGTGAGGGTACTGGTGCCCTCTGCGCTTATCCTATCATCGACTCTGCCGTCCGCATGATTAATGAGATGAACAACTTCGACAATGCAAACATCACCAAATACTTCTGAACAATGGAAATACAAATAGATCAAACCCGTTGGTATGACCGCATCTGGGCCGCTTTCATCTTCTTTACCCGTTTGCCTTTCTGGCGACTCTACGAACCGCCGACGGCATGTTATAAAACGGTTGTGGAACACTGGCCGTTGACAGGGTGGCTCACAGGTAGTGCGATGGCAGCCACACTCTTTTTCGGCAGCATGATGTTGCCCTATCCCGTTGTCGTTGTCGCTGCTATCGTTGTGCGTCTGCTGATTACGGGGGCTCTTCATGAAGACGGACTGGCCGACTTCCTCGACGGTTTTGGTGGTGGAGGTACGGATCGCCGGCGCATCCTCGACATTATGAAGGATTCGCACATCGGGACGTATGGGGTGTTGGGACTCATCATGTACGAACTGCTTTTGGGAGCGGCCCTTTTCTCAATGTCGGCAGAGATGGCCGCATTAACCATCCTTGCTGCTGACCCTTATAGTAAGATGGTGGCGAGTGAGTTGATTATCATGATGCCATACGCCAGGACGGAGGAGACGGCCAAGAACCGGACGGTTTACCGCAAGCCCTCTGTGGCAGCAGGTATATCGCTGGCCGTTCAGGGGTTGCTGCCTTTGGCCGCTTTCCTTTGGTACACAGGTCTGCCTTGGGAAATGATTCTTTTCGTGCCCTGCGTGGTGATGTATTTCCTCTATCTGTTGATTTGGCGGCGACTGCGCGGCTATACAGGTGACTGTTGTGGTGCCGTCTGCCTGCTGGTGGAGTTGGCGGTATGTTTAGTGGTCTGTGCATACAATTAGAAGCCCCCAAAGGCATAGTGCGACAAGCGCAACCATTATCACTTCAGCCGTTCGATTGATGCGAACGGCTTTTTTCATGTCGGCGGTCGTGAGTTCGCGGTCGTTCTCGCCAATATACGGTTTGTCGAACAGTTCGCCGAAATAATAGTGGGGTCCCCCGAAACGGCAGTTAAGGATGCCTGCCAAGGCCGCTTCGGGATAACCGCTGTTAGGCGAGGCATGGTTGCGACCATACTTGCGAACGAAACTGAAAAGTGAAAAGCGAAAAGTGAAGATGGTGTGAGGCAGAATCATCAGCAGGGCCGTCAGACGGGCGGGTATGTAGTTGGCCATGTCATCGATATGGGCCGCCCAGCAGCCGAAGTCCTTATAACGCTCTGTCTTATAACCAATCATCGAGTCGAGCGTATTCACCATCTTGTAAGCCAGCATACCGGGTGTGCCAAGCAGGGCAAGCCAGAACAACGGGGCGATGACACCGTCGCTCAGGTTCTCGGCGAGGGTTTCAAGGGCAGCGGTGCGCACCTCCTGGGCGGAGAGCTCAGAGGTGTCGCGACCCACGATGCGGGCCACTTGCTTGCGGCCTTCTTCCAATGAGCGGTCGAGGGCAAGGAAGACCGCACGGACTTCGCGGATAAGCGTTGTGCCGGCAAGACCATAGAAAATGATGATGGCATCGAGAAGCCTCACTCCCAGCCCCATTCCCAAGCAGAGTCCGCCTACCTGTAGCCCTTCTCCAAACGGAGAGGGCAGTAGACACAACGCATAACGCACCAACCATGTTATGACGAAGACTGCCATGATGAGGGTGATGGCGGTGATGGCACCTTTTAGCTTGCGGTTGGAGCCATGATTGAGACGGTGTTCACAGAAAGCGATGGCCTTGCCGAACCACACGATGGGGTGTGGCAAACGCTGGGGGTCTCCGAAGAGGAGGTCGAGCACCCAGCCGATGAGCAGAGAAACAGGGTTAGTCATCAGTCAGTATCTGATACAATCTGTTCATGTCCACATATTTACGGACGTGCTCAGCCAATTTGTCGTATTGCTCTTCCTTGAAAGCCTGATAATCAAAGGGAGAGTCTGTCTTGGCCAGTTTGTCGGAGAAGGGCTGTAAAAGGAAATCCACGAAGGACGCATTGTCAAGGATGCCATGCAGATAGGTGCCCATGCACTTTTCATCAACGAGACAGCCATCCTCCCTGCCATCCGAGAGATGCAGTAGCGGTGAGGCCTTCGCATCACCGAAAGGACGTGTCTCGCCCATGTGGATTTCATAACCGCTTCCATATTCACATGCAGCCTGCTGTGTCACTTTTTCGCCAGACATTGTGGTGGAAACAGGAAGGAGGCCAAGGCCTGGCAGTCGTTCGATGTTGCCTTCCACATGGTCAGGGTCGCATACCTCGACGCCCATGATCTGGTAGCCGCCGCAGATGCCAAGCACCGTGGCTCCCTCGCGGTGGGCCTTGACGATGGCCTGTGCACAGCCGTTGCGACGGAGCTCATAGAGGTCGTGCAGGGTCGATTTGGTGCCGGGCAGGATAATGATGTCAGCCTTGCGGATGTCATCCACATTATTGGTATAAAAAAGATGTACGCGAGGGTCTTGTTCCAGAGAGTCGAAGTCGGTGTAGTTGGACAGGTGCTGGAGCATCACGACGGCAACATTCACTTTCCCTTGTTGCAACGCGAACGATTTCTGGGCCAAGGCCACCGAGTCTTCTTCCTCGATATGGATGTCTTTATAATAGGGTACGACCCCCAAGACCGGAACGCCACAGATTTCCTCCAACATGCGCCGTCCCTCATCGAAGAGCCGCAGATCGCCACGGAACTTGTTGACGATGATGCCCTTGATCAGCTTTCTGTCCTCAGGTGTCTGCAGGGCGATGCTGCCATAGACAGAGGCGAAGACGCCGCCACGGTCGATATCGCCGACAAGGATGACGTCGGCATTGGCATGGCGCGCCATCGGAAGGTTTACCAGATCGGTATCGCGGAGGTTGATCTCCGAGATGCTGCCAGCGCCTTCCATCACGATGGGGTTGTATTTGGCTGCCAGGCGGTCATACGCCTTACAAACCTCCGCACGGAACCCACCCTTCAGGGTGGAGTTCCAATAGTTGTACGCGGACTTATTCCCGATAGGCCTGCCATTGAGCACCACCTGACTGGTATGGTCAGAAGTGGGCTTCAGCAGCAGTGGGTTCATGTCCGTATGACAGGGGATGCCGGCGGCTTCAGCTTGTACAGCTTGCGCACGGCCTATTTCCAGACCTTCGGGGGTGGCATAGCTGTTGAGCGCCATGTTCTGTGCCTTGAAGGGAGCCGGGCAGTAGCCGTCTTGTTTGAAGATACGGCAGAAGGCGGCCGCAAGGATGCTTTTGCCGACGTCGCTGCCCGTTCCCGCCAACATAATGGGATGCAATTTATCATTTATCATTTATCATTTATCATTTAGGGCGAAGCCCGCATACAGGTGCGTATAGCTTGCAAAGACATTCTTATACTTGAACACAGGGGTGGGAACGGGTTCGCCTTTGGCGTTATATACTTGTACAATACTCTTTGGAACCTCCCCCAGGAACTGGGTATAGTGGAACTCGTGTCCCCGGAACACCTTGCCGTCAAGGGTGAACTGACGGTATCCGAGCGACAGTCTGCGGTCAGCTTGACGGGCAGAGATGGTATAGGGCAGCACCCCGCACATGGGGTATTCGCCGTTGTCGGTCACAATCTTCTCACAGAGATACATCATGCCGCCACATTCGGCCTGAATGTGCCCCCCCCGCTCGGCAAAGTCTTTTATGGCTTGGCGACAAGCCGCGTTGCTGGCCAGTGCCTCCAAGTGTTTTTCCGGGTAGCCACCAGGCAGGTAGAGCAGGTCAATGCCCTCAAAACAAGGCACCTGTGTCTCCGGGTCAAAGAACGAGACGCTTTCAAGACGGCTTACCACTTCTTGGTAGATAAAAGAGAAACTCTCGGCATTTTGGGCTATCATCACTTTCAGTCTCTCCCGTGGAGACTGTTCGTCTCTCCCGTGTAGACTCTTTGTCTCTCCCGTGGAAACTGTCAGCCGGAGCAGCCGTTTCCAGTCTATATATGTGTTCAGAAGGCTTATCAGGGGCCTGCTTTCTGTCTGTGCCGTGTAGTCGAGGCCTAAATAGCGCGACTCTTGTTCAAGAGAGGCGTCTTTGGGCAGATAGCCGAGGCAGGGGATATGCAGGTCGTCACATACCTGTTGTAACATCTGGAAGTGCCGCTTGCTTCCCACCTTATTATATATAATGCCCACGATATGCACATCCTTCCGGAAGTTGATGAAACCTTGCAGTAGCGCCGCCATGGAGTAGGCAGCAGACTTCGCGTCGACAACCAACACGACGGGAATGTCCAGCACCTGTGCTACCTCTGCCGATGAACCCTTATCGCGGTCGTAGCCGTCGAAGAGTCCCATCATGCCTTCAACGATGCACACATCGGCATCAGCGCCATAGCGGGCGAAGAGCTCGCGGACATGCTCTGGCGTGGCCATGAATGTGTCGAGATTTACTGAAGGCCGTCCGCAGACAGAAGTATGGAACTTAGTGTCGATATAATCAGGGCCGCATTTAAAGGGCTGTACCCTGTAGCCATTCTGTGTCAGCAACGCCATTAAACCCCTGGCAATCGTCGTTTTGCCCGAGCCACTCATGGGTGCTGCTATCATCAAATTCGCAATCATTGGGGCAAAGGTAGAAAAAATATTCGGATTATTTGCGCAATTACATAAAAAAGTTGTAACTTTGCACCCGAAAAAGGCAATCTGGTGGCTGATGCCGCCATGATGAAAGGGAATCCGGTGAGAATCCGGAACTGTACCTGCAGCTGTAATCCCCGTTAAGGAGGTCTGCTTGTATAACGCCACTGACGATGAGTCGGGAAGGTAAAGCAAACTGGGGAAAGTCAGAATACCTGCCAGAAAGACAGAGAAGTACGGCCGTACAGGAATATACGGCGCGGGAGTCGAGACAATCGGACATGAAAAGAAGATTGACAGTTGTACTGCTGGCATTGTGTGCAGTGGGTACTGTCGAGGCACAGGAGATATGGCGCTCCGACAGTCTTCAGGAAGTGGTAGTGACGGGTACCGGTACCCGGCACCTGCTGAAGAATGTACCCGTGCAGACGGAGGTCATCACCAGCAAAATGCTGCGCCAATATGGCGGTAAGAGCTTAGAGGATATTCTCTCGGGGCTTACTGCTTCATTCGCCTTCAATGAAGGTGATATGGGTTCGCAGATGCAACTGAATGGATTGGGCAACAACTACGTCCTGATACTCATCGACGGCAAGCGCATCCATGGCGATGTAGGAGGTGAGAACGACCTCGGTCTCATTGACCCGCACAACATTGAGAAAATAGAAATCGTCAAGGGAGCGCAGAGTGCGCTCTACGGAAGTGATGCGATGGCCGGTGTCATCAACATCATCACCAAGAAGCATACCCAGAAGGGTGTCTTTGCCGACAACATCACACGCTATGGAACGCACAACGACCTGCGTCAGCACAACAGTCTGGGAATTGCTTTCGGCAAGTTCACGTCCCAAACCAATTTCCAGCTGCAACGTAATGACGGTTGGCAGAATACAGCGGAAGAGTATGCCGAGGCGATGGTTCTGACCGATAGTAAGAACAAGACGGTGAACAAGTTCCGGAACTGGCAGTTGGCAGAACGCCTCACGTATCAGCCGATGAAGGGCATGGAGCTGTACGCCGAGGGCTCCTACTACAAGAAGAACATCTGCCGCCCTCGGAACGGCACCCATCCCAGTTGTGATGTCTATACCTACGACCTGCGTTACAACAATGCCTCAGCAGCGGCTGGTGGCAAGTGGTACCCAGGAGGTAAGAAGGATGTCATTACGCTCGATGTCGACTGGAACAAACATGCCTACTACTACGATTACACCAAAGGCACCTACGATTATGTGTTGCTGAAGGGCGAGGAGTATGGCGACCTGAACGGAGAGTGGTATTCAGTGCTGATGAAGCCCGGACAGAGCAAGCTGCAGAGCGACCAGCAGCGTGTGATGGGACAGTTGAAGGGTATCTTCTATCTGCCATACGAGAACACGCTGAATGTCGGAGCCGAATACCGTTATGACTATCTGAAAGCCCCCGACCGCACAGAAACAGGAACGGCCAGCGACAGGACATCAGCCCTGTACGTGCAGGACGAGTTTAACCTGCTGAAAGGGTTCAACCTGACTACAGGACTCCGTCTGGTGGAGAACCGTAACTTCGGATTCCGTCTGACTCCAAAGGTAAGTGCCATGCTCTCTGCCGGTGATTTCCGTTTCAGGTTAGGATGGAGTCAGGGTTTCAAGACACCTACCGTCAAGGAGTTGCATTACCGCTACCTGCATGTGATGGGCAGCAGCACGTTCTTCAACATTGGCAGCACCAGTCTGAACCCTCAAACCAGTAACTATTACTCTGCCAATGTGGAGTACCGGGGACGCAAGCTGACGGCCTCTGTAACGGGGTATCTGAACAAGCTGGATAAGATGATCGCACTGGTGAATGTGCCGGTAGGTGAGATTCCACCCGGCATTACCACGGCCTATTTGGGCGATGGCAGCGGAAATGTGCAGGCACGTATGTATAAGAATATGGACGATGCACGGACCTGTGGAGTGGATGCAACGCTGTCGTATAGGTTGATGGAAAGCCTGACTCTGAATGTGGCATACAGTTACCTTGACACCAAAGCCCATCTGTATGATGAGCATACTGACCGGATGACCACCGTGGTCATTGACGGTACGGCTCACCATAAATGGAGTGCTTCGGCCCTATACAGCCACACGTTCAGCGCCAATTACGGACTGGGCATCAGCTTGTCAACCCGTGGCAGCAGCACACGCTACTATCAGAACAACGGCAACGGAAAGGGTTTCCAGATCTGGCGCATCAATACTACCCACGACCTTGGGAAGCGTGACAGGATGCTGACATACAGGTTAGAGGCCGGGGTGGACAACATCTTTAATTATATAGACCGCACCATGCGTCCCTATCACCTTGGCAACAACACGGCGGGAACCACGGTGTATGGCACTTTCAGCATCAGCTTCAATTATGGAAAGCGAGTAAAAAAGCATAATTTATCCACTAATCAAAAATCAAACAATGAAGAAGATTAAGTCTTTTTTTGTGGCTACACTGGCATTTGCCTTGGTAGCTCCCCTGTTCACTGCATGTAGCAGTGACGACGACAAAACAGAAACGATTGAGAACATCGTGTCTGAGTACGCAGTTAATGACAAGATGGTTGCCGACCAGAAGGCCAAGTCCAAGAAAGATGTGGCCGTTCTGCTCGTGGCCTTCGGCTCTACCTGGAACAATGCCTTCCTGGCTTTCGACAAGACAAAGGCTGCTTACGAGGCTGCTTTCCCCAACGCTGATGTCTATTTCTGTTTCTCAAGCGACATCTGTATCAACCGCGCAAGCGTTGGTGAGAACGTAGACGACAACGGCAACATCGTGAAACGTGACTACTATGAGCCCCGTTACCTTTTACATGCCATCGGTGCCGCCAAGTATAGCAAGATTTATGTGCAGTCGTTGCAGGTCATCCCTGGTGAGGAGTTTGCCGCCGTGGTGGCCAGCGTGAAGAAGTTCATGAACAACGGTTACCTGGCCAATGCTCATCTGGATGACGAGTATCTGGCTAAGCTGGCTGATGATGAAGCCATCTTCCTGGGTATGCCTTTGCTGAGTGACCCTGACAAGGATGTGCCAGAGGTTGCCAAGCAGCTGAACGCCCTTTATGCTGCTGAGGCAAAGCAGGGTGCGGTGGCTTTCATGGGTCACGGTAACCCCGACAAGTACGACACCTTTAAGGCCAATGTCCGTTACACGCAGTTAGAGGAGGCTTTGCAAAAGTACAGCCCCAACTACTTTGTGGGAACGGTCGATATGGAGGACAACTTCAAGCAGGATGTGATGGGCCGCATGAAGGAAAAGGGTATCACTAACGGCAAGGTCTATCTGCACGCCCTGATGTCAATTGCCGGTGACCACGCTCACAACGACATGGCTGGCGAAGGCAGCGAGTACTGGGATGCACAGGACGAAGAGTCGGAGGACAACAGTTGGTATGAGTTCTTTGGCCATAAGGGCTTCACACCTGTAGTCCCCGTGGCAAACAACCACCCGCAGGGTCTGCTGGAACTCTCTGGTGTCCTGAATGTGTGGATTAACCACACCAAGAACGCTGAATTCCTGGAAGACGCTTATCACAGCATGTATCCTGAAGAATAATGATTTTACGTGTATTATTATATAAGTTTACCTGTGGAGGTGCTGTCGTGAGACAGCATCTCCTTACTGCCTTTTTGCTCGTATGCTCCATCGGTGTTCAGGCACAGATTCACAAGATGGAAAGACGCGACTCATCCATGTTGAGCCGTACCTATAACTTGAACCCCGTGGTGGTGACAGGCTCAGGCCACCACCAACGACTGAAAAGCACAGCGACCCCTGTCCGTGTATTGAGCAGTCAGGAAATCAGCGAGCAAGGTATCACGACATTTGACGGTGTACTGACACGTATGATGCCGCAGGCTTCGATGGCTCCCAACTCTATGGGAACCTTCCTCCGTCTGAACGGACTTGGCAACAAGTATATCCTTATTCTGATCAACGGGCAGAAGCTATCTGGTGACATCTCCAATAATGTTGACCTGAACCGTATAAACATGGCCCGTGTCAAGCGTATCGAGGTGCTCGACGGGGCTGCCTCCTCACTCTATGGCAGCGATGCCATAGCCGGTGTCATCAACATCATCACCGACCAGCCGACCAGTTCTCTCTGTAGCGTTACCAACACGACAAACGTCAGTGGTCACGGAGTTCTGACAGAAGCCGTCAACCTCGACATCTACAAAAACGGCTTCGGCTCTTATACCTCATTCAGTCACGATCAGGCAGACAGCTATCAGAACACGGATCTGGAATATGTTAAAGGTTCCGACACGGAAACACAGAAAACGATAGCCCCATTTTTCACCGGCTATCGCTCAAACATCATCGGACAGAAATTCACATACGCCCCCGCTCAGCGTCTGGCACTGAATGTGGGCTTGGATTATTCCTATAAAATCACTGACCGGCCGAACACTGTGCCCGACGGCTCTGTCGTTGGTGGCACCGACTATGAGATGCGCTATAAAGGTTTACGTTGGAACGTGGGCGGTATCTATAAGTTTACCAATAGGAATTCCTTGCAGGCTGATTTTACTGTCGACCGCTTCCGCTATGGTAAAGAGTACGACGTTGCGACAAAGGATTATGCCGCAGGCGACTACGTACAGTCAAAGAAACAACGCACGATGGAAGGCGAACTGAAGGCCATTCTCAATCACCCCTCCCTTTGGGGAGATAAGAGGGGGGCTTCCACCACCATCTTTGGGGCCGACTGGCGCAAGGATTACCTCGTGGCCACATCGGGTAACATCGACCAGAACGTCTATACACTGGCAGCATACGGCCAGCATGAAGCGAGGGCTCGTGTGGGTCAGGGTTCTGCCTCGGCCACCATTGGCTTACGCTACAACTACCACCAAACCTTCGGTACCCACTTCACTCCCAAGGCCACGCTGATGTATAGCTTGGGGGCTATGAACATCCGTGCCACTTATTCCGCAGGTTTCCGTGCACCAGGTCTTGATGAACTCTACTACCATTATTTCTCCGTCAATCGTGGCAAGCCCCAAATCAGTTTCGGCAATCAGGACTTAAAGCCCGAAAAGAGCAACTACCTGTCAATGAATGTCGAGTATCGCACGCAACTGATAGCTCTCAGCATGACTGGTTATATCAACCGTATCAATGATATGGTGGTCAAACAGAATATTGATGTCGATGCAGCCTCGCTGGCCATGCTGCAACGGGAGTTCCCGGAGATGACCAATGACCAGGCAGCCAAACTGGAACGTTACTCACTCTATCAGAATAGCGACAAGGGCGATGTAAAGGGCGTCCAGCTGAATCTGTCTGCCAATGTCTTTCAAGGCTTTAACGTCTCTGCCAACTACGTCTACACCTATGCTCGCACCAAGAGCGCTGATGAATGGACGTTTTTGGAGCGCAGCATCCGCCACGCTGCCACTATCGCTGCTAACTATCATCATGTGTGGGGGAGATACGGACTGAACGTTAATCTCAACGGACGTCTTCAGTCGAAGACCTATTATCCCGACTATGAGGATGCTCCGGGTTTCGGCATTTGGAATCTCCATACCACCCATTCTTTCGACTGTCAGAAGTGGGTCTTTCTGGAACCCAGCATCGGCGTCGACAATTTGTTCGACCGTGTTGACCGCCGCATCGACTCTACCAACCGTAAATATGCCCTCTACACCCCTGGCAGGATGTTGGTTGTTGGCCTGAAAGTAAGATTCAAGAAATGAAACAGATATACACAAAGACTGGCGATGACGGATTTACCAGCCTGCGCGGTGGCATCCGTGTGGAGAAAGATGACATTCGTATTGAGACAAACGGGCAGATTGATCACCTGAACTCGCTTCTTGGTGTCGTTCGGGCAACTATAGGCAAACAGAACGACTTGTTGCCTGACATACAGCGTGAGTTGATGGTGATGATGAGTCACATTGCCACGCCAGACGGACAGATTAATCCAAAACCGCTGCACGCAGAGGAGCTGACAGACAAGATGGAACAGGCTATCGACGGCTGGATGTCAGGGCAGACAGTCCCATTCGTCATTCCGGGCGATAGTCTTGTCACGTCGTTCATTCACGTCGCAAGGACACAGACTCGTACTGTGGAGCGCAGGCTGTGGACACTCAACAGGCTGCACCCCGTCAATCCTGCCATGCTCACCATGGTAAACCGCCTCTCTGATTATCTTTTCGCATTAGCACTCAACCTAAAAGAATAATATGACCGAAGGACACGGTGATGACATCTACAAGTATAGGGACATCCGCATCAATTTCAGTTCCAACATATATGCCCATGCAGACCTGTCGGAACTTGAAGACCATTTGCGTCGCACGATAGACCTTATACGCAACTACCCTGAGCCAGAACCTTATTCTCTCGAAGTTGCGATAGCCCGTAGATATGGTATTGAGAAGGACAATGTTCTTGTCACTAATGGTGTCACGGAGGCCATCTATCTGATTGCCCAGACATTCGCCCTACAGGAAAAGCCCTGCGTCGCATCCATTCTTCATCCTACGTTCAGCGAATATGAGGATGCCTGCCGGATGTATGGCATACCTACTCCTGTCCCCGTTCCTGCTGACAGCATCAGCGGGAACGGGGACAGCCTTCTCTGGCTCTGCAATCCCAACAACCCTACGGGTGGCGTTTTTTCCAAAGCGGAGATACAGGCATACGCCGACAGGTTTGATTTTGTCATTCTTGACCAGTCTTACGAAGACTACACCCTTGCACCGATGCTGACCCATCAGGAGGCAGCCGCTTCACGTAACATTCTGCAACTACATTCCCTCACTAAAACATACGCCATTCCGGGATTACGTATCGGCTATGTCATAGCATCGTCCACTATCATCAGTAAACTTCGGCATCATGTCCGTCCGTGGTCGGTTAATTCACTTGCTATAGAAGCAGGGAAGTGGCTGACAGAAAACAATGTCTGCGCACTGCCGGATATGGATGTCTGTCTTGCGGAAACAGAACGCCTGCGCCAACGACTCAACGAGATACCTGGCATCGAAGCCACCCCAACCCATACCAACTTCTTCTTGGCACGGATATCCTCTCATTCTGCAGCCGAACTAAAGGATTATCTTGCCAATGAGCATCACATACTTATTCGCGACGCCTCCAATTTCCGTGGTCTTACCCCCCATCACTTCCGTCTCTCCACACAGTCGCCACAAGAGAATGACTGTCTGATTCAAGCTCTGTACCATTATTTATTTTGCATGAACCTGTAAGAAGTTATACAGAAATCACGGAAATATGTAGCTTCGGTACATTTTGTTGCGAGAAATGTACGCTTAATCGGAAAAATATATATATCTTTGCAGCCGATAAGACAACATAAACTCGACAACACAAACAGCAAAATGATTATGGATAAAAAGATCAGAGCCGCCGTAGTTGGTTACGGCAATATCGGACGCTATGCCCTTCAAGCCTTGGAAGTGGCTCCAGACTTTGAGGTGGCTGGCATTGTGCGCCGTCAAGGTGCGAAGGACTGCCCCGCAGAACTGGCTGCATACGAGGTGGTAAGTGACATCCGTGAACTGAAAGATGTGGATGTGGCTATCCTTGCTACTCCTACCCGCTCCTGTGAGGAGTATGCCAAGCAGATACTTCCATTAGGCATCAATACCGTCGACTCGTTCGACATCCACACCCTCATACGCGACTACCGCCGCACCCTTATGGAGTTGAATAAGCAGACGGGCACGGTGAGTGTCATTGCTGCCGGCTGGGATCCGGGTAGTGACAGCGTGGTGCGCGCACTGATGCAGAGCCTTGCCCCGAAAGGACTGAGCTACACCAACTTCGGACCCGGTATGTCAATGGGACATTCGGTGTGTGTGCGCTCGAAGGAGGGCGTGAAGAACGCTTTGTCGATGACCATCCCCCTGGGTGAGGGCATCCACCGCCGTATGGTGTACGTGGAGTTGGAGCCGGGCTACTCGCTCGACCAGGTGACGGCCGCCATCAAGGCCGACCCCTATTTCGCTTCTGACGAGACGCATGTGTTTGAGGTGGAGAGCGTGGACGACGTGCGTGACATGGGACATGGTGTGAATCTGGTGCGCAAGGGCGTGAGCGGAAAGACGCAGAACCAGCGCCTGGAGTTCAACATGAGCATCAACAACCCCGCGCTGACCGGTCAGGTGCTGGTGAATGTGGCCCGTGCGTCAATGCGCCAGCAGCCAGGATGCTACACCATGATTGAGCTGCCTGTCATTGATATGCTGCCAGGCGACCGTGAGGAGCTGATTGCACATTTGGTTTAAGACCTTTTTCCCGTCTTCCCCCTTTATGGGGGGAGATGGCTTTTTTTACTATAACTAATAACTGAAAAGATGAAACGACTACTTCCTGTGCTTGTGTTTGTGCTCATGGCCTCGCTTGGCCTCAGCGCTGAGAACCCGTATGGCCGCTTCACCGAGGGTCTGCCTTTCCAGATGGCAGAGGTGAAGGCGCCTGTCATTCCTGACCGTATGGTTAATCTGAAAGACTTCGGAGCCGTTGGCAACGGTGAGCAGCTTTGCACCGATGCCTTTACCCGTGCCATTGATGCCTTGTCGGGGCAGGGTGGGGGACGGCTTGTGGTGCCACGGGGCGTATGGCTCACAGGCCCCATTGTGCTGAAGTCGGACATTGACTTGCACTTAGAGGCAGGAGCCGTCATTCAGTTTGCTGCTGACGAATCCCTTTATCCACTTATCAAGACCTCGTTTGAGGGTCTTGACACACGTCGCTGCCAGTCGCCCCTCAGTGCCAACGGTGCTACGAACATCGCCATCACCGGTCAGGGCGTTATTGACGGTAACGGACAGTACTGGCGTCCCGTGAAGCGTGCCAAGATGACTGACGCCCAGTGGAAGGATGTGCTGGCTCGTCCCGGTGGTGTGGAGATGAAGAAAGGCTATTGGGTGCCAACCGAGGGCTATGCCAAGGCTGAGGCATCTGCCGATATGAACGTGCCCGATTTCCAGACGGATGCCGAGTGGGAAGAGGCCAAGCGGTTCCTCCGCCCCGTGATGGTCAGTCTGGTGAACTGCCGTCGGGTGTTGCTGCAGGGCGTTATCTTCCAGAACTCACCGGCCTGGAACCTGCATCCGCTGATGTGCGAGGACATCATCATCGACAATGTGCTGGTGCGCAATCCTGCTTACGCCCAGAATGGTGATGCCTTGGACCTGGAGTCGTGCCGCAATGCGCTGATTGTCAACTCACGCTTTGATGCCGGTGATGACGGTATCTGTATCAAGAGCGGCAAGGACGCTGACGGGCGTCGCCGTGGCCGCCCCTGCGAGAATGTGGTGGTGAGTGGCTGCACGGTGTTTGCCGGTCATGGAGGCTTCGTAGTAGGCTCTGAGATGAGCGGAGGTGTGCGCAACATCCTGGTGCGCGACTGCCAGTTCCTGGGTACCGATGTGGGTTTGCGCTTCAAGAGCACTCGTGGCCGTGGCGGCATTGTTGAGAACATCTTCATCGATGGCATCTCTATGACCGACATCAAGACATACGCCTTGACCTTCAACATGTACTATGGCGGCAAGTCTGTGTCGGAAGTACTGGCAGAAGGCGGAGAGGTGAAAGCACCTGTAGCCATGCCCGTGGATGAGACGACCCCTATCTTCCGCAACATTGACATCCGCCGCGTTGTATGCCACCATGCCGGGTTTCCTATGGAGTTCAACGGACTGCCCGAGATGCCCATCGAAAATATCAGTCTGAGCGATATTTACATCTCATCGCCTAACGATGAGACATTCCAGTTCTGTGAGAACATTAAGCGTGACAACGTCATCATCAAAAAAGAATAAATGACCAACGGACAACTTTTATGGGTGGACGACGAGATGGAACTGCTGACGGCCCACCTGCTGTTTCTTGAGAAGAAAGGTTATGAGGTAACTACTGCCTCCAACGGCACCGATGCCATCGACCTGTGTCGTGAACATTCTTTCGACCTGGTGCTGCTCGACGAGCAGATGCCGGGTCTCTCAGGTCTGGAAACCCTGCAGCGCATCAAGCAGCTGGCTCCATCCACGCCTGTGGTGATGGTGACTAAGAGCGAGGAGGAGAACATCATGGAGCAGGCCATCGGCCAGAAGATAGCCGACTACCTGATCAAGCCCGTCAATCCCAACCAGATTCTGCTGACGCTGAAGAAGAACATCCACCGCCGGGCCATTGAGACTGAGGTCACCCAGTCGCAATACCAGCAGCAGTTCCAGCAGATAGCCATGCAGATCATGGACTGTCGCACCTGGCAGCAGTGGGTGGAGGTCTACCGGCAGCTCGTACATTGGGAGCTTCAGCTCTCCAGCACCGACTCCGCCTCGATGGCCGACATGCTGGCCATGCAGAAGGAAGAGGCCAACTTAGGCTTTGCCAAGTTTGTCAAGAAGAATTATATGGACTGGGTGGCCTCGCTCTCGCCTACGGCCAGGCCCATTGACCGCCCGTTGCTCTCGCCTGAGGTGTTTAAGCGTAAGCTGTTCCCTTTGTTAGACCGTAAGGAGAAAGTGTTCTTGGTTGTTATGGACAACTTCCGCTACGACCAGTGGCGTATGTTGGCACAGGAGATTGGCGACCTCTTCGACATCGACGAAGACCTTTATTTCTCTATTCTGCCCACTGCCACGCAGTATGCCCGCAATGCCATCTTCTCAGGACTCATGCCCAAGCAGGTGGCTCAGATGTTCCCGGACCTGTGGGTTGACGAAGACGAGGAGGAAGGCAAGAACCTCAACGAGGCACCGCTCATCCAGACACAGATTGACCGTTACCGCCGCCATGACACCTTCTCCTATCATAAGGTGAACGCATCGGCTGAGGCGGAGCGCCTGATGCAACAGCTGCCGTTGCTGCAGAAGAACGACCTCAACGTAGTGGTGTTCAACTTCATCGACATGCTCAGTCATGCCCGTACCGAGAGCCGCATGGTGCGCGAACTGGCCAACAACGAGTCGGCCTATCGCAGCATTACGCTCTCCTGGCTGCGCCACTCAGTGATTGCCGACTTCTTCCGCCAGTTGGCTCAAACCGATTACCGTGTCATTGTCACCACCGACCACGGCAGCATCCGTTGCACCAGGCCCGTCAAAATCATTGGCGACCGCAACACCAACACCAATCTGCGCTACAAGTTAGGCAAGAACTTAGGCTATGATTCCAAGGATCTCTTCGTGGTGAAGAACCCTGCCGACGCACAACTGCCGCAGCCCAATCTGTCCACGAGCTACGTCTTTGCGACAGGCGACTCCTTCTTCGCCTATCCCAATAATTACAACTATTACGTCAGTTATTACCGCGACACCTTCCAGCATGGTGGCATCTCCATGGAAGAGATGCTCATTCCGCTTGTCACTATGACGGGCAAACGCCGGTAAGTCTCAAACGGTGTGGCCGCGTTCTCTACTTTTCTTCCTTTGCCTGAAAGGCAAGGGCGTACATACGCATCTGCTTCACCATCGCAAGCAAGCCGTTGGAACGGTTGGGTGACAGATTCTCACGCAGGCCGATGCGGTCAATGAAATAGAGGTCGGCATCGAGGATTTCCTGTGGTGTGGCCATGTCGAGCACCCTTATGAGCAGCGCAATGATGCCGCCCACGATAAGCGCGTCGCTCTCGGCCTGAAAGTGGATGTGGCCGTCGTCAGTATAGTCTGCCTGCAACCATACACGGCTCTGGCAGCCGTCAATGAGGTTGCTCTCTGTCTTGTATTTCGGATCGAGTGGGGCCTGCTCGCTGGCCAGGTCGATGAGCAGCTGATATCGGTCCATCCAGTCGTCGAAGTCCTGGAACTCGGCAATGATCTCGTCTTGTCGTTGGTTAATGGTTTCCATGAGTTACGCTTATTTCTCTTCCTTGAAGTCCACATACTCACCCTCGTCGTGCTCGAAGATCTTGCGGTCGGCCACGTCCGGGTCGCGCTGGTCAATGATGGTGACACCCTGGGCGGTGCGCATGGTGCGGCGTGTGTCCTGCTGCTGGTTCTGCCTGTTACGGCCTTTGAAGTAGTCCTTGTCGAACGAAGGCTGGCCGTCATCCTGCTTACGGTAGTATTTGTTGGCCATGCGCTGGAACTCCTCGTCATCCACTTCGCCTCTTGCCGCCTTGCGGAAGAAGTTAATACCACGACGGATATAGTGAGCCATGATGAGGACACAGATGGCTATGATGATGAATATGATGCCTATAAGGCTGAGCAGAATCTTCAAGGTTTGAAGTTTAAAGTTTGAAGTTTGAAGTGTAGAGTTTGAAGTTTAAAGTTTGAGCCTGGTGGCAATGAGCGACAGCACCACGTACCAGAGGATGACGATGGCGATGCCAAGCCTGCCAAAGAACAGGAGAATCGGCAGCGAGGTGGCAACGAAGATAAACTTGATTTCATTGCCCCTCCAGCCCCATGTCTTGAATTTCAGGGCAAACATGGGCAGCTCACACACTAACAGGAAACTGCTTATGACAATCATGGCCATGAGCAGGAACATTAAGGCAGGTGAACGTTTCAGGAAATCAGGACAGTAGGCAATGAACGATGCCCAGAAAAGGGCGTTGGCCGGCGTCGGCAGGCCGATAAACGAGGTGGTCTGGCGCTCGTCAAGGTTGAACTTGGCCAGTCTGAGTGCCGAGAAAGCAGCAATGAGGAAGGCCAGATAAGGCCCGTAGTTTATCTGGAAGTCACCTAAGTAATGAAACAAAGGATTGTCCGTGATGCACACGACGTTGGCATTGAAGGCGCGATAAGCAGAGAACACCACCATCGATGGCGCGACACCGAATGTCACCACGTCGGCCAGTGAGTCGAGTTCCTTGCCGATGGGCGACGACACATGAAGCAGACGGGCCGTCATGCCGTCGAAGAAATCGAACACGGCACCGACGACAATCATCAGCAGGGCCATGGTGTAGTTGCCTTGAGTCGCAAACAACACAGCGATGCAGCCGGAAATGAGGTTGCAGCAAGTGATGGCGTTAGGGATATGTTTTTTCATGCGACTTATGGGCTTATAGGATTTGTCTGGAAATCAGGGCAGGCGCGCGATAATGGTCTGGTCGCCTGTGGTAGGCTGTCCGAGTTGCACCTCTGGCTTGCTGCCGAGAGGCAGGAAGACATCGACACGCGAGCCGAGCTTGATGAAGCCTAAGTGTTCGTCAATGTAACACTCCTCATCGTCCTTGGCGTAAGTGACGATGCGGCGGGCCATAGCACCGGCAATCTGCCGCACCAGCACCTGGTAACCGTCGGGGGTCTCAATCATCGTGTCAGCCCGTTCATTCTCCTCGCTGGCTTTGGGCAGCCAGGCACGGTGGTAGTTGCCGTCGAAGTGGTGCACGAACTTCACCCGCCCGTCAACAGGGAACCAGTTGGCGTGAACGTTCAGCGGACTCATGAAGATGCTGATCATCAGCCGGCGGTCGTGGAAATAGTCGTTCTCCTCCACCTCCTCTACCACTACGATCTTGCCGTCGGCAGGAGCCACCACAATCTTGTCTGTCTCTTCAGGGAAATAGCGGATGGGGCATCGGTAGAAATTAAGCACTAACAGCCATACAGTGCCGAAGACGGCAACAAAGGCTGCAAAAGGAATCCAGCTGTCGGACAGGCGCCACAAAAGCGTAGCTGCTGCAATCAGCGCAAAAAGGCTGAACAGCAGTTCGTGGGTGCCTTCACGGTGTATTCTTATCTTCTTTAGTTTCTTGATTCTCTTACCCATTTTCAGGTTAGTGTCACTAATCGGGTGCAAAGGTAATGCTTTTTTGGCAAGCAAGCAAACTTTTGGCCATTTTCTTTGCTTTGATGCCGCCTTTTGGTCATTTGCCAGCCACAATCCGCTTGATGTCGTTCAGTTTGTTGAGCGCCTCCACGGGCGTGAGGTTATTGATGTCAAGCCCTAAAATCTCGTCTCGTATCTGGCAGAGTACGGGGTCGTCGAGCTGGAAGAAGCTGAGCTGCATCCCCTCGCGACTGCCGGCAATCTCGGCGGTAGGCTTGCCGACGCGGTTCTCCCCGCCTTTAGAGGGGTCGGAGGATGCCTCTAACTGCTTCAATATGACGTTGGCACGCTTGACAATGCTGCGGGGCATACCTGCGATCTCGGCCACGTGGATGCCGAAGCTGTGCTCACTGCCGCCACGTTCCAGCTTGCGCAGGAATATGACCTTGCCGTCTACCTCGCGAACTGAGACGTTGTAGTTCTTGATGCGGCTGAAGTTCTTCTCCATCTCGTTCAGCTCATGGTAGTGGGTGGCAAAGAGCGTGCGGGCACGGGCCTTGGGCTGCTCGTGCAGATACTCCACAATGGCCCATGCGATGGAGATGCCGTCGTAGGTGGAGGTGCCTCGGCCCAACTCATCGAAGAGCACGAGTGACCGGGGCGTGGCATTGTTGAGGATGTTCGATGCCTCTGTCATCTCGACCATGAAGGTTGATTCGCCTAATGAAATGTTGTCGCTGGCCCCCACACGGGTGAACACTTTGTCCACCAGGCCGATGCGGGCACTCTCAGCAGGCACAAAGCTGCCAATCTGGGCGAGCAGTACGATCAGGGCCGTTTGTCTGAGCAAAGCCGACTTACCCGCCATGTTGGGACCGGTAATGATGATAATCTGCTGGCGCTCCTGGTCAAGCAGAATGTCGTTGGGCACGTAAGGCTCATCGATGGGCAGCTCGGTCTCAATGACGGGATGACGGCCTTGGTGGATGTCTATGACATCGGAGGTGTCGATGACAGGGCGCACATAGCGGTGTTCCTCAGCCGTTTTGGCAAAGCCTAACAGGCAGTCGAGATGAGCCAGGAGGTTGGCGTTGATCTGTATCTGGGGGATAAACTCCTGAATGGCAGCAATCAGTTCGTTGAAAAGCCGGCTCTCGAGGGCGAGGATTTTCTCCTCAGCACCTAAGATTTTCTCTTCATACTCCTTCAGCTCCTGTGTGATATAGCGTTCTGCCTGTGCCAGGGTCTGCTTGCGCACCCACTCCTGGGGCACCTTGTCCTTGTAGGTGTTGCGCACCTCCAGGTAGTAGCCGAAGACATTGTTGTAGCCTATCTTCAGCGACTGGATGCCAGTCAGCTGGGCCTCGCGGTTCTGTATCTCCAAGAGGTAGTCCTTGCCGCTGTAGGCAATGCGGCGCAGCTCGTCGAGTTCACTGTTGACGCCATCGCGGATGACACCACCCTTCTGCACCATCTGTGGCGGGTCATTGATGATTTCCCGTTCAATGCGGTCGCGGACGCTCTCGCAGAGTGACAACCGCTCACCGATGGAGTGGATAACGCCCCCTCCGTCCCCTTCTTGGGGGGTGTGAACGGCTGCTGTCTTGATGACCGCCACGGCTTGTAGGGCATTCTTGAGCTGCACTACTTCGCGGGGCGACACACGGCTGACCGCCACCTTCGAGATGATACGCTCCAAGTCGCCCACACGGTGCAGCTGGTCGTCTACGCACTGGCGGAACTCTGGTTCGCGGAAGAAGTGGTCCACCACGTTGAGACGGTCTTCGATGGGCTTCTG
>Ga0310786_10003551_pt1 | contig 22597 bp, 17 predicted proteins | sample AusTroGonzalo_MG_FD_203881 | JGI IMG/M metagenome (GOLD analysis project Ga0310786, IMG submission 203881) | Bovine rumen microbial communities from tropical cattle in Woodstock, Queensland, Australia - Gonzalo_03 (v2) (version 2) | ecosystem: Host-associated > Mammals > Digestive system >...
AGCGGCGTCGATGCCCACGATGTTTTGGTGCAGCAGCACCATCGACTGCCACCAGTATTGTTTGATATTATTTTTCAGCTCTACACCGTTCTGACCGTAGTCATATACAGCGCCGAGGCCGTCATAGATATCGCTGGAGGGAAATACAAAACCGTACTCCTTGCAATGAGAAACAATCTTCTTGAAAACGTCTTCTTGTTGTGCCATTATTATATCGTTTAATCGTTTATCGTTGAACGTTTAGGGATTTTCGGGCGCAAAGGTACGTAATATAATGAAAAATAAAAAATGAAAAGATAAAAATGAAAAGACAAATACGAAAAAAGATCAAAAATCGCCAAACACGCTCCCAAACACGTATATACGATTTCCGATTTTGTATATACGTGTTGGTCTTTCGGTATATACGTGTTTTCATGTGGTTTACAGCACTCTAAAACTCTATTTTTTGCTTCTTTAACACACATAAGGGTGAGGGGTCAGAAAAAAGATGTAACTTTGCAGCGAGATAGTATCATGAAATTAAATTGAATGAGGATTATGAAAAAGGTTCTTTTGATTATGGCGGCTTGGATGGTCGTTCATTCAGCGACATATGCTTCGGATGATTTTGCTCGCAGAATAGCTGTTCCGGCAGACAACACGCGTGTCACACGGCGGCCGGCTGAAGGGGAACGCCTGTTCCGCAGCCACATCATCGAACAAAAGATTGCCGAGGTAAAACAACAGTTGAGCCAAGCACCTTACCTGGCCTGGATGTTCGAGAACTGCTTCCCCAATACGCTCGATACAACCGTCCATTACAGCGTCACGGATGAAGGTGATGATGATACCTTTGTCTTCACGGGTGATATCCACGCGATGTGGTTACGTGATTCGGCGGCTCAAGTGTGGCCTTATGTGCAATTTGCCCGCGAGGACGAAGAACTGCGTCACATGATTCGTGGTACCATCCTGCGTCAGCTGAAATGTATCTGTATCGACCCGTATGCCAATGCGTTCAATATGGGACCTACGGGCAGCGAATGGGCCAGCGACCTGACAACAATGAACCCGTATTTGCATGAGCGGAAATATGAAATCGACTCGCTCTGCTACCCCCTGCGCCTGGCCTACGAATACTGGCTGGTGACAGGCGACGACAGCATCTTCGGCGACCTGTGGAGGGAAGCTGTAGCGAAGATTCTGCAGACGTTTCGCGAGCAACAGCGCAAGGATGGCCGTGGCCCTTACCGCTTCCAGCGCAAGACAGCTGTGCAGTACGACACGATGAGCCACAACGGCTATGGCAATCCCGTGAAGCCCTGTGGACTGATTGCTTCTGCCTTCCGGCCCAGCGACGACAGCACCGTTCTGCTCTATCTCATTCCATCGAACTTCATGGCAGTCAGTAGTCTGAGGAAGGCCGCGGAGATTATCAGCCGAAGCGGCTCCAATCCCTTGGCTGATGAGTGTATGGTTTTGGCCGATGAGGTGGCTGCAGCGCTCCAGCAATATGCTTGCTATAATCATCCCAAGTATGGACTTATCTACGCCTATGAGGTTGATGGTTTCGGCAATCAGCTCCTGATGGATGACGCTAACGTGCCCTCCCTGCTGGCTATGGCTTATCTGGGTGATGTGCCGCTCAGCGATCCTATCTACCAGAACACGCGCCGCTTCGTATGGAGCGAGGATAATCCTTATTTCTTCCATGGCAGTGCCGGCGAAGGTATCGGCGGTCCCCACGTAGGCTATGATATGGTATGGCCCATGAGTGTGATGATGCGTGCTTTTACCTCCACGGACGACAACGAGATCCGCGACTGCCTCCGGATGCTAATCCATACAGATGCGGAAACAGGTTTTATTCACGAGTCGTTCCACAAGGACGATGCCAGCAAGTACTCGCGCCCCTGGTTCGCGTGGCAGAACACCCTTTTCGGTGAACTGATTCTCAAACTCCTCGCCGACGGCAAACAAGAACTGTTGAACTCCATCCAATAATACATTATGCAAAGCTCCCGTTTCATCCTGACATGGGCCCTCTGTGGCCTCTGTTCTCTTCGTGCTTTTTGTGCAGAACCTGTTATCGTCAGCTCGCCTGACGGGCAGTTGACAGTGAGTATCCGCACCGCCGACGGACTCTCCTGGACCGTGAGCCGCGCGGGCAAGACAGTCTATACGGAGAGTGGCATATCCGTCAACGTAGGTGGAAAGATACTCGGTGGAACGGCCAGACCGAAGAGCATCAAACAGAAACAAGGGTCACAGACCATACAGCCTGTAATACCTCTGAAGTTCTCTGAGATTACAGATCAATACACGGAAGCAACGCTCAACTTCGGCTCTTACCAGCTTTTGGTACGTGTAATGAACAACGCGGTGGCCCATCGGTTCGTGCTCCAACAGAAGGGAGAGGTGGAAATCATCGATGAACAGTTCCAGCTACGTCCTGCCGAGGGTTTCACAGCCCATTACCAACCTTGTGGTTCCTTCAACACTTCCTATGAAGAAGCTTATCAGCACAAGAGCCTTGAGGAATGGCAGCAGGACGGAGGCTTGGCCACAGTGCCCTGCCTGCTGTCTGCTGCAGACGACACACAACTGCTGATAGGTGAAAGCGATGTCGATGACTATCCTCGGATGTTCTTACGCGGAGGAACTGTCGTCACTCCCACTTTCCCGAAGTCCCCTTTGGCATGGGAACCGCGTGGCGACCGCAGCGAAGCGATAACGCGCGAAGCCGACTATATCGCCAAAACCAGTGGTCAGCGGACGTTGCCTTGGCGCTGGGTCGTCGTGACTGATTCCAAAGGCATTGTAGAGCAGACGGTGCCCGTGCGGTTGGCTCGTCGTTGCGTCCTCCCGGAGACCAATTGGATTCAGCCGGGAAAGTTCGCCTGGGAGTGGTGGAATGGAGCTGCGCCTTACGGCCCTGATGTAGATTTCAAGGCTGGTTGCAACTACGACACTTATTGCTATTTCATCGATTTTGCCGCCAAGTATGGCATCGAATATATCCTGTTGGATGAGGGCTGGGCCAAAAGCACGCGTGACCCGTTCCACGGCAATGACGACTTAAATCTCCATGAGTTGATCAAGTACGGCAAGGCCAAGGGTGTGAAAATCGTGCTGTGGCTGCCTTGGCTTACGGTGGAACAGCATTTTGACACCCTCTTCAAGACCTATGCAGAATGGGGGATTCCAGCGGTGAAGGTGGATTTCATGGACCACGCCGACCAATGGATGGTCAATTTCTACAAGCGCGTCACTGCTGAGGCAGCCAAGTATCATATCATCATCGACTGGCATGGCGCTTTCACGCCGGCAGGCTTAGAGCAGGAATATCCGAATCTGGTCAGCTACGAGGGCGTGCGCGGTTTGGAACAGATGGGCGGCTGTCGTCCTGAAAACACCATCTGGCTCCCCTTCATCCGCAATGCTGTCGGTGCAGCTGATTTCACGCCCGGCGGCATGAATAATATGCAACCCGACTTATACCGTGCTACCCGTCCCAACAGTGGAGCCATGGGCACACGTGCTTTTCAGATGGCACTTTATGTTGTACTGGAAAGCGGAGTTCAGATGCTGGCAGACAATCCCACGCGCTATTACCAGGCTGAAGATTGCACACGCTATATTGCCGGTGTACCTACGACGTGGGATGAGACCCGTTGCCTTGAAGCCCGTGTAGGGGAATATGTGGTGGTGGCCAAGCGCAAGGGGACACGCTGGTTCATTGGTGCCATCACCAACGGCACACCACGTGACCTGACGCTCAGCCTCAATTTCTTGGGAGCTAGGCAGCACCGGTGTACGGCTTTCCGCGACGGCAAGAACGCCGACTACCAGGCCATGCATTATAATAAAGAGGAGCTGACCGTAGATGCCACGACCACCTTCAACATCCATTTGGCCAGAAATGGCGGTTGGGCAGCCGTGATTGAGTAAATAGCGGTGGTGGATTACAGATAGAAGATGGCTTCGGGCCCCATATTGAAGAGAAGATCTACAATGCTGAGGTCGGGGAGGAAGCCCAATCGCTGTGCAAAAACTTGATAATAGGTGTCGCGCCGCTGTTGGGGCGCAACGTCTTGGTCGATATCGATGAGCCCGCAGATGACTTCGTGAAGGGCGGCATTGAAGTCGATAAGAAAGTCGTGGGTGCGTGATTGGTAAAAAAGCGCGAAATCATCAGCGTAATACTCAAAGAATGGGCTCTTGCCATAGGCTGTTCTGAGGGCGTTCCAATGGTGGTGACGCCATTGTCCATGCTCGCTGATGCGTATATCTCGGATAGGGACGTGGCTGGAAGCCGCCTCCACAGGGATGATTAGGTTGGCAGGTCCGTCGGGCATTGCTATCGTGCAGCGGTTGCGAATGGTCTGCTTGACGTAGTGTTCATCGGTGTCAATCAGCACATGGGGTGTCGCCCGGAAAGTACGATACCACGAGATAGGAGCAAGATAGGCTGTTGTCAACTGTTTATAGATTATAGATTAAGGATTGGGGATTATTGGGGATTAAAGATGAGGGAGGGTTGAATTGCCTGAACTTTTAAAAGGAGCTTGGTATTGTCAGCAAGAGAAGCGGCGATGAAATGGGCCGTTCCGCCTTCACGCAGGTGCAGCTGCTTACGCAGGGCAGCCACGGAGAGAGGGAAACCTCGTACGGTCAGTTCGGCGGCTTCCACTCCGTTGAGCAAGCGTCGAAGTTCTTTTTTATTAAAGGTAGCAGCATCCTCTACCTGCCATGTTCGTCCGGGGAAGTTCTCCAACAGCTTTTCGGAGGCGTAGAGATGTGTATTCGGTGCCAGTTTCTGCACAGAGAAATGTTGACAGATGCTTTTGAAGGCTCCCGCTTTCAGGATGCTTGCATTGGCTTCATAGAGATAGAGTCCCGCCACGGGAATTACTGAAGGATAGAATCTGGCAACCGCCGTCACCTCCTCCTGGCGGGTGAAGATATACTCTGATGATAAAACCTTCAGATCCATGCAGTGGATAGGAATCTTTTCGACTGTAACGTCCTGTTGACCCATCACCAACAACAGTTCTTTGCACTCGCCGGCAACGCTGACAACGTGCACGGACTGAATACAGCGCAAGGCCCGCACGGCAGCAGCAATATCAAGCATGGGGGAAAGCTTGATGAGTGTATAATGTGCCCGGGCGCGTAGCTGTTCCTGCAAGGTGCAGACATCGGGGGTACAATCCTCTATCAATGCCACTTTCCGTCCTGCGCTATCCCGTCGGGCAGGGTCGATGAGAATGCATGAAAAGTGATCCTTAAAGAGTGATGAATCGGGGGTGACTTCCTCGCAGAGCACCTCTGCATGTTGACAGCCCATCAGGGGCAGGTTGTGGCGGGCCAGATCACAAAGGTCTGCCTGGCGCTCCACATAGACAGCACGGCGGAACATCGGAGCAATGGCCATAAAGTCGATGCCGAAGCCGCCGGTCAAGTCGATGAAGGAAGAAGGCTCCTCTCCCGCAGCACCGAGGAGTCGACCGATGATGTCACGTTTGTAAGCCGCAGTTGCCTCACTGGAACATTGTTCCAAACTCAGGCGCGGGGGGTAGAGGATGCCGTCAGTAGCAGCCAGCATCGGTGTTTTGCTGGCTGCTAACTGACGGCCTTCTATCTGTTGCAGGGCTACACGTACATCCACGTCTGGCGGCGCGGGACGCAGTGCCAGTTGCCGAACGTCATCGTTGGCGTGGGCACAAATGAAGTCAAGTGTAGCGGCATTCAATGTTTCAATTTCCCAACAGTTCTTCCACCTTCTTAGCCAGGTCGTCACCGCGCAAGCCACGGGCAACAACGGTTCCGTCCTTAATCAGCACGGTGGCAGGGATGGAACGCACTCCATAGATATCAGCACCCTCGCAATTCCAGCCCTTGAGGTCGGAGATTTGAGGCCACGTCATACCCAGCGATGCAATCGCGTCTTTCCAAGCGGTAGCGTCCTGGTCGAGGCTGACGCCGATGATCTCGAAGCCCTGCTCGTGGAAACGGTCGTAGGCAGCTTTCACGTAGGGCATCTCAGCGCGGCAGGGACCACACCAGCTGGCCCAGAAATCAATCATCAACACCTTGGCACCTTGTGCCACTTGGCTGACGCTGAGCTCTCCGCCGTCAGGGGTTGCAGCCTTGATATCCTTGTAGGGCTTTCCGACAGCCGTCTGAGCCTTCACGTCGTAAACAGAACGCAGTTCCTTGATTGACTCATTCTCCAGTTCCTGCGGAATCTCCTTGAGGCAGTCCATCACGACAGCGTCTTCCAGCAGGCTGGCATACTGAATCAGATAGGTTGTACCGGCTATATTGGTGATATTCTGGACGACAAAGTCCCGGTAGATCTTCACCATCTTTTGCTGGAGCTCATTCAACGACTTCTCAGCCTCAGCGCGTGCTTCCTCGGTGCTGGTGGAGTCTGTCAAGACAGCCACAACAGCATCACCTTGTTCATTCAGTTCCATCTCTGAACGCTTGAGAGCGGTCAGTGCCTCGTTGGCGGGAGTACCGCTCAGCTCAGCCACGGTGTTCTCCTGTGTGTCCATCTTCACCATAATATTGGCATTCTCAAGAGCCACTTGAGTGGCAATAGAGAGGTCTTCCCTGGAGGCCGACTGCCAGATGATGAATCGGATGGCTGCTGTGTCCTGCACACCCTCGAAGGTGAACTCGCCGTTTTTGATGACTGTTTTCTGGAGGGTGTCCACATCGAACATATCGTGCACCTTGGCCAGGACGACGACATCACCGTCCTCGGAACCTTCGATGGAACCTTTGATTTTGTAACCGTTGTTCTTGCAAGCTGCGAAGCACATAAGCAGTGCTGCGACAGCAAAGGGAATCATTTTTTTCATTGTCTTTTGTTGTTATAGTTCTTCTTGTGTTTTCTAATCATCATTACATGATATAGCCTTCCGGGGTTGTTCGCCGCGGACGTACAATCCGCAAGTGTCGCACCCACCCAAGCATGAAGGCGTGGGTGTAGCTGTGGTGCTTGATTTCGTTGACGTGACTCTGGCGGATGTCGCAGAGATAGCCTGCCCGCAGCGTGATATTGCGCAGGGGGATGTCAATGCTCAGGAAATGGCGACTGGAAAAGGCATTGAAGGGATGCGTGGCACAGATATTGTGGCCGCTGTTTCCCAGTGAAAATATTTCGTAGTAGCTTTGGCCGTATTCGGGGCTGAACATCAATCCCAATAGCGGTACGTCCAGCTGATAACGCGCCGTGAACGGCTGCCGCTTGATATGGAATTTATAAATGGCTGCCGCCGAGGCGGAGAGTTGCAATGATGCTAACAGCTGTGCCGGATTATTGCCGTTGCGCATATTATAGAGGAAGCCCAGCGAGGCATTGGCCTGTGGCCCTACGAGAATGCGCAGGTCCTGGGTGACGGGGAAGTTGTAGTGCCACGTGATTTCGTAGCTGAGGTCGCCGCCCACCTGCTTGGCTTTGTCTGTAGGGTTCTTGGTGTAGGCCAGATTACCATGCCAAAGCGTCTGGAAACTGATGGCGCTGTCAGCTAAGTGCGTGGCACGGAAAGTCTCGTGCATGAATTGGAACTGCGGGCCCGTATAATTCAGGGGCGAGAGATAAGAATCCAGCTGGTTGACAGCTCCTATGCCGAAGAGCGTGGCGTGCGTGACAGGCCGCGTGTGCTCCTGGGCTACTGCGAGGCAGCATCCAATCAATAATGAACAATGAATAAGGAATACTCTTAAATTCATGGTTCAATCATCGAACAAGTTGAGTTGACGGTCTGAAAAACCTTGAGCCCCTTGGTCCTCTTCATCCTCTTGAACCTCTTGAACTTCTTCATCCCCTTGAACTTCTTGAACCTCTTGAACTTCTTCATCCCCTTGAACTTCTTGAACTTCTTGAACCTCTTCGTCCTCTTGCTCCTCTTCGTCCTCGGGAGAGGAGGTGGGGGTGAGGTCCTCCGGTTCCCTCACAGGTTCCAGTTCCTGGATCACCTCCACGGCGAAGGTGGTGATGCGCTTGCCCTTGGCCTTGAAGCTCTTCTGTCCTATGAACTGCTCGGCATCGATTTCCAGAGGTTCGCGGAAGTCATCAGGTGCAGCAAAAGGCACGAACAGACGAGGATAGGGAGTGTCGGTGAGCAGAATGAGTCGGCTCTCGGGATTCTCGCCGAGGAAGTTCTGGTGGCGTGCCGTGGCCTCGAGGGCGAAGCGCTTCAGGTAGGGGAAGCCTTGGTCGGCATCGAAGAGGGCCGCCGTCCACACCTTTTGAGGATTGAACTTCTCGATGCGAAGGATGTTCTGTTCGTAGTGATTGTTGAGGTCGAAGTTCGTGGTGTAGAACTCGCCGTTGTCGAGGATGACGAGGATCTGGTCGTCCGAATGGAACTCTCCTAAGTACTGTCCGTGGTCGTCGTAGTTGAGGCGCTTCACGTCGAAATCAAACCACACTTGCCGTCCGCCCAGCGTGCTGCTGCCGTGGCTCTTCAGCCCGATACGTTCCACATCGAGTTTTGTGAGCAGGTTGCCCATCGAGGCACGACCCTTGATCATAATCTCGCTGAAATCCTTGTCGAAGAAGGCTCGCTTGAGCTTGGGGTTTGGCTTCAAGCTGACCTTGATGATCTCCGCCTCGCCATTGGGATTGGCCGTGAAGTAGGCCACGCGACTGCCGGGCGTGCCTCGGGTGAGGTCGTATTCGCGGTCGCGAGTGATACTGGTGACGTTGAAACGTTTGATATAGAAAGCTCCGTCGCGCCCGTCGCGATAGACACAGTTGTAAATCGTACGGGTGTCGCTTTTCTTGAAGATCGCTACGTGAATGATCTGGCACTTACGCTTCTCGGCCTTCGAGCGCTCCGTCTCGCCCACAAACACCTTCTCCCCGATACGAATGACCTTATAGGTGCCGTCCTTGTAGAAGATGATGACGTCGTCGATGTCCGAACAGTTGCAGACAAATTCGTCTTTCTTCAGGCTTGTACCGATGAAGCCGTCCTCGCGGTTGATGTAGAGCTTTTGGTTGGCCTCCACTACCTTCGAGGCCTCGATGCTGTCGAAGTTGCGAATCTCTGTCAGGCGCGGATGGTCCTTGCCGTATTTGTCCTGAATGAAGCGGAACCAGTTGGCCGTCACCTCAATCATGTTCGCCAGGTCGCGGTCTATCTCGGCCACCTCCTCCTTCATCCGGGCGATAGCCTCATCGGCCTTGTCCTTGTTGAACTTGGCGATGCGCTGCATCTTGATTTCGAGGAGCTTGAGGATGTCGTCCTTCGTCACCTCGCGCACAAACTGCGGGTAGAAGGGAGTCAGTCGCTCATCGATATATTCACACAATTCATCGGTAGAATTGGCATTCTCGAAAGGCTTGCCTTTATAGATTCGTTCCTCGATGAAGATGCGTTCCAGCGAAGCAAAATGCAGAGCCTCCATCAACTCGCCACGGCGAATCAGCAGTTCCTTGCGCAGCAGCTCCTTGGTGTTATCAACGGAGCGGCGCAGCACCTCGGAGATGGTGAGGAAGCAGGGTTTGTTCTCGTCGATGACGCAGCAGTTGGGAGAGATCGACACCTCGCAGTCGGTGCAGGCGTAGAGCGCGTCGATGGTCTTGTCAGACGAGGCGCCCGGCATCAGATGAATCAGGATTTCCACGCCCGCAGCCGTCATGTCCTCCACCTTCCTCACCTTGATCTTGCCCTTTTCGGCCGCTTTCAGGATAGTGTCGATGAACTGGCTGGGTTTCTGGGGAGAGCCGGTGGTTTTGCCAAAGGGCAGCTCCGTGATGGCCAGCGTCTTCTGGTCGCGTTTCTCTATCTTAGCACGCACACGGACTACGCCTCCGCGCTGTCCGTCGTTGTACTTCGAGACATCGATGCTACCCCCCGTGGGGAAGTCGGGATAGAGTTGGAACGGCTCGTCGTGCAGATAGGCGATGGCCGCCTCGCACAGCTCGTTGAGGTTGTGCGGCAAGATCTTCGACGAGAGGCCTACGGCAATGCCCTCGGCGCCCTGTGCCAGCAGCAACGGGAACTTCACGGGCAGCGTGATAGGCTCCTTGTTGCGTCCGTCGTAGCTGAGCTTCCACTCCGTGGTCTTAGGGTTGAAGACCACATCGAGCGCAAACTTCGACAGGCGCGCCTCGATGTAACGGCCTGCGGCGGCATCGTCGCCCGTGAGGATATTGCCCCAGTTTCCCTGGCAGTCGATGAGCAGTTCCTTCTGTCCCAGCTGCACGAGAGCGTCCTTGATGCTGGCGTCACCGTGAGGGTGGAACTGCATCGTATGACCCACGATATTCGCCACCTTGTTAAAGCGGCCGTCATCCATCCGCTTCATCGAGTGGAGGATACGGCGCTGCACAGGCTTGAAGCCATCGCCGATGTGCGGCACAGCACGTTCTAAAATAACATACGAGGCATAGTCCAGGAACCAGTCCTGATACATTCTATTCAAGTGGTGAGTGATGCCGTCCTGCATCCCAACTTTATCATCCATACAGAGGATTGATTATTCTTTTTCTTCTTCGGTGTTTTGGTCTTCTTTAATGCGTTTCAGCGTGACGGTTTCTTTCTTAGCCTTGTACACGAATTCATTCTCATCTACGGAAGCGATGACGTAATTCCGTTCCTCGCCCCAATTCTCCTCATCATCTTTACGTAAATCCTCCAGAATACTGTTGGCCAGATCCCATGAATAATCTGCTATTTCTTCTCTAGGACAGACATATTCTCCTAGCTCCCAAGTTGCGTCCTTGCCCGTGATGGTGAGCCACTCTTTGCCATCCTCGAAACCGAGACTCCATGTTCCTGTGCGATGAAAGACGAATTCCATTTTGACGGTGACATCCACGTCCTGCTCTGGAATAACGATGTAGTAATACTTGGTGATGCTTCCATCTTCTGAGTAGCTCCTGTCTTCGCCGAAAGTGTCAATCTCACTCTTCGTCTGCTTCGTGGCAAATTCATTCTCTGTTTCAGGTTCTTCAACAGTGTTCTCATACACATAGGAACCCACGATTCGCTGACTCAGTGTGGGGCCGCAGGCTACCATGAAAGCGGAGGCTACGAGCGTTGCAGCTGCAGCTCCGAAAATGTTTGTTTTCTTCATTGTTGGAATGTCTTAAAGGGTTTGTAAATAGTCAATAAATTGTTTACGATACGTGATATTTCGCGGCAAAGATAATGATTAAATGTAAAACAAAAGAAAAGAAAAAGGAAAAAACAGCTTTTGCAACACAAAAACTTTCATCATTCATCTTTCATCTTTAATCTTTTCATTACCTTTGCACCGCTAAACGTGAGTTAAACGCTAAACAAGATAGAAATGGCATTAAAAGCTGGTATCGTGGGCCTGCCGAACGTAGGCAAATCCACACTCTTCAATTGTCTGTCAAGCGCCAAGGCGCAGGCAGCCAACTTCCCTTTTTGCACCATCGACGCCCAGATGGGACAAATCACCGTTCCCGACGAGCGACTGAATAAGCTGGCCGAGCTGGTTCATCCAGGGCGCATCGTCCCTGCCACCTGCGAGATTGTGGATATCGCCGGACTCGTGAAAGGCGCCTCCAAGGGTGAGGGCCTCGGCAATCAGTTCCTCGGAAATATCCGCGAGTGCGACGCCATCATCCACGTCCTCCGCTGCTTCGACGACCCCAATATCGTGCACGTCAACGGCTCCGTTGACCCTGTGCGCGACAAGGAAATCATCGACACAGAGCTGCAGCTGAAGGACCTCGAGACCGTGGAGAGCCGCATCCAACGCGTGGAGAAGCAGGCCCGCGTGGGCGGCGACAAACAGGCCAAGATAGAGCTCGGTGTGCTGGAGGCTTACAAGGCCGCCCTCATGGAAGGCCGCAGCGCCCGCACAGTCACCTTCGATACCGAGGACGAGCAGGCCGCAGCCCGCAACCTGTTCCTGCTCACCACCAAGCCTGTGCTCTATGTCTGCAATGTCGATGATGCCTCTGCCGCCAACGGCAACGCCTATGTGGACGCCGTGCGCGAGGCCACAAAGGACGAGCAAGCTGCCCTCCTCATCATCAGTGCCCAGACCGAGGCCGACATCGCCGAGCTGGAGAGCTACGAGGAGAAACAGATGTTCCTCGAGGACATGGGCCTCAGCGAGAGCGGCTGCGACCGCCTCATCAAGGCTATCTACTCGCTGCTCGGCCTGCAGACCTTCATCACCGCCGGTGAGATGGAGGTGAAAGCCTGGACGTTCCGCCGCGGGTGGAAGGCTCCCCAGTGTGCCGGTGTCATCCACACCGACTTCGAGAAGGGTTTCATTCGTGCCGAGGTCATCAAGTACGACGACTACATCCGCTACGGCTCCGAAGCTGCCGTCCGCGAAGCCGGTAAGATGGGGGTCGAGGGCAAGGACTACATCGTCCAGGACGGCGACATCATGCATTTCCGATTTAATGTTTGAAGCCCCCTACCCCTTCCAGGAAGGGCGTGGAAAGTCTTAATCATCAACATAACTATCAATGATACAATCTCTATTATCCCTCTTGGCATCAGTTCACCCCGCCCTAACGGGAGGGGTCGGGGGAGGGTCTCTTCTTTATATCACTTGGAACCCTGACGTAGTCGCTTTCACCATCGGTTCATTCGGCATCCGATGGTATTCGCTGTGCTGGTGCATCGGACTGGTGACGGTCTTCATGCTGGAGCAGCGCCTGTTCAAGGAACAGAAGATTCCCGACGAGAAGTTCGAGCCCCTGTTCCTCTACTCGTTCCTCGGCATCCTGATCGGTGCACGCCTGGGCCACTGCCTGTTCTATGAGCCTGAGTATTTCCTCAGCTCGCCCACCCATATGCTGGAGATGATTATTCCCGCCAAGATAGGGGCCGACGGCTCGTGGCACTTCACCGGCTACACAGGGCTGGCCTCGCATGGCGGCACACTGATGTTCATCGTGGCGCTGTGGCTCTATAGCCGTCGCATGAAGATGCCATTCCTCACGGTGCTGGACAATATCGCCATCGTGACACCGCTCTGTGCCTGCGCCATCCGACTGGGCAACCTCATGAACTCCGAGATCATCGGCAAACCCACCGACGTGCCTTGGGCGTTCATCTTCGAGCAGGTGGACCAGGTCCCGCGCCATCCCGGACAGCTCTACGAGGCCATTGCCTACTTCCTCTTCTTTTTCGTGGGCTGGGGCTTCTACCGCCACAAGCCGGCCTTCGTGGGCACGGGTTTCTTCTTCGGACTCTGCATCTTCATGATTTTCACCTTCCGTTTCTTCATCGAATACACCAAGGAGGTGCAGGTCGGCTTCGAGAACGGCATGATATTCAATATGGGTCAGCTCCTTTCCGTGCCCTTTATCCTCCTGGGAGGCTACTGGATCTGGCGAGGGAAAAGGCAGTTGACAATTAACAGTTGACAATTAACAGTTGACAATTAACAGTTAACAATTAACAGTTAACAATTGACAAGTGAAAAGTGACAATTGAAAATAAACAAATAACAGTTCAAATGAATAGACTATTATTTTTTGCTGTGAGTTTATGTTTGGTTTTCACACCGCTACGGGCTGAGGAGACGGTAGCTTCTGAGCTCCTGCAGAAAACCACCTTTGGCGGTTACGTCATCGGGCAGATGAGCGCTACCGACCAGCCGGGGGCAGACAAGCAGACAGACATGTCGCTGCGTCTCATCCGCGTCTATGCCGACAGCAAGTTGGGTGACTTCGCCTTCAAGCTGCAGGCACAGGTCAACGGCAACACCTCCACCCTCTCCAGCCCCCGCGTCGTGGATGCCTGGGCTGAATGGCAGCACTGGCGCGAGTTCCGCATCAAGTTCGGACAGATGAAGCGACCCTTCACCTTCGAGAACCCCATGCACCCGTGGCTCATCGGCAAGGGCAACTATTCCCAGCTGGCCCTGAAGCTGGCCGGTTTCAACGACCGCACAGGCGAGCACGCTTCCAATGGCCGCGACTTCGGCCTTCAGTTCCAGGGCGACCTCCTGCGCTGCCGCCGCGACGGCCATGCGTTCCTCCACTATCAGGTGGGCGTCTTCACGGGTCAGGGCATCAATTTCTCCGACCGCAATACACGCAAGGACATCATCGGCGGCCTCTGGGTAGCACCCTTTAAGAACCTCCAGATCGGAGCCTTCGGATGGACGGGCAACTACGTGGACGACAACAAGATCACCCACGAGCGTCGCCGCTACAGCTTCGGCGCCAACTACACAGGCTCGTGGACGGTGCGCACCGAATTTGCAGTGGACAATGCTGAGGGCGGTGCCGATGCCTTCTACGCCCTCGTGAGCACTCCCGAATGGAAAAGCATGAAATTCTCTGCGTTCTACGATGTCCTGCGCAACGGCAAGACATGGGACAACGCCCACGGCATCTATGGCGCCTCCGTCCAGTACATGGTCCACAAGAACCTCATGTTCCAGCTCAACTACGGCTTCCATGCCCTGTCCACTGCCGGCAACAAACGACACTATAATGGTGCCGACGTACAACTCTATTGGCGATTCTGATGAGCAAAGGCTTTTCACAGACAGGCACTCAGGTGCAGACACAGACGCAGAGCCTCACCCCGCAACAGCTGCTGGTGAGCAACCTGACGGAGATGCCTGTGGAGGCACTGTATGAGCGCGTGGATCAGGAGCTGAAAGAGAATGTGGCGCTGGAGCGCGACACCGACAGTGATGCCTGGGAGGACAACACCCCCGACGGCTCCGCTGCCGAGGCTCCTGCCGACTACGACCAGACCGCCGACTACAGCTCGCCCGACGATGTCCCCGACAACCTGCCTACCGGGCGCGCCGAAGTGCCCGAGACGGTGGTCGGCGAGACGCTTTCCTTCTACGACCAGCTCGAGGAGCAAATAGGCTTCCTGCACCTCACCGCCCACGAGGAGGAACTGCTGCGCTACCTCATCGGCTCCCTCGACGACGACGGCCTCCTGCGCATCCCCCTCACACAGATTCAGGACGAGCTGGAGGTCTATCACAACATCAACACCTCGCAGGACGAGCTGGAGCATGTGCTCCACATCCTGCAGAACTTCGAGCCCTCGGGCGTCGGAGCACGCACCCTTCAGGAGTGCCTGCTGCTGCAGGTGCAGCACGCCTCTGACTACCAGTCGCCCGTCAAGCAGAAGCTGGAACACCTGCTCACACAGTGCTTCGACCAGCTGATGCTCAACCGCTGGGACCGCATCCAGCGGAGCCTCAACCTCACCGATGCCGAGGTGACACGTCTCCAGCACGAAGTGCACCGCCTCAACCCGAGGCCTGGCAGCTCTCTGGGCGAGGCCCTCGGACGCAACCAACAGCAGATAACCCCCGATTTCATCGTGGAAACAGACCCCTACGGTCAGCTCACGATGAGCCTCAACAACGGACGTGTGCCGTCGCTCCATGTCAGCGACGACGACCTCAGCTTCCTGCGCTCCTACGAGGGGCGCGACCTCAAGACACTCTCGCGCACCGAACGCGAGGGCATCAGCTACCTGCGCGACCGCGTGGAGCGGGCACAGGCTTTCATCGATGCCTTGAAGCAGCGCCGTCAGACCCTGTGGACAACCATGCAGGCCATCATCCGCCTGCAGCGCCCCTTCTTCGAGAGCGGCGACGAGACCCTCCTGCGCCCGATGACGCTGGAGGACGTGGCCGCACAGACGGGGCTGCACCTCTCCACCGTCAGCCGTGTGAGCAACAGCAAATGGGTGCAGACCACCTATGGCATCTACCCCCTACGCTGGTTCTTCACCTCCGCCGCCCGCCTCGACGGCGCGAGCGTGAGCGTGCGCAGCATCAAAGCCGTGCTGAAGGAAATCATCGACGAGGAGGATAAACAACACCCCCTCACCGACGACGCCCTCACCACAGCCCTTCAGCAGCGCGGCTTCGATGTCGCCCGCCGCACGGTCACCAAATACCGCATCAACCTGGGCATCCCCGTGGCGAAGATGAGAAGGTGATTGTTATTGAGGATTAAGGATTAGAGATTAAGAATTGGGGATTATTGGGGATTAGAGATTATTAAAGATTAGAGACTAGAGATTAGGGATTAGGGATTGATTAAGGATTAGAGATGCAGAAGGAAATGAAATTTAAGATGAGTCTGTCCACGGCACTGTTGATCGGTGCCCGTTGGCTGTCCAGCATCTTCCGCCCCGAGTTCATGCCTCTGGTGGGATTCCTGACGCTGTTCTTCTTCACCTACCTCAACCTGCTACCCTGGCAGTTCAAGGGACTGGTGCTGACGCTCGTTATCCTTGGCACTATCCTGCTGCCGCGCTGGACCATCCGCTTCTGGCGCAAGGCACGGGGCTGGGAGCGCCATCTGCTGCGCCTGCGGCAGAACCGCTATTTCCCATACCTCATCTACATCCTCTACTATAGCTTCACCCTCCACACCCTCAACCGCCTCCAACTGCCCTACTACATGTCCGGCATTCTCGTGGGCGCCATCATCATCCAGACCACCTGTGCCCTCATCAACATCAAGTGGAAGATATCGATGCACTGCGCCGGTGCGGGCGGTGTCACGGGAGCCCTCGTGGCCTACAGCCTCATCTTCTATTTCAACCCCATGGGATGGCTCTGCCTCTCCATTCTCGTCTCAGGTCTTGTCGGCAGCAGCCGTATGCTCCTGCGCCAGCACACGCTCCTGCAGGTGGTGGCTGGCACACTCCTTGGAGCCCTCGGCGGCTTCCTCGGCATCTTCTTCAACTTCTGACGTCGTACCTATTTCTTTATATTATTTTTTTTATGCACAAGATGAAACAATATGCCCTGATCCTGTTGGCAGCAGGGGCCTTAGCCGCCTGTGGCTCTTCCCGAAAAGCCGTGAGAACAGCCCCCACCCTACCGCCCGAGCCAGCGGTGGTGATCGAGGAGCCACGCACACAGCCCGATGCCGTTGCCCCGGTGAAGCGAGGCCCCCTCACCCTCGCCGAGCGCCTCGACAGCCTGCTGCAGACCGAGGACTCTCTGCTGGCCGTGTCGCAGTTGGGATTGCATATTGTTAACCTCACGACGGGTGAGGTTGTCTATGCCCGCGGTGCCCGTCAGCGCCTGCGCCCGGCATCGTCGGAGAAAGTCGTCACAGCCATTGCCGCCCTCGATCAGCTGGGCCCCGGCTATCAGTTCTCCACACAGCTGCTCACAACAGCCCCCGTCAGCGGCAGCACCCTCCAGGGCGACCTCTATCTCAAGGGAGTGATGGACCCCCTGCTCTCCGCTGCCGATGTACGCGCCCTGGCAGCACAGCTCAAGGCCACTGGCATCCACACCGTCACAGGCCATCTCGTTGCCGACGCCTCCTTCAAGGACGAGGATGAATACGGATGGGGCTGGTGCTGGGACGATGACAACCCCAAGCTCTCGCCCCTGCTCATCGGCGGCAAGCCCGGCTTGGCAGCCGCCTTGCGCACAGCGTTGAAGAACGCCGGCATCACCGTCCAGAAAGGAACCGTCACGGGCACAGCCCCCGCCACCGCCCGCGAGCTCACCGCCTTCCGTCGCCCCCTCACTGCCGTCCTGCAACCGATGCTGAAGGAGAGCGACAACCTCTGTGCCGAAGCCGTGTTCTATCAGCTCATGGCCGCTACCACCCCCTCCCGTCAGGCAAAAGCCAAGAAACACGACAGCCGCAACAAGATAGCCCCCGTCATCAGCGACCTCATCAACCGCGCCTACAATCCTCAGGCGCTCCCCTCCCCGACAGACCAGGTCGCGAGCGGGTCGTCCATCGCCGACGGCAGCGGCCTCTCGCTCTATAACTACCAGACCCCCGAGACCTTCACGCGTCTGCTCACCTACGCCCTCGGCCGGCGCGACAGCATCTTCAGCCCCTTGCTGGAAGCCCTGCCCATCGCCGGCATGGACGGCACACTCAAAAAACGCATGATCGGCACCCCCGCCGCCGCCAACGTGCGTGCCAAGACCGGCAGCGTCTCCGCCGTCAGCACCCTTGTCGGCTACACCACCCAGCGCTCCACCGGCCACCTCATCGCCTTCGCCATCATGAACCAGGGCGTCACCCGCATGGCCGAAGGCCGCGACTTCCAGGACCGCGTCTGCATCCTCCTCAGCGAGTAACCCTCAACAACACCTGATTTCTTTTATGGACACAAACCGTTCTTATGTAGCCGATGCCCGTCGCTACGACGCCGCTCCCACCCTTTTTGCCCGCTGCGGACGGAGCGGTGTGCTGCTGCCTCGCGTCAGCCTCGGCTTCTGGCATAACTTCGGCGGCAACGACCCCTTCGAGCGCAGCCGCGCCATCACCCACTACGCCTTCGACCACGGCATCACCCATTTCGACCTGGCCAACAACTACGGTCCCCCCTACGGCAGTGCCGAGGAGACGCTCGGACGGCTGATGGACGAGGACTTCCGCCCCTATCGTGACGAGCTCTTCATTGCCACCAAAGCCGGTTACGATATGTGGCCGGGGCCTTACGGCAACTGGGGTTCGCGCAAGTATCTCATGGCCAGCCTCGACCAGAGTCTGAGGCGGATGCGTTTGGATTATGTGGATTTGTTCTACAGCCATCGCTACGACCCCGAGACACCCTTGGAGGAGACCCTGCAGGCCCTCGTGGACATCGTCCGTGCCGGCAAGGCCCTATATGTGGGCATCTCCCGTTGGCCGCTGGAAGCATTGAAGCGGGCCTACGAGTACTTGCGTGAGCGCGATGTGCCGCCACTCATCTACCAGGGTCGCCTCAACCTCCTCGACCGCGAGCCCATGGACGAGGGCATCCTCGACTACTGCCACACCCACGGCATCGGCTTCATCTCCTTCTCGCCCCTGGCCCAAGGCCTTCTCACCGACCGCTACCTCAACGGAATCCCCAAGGACTCCCGCATGGCCCAAGGCCGTTTCCTGAAGGAAGAGCGCCTCACCCCCAAGCTGATGCAGTTCCTCCAGCAGCTGAAAACAGAAGCCGAAGCCAGTGGTCACTCCATGGCCGAGCACGCCCTCCGCTGGATTCTCGCCCAGCGCGGCGTCACCTCCGTCCTCGTCGGTGCCAGCTCCACCGAGCAACTCGCCAAAAACCTGCAATGCATGAACTGAACGGTAACAACTCATGGGCTGAAGGACATTAGAATGGTGAGAAAATAAAAATATTTTTTAACAAAATTCATGCGCACACCGCACAAAAAACAAATTCATGCGGTGTATAAGCGGTTATAGAACAACAATGACCAATGCGGTGTGCGCATGAATTTTGTTAAAATTCATTTTTTTGAGGGCTCGAAAGAAGATATGAATTTTCGGGCAGGAAGATCTGTATCTTCAACCATTAAGATTTGAATCTTCCCTTTTCGACGGTGCAAAAGTACGGCATTTCTGCGACGCCACCAAATATCGCCTATCCAATTGGAGCCATTTTCAGCAGCAATTGACAAACTTGTCGATGATGCTCACATTCGGCATAGTTCATGCAAGCATGGCTTGCTCTCATTCAACCGCATCATTCGCGCGATTTTACTTTTTATGATTTTGTGACTTTGTGATTTTGTGACTTTGTGACATTAAGCACCTCCGCGACCTGCAAAAACACTTATTATATAGGTTATAATTATTATATAATTATAAAATTCTACTCTGACTATTTCCCGCACTTATGGGAACACCTTAATGTCACAAAGTCACATGTCACAAAGTCACGAATAAGCGAAAGCAAACCTATCTCGCTTGAATCATAAAGATCCTCGCGCTCAAGGGAATAAAGGTAAACGTCAGAAGCCTTAAACGTTTTAGTTATTCCAAGGCCTCGGAACAATCATTCCAAGGCCTTGGAATAATCATTCGGTGGTCATGGAATGATGAACAGGTATAAGCGTATAGGATTACACTCTTAGGACGATAGCTCTTCACCCATAGGAGCGATGGGCAATCGTCCTAGGACCATCGGCCTGAGCTCCAAAGAATCTAATAGCTTGTTCGAATTATAAATGGGGAAAAACGGAATAAGTGGGCAGAAATACCGGTGAAAATATGGAATAAGTGGGTAAAAAATCGGTTAAAAATGTGGAATAAGTGGGTTTTCTCTTTGTTGAATGAGGAAAGCATTGTTATTTTGTAGCGATCTTTCATGACACTACATTGTATTTCAGAAAGTCACCAAAGGTCACTTTTGCTTCAAAAAGGTCACCTGAAGGTCACCTGTAAAAGAAAAAGCACCTACAAAATCTTTGTAAGTGCTTGATTTTTTGTGGACCAGCCAGGGCTTGAACCTGGGACCTCCAGATTATGAGACTCTGCTTCAATCTCACTTACATCCTTGTATGTCAATCGGTTAATTAACTCTATTTAAGGTCAGAGACCAACATCCGACCAACTTTGATTTTGTAATACTCTTTACACTCTACATGCACTTTGTCATAGAAATAAATCTAAAAGTGCATATATTTCCGTATACTCTATTGGGTCATGAAGATGTGATATGAATATTTGTTCCATCGCTGATTGATATTTGAAGTCTGTTAAAGTCTAATATACATTTGTTTGCCAACAGGAACTGTATACCTAATATGCCGTGTATCTGTATGCCTGTTTCATCCTGCATCTGCTGAACTGCCTTTGAAACATTCATCACAGCAAAAGTTGAAGTGCAAGCATAGCCATCAAAATCAAAGGTGGCTTCCACAAGGTAGACTTCTTTACAGTCACCCTCAATCCCCATTATCTGTTGCCTTCTCTCTATAGGCTTCACATCATCTTTCAGATGCTCATATACGAAGTCAAACAATACATTATGGGTAGAACCTGTATCTATCAAGAAACAGACGCTTTCAGACTTGCCAGAGGATAGAACCAATGGCAAGCCCACAAGTTGTATTCCATGTTTAATTGAAATCTTCATTTTCATTTCTTTTTTTGATTTATTCCGCAACCTCTAAGCCCAACTGGTCAATAAGGGCGCTTAATGTGGGATTGCTTTTTAGTTCATCAATGCTCATCTTAGGCTTATTATCTACCTCATCAACAGGAGAATAAGGGAAACGTATCAAGTGTTTATATTCATCTGGCAGACATTCTGCTATGACATTACGGAATAGTAGGTAACATTCTTGGCTAAAATCTGTCTTGTGATATTTCTTGAGTTCTTCATAATCTGAACTATAGATAAATCTACGCTGAACCATGCTATCCCATTCTTCATAGGCTACCAGTTCTTCAGTTAGTCCCAATTTCCCCATGCACCATAGAATGTGAGAGACCACATCAAGCCATTTTGTGGTGGGATAGTAGTTCTCATAATACTCTATATTGCTAAACCCTCTTCTGAAAGCCGTTGACCGAGAGTCATACGGACCATCTTCGCAGTTGAGACTTATAATCATCTGCTCATACAATATCCGTGTGGCTTCTCCTTTCTTTATTTTGCTATTCGACTTAGCCAAGATATACAAGTATTCAACATCGCTTCTTCCGTAAAATTTATAGACTCCCACTAACTCTAAGTTCTTTTTGTCTATCGTGAATTGAGGATGGTTTATCAAGCGGATGCAGAGCCATGTGTAATTTTCATCTATATCTAAGTGAACCAGATTGTTATACACATATTCCGCAGAGAAATATCGCAGGACAACTTGCCCACACTCTTTTTCATGATACTGCTCCCACAAGGTCTTTACTTCATCATATAATGCGCTGTCCCAATTGGCTTTCAGCCTACTATATGCCCATATCCTGTCTTGCTTTGCAGATGAGAGAAAGGCTTTGAGTATCTTTCTCTGCATTTGGAAGTCTTGCTTGGCAAATCTATCCCGAAGTTTCTTTCTTGCAGTTGCGACCTTACCACTTCTCTTGTCTGTGAATTGTTTCAGTAAAGAAGATATAGGCTCATTCCTTGATGGGGCGATATTATTTTCAGCCTTTAATGCTTCGTTATACAAGTCTGTACCTACATTCCATTTTGAAGGACTTCGTTTGAGTCTCCTTTGCAGGATTTTCAATTCTTCTGGTTGGAGTGTATGCACCAATGCCTTTAACACAACCCTTTCTTTTGGGCTTTTCTCGTATTTGGGCAATTGGTAGTGCGAGAGGATATAATCTAATGCGCTCATATCATGCGTGTCTAAAGTGGTTAATATCGCTCCCTGCAAAAAACAGGGCATAAAATATGGCACAAGCAATCAAAATGGCTATCACCCATCCTACTATGCCAGTATTTCCTTTCTCCCCTTTATCTACTTCCCTCTTGACAACTCCTGCAATTAGGAGAAATAGGGGTATGGCTACCATCATGAGGATAATAATGGTCCATATTACAGCCCATATAATTTCAAATGTACTCATACTTCAAATGCTAAAATGGTAAATCATCGTCTGGTTTATTGCCGATTTCTTCTTTGGGGTCAGTGTTATTATAAAACTCATTTTTAACTTCTTCCATAATCTTACGACACTCTTCTTCTAAAAGTGTGTGATAATCTATTTGATTTAGATTAGCCATTGCAACCAATAATTTATTATTCTGCATTTGTTGATAGAAATTTGCGACTGCTGCTTTTAATGTTAAGTATTTGAATGGCACTTCCATTTTGCTGTACGCTTCTTCTTTTTTTGCTTCTTCAATGAACTCACGAAAAGCATTTCTCAGTTTTATTCTTATTTGTTCTTTTA
>Ga0310786_10003552_pt1 | contig 22596 bp, 39 predicted proteins | sample AusTroGonzalo_MG_FD_203881 | JGI IMG/M metagenome (GOLD analysis project Ga0310786, IMG submission 203881) | Bovine rumen microbial communities from tropical cattle in Woodstock, Queensland, Australia - Gonzalo_03 (v2) (version 2) | ecosystem: Host-associated > Mammals > Digestive system >...
CGCATCCGCATCAATTAGTCTCATCCGTCCACCGCTCCTTCCCAAAACAGCCGCCGTTCTTCTCCCTGTCTGCACTTCAAGGCTTCGTACTCGCACAGGCAGTTCTCGCAGATATCTTCTGTTATGTTCGCTCCACGCAACTCCTCATACCCCGGTTGGAAATTGTATTCTTCCGTCCGCATATGAGATCCGCAACGCTTGCAGAACCATTCTATCCGAATCATATCTTTACTTTCCCCCTCTCCATCTTTACTTTTTCGCCCTTTTCGCTCGGCAAATTGAGCAAAATTGTAAAGATTCTTTGAGCATTTTTCTTCGTGATTTTTGTGCGTTTTCCGCACTTTTTCATCGCACAAATCTCATCAATTCCGCTCGTTTCTCCTTTTCTGTTCGGCAAGCAAATCCTCTTTCCACTTCAGCCATCCGGGCTTGTCTATTTTCTCATCGCCGTAGAGGTCAGCCCATTCTTGGAAATCACAATCGGCAATCATCACATGGAGTTCCCTGTCATCAATCTGTTTCAGATACTGCCGCACGATTCCTTGCACTAAACTCGGCATATATGTCTCTCTGCCGTGGCAGTATCGAATCGCACATACGCACAACAAGCCGAATTTTTCCGCATCTACCTTTATCATCTTTTCCCCCTTATTCCTGTGTCACCTTTATTTTCTTTACCCCATCGGTGTAGTAGGTCATCGTTATCTCGGTTGTTGTCTGCGCCGTGGGAGTCATCAGCTTTTGCACAGGATAGCCGCCGTAGTCGAGGAAGGACGATGCCACCGCCACCACGAACTGCTTTCGCAATACCGCACCATGCTCAAAGACCAACTTCGCCGCCGGGAAGGTTAAAGGCTTGTGCGTGTGGCCTGTTATGAGGCAATCGATTCCCTCTATCGCCATGCCAAAGTTCTGCACTTTGTTGGCAGACGAGCCAATGTACTGACCGCCGCCGTTGCCATGAGTGATGGCGAATGACCACTCGCATCGCTGTTTGTTCCGCTCCTTCGAGGTATCGTACACAAGCCGGACTTGCATAAAGCAGATGTTGGGGCGGTACTTGTCCTCGATGCCCAAGCGCACCATCACATCAAAGAGCGGATCTTGGTCAACTTCACGAACCGTCCGGCGTTCATGGTTTCCACCTACCCCGGCTAAGACCTTTGAGGCGAGCGGCTTTAATTCGTTGTATAGCCATTTCTTTTGTTCGAGCGGCGATGCCGTTGCATCGTACACATTTGTCAGCGAGTTTTTCAAGCCGTTGTCAATCAGATCGCCCACCAGTACACAAAAGCAATGTGGGTCATCTTGGATGCGCTTAAGCGTGTTCGTCCACCTTACCTCGTTAAACTCCTTGCTCCCATAGTGTGCGTCCGCAAGAGGGATGATGGTCAACTGCTTTTCCGGGTGGTCTTCCACTCTCAGCCTATTTACTACAGGGATAAAATCGTTTAGCAACTCAGAATACCTCTCTTAGTTTTTTATCTATATCTCTCAGTAACTCCGGCGTTGCCCCCTTCACCTCGCCTATTAGTCTCAGTACATCGTCCCAATCGGCCTTGACTTCTTCAAATTCATCTTCCGGGTTGCTGTGCTTCGCCGCCGCCTCGGTCTGCACCGAATTGTAGATTGCGTTGCACCCATCCTCAAAGCCGCTCCGATAGATGCTTGCGATATACCGCTCCATCTGCTTGCGGTCAAATCCCTTAATCGCCCGGTGCTTTTCTCTCGACAGGATACCGCCGTTCACCGCTTCCTCAAAGGCCGTGTCACTTACTGTCAACATTTGTCTCACCCCCTACATCCGGGAAATGGTATTTTGCCACCGCAATGGCATCTCGCTCTATCTCAGATGACCACGCAGCAGTTCCAGGCCCATTGATCCCTTCCCATATCATTGGGAAACTGGCTTGTCCATCGAATAGAGAACCCAAGGTCGGAGTCTTCTCATACTGCGCTGAAATCCTCTTTAGTAACCATCGCCACCAAGGCGTTGCGATCCCATTCCCTTGTAACTTGTACCTTGCTGAATCGCTAAGTTCGTAAACTTCGCCTTTCTCGTTTACTCCGTATTTACTCCAGTTGTCCGGCATACCTTGCAGACGCTCACACTCTTTGGGAGTTAGACGGCGAACCACACTATTGCTCAATTTTTCTACTCCTGCTCCTTTCTTGAGTATTTTTTGAGGGTCTTGCAGCGTGTCAAGCGTATTAGCAATCGGTTGCATTGATATGTTGTTCATTTGCCCATTCCCTATGCTAATAATCAAATCTGTTGCGCCTTTATAATCTCTCGCCATCAATGTAGAAGCCTGGTGTTCTTTTTTATATCCATCCTGGCTTTGTCTTGTGAATTCCATATCCCTCACTACAAGCGTTTCGCTTCCACCGCCGTTTGATCCGGCACTTGCCCTGATGCTATTGCTTTTATTTGTTGGTCTGAAATCTCCGAAATGGTTTTCTGTAAAACAAGAATGGTGAAATCCGTCACTCTGTTCTGATGATCGCCAACAATTGTCGGAGATATTTTGCTCCCAACATTTTCCATTTGTGGTGTATAAACAAGTACACATGGTATATGGTCTGCATCAGTTGCTTTATTGCTCAGGGTCTTTGCCACCAATCCGGTTAAACTTTGGTTATATAAGTCTAGACCGATGACCGATGAATCAGTGTTTGATCTTGTGATGCCGCTACTGTTCCGGCTTTCTCTGTCTGCCATAAAGCACCTTTTCCGGCTTTCTTTCCAAGGCTATCTACTTCTCGCCCCCCCCTAATTTTTAGGGTATAGTTGCTTGCAGTTCCAAAACTTCCTTCAGTTCCGGCGGTAGAGCCTTGCCTCTCTTCTCGGCTCTGTTCAAAATCCCCTGGCAGGCTCTCGGCGATAGGATATACTTCTCGTTCGGATTTGACTCCAGGATTTCTGAAAGGCGTGTCGGATTCTCTTCTCTCGGTTTCTCTCCGCAGTTGAGGGTCAAATAGAATCTCCGGCGCAGAGTATCCGTTGAAATCACATAGCATAGCGATTCTTCTCCGTCTTTGAGGTACGCCGTGGTACTGTGCGTCATGAACCTTCCAAGCGATGCTCCATCCATCTCCCACGATGCATCCGGCGTTGCTCCATTTGCAGTAAGGTTGAGGAATAACGGCATCTTTATCGCTAACTTTTGCGGCTTCTTCGAGGACGATTCGGAAGTCTTCTCCATCGTTTGAGGACAAGGCTCCGGGGACATTTTCCCACACCATATATCGAGGTCGAATATACTCATCTGCCCTTCCAGTTGATCTGTCATGCTCTCTCATCTCCTTCACTATCCGAATCTGTTCCATATATAGGCCGCTGCGTTCTCCGTCCAAACCGGCTCGTTTCCCTGCCACGCTCAAGTCTTGGCAAGGGCTTCCCCCTGTAATCACATCCACAACAGGAAGTTCCGCTCCGTTCAGTTTGCAGATATCTCCGTAGTGCTTCATACATCCAACCTCAACTGCTCATACTTCTGCATAGCTTCTTCGATATGCTTTTCAGCGTCACGCAGATGGCTGTCAGCTACCTTCACATGGTCGAGTGCGTGTTCGAGCATATCCAACGCATCCCTCATCAGAAGATCGTTGTACTCAGCCTTGCTCATGACCTCAATCATAGGATGCCACCATTCTTAAGGTATTTGATGATATCATCGATGTTCCCTTCCACATGGAATATTTTATCGCCACACTCAATCCAAATCGTATCGTTATCCCCCTCTTCGATTTCTTGGATATTGTTCGTATTGAAGATTGCTTTTCTTCCTGTTGTCAGTTTTGCGCTCAACCACCGTGTCTGTTCGTCATTCATCGTATTCCCCCTTCAGCATCTCGGCGAGGATTTCAATGAACCACCTCGCATCCGCTTCGCTCTTCATCGTAGCAACCGCATACACTTCTCCGTCTTCATCCAGTTGGACTCCCAACACATGGTTCTTCCTGTCCGGCAGTTTCATTGCGGTAACGCAGATTCCGTTCTTGCTAACTTCGTAATCCATTTCCACCTACTTTCTCAGCAATGTACTGTAGTCGAGTTTTTGTAGCTGTGCCTTGTAGTCCGTGGTCGGTTTCGCAGACTCGGCTAACTTCTGTTTGTCCCTCAATGCCCAACCGCTCACAGCAGACTTCCAGTTCGCCATCTTGTTCTTGCCAACCATCCAACCCTTGCTTTCATAAAAATTCCAAAACTGATCGGAGTCGAAATTCTTATAGCCTTTTTCAACGGCGTAAGTCTTGACCTCTTCGATGGTAGGCGGCTTAAAACCAACTGGCTTTTCTCTTTCTTTTTCTTTCTCTTTAGTTACAGTTTTAGTTACAGTTACAGTTTCAGTTACAGTTGGCTTTTTGGGGTTTTGTTGGGTTTCCAAAAAACCCAATGGGTTTTCGTGGGTTTCTTTGGGTTCAACTGGGTTTTTCGGTCTACCGCCCTTAGACCCATTCGCCCTGTTCCTCTCGCAAACCTTCGCATACCGCTCTTGCGCTCTATCAATGTCACGCTTGATAACTGTGTAGGCGAAGTCTAAAAGCCTGTCCTCGAATGTTGTCTCTTCGCCGGAAAACGCATATTTGGATGCCGCCTTAAATAACATTCCGGCTTCCTCATTTTCGAGCCGATTAACAAGGTCTGCTGTCTCCTTGTAAATCATGAGGCCGTCCATGCGTTTCTCCTTTCTTCTCCCTTACTTTCTCCTCAAGCAGAGCCATGAGAGACTCGCTTTCGATCCGTCCGTTGGTGTAGAATTCCACAGAGCCGTTTGTCAGAAATCTCCGGCAAGAGCGGATGTCTGAATTGCGCTTGTCCACAAGGCCAATCATCGTCTGCCGATAAAACTTACAGGCCGTCAGATACTGGAGTGCGGCTTGCCACATTGTCTCTACCGAATCGGCTTTCTCTGTGGCCTCTCTCGCCCTCTCCATGTTGTGCCACCACGGCCTGTTTACCGTCATCTCTGTGGCGCACTCTATGACTTTCAGCAGAAACGCCTTGCACTCGTCAACAGAATTCGGATCTCTCTTCAGCCGCTTGCGGACGATATCCCACGCCGTCTTCGACTCATCGAATATCTTTTCCGCAATGTGCATCTCGTCCGTGTAGTCCTTGCGGTTGACATAGTGGACATAATCCTTCGCCGCTTGGAAGACTACGTTTGCCGCCAACTGCTGATATGCCTCTGTCACATTGCCGACATCCACAAGCGTGAACATCTTTTCATCCCTTAAAGCCATGCCGCCTCACCTTCTTCGATGACTATCTCCGTCCGGGGATTCTCCTTGTCATAGTGGACATGGCTTCCGTCATAGGATGCCGCCACGTTGCAGTTGTCATCGGCGATGATCCCTGCGGCAACGAGCGTGTCCAAACAGGCTTCCTCAAGATTGGTCAAATCCACTCGCCGCCTTGCGCCCATATAGAAGTCCATCTTGACATTGATGGGGTAGTCGATTGGAGCGGAGAGGCCGCTCCTCACCGCTTGCAGAACCAGTTCCTTCTTTGCTTTCGCCTCATACCGCTTATACTGCGGTGAGGCGGTTACAAATGGACGGCCTGTCTTCCGATTGATGACAATCTGATTGCTGTTTTTTTTCGTTACCGGGTTGAGCGAGATGACGAACCGCATCATAACGCCACCTTCGCCCCTGTCTCCTTGATGAGGTAGACCTTGCCGTCCAAGGTACGCACGTTGATGGTGCTTCCCTTGCCGAACCGCTTGATGGCTTCCTTGAGTGCGCCGTAGGCCGAAGCGGCGTTGGCGTACTCTTTCTCTCCGTAGATGACCTCGGCTACATCGCCGTCCATCCGCTCGAACTCATCAAGGATGATGAGCAGTTTCGTTCTCTTAAAGAACTTCTTACCTTCTTCGATTTTCTTGATGTCCATTACACATCCCCCTTTAATATTTCTTCCAACATCAGTTGGTCAGAGTCTTCCAAATCTGCGATAGCGTGTCGCAGAGGTTTCAACTGAGCAAAGATCCGTTTCGCCCTGTTCAGAGTCTGCCGATACTGCTTTTTGTATTCATCAAGGTTGTCCGGCAGATAATAACCTTTTCCGTTTTGGGCGTTGGCAATGCACACGCCCTCAAGTCTCGCATAGGCAACCGCTTCTCGCATCGTGCGGTCATCCATGCCCATAAGCACCGCCAGTTGTTCCCGGCTCACCGCTTGCCCTTCCCCCTTGCCTAAAAGACAGATCAACTGCTTGGTTTTCTCCGTCATTGAACAATCCCCCTTTTAATCAGTTCCAGTTCCTCTTCCTGTGATTCCCGGTAGTATGCCCCCAAATCGTTGTATGGAGTTGCTTCCTCAAACTTCTCTCCACAATAAGGGCAGTATCCGTCAATCCAATCCGGCTCCGGCTCACCCTCAAGGTACAAACCGCCACCACAGTTTGAGCATTCGTACCACCGAAAATTTTTAACAACAGTTGCCATTTTCCCCCTCTCTCGGTCATCCCCACCTATGACCGCACTCGACTTTTGCCGCCCCTCACCCGGTCAGAGCCGGATGCCTACCCTGTGTTTGTTCTCCCTATTCAGTTGTTTCGGTCTGTTCCTTGTCTCTCGCCTCTTGCAAGATGCCCATCAGATCGCCCTCTTTGTTGAGGTGGCGCATCACAACATCTTTCGACTCGGAAGTGAAGATAGTGCCGTATCTGTGGTCGATGCCGTCCGTCAGCTTGCATCTGCCTGTGCTTACGCTGATGTAGCGCACTCCGGCTCGGTCAGCCAGTTGGTGGAGTCGCAAGATGATGTCTTCCAGTTCTTCCTCGATTTCGAGGTCTGCAAATCTCTGCCTGTATGTCTCCATATATTTCCCCCTAAATTTATTTCGCCATTTAGTGGCGGTTTAACCTCTACCACCGCCAAGGTACAGGAGTCCCCTTCCGTGCTTAATTGTGTGGGGTACACTCATCTTGGAGCAGTTGCGTGTCATGCCATCAGCAACTGAGGGAGCAACGGATGCCCTGCGTAAAATGAAAACAGCTTGTCGCTATGCCATCTTTACAATCATTTCGCCGATGCCCTTAATGAGTGCTACCAGTTCCATCCATCCAACGCATCCGGCTACAAAAAAGAGAGCAAGGTTGCACACGCCATAGTATTCGTCAATGACCTTCTCTCCCAATCTTCCCATTTTCTTCTTCATCTCTAATTCCCCCTCACTTTTTGTTAAGATTCGCTTTTGTGAGTTTTTGGAGTAAAAAAGTATCTCCAAATCTCTCCTTCGATTCCAAGCAGTACTGCCGTCTGAAATATCAGCTTGTCCGTCCAAGGCATCTTGCAGTTCAGCAACTGTGATAACTTCGCCCTGTTGATTCCCAACGCCTCTGCGAACTTTCCAAGCGTTCCGTACTGCTCTTTGATTTCGTACCTCAGTTCGCCGTGTTTGAAGTCCATTCTGTTCCTTTCTTTGTGACTCGCTTTTGTGAGTCATCTGCATCTTAGCAGACCTCAAAAGGTATGTCAAGCACTTTTTTGAATTTTTTTCAAAAAATTTTTTTCACATTTGCGACAAGATGTGATATGCTACTCGGACAAGGGGGAACGCTACTATGAGTATCTTTGCGAGAAGGATGCGGATTGCTATGGATGACAGGCAAATCCGGCAGATAGACCTAATTAGGAAAACAGGAATCAGCAGTTCTAACATGAGTATGTACTCTACCGGGAAAAGGAATCCAAAACAAGAGTATGTATACAAGATAGCGGATGCGCTTTCCGTCAACCCGGAATGGCTTATGGGCAAGAGCGAGGATATGGAGAGGCCGATCCGAAACGTGGACAGCTTCCTTGCGGAGTTGGAGTCTATCTTCAATAGACTTGACAACGAGGACAAGCGAACGGCTCTTAGCTACCTTAACTTTCTGCTGACTCAGCCGAAGTACAAAAGGGGGAGCGTGGCAGGGTGATACCCTTTCACAGAATGCCTCTGTAAGGCCGAAATTTGCCCCTTAAAGCCATTCTGACTATATTATTGAGGAAACTATCATGAAAGCGAGAAAACTGCCGTCCGGGCGTTGGAACATACAAGTATATATTGGCACGGACGATAAAGGAAAGCGCAAGTATAAATCTATAACAGAGGATACCAAGAAAGAAGCGGAGAAAAAAGCCGCCGCAATTGACTCATCTCCACGGCATATGACTATCTTGGCGATGGTCAATGACTACATTGAAGCCAAGCGGCCTGTGCTATCTCCGAATACATATAGAGGATATAAAGGCATTGTAAAGGGCGGCTTTGAGGGAACGCTTTTTGCCGACCTTCCCATCGGCGTAGTCCGCAATACCGATGTGCAGAGGTGGATTTCTAAGGCATCTCTGACCGCATCGCCGAAAACTGTCAAGAACTACTACGGCCTGTTCTCGGCGGCGTTGGCGTTCTACTTCCCGGAGAAGGTCTTCCGGGTGAAGCTTCCGCAAGCCAAGCCGACTCCGCTCTACACCCCAACCACCGCAGAGATTAAGACGCTACTCGAAGCGGCGAAGGAGCGGAACTACGAATTGTACAAGGCCATCCTTCTCGGAGCGGTTGGGATGATGCGGCAAGGCGAGATTGCCGCCCTAACCGCCGATGACATAGACTTCGAGGCGCACTCTGTACGCATAAGCAAATCACAGGCGTATGTGGGCGAAAACAATTTTGTCATCAAACAGCCCAAGACCTACTCATCCGTCCGCACAATCTTTCTGCCGCAGTTCGTACTGGATGCCCTTCCGAAAAGTGGACAAATTGTAAAACTAAATGTAATGCAAATTTCATCATATTTCCAAAAACTGATGGACAAGACAGACTTACCCCACTTCCGCTTCCATGACCTACGCCACTACGCCGCATCCATCGCCGCATCGTCAAGTGTGGGCGCATCTGCCGCAAGTATAAGACAAAGGGGCGGTTGGGCATCAGATAGCGTGATGAAGCGAGTCTACATCAATCAGCTTACGGACGAAGTGCAGAAGGACAATCAAAATCTCAACACTTTCTTCGAGGAGCAGTTCAATGAAAAATGAGCGCAAATGGAGAGATTCGTTCAGAATTCGTTCAGAAATAATTTATTCTATGCAGAAAAATTTGTTAAATTTCTGTATAAATGCGGTGGTTGGTGCAAAATATGCACCTACCAAAAACGTGCAAATATGACGCTATTTCAACATATTTTGCTATCGTTTATAGGTAGTGCGGTCTGAGGGACTCGAACCCTTACACGAAGTGCGAAATTCGTTGATATAGCGTCATATCTGGCTTGCATATCTAAATTCGTTCAGAATGGTTTTATGCACGGCTGTCACGGCGTTGTAGAAAGGAGAAGACCAACGCTTGGTTTCCACAGTTTTAGCGCAAGATTGTTATACTTTCTGTGCCGATTACTGAACTGGTTTTACATATTTTCCGCTTGCCCAACCACGTTTGCCGCAATATATGCAATCGTACCATGTGGTCGAGCCGACTTTGGTGGTGTTGCCTGTGAGGTAACAGACGGCGTTGTAGGGGATGACTTGAATCTGTTTGCCATCTGTTCCGGCCTTTTCCCTCTGCCACACGTTCCCTGTGGTGATGGCCTTGGGCAAGTCAGTTACATACTTGTAACTAACAAAACCATACACGCCGCCAATCTCAATCTGTTTCCATCCGTTAGAGGCGGTGGAAATCACATTGACGATGTTGCCGGGATGCAAGACTTGGATGACCTTATAGTCGGTGCTTGCGCCCTCTCGCATATTGCAAGCGGAGCAGTTGCCGATTTTCGCCGGGGTGGTATCCTGTGTGGGGTCGGTATCCATGCAGATTGCCATGTGACCCCATTTCCAATAGATATCCCCACGCTTGCAACCGCAAGCTGATTCAAGCAGAGTCTTGTCGGTCAACTGGACGAACGCCCCTGTGTTGCCCAAGATGTTTGGCGCAGTAGATGTGTTCATGGTTCTCAGTTTCGGTTCGTAGACTCCGCTGAAATACACGCAAGCCCCGGACAAGGACGAGCAATCGCAGTTCACAGGGAACGGAATATCCCAAGGGTTGACCTTTGCCATGTTGTTCAAGGCATCGAACAAGCCAGTCCTCGAAACATTGCCGCCCTCGACTTGCTGTCCGTAGCCAACCTTGCTACCATTGGCAACGATCTGATAGGCCAGTTCGGCGATTCTGTTGGCGATGGCGGTATCCTTTGCACGGAATACGGCATTCCAACCGCCGCTATAAAACGGAATAACATTCAGTTCGCCGTCAAGGTTTCCTTCCGGCTTTGAGGCGGTAACTCCTGTCCTCAACTGGTTCGGCGGCGTACCATAAGCCGTTCCAGTTTCGGAAGAGGCCGCTTGAGCGAGGCGAATCATCATTCATCCTCGCTTTCGATGTCCGGCTGAATCTTGGTCACGATGGAGCGAGTGGAGAAATACTCGCTCGAATCATGCTCCAAGCACACCCCAATAAAGGCCACCGCACCTGCGGAGATGGTCATCACGATGGTGTTCAGCCCCCATCCAAAGACTCGGTCGATGACCCCATAGAAGGTAGTTAAGGCAGGGATAAACCATTGTAAAAAGCGTAAGCTATCGTGTAGTTTTTTAGTCATGGGATGTCTCCTGTTCAACAGTCATATCATTGATAGCCATAAAATATAACCTCCTTATTTTACTGTCCACTAGTGACAGTCGCCTGATAATTACCGTATGCGTCTTCAGACAGTGTCATCAGTTTGATACCGATAGCGACCAAATTATTGTCACCGTCACTACCATCTGCCGTTTCTATCAAAATCACATTTGCAAACGTTTCAGAATGTATTAACGCTGGACCCTGCTGCTGATCGGTTACAGACTTTATTCTCACAATATCGCCGTTTTTGAAGTCGTCTAATATTGTATATAATTCTGTAAAAGTAAGCGCAGTGCCGTCGGCTTCGTTGGACAAATAAGGACCGCTGCCAAATAGCACCCATTCTTTCGTCGGGTCAGTTACTGGCGGAAGATCGTCTAATGCCGGCGCGGTACCCGTCAGATATAAAGTAATAATAGCACCTCCAGCCGGCGCCGCTGCTGACCATTCCCCTTCAACAACCGTCAGAACTTTGCCGTTGTCATCGGAGTCCACTTCCGGCAAGTCGGAACTGCCGCCACCGCCGCCGCCACTCTGTCCGGCGTTGCTGAAGTCCCAAGTGCCGTCCTCGCAAGTGATGCCGCCGATGGTGTACACGCCGTCTTCAAGGGAGATGTCATCGGCCTCGATAGCCGCCGTCTTGCCGTTGTTGGACAGCCACACGCTGATATCGTGGGGGAAGATGGGCTGACCAAGGGTGTAGTTGTAGTCAGCATAGGCCTTGAGGTACTCAAGGTTGTCCATTGATTCCTGTGTTGCGCCGTCAGCGGTCAACTGGATGAGCAGACTCTTCTTGTCAGCAACGCCCTTGTAATCGTTGCCGTCTGTCACGCCGCCGCCGACTTTCCATACGCCGTTAGCTTCTCTTTTAATACCCATTTGTTATCTCCTTTAATGTCCTTTATACCTCTACAATTGCAAGCATAGGAGCATAGGCATAGTAGCTACCGCCTCTGCCTCTTGCGTAGACTCTCAGTTTCTGATTCGCCGATAATGTCACGTTCGTCAAGTGATTGTTTTGCACATGGTTTGACCATGATGTGTTTTCCGTACCATACGCCGTGCCGTCAATGTAAAGTCGAGTTCCCCATGTGTAGCTTGATGATGTATTTGAACGTGTTGCTGTCCAGTACACATCATACTTTCCGGCCTTTGAGACAGTTAATTCCGATCCGACAGCCGCAAGAGATGTAGACGTAGTCCTCGTTGTGCCTTGGACAACTTGTGCGTTATTTGAAGTGCCACCGCCGCTACCAGTACCCTCAATGAGTGTGCCGTTCACATAGGCGTACTTGCCGGAAAGGATGTCGGACGCAGAGGCCGCATTGCTTGTGATGGTGGTATCGTCAAACTGCGCCGTGCCACCGCCTGTTTTAGGGAGCAGAACCGAAGGCACAGCACTATAGCTTGCTCCCCAAAGGGTGATATTCTGTGCCATATGTCTGCTCCTTTAGCTGATACTAAGTACCTTGGTGGTCGAATTCTGCGAGATCGTAGGCAAAGTCAACGAGCCGCCAACGCCAAGGATCGATTTGCCGGACAAGATGTTCCCGGCAACGCAATCGCTCACATTCGTCAGCGAGACAGTACCGCCACTTGTGTATCCGGCAGGGATGGTGTAAGTTCCGGCCTTAGTGCCAATAGTGCCACCAGTAGCACCATTGTTAGCCATGTTGCCGTTCACCACACCACTCGCACCAACGCCGCTGTGGCCTGTCAAAAGGTATTCTGCGGCAAGGTCAACATCGCCAGTATAGTAAAATTTCGCCGTTCCGCTACCGCTCTTGGGGATGTCCACTTCCGGCACGGACGCATAGGTCACACCATTTATGATTACTGAGGGATTTGCCATATCTATTCTCCTTTAATTACGATACAGTTAGTACTTGTCCGTTCCAAGTGATGAGGCCGTAGTTGGGTGGGATGGGTACGTTGACATTCGCTTCCGCAAAAGTCGAGACATTGTAGAGGCCGTTGGATGTGATGTCGATTGTGCCGGATGTTGATGTCCGTCTGACATCCACAATCGCCGTGGCCTTTAGCGTCTTTCGTCCCACATCTGCGCCAACAGTTGGACTCCGTGAGAGTGAGGCCGTTGCCTCGATGCCGTGCTTAATCATAGGATACTCCTTAAGTGCTGACTTCCGGCCTCTGCATAGATGTGGTTACATAGACGAGCGGCAAGCGAGTGCCGACAATATCGTCATTGTCAAACACCACTCGCACTTGGAATGACAACACGCCACTCATCTCGGTTGTTGCCTCATCGGAGAGTCTGAATAACCACGCCCCCTTTTCTGCATCGTAGCTTATGGTGTTCTCGGACAGGCTGAAGAACACGCCACCCAATCCCACCTCGACATCCGCTACGCCCTCGGTTGTGATGGTTTCGCCATCCGCATCGGTCAGCGTCAAATAGACATCGTATTCGTCACCCTGCATTATGTTCATGTCAGTTTACCTTCCTTATTGAGTCGGTCATGCCATTCGACTATATAGGAGTTCCCACCATTTTTGGTATAATGGTCATACTCCTCAGACAGCCGAATGAGTTCCTCTTTCGTCAGCTTCGCCCCACGCTCGGCAGACGATAACGCTTGGACGATGTAGTTCTTGCAATTGTCCATGTCCAACTTGGCAATAGCCTCATCGGACTTGTCAAGTCGAGCATTGATGTTTTTGGTCTGCTCTTCGAACAGACTACCCAAAGCCTTTTTCAACGCTTTCACGATTGCTCCTATACTGCCGCCAAGAGCCACCACAAACGCAAGTGCGGCGGCAACATCACCTAATGTTATTGCACCCATAACTGTTACCTCTTACAAAGCCGCCATCTTCCGCACCCGAAGAATGACAGTATTGTTCACACCAGAACTTGCCGCTTTTGCCCATAACTGAATTGTAAAAGCAGATTCGCACGATATAAGTGCGCTCGTTGCCCAAGCACGACCCGATGTAAAATTGTCGTTCTCCGTTTTGGAGAAGATGAATTTGTTGCTTGTGGAAAAGTCTTGAACTATTGCTACACCACTTGGAACTGCGTTGTTGTAGGTTTGTAAGGCTTCGACCATATACCAGTAGCCCGCCTCTAAATCATAATTAAGGCCGGTATATGTCCAAGATGTTGCGGTACTCCATTGTAGGCTCTGCTTCGATGTAGCCGCCCCGACATACTCCGTCAGTTCCCTGTTCGTCATCGCATAAGGAACATACCCCGTGAGGTCGGTCTTCTTCCGCAAGTAGAATTGCGAGAGGTCACTCGTCACGATGGTCGAGTTGTCCGACTTTCTGATAAGAATCTTTACATAGTAGGTGTTGCTCGGTGTAGTAAATTCACCGCTCGTTGCGTTGATGGCATAGTTGCTCTGCCAAGTTCCCGAAGAATTATAGTAGTCAGCTTCAAAGACCAAAGTGGCTGACGAGCATCCAACGGAATAGGTAGTGCTTGGTGTTACTGCGATGAGCGGCGAACGCAAGCGAATAGTCGATGTTGTATCTGCGCCGCTACCGCTGACAGACCCTTGTACAAATGCCCCTTGGTCTGCGATGTTAGCCGATGCTATATCCTGTGCATATAGGCCGTAGGATGGGTAGGTTGCCGTCACCACATCTGACGAGTCTCGGAAGGTGAGGCCTGTGTTGTCCAAGAGGGTGCGGTTGTAGGTGGTAGAGCCGTCACCAAGCATCAAATAGCTGTTGTTGTTAAACGTGTTTAATTGGGCGGTTATCTTGCTTGATGCGTTCTTAAATCTAACATATTCCTTGCTATACTCGGCTCTGTAAATGCTCCCAGCATCGAATATCGTCATGCCATTGGATGGGGAGATGTTAAGAAGTGAGCTATTCGATGAATTCGTAAAATATAGGCTTTCCCCACCAAGAGAGAGGCTACCGCCATTTCCGTCTACGTCGGTCAACTTCAACCGCTCTGTTGACCCACTCCAAAACGCAACCGTATCGCCTGTGGAATTCTTGAGATTGAATGTTCCGTTCGAGCCGTTCCCACCAAGTTCAAGGCCACCGCTTGCGCTCAATAACATGGATGTGTTCGCCGGAGTTGTCCAGTTACCGCCACGATATCCTTTGATGCCAGTTGCGTTAACTACCGTCCTCTGATTTATAGATGGATCGGTATCAGTTAACTTTACAGAATAAGGAGAAATGTCATCGCTATATGTGCTATAATTCAGCGAAATCGAGTCAACATCTTTGTTTGAGGTGGTTATATTGATGCTTCCATTTGTGATTGTGAGTGCGCCAGTATCCAAATTCCAACTATTATCCCCATTTGCGTCTTGCAGAATCCCGGTCTGAATGACATTGGCGATGATGCGCCCATTCATGTCAACGGCAAAGTTGTAAGTGCCGCCGGAATAGGAAGTCGAGTGAGCAAGGCCGTTGATGTTCCACCGCCAAACGGAAGTCGCAGAGTCGAGGTCTTGGTTGTTGGCGATGACCAGTTCTTTCCAAGATCCGTCAGCGTCTAAGATTTTCGTAATGACTCCGTTGTCGGCGGTTTCTATATCGTGCTGAATCTCCTGTGCCATACTGGAGACAGCCGCCTTGATGTGCGTGGCGGTGGGATTGAATTCGGTGGTGTAGTAGAATTCGGAATCGCCGTAGCACTCAATCGTCTGCTTGATGCCGCCGTTAAAGGTGGTGGTCATCTTTTGCACATAGCAATAAGCGGTGTTGCCGTCCGAAGTCACCTTAAGAACATCGCCTGTATCGATAGCCGGATTGCCTCGGAATTCAATGGTCATCGGCTTAAATGTAATACCGCCGACATTCGTTAAAATCGTACTGGCGTTTGCGGAAGTAAGGTAGGGATTTTCGCCGACAAGGCCAGTTCCGCTTCCGGCAGTAATGGGGTTGTTCTCCGTGCCTGTGGTAACGGAACTAACTGTAAACGGATCTCCATCACCAAGACCGCCCAAGTAGATTTCGTTGTCCGTTACGGCGTTCTCTGCGTTGTCCTTGTCAGACCATGCGCCATCCAAGGTTATTGCCGTGATGCTTGTGGGCGCAGTTCTCGACATCTTGAGGTTGCAACCAAGAGAGTTAGTCCCCCAAACCCAAGAGAGCATCTGACGGCACGTTCCTTCGTACAGTTCGTCTACATAGCCTGTCAGAGAAACAGAGGTGGAAACGAATCCGGCCTGTGTGAGAATATCCTCGGCGATATCGTCAACCGAATAGCCGCTACCGCTTGCGGTAACTGTAGGCACATAATCCTTGTTCAGCTTGGCGAACTCATCGTATGCCACCACCTTGGTGGATAACTTCGCCCGGTCGATTTCAGAAATGTAGAAGCGTCCGTTCCAAATGTACTCAACTGTGGCGGTATCGTTTTCGATACTGTCCACAGGGGCAGTACCAGTATCCTTGGTCACTACGCCCATATATGTATCTATATATGAGTTAGCAAGCGAGACTCCGGCAGGGAGTCCGCTATTAAAGAATTCCACCTCTACATAACGAGAACAAGCCCCACCAAACATGGGGCGTTCCTCGTCAGCAAGCTGTTCGTGGAGCGTGATGGAGACAAGCCCATCACACCCACGAATCAGCTTTGTGGCATCATTATTGAATTTGATATAACCACGGCACTCTCGCTCCGTGGCGTATATCGCACTTTTGTAGTCCGCAGATGTAGTCCGCATCAGATTCCCTTTCTCACATCTCGATAAAGTTCATCGAGAGACTTGCGTACATCCATGAAGTAGTATCCGATGACGGATACCAATAAACAGGCATGGAGCGGTCACCGACATAAACCCAGTAGGTCTGCCTCGTTGCGCTCTTCGGATCGACAACGGTTAGCCGGAAACTCGCTTCCTCGGTTGCGTTGAGGATGGTGGTCAACTGGCTCTGCGTCAGAGCCGCCCATTTGCAGTTGAACTTCCGCTTGACCGCCACCCTGTCCCTTATCATCGTTCCGGCGGCGTTGCGCCCTGTGGTTGCCGCATCGACATCGTAGATGTCCGGCGTGTATTCCTGTGGATAGGGAAGGGTAACAGTATTATTGTTGCCCTTCGTCACCACCAGTTCTGTAGTCACAGTTGCCATAACTATCTCCTCAAGTCAGCAAGGCCGAACGCCCTGTCGCACGGACTACATTGTTGTTGCGCCGCACGGTATTCCGATAAATGACCTCGCCGTCCAAATAGATGTCACCGCCCTGCGGATTCGCCGCTAACGCCGCAGTAAATGCGTTGTACAAGGCCGCACTAAGCTGTTCACTATTCATAACGCCTGTGCGCCCACCGAACGTGCCGACAAGTTCCGGCGATGCCCCTCGCTCACCTGCGATAAACATAGACCCGGCATCCGGGAAGCCGCCGGAAGCGAACTGGGCAAACTGTACATTCGGAGTGTTCTTTACATTCTGCCCTGTCATGACAGAGGTCATAGCGGCAGATGCCGTGGAAACATTCTGCTTCAGCGTTCCAAACAGCTTGTTCAGTTTCTTCTCGACATCGGATGCATCCAACCGCCCCTTGATGGTCAGATCGATGGGGTCGGGCTGTTTAATCTTCGGGATGACATCCTCTGTAATCGGCTTGAACTTGGTGTTCTCGATGTTCTCTATGTTCTCGTCTGTGATATGTGGAATTACATCAAGCGGAATGGTGGGGATATTCCATCCAAGAATATCGTTAATCCACGCAATCGCACTATTTAGCTTGTTAATCACCCAGTTCAGCTTATCGTTTAGGAAGTCTGCGATACTGTTCCAAGTATCTTTTATCATGCGGAGAAATCCGACAAGCAAATCAACAAGGCCGTTCTGAATAGGGACAATCACGTTGTTCCATGCGAACTTCACTATGGTGTTCAGAACTGGCTGAAGCCCTTCGTTCCACATCCACACGCCAAGTTTCACAATGCCGTTAATGAGGTCGGAAACCAAGCCAAGGATAATGTTAACCACATCAATGATGAAGTTTACAATTCCTGTGATGATGACCGCCAGTAGGTGAACGAGGTCTTGTAACGCACCTTCCATATCGCCGTGGGTCAGCTTGTAGATGAGCCGGAAGATTGTGCCGACTACATCTATTACCGTTGACAGGATATTTTTAACGAGGTTGATGATCGAACGGAGCGTGTAGCTTCCGAAACTGTTCAGATTGTCGAAGAAATCTTCGACTTTTACACGAACCCCTTCGAGCCAGTTCCCTATCTTGTCTCCCCACAAGGCCGCTACCGCAAGCAGAGCAATAATCCCTGCGAGGATAGGATGCGCTTTGGTGAATGCGCCAACCGCTTTCAGAATGCCTTTCACGCCCGGAAGATTCGATGCGGCAAGCAGACCGCCAAGCGTGGCAACAACTGGAAGTATCTTGTCCCAAGGTAGCCCCTTCAGCCAATCAACCGCTTTCTTAATCCACTCCGCAATGCCCTTGGCCTTTTCGCTTACTTCGGCCTGTTCAAACATCGTGGTCATGGCTGTGTTGTCTTTTTTGCCGCCGTTGTCTCCGTCTAAGCGGTTGATTTCATCGAAGCCCAAGAGGGAGCGTTTCAGTTCTTTCGCTTCCTCGTTCGACTCTTGCAAATCGCCCAACACGGCCTTGGTGTATCGTCCGTTCTCGTCCGTCTTACCGAATACAACAGACAGCACTTGTGCGATAAAGTCCGCAAGCTTGCTAAACCAATCCACCAACTGCACCACTACAGGCATCAACGCCTCTAACACAGGTCGCAGAGCCGTGGCAATGGAGTTCTTCAGCATCAGAATATGATTCTTGAGATTGTCCACCGCCGGAGCGAATTCCGTGCCGAACTGCTGACTATATGTGTACAGATTCGACAAGCCCTCTTTTAGCGCAGAGGTTATGTTTTTTAATGCCGTGCGGATCGCACGATACATGGCAATGCGTCCAATGGATTTTATGAAACCCTTAAACTTTGATGCGGCCTGTTTAGCCGCAGTACCTGCCTTCGCAACGGATTGCATAAGGCTTGCGTTCTGCTTTGCCGCAATGCCGGAATCAACGCCAAGCTGTTTCTCTGTTTCAGCAATATCATAGAGGGTGCTTTGATATTGCATAGAGTTTTGGTCTACACCAAAAAAGTCCATTTTGACTTTTTTGGCTTGAAGCTTTTTCAACTGATCGTTCAGTTTCTTGAACGCATCTGTTTGCTTCTCAGCGGAACTTTTTACGCTCTTGCTTGCCTTATCCGATGCCTTGCTAACAGCATCGAATGTTTTGCTTGCCTCATTAAGAGCGGCGATAGCCTTTTCCGCTGACGCTTCTACTGTTACAGTTAAGTTGTCAACTTCAGCCATCGCCATTACCTCTCTTCCTCTCTCTTACAAACTTCAATGTATGAAGTATCTTTCTCTGTTTTTCAGCCTTGCGCTCAGTTTCGGTAGTGGGAATAGGATATTCCATATATTTCTTTCCCTTTGAACCTTTCTTAGCGAAAGCGTTGGACAAGACCGTCCCAAAGGCATCTGTGTTGTATGCGCCCATTAGGTGTAGCGTCTGATTGCGGTAAATCTCTTTACACTCCCACGCCTTTTCAAAATCATCGTAGGAGAACCGCTCGTCAGTATCGTAGAATTCATCCCTCGGCATACCGATTGCCATGTAGTAGGCGCACAATTCGCCGATGAATTCACCTAATGTCCGGGTTTCTTCTTCTTTGCCTTGGTAGTAGGGTGATGGTGCTACCGCATCACCCAAGTCACGTTTCCCTTCGGTTTGCTCGTTATATACTCAATTTCATCCTTGAGCATTTCAGACAGGCAATCCAACAGGCTCTGCCCCTCTTCGTTATCATTGACAAGCAAATCGTACAGGCGGTCACGCTCTTCCTTCGGAACGTAGTTGTGCCGTGCGATAAACGCCCCCCGGAACAGTTCATACGGAACATTCAGAACCATGTGTTCCATATTGGTAAAGTCGAACCCTTCCTGTTCCATCTTCCGAAGCGAACGAGGCGTGTACTCAAGCGTGTAGTCAACGCCGTCTACAGTAAACGTGATGGTCTTTCTTGCCTTATCCTCTGCCATTATTTTTTCTCCCTTCTCTTAAAAAAGAGGGGTAAGGGCGCACCTCACCCCTCGCATACGGATGTTAGGCCGTGGTAATGGTGGGCTTCGTATCCCAACCATGAATCTCATTGACAGCGCAATGAGCCGGAATGGTACTCAGTTCGTTCTGAGAGATGCCGGACGAGCCAAGGGCAACAGGCCGCCCTGCCCAAAAGAAAGCATTGGACGCATCCGGGAAAACATAAGCCCACCACAGACGCAGACCAGTAGCGTACTTCGTAGCCGCCGTGGTAACAAGGCCGCTCCACGCCGTGATAACAGCGTTCGTGTGATTCAGCGTGTAGGCCGCATCACCGCCCGGATCCTGTCTGCCGGGGACATAACGAGTGATAGTGTCCGTGATATCGGATGCGTCAATCGTTTCAAGCGAAAGGTCGAACTCCGGGGCTTCGTTTACATTAGGCAGTTCCGTGTAGCCTGTGGTCGGACGAGTCCCGGCAGTAGTTTCCCAAGCGTAAACAACTTTCGCACCAACTGTCGTGATTTCAAGTGCCATTTGATTAAATCTCCTTACCTTGAGGTAATGTTGAAATGATTCTCCGCACCGTCATACCCAACGGAAACAATGCCGCTATAACGAAGCGTGAGTCTGTAGATATTGCGGTCTACGTTGGGAGTCCGAAGGTACATCGCCCTGCGAAAGCCCAACTCAGACAGCGATTTATCGACCACGGCGGCGATTTCTTTCGCATCGCTCTTCCGGGTCTGAGAAACTGTAAAAATGTTGACCGTGAAGGTCTGTTCGGCGGCGAATTCCCGGCATTCGGCGGTCATAGAGGCGGCGTGGGTGGTGTTGTCGGACATCTCGATACAAACATGAGGGAAAGAGGCCGGATTCTCGGTATACTCGGACGAACAATCCACATTGGTAAATGCGGCAAGAATATCTGAGCGCACATAGCTATAAACATAGTTTTCCACATCTATCACTTTGTAAACACCTCTTTTGCCAATTCTTCCAGTTTGCGCCGCATCTCCTGTGCAGAAAGCCACATTCCCGGCTGTTCCGGCGTACCGCTTGTTCTTCGGCTTTGACCATCAGCACCTTTGTAAGACCAACTCTGCTTACGGCCTCGGTGCTGCCCGTACTCACCTATCCCAACGATACCTTCCGGCCTTGTTTCGTGGTACGGATCGCCACCGCCATTGAAATGCACCCCTGCGCCAAACTCGATAAACGCAATCGCCGTTCCCATCGCATTGATGGTGTACCGCACTACTCCGTCATCGCCCTTACCGCCCTCTGTAGTAACATAGATGTTCGTTACCTCAAGCGGTTCTCCATCGTAGTAGTCGATGTCATAGACAACAGTATCGAAGTAATCCCTTGCGTAGGCCGCACCGAAATCTGTGAGTGCCTTGGCAAGCTTTTCCGTTCGATTGTTTATCTTCCGCTTGTAAGCACCAAGCTTTTTCTTAGCTTCTTTGATGCTTGCCGGGTCGAAGATGTTGATGTTGATTTCCATCTTATGCGCTCACAACCGGGTACTGGAGTGCCTCGTTCTCGTTTAGCTTCCGCACGGCGTAGGAAATGTGGTTGAGTGACTTGGCTACCAACAGCACCGCATAGGGCTTGCTGTCGATGTAAAAAAGGCTGTTCTCATCCACAGGGCAATCCATATCGTCCACAATCACCGTGTTGGTGTACGGCACATTGATGCCAAAAAGGTCAACCTCTGCCGTTCCCCTCGAAGCGGAAACGGACGCTCGGATGTAAACCGGGTCGGAGTAACTCGGAGTCTTCTCGCCTGTGTAGTAGCCGTTGCCATCCACAACCTCGGTGTAGCCATCGTAGAGGATGTAGGCGATTTCCTTTTTGTTGCGCTCAAGATTCCGCATCAATACATCCTCGCATAGGGCATGACTTCCATCAGAAGGTCTTCGTCATTGACGCTACCATAAATGCGGCTGACTCCGTTCTCTGCATGGGAAATTTCAGCCTCGCCGCCTCTTCTAACGAAGGCTCTCATCGCAAGCCTACATTGCAGACCGCAGTACTGAGGGGGGACGGTTGTACCTTCCGGGTATTCGCCGCCGTATGCTCGATACAACCGCCCCAAAATCTTGTCCTCTGCATCCGACAGATACACGCCGATTAACTCATCGGTAGCTTCCGGGTCATTGCCGCACAGAGTCTGCGTATATACAATTTTCTGTCCTTCGCTCATCATGTATCTGCCCTCGCTTCAGTAGTTATTAGCCGGAAACAGTAAGTCCGGCGTGGAGATAGATGCCCTTGACCTTGTTGTCAAAGACGAACGTATCGTGGACATAACGGAAGTTAGCCACATAGCCGTTCGCATACGGCACCTGCGCCGGGGTGAACAGACGCACATCCTGCCACTTCATGACTTTGATAACCGCACTCGGATGGACAATCATGAAGTTGATGGCGTTGCCGGACAGGCTATAGCCACCTGCGCCACTCGCAGAGGTCGGCTGAGCAAGCGTGATCTGCGTATTAAACCGGGCAGAAGGAACACGGATAATCCGCATATCATCAAGGTACTCAACATTGTAGTTGACATTGTTCTCGGAGTTGATGATGCGGCGTTCAATCTTCTGCTTCAGCGCATTGTAGCAAGTAGGGCTGACGAACAGGATACGGCCTTCATAAGGGACTTCGTTGTCATCCATTTCCGCTTCAGCGGCAGAAATCAGAGCCGGGACATCGGTAGTGCCGGGGACGATGGTTGCCGCCGTGCCGGACAGGATGTTAGCAGTTCCGGCTAACTTAGCGAACGTGTAAGCATCCAGTTCCGGGATGACCTGCGTCCGGGCAGTCTCGGAAATCTGTGAAGCTACAAGCATATTCATGCTCTCTTCGTTATCAACCAATTTGTTATCGCAAAGGCTTTTTGTCCTCTGCTTCACATGGTTTCCCATGTGTTCAGCATATCTTTTCATCCTTT
>Ga0310786_10003553_pt1 | contig 22584 bp, 21 predicted proteins | sample AusTroGonzalo_MG_FD_203881 | JGI IMG/M metagenome (GOLD analysis project Ga0310786, IMG submission 203881) | Bovine rumen microbial communities from tropical cattle in Woodstock, Queensland, Australia - Gonzalo_03 (v2) (version 2) | ecosystem: Host-associated > Mammals > Digestive system >...
CCAACAATAACGCCCCGTTGTTGATGTGGATGCCAAATTACTATTTGCTGGTAATATACTTGGCGTTGTGTATGCATAATTATCGGTATTACCCGGAACATTATTACAACTGGCTATACCGCCCATTGTCCCCGTTGTTGTCCCCGATGTCCATGTGACGGACCATGACCCCGCGGACATGGATGAACCGTTTGATGATACATTATTATTAGCATGTGAATGCCATTCATAACTATTGCCATCTTGATTTGGTAATGTCGGTGTGTTTTGTGTGGTGCTTTTTGTATATCCGGTGGCACATGTGAAATCCATTGCGCAACTGCCCGTATATGTCGCGGTTACGGGATAGAAATTACCCGATGTATTTTGTGATGTATAGCTACATGTTGCGGCATGCGGATCACAATTTGTTGCGCCACTTATTGTCGGGCACGACGTCGCAACATAACAATAGTTTTCACTGCTTGTCCCCACATCGGATGATGGGTATGAACTTGGACAGGCGTATAGTCCCTTGTTCTCTGGCCAATATGTTGCTGGATCACTATCGCAACGCACACTAACAAGTCCTGTCACACCTGGGCAATACGAACCTGCTGGACATTGTACAACTTCACCATAATATGCGTTCTGGGCACAATCCCATTTGCTCGTAAGGTAATATCCAGCATTAGCTGCTGTCCAACCAGGAAAAAAAATTAACAAATCATATTGTTGCGTTGTTGGATTATATGTATCAAATTCATACAGGTGTCCTTCGGTGGTATCTATATTTACATACACGATACAATCAGTAATTGTTTTTCTAGTAGTTGAAGATTCAAAACCTGTAGATGTTATTGTTGGGTTATCATATGTTATAGTGACGGTTTTACCGTTTTTTGTGGATGTTGTTGTATTAAACGTTGTGCGTTGGTGGGTTTGCGGGTCTGGGCATGGGTTTATACCCTGGTCCGTTGTTTCGTTGTATGCATAATCGCCACCACCACAATAATTACCCGCCGTACACGTGACGCATTCAATACCATCGGCGGGCAGGTATGTTCCGGCGGCGCAATGGTATGTTATTGGGGAATATGTTGCACGTGCAACCGCGGCGGGATTTGACGTTGTTTGACCCGTGACCGATATAACGCACATATTCGATTCGGATGTTGTATTGTCCATAAACACATTGTCCGCCGCCGCAGGCACCGCGAACAACAATGCAAACAATAACAGACGAATCATGATTCTCTTTCCTTTTTCTTTCGTTTTCCCCGCCATGCGTCCCTGCTGCCGCAGGAAAGACCACCCCGGCTGTTGGCCACCCCTCCACAGGAGGGGAACTTAAAAAACCACCAATTTGCTTAGGTGGTTGGAGGCTAGAAACAATTGTAAGTTAAATTGTGCCGTTTATTGTTTTGTTATTCACGGCCCTCCAACCCAGATTGGTTGGAGTATTTAACGTCCATCCGGACGAACTTACATCGTGGGCTTCTAGACCCCATCGGCGGAACACCCACCGACAAAAATATTCTATAAAAAACAAAAATTTTATGCAAGAACAAAAAAGGATTCCAATGAACAAATTATATTTATTTTTTATTATTGTGGGCGTCGTTTGTGGTGCCTATGTTTATGGTGCAAATGTTGCAGACGCCAAATGTCGCGCGCATTTCGCACAACAAAATTTAATCGCATTGCAAAATATGCAAAATCAAATATCACAAATCAAAAAGGAAAATCATGAAATCGTTTATAAAAATTCTGTTGCCGATGTTCGTCGCCTCTTGCGCGATAAATACACCATCGGCGAATAATATATTGTGTGATTGCGACATTATTTACGGACGTGATGCCGATTGGCAAATAATCAGTGATGATTTAGCGCGAAATATATACGAACATAATCTGAATTGTGAAAAATATATGGGGCGGGGCGGTTATTAATTATAGTTTTTGATAACGCTTTCCGCGGTCATTTGAATACGGCGAAGGTCTTTTTCGTATGCCGCGCAATCGCGTTCGATTTCAGATTTATACGCGTCGCGCAGATTTGTTGCCATATATGAACAAGAACGCAGATAATTTACGCAATATGAATGTCCGGTGACAAATGCGTTTTGGCCGCGGACACGGCTTTCGGTTGATGCCCAATCAATGTTTAATGCGTTGTCCAAATTTGTCCACGGGTTGGTTTGTGTATAAATACCGATTGTTTCGTCCCAGTATGCCTTAATCTCGGCATCGGTGGCGTTGGTATTGTATTTTAATTTGATAATGTCTTGGATTAACGAATCGATTTTTGTTTGGTATTTTGAATCAATTTGCGCCAATGTCGCACTGCAATAGCAACGGTTATACGCAGCGTTCGTGCGTTCGCAATAACGATCCATGCATTCTTGGTAATTTGAAAAACATTGTTGCGATGTTAATGGTGTGTGTCCCGATGTTTTTGTTGTGGAACCGCGGACCACCGTGGTGGCGGCATTGCGCGCAACAACGCGCCGATTCGAATTTGTGGACGTGCTTTTTGAACGCATTGATGCGGTGACCGTACCAGCACGCGCAGAATTTGGACGTGCGACAACACGACGCGCGGTGTTGTTTGCTGGTTTTGCCATCGATGTAGCAGTGGTCGCAGCACGCGCAGAATTCGGGCGTTTAACGACGCGACGATTTCCCGGTGTTGTGGCCGGCGAATTCACCGAATTTGGTGTCTTTTGCGCCTGAATCGCGGCATTTTGTACTTTGCCATTTATCGTGGATGGGTACACATTTTTATACAACGTTTTGTTTATAAAGCGATTGTCTACATTATTCTGGGCGGCCATCGCGGGCATTATCGCAACAAAAAACAGTATGAAAAATGGTATTCTTTTTCTCATACTGTTTATTGTATACGGTTTTCAAAAAATATACAAGCGTATATTTTTAGCGTGTCATCTGGTTTTCGCCTTGTTTGCGTTTAAGCAGCAACGCAGCACCACCCAACATAGATGCCAATCCAGCACCCATCATGCCAAATGTCACGTATGGGCTGGCCAATTCTTTTTTCGCTTTTTCAGCCGGCATTTTATCGCGGGCCTCTTCGGTGCTCATCCCGCCCCATGTTGCCAAAAAGCCCAAAATAATCAAGGCAGCGGCCCAACGGCTTAATTTTTTGTCATGTTCGCGTGCAATGCGTTCGTTTTCTAAAAATTGTTTCATTCTATCACCTCTTGGTTATAGTTTTTTTACTTTTCACACTTATATTATAATACAAAATGCGCGTTTGTCAATAGATAAGGTGAAAATTATGTGGGCTGGGGAATTAATAATTTTTTCTTAACTTTTTCATAATATGTATATAATAGTTGTATAATGGTTCAAAGGTTTTTTTATGCTGGGGTCTATTATTGGTGACATAGTTGGTTCGCGTTTTGAATTTCATAATATCAAAACCAAAGATTTTTCACTGTTTGGTGAAAACTGTTGTTTTACCGATGATACTATTTTGACCTGTGCAGTTGCAGACTATTTAATATCAAAACAGCCAATTGATGAAACTTTGCGCAAATGGGCATTGAAATATAAAAATCGTACCTATGAAAATGGAAAAATAGCCGCATTTGGTGCCGGTTTTATGCAATGGGTTGATACTGGTATTTCCGTAAACGCCAGTTCTAATGGGTGTGTCATGCGGATAAGTCCGCTTTTTCATACGGCACAAGACCGACAATATTTATTTGCAAAATCAGATGAAATTACAAAAATCACACATAATCATCCAGATAGTTTTAATGCGGTGCATGCCTATCTGGAAACGGGTTTTTTGATTCAAGATTATACCCCCATAGACCAAATAAAAGAAATCATTGGCAATAAATACCAATATAATTTATATCAAAGTGTGGATGATATTCGGCCAAACTATAATCGTTTCTATGTGCAATGTAAAAATTCTGTGCCCCAGGCGATTATTTGCGCGTTAAACGCGCAATCGTATGAAGATGCTTTACGAAATGCGGTTTCGTTGGGCGGCGATAGTGATACGTTGGCGTGTATGGCGGGTGGCATTGCAGAATTAAGATTCAAAATTCCATCAGATATAATTAAAACCGCAAAAACATATCTGGATAACGACATAATAAATTTAATAGAACGGTTTTATACCGGTCGCGGGAAATAAAAAATATGTCGGGGCGAGAGATTGAAGAGGTGAAAAATCTAATAAAACATTGACAACATAAAGCGTGTATGTATTATAATCATAACATACAAAAGGATTTATTATGAAACCGCAACCATTATTTTCCATGACAACGGCTTATAAGCGTATGATTGATTTCCATCGTGTTGATAATAACATTTATGCTCTTATGATATATATGGTTGGTGATGGCGTTGAAATTAATGGGTTAAATCAGGTTTTTGATTATTTGCGCGGTGTTGAAAAATATGTATTTCCAAATACTAAATATTGCGATTTAGGTGCTGGTTTGTTTGATAAAGTTATGGATTATGAAAATTTCTTATGCCAAGAAAATGTTTATAATGAAAAAGTTCGTGCTTTGTCGCAAGCATGGATAGAATCTTTTGATATAACATATAAAAAAACTAAAGCTTCTTGGTGGAAAAGATTGACTGCAAAAAAAATAGAAGAGCAATCGGTCGTAATGCAGCCTTACGAAAAACATCATGTATGGAAAGTTCCAACAAATAGTACTGATTTAGTTGGTATCGAAAATGTTCGTCCTGTTTTTAAATCTGCATATCAACAAACATCAAAAGACGTTGGGTATGTGTATGAGTTAGAATTGATAAAAGCAATAAATCTGCCAAATGTATATTTTGCTAGACCTTGTATAAATATAAGTTTGTTTAATAATGCTGATACCGCAAATCAATATCTTGCACAATCTGTTATTGAACAGCAGGAATTTGCAAAACACAAAGAATATCAAGAACTACAAGATAAATGTATACCGGCAATAATGCGTTTTGATATGTTTACAAATTCTAAAAATATGTCCAGATAAACAATAAATTCGAACTTATGAAAAAGGTTAGATTTCTAACCTTTTTTATTAAAAAGTTAAAAAATGAGCTAAAAATGGCACTTTTCAAAATTGATACTTTCGAACTCGGCACAGGTATTGTAAATCAAACAAAAAACCGCTCTTGACGAGCGGTTTGAACTCTCTGGTCGGGCTTAGTGAACAGTTTGCGAACTATTGATTATTCTTATTTAATCAATATTAAACAAGAAATCGACAACGCAAAAAAAACAAATTGGAATTGATGAATTTGCCTGAACAAAGTATTTTATCGTAAACGGGCAATTTAATAAAAAAAGGGGTGTCTTAAAATCTACACCACACCCCATTATTATTACCATTATAATACAAAACACCACAGTGTAAACGGGTAAAATATATCACTTCGTTAATTGTGCACTTAAATTCCTTACAATTTTAATTATATCTGGTGTAACTCGAACACCATCATTCAATAACCTTTCTCCATCATATTTAATACCACGAGATTCTAAATCTTGTACTTTTTGTCCTAAGGTTGTTCTAAACGTATTTCTTGCCTTTGTTGTCAATGTATCAACAGTGTTCCATAACGGTGATTCTGGAATAATTTCAATACCATTTTCACATTTTCTAGCACCTTCTTTTTGCATTCTGCACATTTCTTTTGCCATTATTTCGACCTGTGTTTCGGGTTTGGTTCCAGGTTCCCACAAAGGTGTATATGATGTTACAGTCAATGGATTCTTGCGATAACTAAGTCCATATTTTGTAACTTTAAAATTACCTCTGTATTGGTTAAACGGCTTTGCAGACATCCAATCCCAGGGGTCCCATTTAAGGTAAACACCAATTTGATCTGACCATTCTGGTTCCCATTTCCAATTCAAATTTTCTATCTGTAAACGACCAATTGTCACTATTTGGTAATCTGTGGATACACGTATTACACGATTTGGGTAATTGACCAATAAATTTTGGACTTCTTTGTTTATATCATAATTATATGTCATTTTATTTCTTTTAAGTTTAGTTAGTTGAACTGATTGTAAACGAAATTTTTTGTTTGTCAATTTGTTTGTTGCAATCTTTTTTATTGTAAAATTCATAATTCTTCGCTTCGGACTTTTATTAAAACCATACAGAAACCATTAAAATTTGATACTAAAGAGTTCGAGAATGGACTGAAAACGGCGTTTCCCAAAAACACTGCTCTCGAACTTTGTACAGGTATCGCGAAACAAAATAAAAACCGCTCTTAGTGGCGGTTTTGAATTTCGTGGTCGGGGCGAAAGATTGGCTCGGCATAAATGCCTGTGCCGCATTCGTTAGCGCTCAAACTTCGCTTTTGTTCGTTTTCGCTTACTCATAGTCGAACCTGACATTGTTTTACAATGTGATGTATCAAATCCAAATTTCGCAACGACAGAAAATTAAAACCGACCAAAACGGTCGGTTTAAATTTTCTGGTCGGGGCGAGAGGATTCGAACCTCCGACACCTTGGTCCCAAACCAAGTACTCTACCAGACTGAGCTACGCCCCGAAGGTGACACATATTATAACTATATTTTTGTAAAAAGCAAATATATTTTCAGTGCGCTTTTCCTGTTTCGTTTTTCCGCTTGTGCTGGGTGTTTTTTGTCATATAATGTCGCGTATGAATCAGAAATATACTTTGCATACGCATACTATTGGGTTCGACGGGCAAAATACAGTTGTCGAAATGGTCAATCGTGCCAAAGAGCAGGGGTTCACAACAGTCGGTATTTCAAATCATTTCATTGTCAGCCCGATAATAAAATCTACGAAAATGTATCGCTATGCGGTTATTGGTGGATATAACAATATATATTCGGATTCTTTTGACGAAGTTATGGCGAAATTTGCACCGCATTACGAAGAATTGGCGCGGGTGCAATCTGAAACCCCAGATATAAAAATCCTGCGCGGGATGGAAGTGGACTTTTTTAATACGTCACAATGGCGTGATGGTTTTGAAAAATGTGTTGAAAAATTAAAACCTGACTATATCATCGGTGCGTGTCATTTGATTGAACATAATGGGACACTTTTGAATTCGCACGATTGGAAAGCCGCAGATTCAACAACCCAAGATGTGTTATTAAAAACATATTGGACAAATGTCGCAAATGCGGCGCATAGCGGGATTTTTACATGGATGGCGCATCTGGATTTGCCGAAAAAGGTCGGTTTAGGGCGCGATGAAAAATGGATTACGTATGAAGTGTGTGCGCTGGACGCCATTCGTAAATCACATGGCGCGATTGAAATCAACACCAGTTATTATAAATACGGAACAAACGAACCGTATCCGTCGCATCGCATATTAAATGCGGCGCACGATATCCCAGTTATAATCAGTGACGATGCGCATGCGGCGACGCAGGTCGGGCGCGATTTTGATGCAGCCGAACAATTGATTGAACAATATAAATTATTGCGTTTTCAAATCACAAAATAAAATATTTTTACTATTGCATGGGTTTATAGAAACGTGATAAAATACCTAAGGTTGGCAAGGGTTTTGTCAACGGGGGTGTAGTAACCCTTTTTTTGGATTCGTCGTTATCTGACGTAAAAAAGATCTCCAACTGGTGTCGGTTGGAGGGCGCGCGAATAATATCGCAAGATAGAATAAACGCCACAATTTAATCCAAAATTGTTACTAACCTCCAACCACCTTGTTTTTGAATAAGGGGGTTTTTATTAATGCACAACCAAAAGGAGGTATTGGACAATGAAAAAAACAAAATATAGATATATTGGATTTTGGCCCTCTGACTGATACGCGTTGGTGATGTTTTTCGTCCGTTGACGCTGTTTAACGGGTTTTCGAAGCCCCAAAAAATCAGGCCATATTTTCATATGACCTGGTTTTTTTATTTGTTTGTTAATTGCAATTCGATGCGGCGATTTTTTTGTAATGCCGACGGGGTGTTGCCTTTTGCTACCGGATATAATTCGCCAAACCCAGATGGTATCAATCGACGATTTGATACGCCGTCGCGAATCAATTCTTTGACAACCGCCGTTGCACGCAACAACGATAATTCCATATTGTTTGCAAAACCATGCGTTCCATGTATTACCGGTTTATGGTCGGTATGTCCGTCAACGCGTATAATCCAATCGACATCATCAGGGATTTTTTGTTCAAAATCTTTGATAACGTTCGCCAAAATCTTGATTTGTTTTGCACCGTCTGGGGAAATTTTGTACGAACCAGATGGGAATAAAATGTCACTGGATACGATAAAGCGGTCGCCGTCTTGTTCGATTCCCATTTCATCGCCCAATGCGATTTTGATTTGTTTATAAAATTCGGATTGATATTGATTCAATGCCTTTAATTCAGCGACTTTGTCGGCCAATGCCTGGTTCAAACGATTTGACATTTCGATGTATTCAATGTCTTGTTTTTCGGCCGCAACCGCAGCAGCATCCAACGCATCGTTAAGCAGGGCAATTTGTTCCGTTAATTCCACAATCTGGGCAGATAATTCAGCGTTTTTCGCCATTACGTCATCTTGGATTTCGTGACGTTCAGATTCAATACGCATCATTTCTTCTTTGGCTGTGGTGGCGTGATTTAACATGGCCGTTAATTCAGCAATTCGCGCCTGCATGTTTTGTTGCATTTGATATATTTCTTGCTGCATTTGTTGTTGTTCAACAACCATTTGTGCGATTTTTTCTTCGTATGCGGTTGCCATGTTTTCTTGTTGTATTTGATTGTTTAATATCTGATTTTCTTGGTTTTCCAACGCATTGCGAGCCGCGAATAACAATTGTTCGGCCCTGTCTTTGTCCGCAGTCATTTGGACGATTTGTTCGGCCTGTTGGCGGCTTTGGCGTTCCAATACCGCGATTTTGCGTGCCCCAGCGTTTTTATTAAATACACTGGTCGTTGTCCATAAAAATACGAACATTATTAATAAAAATATCAAAATGATAACCAGATTCGAAAATAAATCTACGAATCCAGGCCACGCATTTGTTCTTTCTTTGTTTCTTAGGTTTAACATTGGTTCCCTCTCACTATGTTTTTTTATTTGAACAAATATTGCATCACTGTTGTGATATATTCAGTGTATGCGTTGAAATCTTCTATATCTGTTTTCGTTTTTGGACGAATGTTTTTGTTTGTGGACATATAGCGTTTTAATGTGTCAACGGATGTAAAATGTATGATTTTATTGTCAATATCGTATGACGTGCCATCAACACACAAAATACGAGTATTTATGTTTATGCCCTCTAAAGTATCGGCAAAGCATAATTCAATACGTTTTAACGTTTTTTCCAATGTTTCATTGTCGACGTTCGTTGTTCCAATAAACAATTTTTCGTTCGTACCCAATGCAACCACCGCAGGATGTTTCCCGTCAATGCGGATTAAATCGCATATTTCATAGCCCGCTTTGGTAAATATATCATAAATGTCGGTTATGTTATCATATACCGCTTCGGTCACAGGTGCCTTGGTCGACAATTCAATGCTTTGCTGTGTTGTTGGTTCGCGCAATGTATATTTTGTCATGAAATCAGTCAAATCTTGGAATACTGTGTTTTGTGCAAATTGAACCTGTTGCCCCAGGAATCCTACAGATAAACTTCCCGCCAGACCAAGCAGAGAACTGGTAAATGCGGTTGCCATGCCGGTTAATGGAATTGACATCCCGTTTTGCATAGTTTGTAATACGGCGTCGCTTTCGAAATCCAGGTTGATAAGCAATTCTGCAAATCCGCTGATTGTCAAAATCAATCCCCAAAATGTCCCCAACAATCCCAGAAAAATCAAAGTGTTTGTGACATAGCGTACGGCGTCGCGTTCTTCTTCGATTCTGGATGAAACTAATTCTAATAATTCGTTCAAATTTGCGGTTGTAATGGGCGCATGTCGATTGCGTAATGCCATTGCCACAGGACGCAATATTGTCGGAACAAAACCGTATGTCGCAACACCGTTAAAATATGCATGCAACCACCGATATTCCGGCAACAGACGAAACATATGTGCAAAACAAATCACAATTCCGAAAATAGTGGTTCCGATAATAATGCCATTAAGCAGCACATTTGAAATCGCGATATTCATAAATGTCCGCCAAAATACCAGAATAAACGCCAAAATCGTGGCGGTGAACATCGACATTATGTTAAAGTTTTTATGAAATTTAGTCATGACTTTATCTCTCGTTAATGCAATCATAGTAAATTTTCAAACGCGGTGTCAATAGAGATTTAATCTGATTTTATACCAATATTATAAAAATACTTGATTTTTTGTAAAAAAACTTCATAATAGGGCATGTTCCTGCTGACGACATGGGGTTGTCGGCTGATTAAACCAAAGGAAATAAAATGGCTTACTATGAAAGTGTCTTGGTTTTCCGCCAGGACTTGACCGAACCGCAGGTTAAAGAAAAAGCGGCTAAATTCACAGAAATAATCAAAGAATTGGGTGGCGATGTAAAATCCACTGAATTTTGGGGTTTGAAAAATTTGGCGTATGTTATTCGTAAAAATCGCAAAGCACACTATGTTTTGTTGAATATCGAATTGCCGGGCGCTCAAATTTCCGAATTGGAACGTCGTTCACGCATTGATGAAGATGTTATTCGTTTCTTGAACGTTCGCGTTGAAGAATTGGCGAAAACACCATCTGTTATGATGAAGAAAAATACAGAAGAAGAGGTGGCATAATGGCAGTCCGTGCAGCAATTTATCGTAAAAAATCTAATCCATTAAAGGACAAAGAGATTGATTACAAAGATGTAAAAATGTTATCACATTATATATCTGAACGTGGAAAAATTGTTCCATCTCGTATTTCCGGGGTTTCCCAGAAAGATCAACGTGCATTGGCTACGGCTATTAAACGTGCACGTCATTTGGGATTATTACCATTTGTTAGAAATAACCTAGGCTAATATATCTCTAACTTTAATAAAATAAAGGACAGATAAAATGAAAGTAATTTTAACAGAAAAAATCACAAAATTAGGTAATATCGGTGACACCGTTGATGTGAAAACCGGGTATGCACGTAATTATTTGTTGCCAAACAAAAAGGCAATGCGTTTCACACGTGAAAACATTGCATTATTCGAAGCCCAGAAGGCAGAATTGGTCGCACGTCATGAAAAGGCCAAGAAAGATGCTGAATCCAAAGTCGAAGCGGTCAAAAATGCAAAATTGCATATGATTCGCCAGGCGGGTGATACCGGTCAATTATATGGTTCTGTGTCGTCACGTGATATCGCACGCACCTTGAAAGAAATTGCGGGTGTTAACGTTGAATCGGCCCAGGTTTTGTTGGGGTCACCAATTAAATCTGTGGGTGCGTTTGACACAAAAATCGCATTACATCCAGATGTTATCGTTGATGTAAAGATTTATGTTGCTCAATCCCAGGACGAAATCGACGCATTGGTTGCCGGTAAAACTTTGACTTTCGGAACCAAGAAAGTAGAAGAAGCAGCGGAAGAAACAGCCGAAAAATCTGAAGCAACGGCAGAACCGGTTGTTGAAGAAGCGGCGGCCGAAGAAGCCAAGGCAGAAGAAGTCAGCGAATAATTTTGTTGATGTTAATAAATTAAAACCGCCCAATCGGGCGGTTTTTTGATTTTTTTATTTATCTTTTTTGAATAAATCACTATTGATTGCTATATTGCCCACGGTCCCAACAATGGCGCCAACGCCCGCGGCCTGGCCACCATAATCAACACGATTTTGCGACGTTTCTTGGGCTGATTTGATTAGGGTTTTATCGGGTCCGCTGTTCAACATATCTGCACGATAAAGCGATGAATATTTACCCCCCGTTATACCAGTATTTTCATCATCGTATAATCCCATTTCTGCTTTGTCCAAAATAACTTCGCTTTCTATTCCTGGGGCCATACCTAATGATTCTTTGCGGTTCTTTACGCTTTCTGCCAATGCAAAATATTCGTTTCGTAATTTCATCATTTCGTTATTGTTACCACCGGGCAATTCCACAGGTGTTAAACCCGCACGAACCGATGTTCCATCACCGTATGTGCAACGCATAGTGTCAATATATGCCGCCATATCTGCCGCCGCGGCTTCATCGGCTTTTTGTTCGGCCAATCCTTGGGCTAATTCCATACCACCAAATCCAGTCGCCGCAGTCGTAGCCGCCGTCAATAACCGGTTTTCCCATGAACCTTCGCGTGCTTTTGCTTCTTCATATGCTTTTTGTAATTTTTCTAACCGTTCTTTTTTTACATCCCGTTCTACTAATTTATCTAGGAATTTTAATAATTGTTCATCTGTCATATTTTGAAGATTTGGTAATACATCTGTTAGTTTCGTGTCTAAATCGTTTGTTTCTAGCGTTAATCTTTGAATGCGATTATCCATGCGTCTAAACATCTTTTGTTCTGCGATATTTTCGTCAGTTTCAGAAGCATTTGTGCTATCTTCTTCACCAAAAATATTTGTTGGGATTTTTGCTATATTTGTTTCAACAGGGTTTTTTGAATCAAATGTTTTTGTTAACTCTTTTATTCTTTTTTCAAATTGTTTTGATGATGTTATATAATCGTCATTTCTAGAATCTTCAAAACTATCCGTACCAAACGAACATGTTCCATACAATGTTTTCCCATCACTAGAAAAATATCCACCACCAGAATTACCACCCCAGGAATCACATGTTGTCGCTAAAATATAAGGATAATTTTGAGTTGTTCTGCTTGTTGAATATATTCTGGATTGGTTATTACATATATTTTTTAGTTTATCCAATGCTCTTTTAGCCTTCTTTTCTTTTGCTGTATTTTGGGATTGTTCGTAGTAATAATTACAATCTTCAAACACAATTTTACATTCGCTGGCCTTGAATCTGTCTTTTAAATCATAAATGGCTTCTAAGCCCATTTTCATCATTCGTTTTGATAATTCAATGCTGACTGAGTTAATAGTTATTTTTTCTCCATGTTCTTCTTCTATATCTTTAAAAATATTACGAATAGTGAGCAAATCGTCATCATCTAAAATTCTGGCCCATCCCCATCCTGCATTAAGCACATCCATTGTTTTTGTTGGGGTTTTTAGATTAAAATAAGAATCACTATAATATTTTGGGTCGGTCACTAACCATACAGCCCAATCTCCGAGAGTTCCTATTTGACCATCATAGGGCGTTTCAATCAATTCAACTAAAAATTCTTCGTGTTTATAATTTCGAACTCTATATCCATCTGAATCTTTATCTGTGCAGTGTCCGGCTGATAATATTAAATTGGGTGATACATATTGTGCAGTGCAGCGACCAGAGGGCACTAATTCTTTCCCGTCTTTCGCCATAACTTCAAAACAAACAAATTTTTTATATGGTTCTTGGGCCCACATTTCGTCGGTCACATAGTATCTATTATCACTATCGCCAACGCCGGCGAAAATCTGCAACGGAAATAATATTGCAAGTAATAAAAAAACGAACATTCTCTGCATAACAGAATTGTGCCACAAACCAACGATAAAATCAAATTATTTTTCACTTTTTTGAATTTGTTGAAATGAATTCATTACTAATGCAAAAAGCCTAGAAATCCAATATATATAAGGTATTCAAAACTGTTTTGCGGTTTTATTTGCGTCTTTAAACCACAATCGTTCGTTTGTATATGTAAGTGTTTTACCAATATACATATCATATGCAGCAATTTCAATATCGTTTGCTCTGATTGCCTTAGAATCTTTTGAAACATTTTTCGATTCTGTTGACTTTGTGATTGGTTTTGTTTCCATTTTTTCTGTGTCGTTCGGTGTCGGCTTTTCAACAGATGTTCTGATATTTGTTTCGTTGATATTGTTATTCGTGGATTGTAATTCGCAGAATCCATTACCAGATTTTGTATCATATACCCATTCATATTTATTTTGTCCGATGTTTTGACAAACACATTTATTTTTTTCCCATTTTGCGCTGTTATAATTTTGGGTGTTTATGCTGACGCTTTCGCATGCCACTTGTTCCTGGGATGGTGTTTTTTTGTCCATGGTTGGGTCGGTGTCTGGTTTTTCATTGTATGCTTGGGTAATTTGCGTATTATCGGATAGGGTTGATTTAAATGTCCATTTTTGTGCGGCACCAGTGTATGTTTTATATTTGCACATTTTTTCTGATTCGTGAAAGCTTGGCCATGGTTGTATGTATATATAGTCCTGGTATGTATCAATCTTTTTCATGTTCATAAACAAATAATAATCACGTACATGCATTACCATTTTCCAATCGGGACCATCTGGTTCTTTGTCACAGGTATCAGGTAAAACAGCAAGTGAATCTTTAAATTTTAGGTCAGATCGCGAAGAGTTCACATATTCGCAGCTCGCAAAAATCCAGTTCCCAGATTCTTCACAAAAGAACGTTTGATTGTCGGCAATTTTGTTCAAACGAAATTCACCTTCTTTACACGGATCAGGGTGACCACATAATACGGCATCTGATTGGGCGGCAGAAACAAAGGCAGGGGATATCACCCCCAATAATGTTATACTAATAAAAATCTTTCCAAATATTTGCATTTAATTTTTTATTACATACCCTTTGTTCCGGATGAGTTTGTATGATTCGAACTACTTTTTTCGCTGACATTACTTGATTTTGTCACGGTCGCGTTTCCCCACGCTTTGCCAATTTTGTTATCGGTTTTTATCTGAAGGTTGGATGCATTAAAATCTTTTGTTCTTTCGCTAAACGATTTTGTGCTATCTACTGTCGTTTTAAATTTTTCTCTTTCTTGTGTTAATCCTAGTCTTTCATCTGCCACACCTTCCAAAGAACCATCGGTTGTTTTAAATGTGTTTTTTACAGTTGTTCTATTTCCTGTATCAGCAGTTGTCTTTCCATCATAAGAATTTTCATTTTTTTCTATATCATTGGATTTTGTGTTTTTGTTTGTATCTTTGTCCACGCATTTGTCATCTTTGAATTCTTTGCCCTGGGCGGCGCATTCTTCTTTCAATGCTTTCTTGGAATCATGTAAATCTATGTTGCGGCCGATTGCGCCAGATGTGACCTGGCCCAACAGGGTTCCGACACCGGCACCAAACATAGCAGATGATGCGGCGGTTTGTGCGCGCGTTTGACGATATGCGTTTTCTTTGAACGTTGTGACGTTTGTTCCAAACCATTCTTGGTTGCATACAAATGTGTCACCAGCATATAGTTTACGTGATGCCATTGGGTGTGTTTGGTCGTCACCCGCAAAGAAATTCACAGTGTATACACAATCAAAAGAGCGTTCGTCAAACATTGCACCCAGGCCCGTGCATACGTTGGCCATTTTTTCACGCAATGTGTATAAATATTGTTCGTCTTTTTTAACATCTATTTCTGCGTATTCGCGTAATTTTCCGATTACTTCGCCAATACGCGATGCCAGCCCCGAATCTTGTTCCATGCAACCGCGAGCGATTGAATCACATTTTTTTATTGCCGTGTCTGCCGCAGTTTTTCCCAAACATTTGTCAAAGTATGTACCACATTGTTCCATAATGCATTTATTATAGCGATTACCACAATTTGTTACCGATGTATACGATGCCAAATTCACATTTGTGTCACGGTCGGCCTTAATCTCCGTGGTGAATAATTTGAATTCTTCGCCACTGCATGTGGTTTGACGACGACAACGATTTAATTTTTCACCAAATATGGTGTCGCCATCCAACGCGCATTTTGTGAAATCGTCGCCGCATTCTTTCATCATGCATTCGCGTAATCCCATATCACATATGTTTTTACCATTTCGCATTGCGCTGGTTTGATTTGTTTTCACAGTTGCCGCACTATCACGAGCGTTCGCCGCGTCACGTTGCCGACGAATTTGTGTCGCAAAATCAGACGTCCCAGAATCGGTGGCGCCATCGTTCATATCAGATAAAACATCATCAAATTTGGATGCTTTGTTTTCCAATACCTCAATTTCAGGTTCGTATTCGATTTCTTCGACCACGGTTTCTGAAGTTGCGGTATTTGTTGCAGTTGTTGATGTCGTTGTTGTCGGAGAACGACGCGCAACATTTGCATTCGGACGAATCGCAACCCGTGCCGCGTTCGCCGCATCAGATATTAAACACAGCGAAACCATCATTAAAAATGATGCCGTGGTTTTGAAAAAATCTTTCTTTGTTTTGTTCATATTTTTATCGTTATCTTTTATTTTAATCGTTCACATGCGGTATCATGAAATTGACACAACAATTCCGCAGCCGTGCGTTCGTATTCATAACCCGCGCCGCATTTATGTTTCATATTGGTATTGCATACGCCATTTACACAACTATTTTTTGCCGATGATTCATGGCATGCATTTTGGGCGTCAATCATACGATTGTTTCGTGCAGTTTGATATGTTGTGACAATGTTTTCCAAAATCTTGTCAGCGTTCGCCAATGTTGTATTGCGTTCAGATGTCAATTTTTCACGAATTGTTTGCAGAAAAGAATCACATCCCGATGCAGATACACTGCAATCTGAAAATTGTTTGTCGAAATCCGCGTCGGATTCACAGGCATGGTAATCCGCAAAACAATGTTTGTCGTTCAATATACATGCGTTGATTTCGGTTGCGCATTCGTTTTGATTTCTTTGTTTGGTCGCTTTCTTGGTCAAACTAGACATCTGGGCCGATATGCCCGCCGCGGTGCATGATTTTTCAATCAAAAAATCATAATTATCCGAAACGTCATCAGACGTGCAACCCGATACGCGTTCCAGACACAGGCGTGTTGCCCAAACATAGCGTTCGCCAGGATCAGATGGGGCGTTCTTTAATTCTTTGTCGGTGATGTTGTATCGTGCAGATGCACCGGCAGAAACACTTTTCATCGCGGTTGATTTTGATGGTGTTCCCGCCGCAGATGTTCCACAATATTGACAGCGGGCCGCCGGATTCGCACCAATGTTTATCGCGCATGCAGAATCCAAACAACGTGTCAAATTCGCCACAGAACACGCACCAAACGCAAACGTTGGCGTAAACAACAACGCAAACATCGAAAGCAAAGCACGTTGATTCATGTGTTCTCTCTTTAAGATAATAGTATATCAAAAACACTATATTAACGCAAACAAAAAATACGTAAAAAAATAGAGTTAAAAACTCTGGACACGATGGGCGTTGTTATGATAAAATCTTTTTTATAACAGAGAGAATGATTTTATGAAATTTGCTAAGTTTACTATGGCATCAGCGTTTTTTGTTCCGTGTGTTGTGTGGGGCGCGGGTAATGCCGATTTCCAAAGTGCGGCACAATTGTTGTCTGCGGCGCGGCGCGGTGATATTCAATCTGTTCAAAATTTAATTAATTCTGGTGCAAATGTAAATTATGTTGATTCAACCGGTTTATCGTTGGTGTGTACGGCGGTTATGAATAATGACATTCGCGCAATCCAGGTTTTGCAAATGTATGGCGCAGATGCGTCAGATTGCGAAAGACAAATCAAAAACTATAAACAAAAATCTAGACGTGCGGCCCAGGGCGAAGAATACGGTTTCTTTAGCGGGTTATCGTCATCACAAACACTGGCATTGTCGGCGTTGGGTGTTGCGGGGGTAATCGGTGGTGTGGCGCTGTTGACCGATGCGTTTAGTTTAGATGGAAATAATAATTCATCGTCTTCATCGAGTGGCGGTCATGGCAGTGGTGGTGGTGGCAGCAGCAGTGCAACAAAAAGTTTTACTGTGCCATATGGACCGGCGTATTTGACAAGTGCGGGGGCGATTGATACAAGTTATGATTTGGTCGGCAGTTTAAGTACCTGGGACACAGGGGCAAATGCGTCGTATTTTAATTATCTGAAAACGTCAACAACAGGGACTAATTTTATAACAGATGGATTGAATTCCAGATTGCAAAATTATTTGTTGATGATGGGTGGTTATTATTCTTTTGCATCTGGGTATATGGGGCAAAAGATTTTCCGTAATTCATCATCAAATGCACCATTGTTGTCTGAAAATACACATCAAAAACAGCCGGTACGTGTTGCATTGGTCACGGGTAATGGTATCAATCCGGCAGGGTCCGCAGATTTTGGTAATGGTATCATTTACACAACCAGCACATCGTCCGATGCGGTCGAAACGTTGGTTGATAAATATGTGAATAATGATTTGACTGTGCCGACAACGGGACAATATGTACATACTGAACAGGCCGGATTTGATTTGTCGGGTTCGGGGACTGTGTTTAATCCGTATGTAAATGTAAATGAAAGTGCGCTGGCAAAGATTGTCGGCGGATGGGAAGCGGGCGGCAGTGCGATATCAGACCTGTATGGTTTTGTGCCAAATGGACAATTGGCAATATACAGAACTGGCAATGGTTATGTTTGGAATACAATTACAAATCCGCTGGATCGAACATTGGTTGGTGATTTTAATGATGTTGATGGTGATGGAAAATTATCAGTGGATGATATTATAACTATTGGCACAAATGATTATACTGTGGAAACGGCTTTGTCACAACCTATGTTAACAGATCCGACGGTCACTGTTAATGGTGTGACGTATAAGTTATCAAAAAATTCAAATTTGTTTGTTGCAAAATGTGTTGATACTACGAATTGTGATGATTTTGCACTGTATGTAGGCACTGATGGCGCAGTGTATGTAAATACATCAGGCGGAAATGATGTTGATGCTGTGTACACTTTGACAGACAATGAAATATACACCTATAAAAACAAGGTCGCATCAAACTATCAAAATTTTGATGCGATGCAATTGGCAACTTTGAAATCAGTCGATGTAATTGCGAATACGAATATTTTATCAGTGTCACGTGATAATGATTATACAACGGTTGGGACATTTACCAAAGAGGCCGCGTTAAACAATGTATCAAATTTGACGACGTTTTATTCAAATAAAATTGATTCTATTTATGGCGCTGGCGAAGGTGGCGTCGCAAGTAATTTGTTTAATAACTATAATTCTTCCAAACCAATGTTGGTTATGCCAGCAGGCGAATATTTGTTTGTTAATTCGTCAGCGCCATCCAATCATTTAATGACCGAAGCCGCCACATTTGAAAACTATGCCCCATTGTTGTATGGAAATAATTTGAAACATAATTTTATGACGGTTATTGCGGTTGCGCATGACGAAGGAACCACTGACGCGGCCACTATAACTGGTTATGGCGACGGGACAAGTTCTACATATGGTAAATTGAATTTATCAATATGGTATGATTCTGATAACAACATATATCAATCACGTAAATGTGGTCTCGCAGGTACAGGGGCGGGCAGTGTTGATCCATGGTGTTTTGCGGCGGCGGGGCCAACGACTGAAATGGCAACTGCGTCGGCGGCTGGGGCAGTTGCATCGGTTAAGGCGGCGTTTGATTACATGACAAATGCCCAGGTGTTTACTCTGTTGGCATTGACGGCGGACGGACCATATTTAGGAGCAGACGATAATGGTTTGTCATATACGACGGATACTTTGGCGGCGTATTTACAACAAATGTATGATTTGCCAGGTGAATATATTGTTTCATCAATGACAAGTGCGGAATATTTGGCCGCGTTCAAAGATGTATATGGTTATGGATTGATAAATCTGGAACGTGCAATTATGCCGGGTAAATCGGTGTATTATTACACGGATGGTCAAATTGTTGCGTCAAATGGAAATGCATATTGGCGTTCTGGATCGACGATGTCGCGTGGGTCGAACATATTATCTTTGACAGGGCGGGGCGCGATAACGAATTCGTTTTATGATGTGGTGCAAAGTGTGGATGGCGATTTGTCTTTGCCACGTGTATGGAACGGTGCGATTGCGTCGGATGATTCAACGCGTCATGGTTTGTATATGGGTGATTTGTTGGGTGAATTTAATGTTGATTCAAATGTTGCAAAAAATCAAAGAATTGGCGATTTTGAATTCAGTATGTCTATGTCGGCGCGTGAATATAATGATAATATGAACGGTTTGGATAATTTACGTGTCGCGTTTGTTGGAAATGATTTTGATATGGCTGCTGAATATCAACGTTATTTAACAGATGGGGAATCACGGTTTGATGGTCGTGCAAATGGTCTGTTGGCGTTGGCATCTAATTCTATATCTTCGGATGCGGCATATAAATTTGGTGGTTTCAGTTTTGGTGTGCGTGCATTTAATGGAACGGTCACTGATGAAACACTGTTGGAATATGATCCGGTTGTGTCGTCGCAATTTGAACCGGGCCGTCTGGGTTTTATCAGCGGTGGTGCATTTAATACGAAATATAGTGACGATAAATTCGCATTTGGTTTATCTGTTGGTATGATGAACGAAACAAACACTGTGTTGGGTATGTATAGCGGCGGATTGTTATACATGAACGGTGGTAAAACACAATATGTCGATGCGGTTGCAACATATAAACCAATGGATAATGTTAAATTATCGATGCGTGGCACATTTGCAAACACATCGGTTGATGAATTCGGTGGAATGATTACATCTGTGTCTGATATTAAATCAAACGCGTTTTCATTTGGTTTAGATATCGGCGGATTTGCATTGACTGTTGCGGCACCTGTGGCGGTGGTTGATGGTTCAATGGGTTATGGATATGCAGAATTTAATGTCGTTGAAAATGATAATGGATATGAAATCGCGATGAATAATGCGCATACAGAATATGTTGATTTGTCGGCGCAAAATCGTGAATTCAGATTTACGTCGTCATATAAAAAGCAAATTGGTGTTATGACCGATGGTGGTGTTGAATTTATGTATCGCGTGAATCCGAATAATACAAATGCATTTGGAAACGAATCGATATTGATGTTCAAAGTGCACCACCATGTTGGAATCTAAAAAAAAACCGCCAAAATCGGTGGTTTTTTAATTGGAATACGTTCTCATGGTTTTTATGTTTTTTGCATGTCAAAATGAAAAACATGAAAACGAAAACATTAACTTTTTTGATGATACTGGCGATTGTTGGGATTCATCACAGGGCCGATTCCTGCACAGGAATTACATTGAAATCAAATGACGGTGCAAACATTGTTGCACGCACGGTCGAATGGGCAAACGGCGAATCCCCCAGCGATTATATAATCGTTCCACGTGGATACACTAAACAATCTATGTCACCCGACGGCACACGCGATGGCATGACATATAGCGCTTTTTATGGCTATGTTGGATTAGCATCCGAAGAATACGTAATCGAAGGATTAAACGAAGCAGGCCTGTCCGCAGGATTATTCTATTTTCCAGAATTCGGATCGTATCCGGCGTATGACCCCGAACAAAAAGATATCACGATTTCAGATACTGAATTTGTCGCGTGGGTATTGGGCAATTTCGAAGTAGTGGATGATGTTATCGCGGCGCTGGCAAATGTTCGTGTCGTGTCAACCGACCCGCGTGCGCAAACATTGCATTGGCGTGTCGCAGATAAATTCGGTCGTCAAATTGTTATTGAATATATCGATGGCGTGGCAAACGTTCATGAAAATAAATTAGGCGTGTTGACTAATTCGCCGGCGTATGATTGGCATATAACGAATTTGGATAATTATATTAATTTACATTCGGGTGGCGTTGATGCACATGAATTCGGAAATATTACGGTATCGCCGTTGGGGCACGGAACTGGATTCTTGGGAATTCCAGGTGACGCAACACCGCCATCGCGATTTGTTCGTGCTGCGTTTTATCAAACCAGTGCACCGAAATTTGACACTGCACAAAAAGCAATAGAGCAGGCGTTTGTAATTTTGGAAGCGATGACGATTCCAATCGGTGCGCAATTTTCGAAAACGCAAACTGTGCCAGACATCCCCAGTGCGACGCAATGGACAGCGGTGACCGATATGACGAACGGGAAATTATATTACACGACAATGTATAATCCAACGATTCGCAGATTTGATTTGAACAACATAAACTTTTCAGAAGTTTCATATCAAATGCATCCGTTGGACACGTCAAAGATTCGTCCAGTTGTCGACGCATTTATAAATTAAGATTTTGTTTGACCCCTGAAAGAAAAAGAACGCCGCCCGAAATAGGGCGGTGTTTGTTTTTTATATCCAGAATACGTATTCCCCGCCCCGGGCGGGGAATACGTATTCTGGAATTAATTTCCTAAATCAAATGTCCACCCCACGAATACATGGCCGCGGCGGGTTGGCGCATCGGTTGGTGTGGTAATCGACCCACCATATGTGCATTGTGTCTGTTGCGTCTGGTTGTTTCCTGCACCATATCCAGACCAATCAATCGTAATTGTATTCGCGATACATTGGGCCGAGGCGCCTATGAGGCTGAACAACACGGACCGGAAACCGGAACCGCTCCGGACGTAGTGCGCGCAGTAGCCCGCACAGGCGCGCGCGCAAAGGTCAGCGCCGCCGTAATCGTTGTAGAACACCCACGCAGCCGACAAATTGGTGGCAGAACCACCAGATGGTGTCCATGTTGTCGGTTTGCACCAACAATAACGCCCCGTTGTTGATGTGGATGCCAAATTACTATTTGCTGGTAATATACTTGGCGTTGT
>Ga0310786_10003554_pt1 | contig 22578 bp, 18 predicted proteins | sample AusTroGonzalo_MG_FD_203881 | JGI IMG/M metagenome (GOLD analysis project Ga0310786, IMG submission 203881) | Bovine rumen microbial communities from tropical cattle in Woodstock, Queensland, Australia - Gonzalo_03 (v2) (version 2) | ecosystem: Host-associated > Mammals > Digestive system >...
ATTGGGTTTAAATCAGGGGAATACGGAGGCTGATATACGAGTCTGCAACCCGCTTTTTCTATTGCCTCTCTGATTTTGGGCGACTTATGAATACTGGCGTTACCCATTATAACTATTTGATTTTCCTTTAAATTTGGCGCAAGCAACTCTTTAACCCATTTTAAGAACAATTCTGAGTTGCATGTTCCGTAATACCCGAACGGCGCCAAAATTTCCTTTCCGCATTTGCCGACAACCATGCTGCATCTCTCAAATTTCCGACCGGGAACCTTCTCATACACCTGTTCACCCTTCAGAGCTCGACAATGTTCGCGGTGCAAATACCTATCAATGCCTGACTCATCAACAAAAACCAGATTATCTTTATCGTGCTTTTTTAGGAATTCTGTAAATTTTTCCCGCTTTTTCGGATCCGCTTCTCGGTAAATTTTTCGTTTTTTTTTAATTTCACTCCCAGACGGTGCAATGCGTTCCAAATTGTCGTTAAACCCACTGAAAAATGAGCAGCAATCTCCCGCAAATACGCATCCGGATGCTCCTTTACATAGGCCAATAATTTTTCGTGATTTATTCGATGCGGACTCCTCGGAACAAACTCAAATATCAGCCTTTTCCCTTCTTTATCCATCTTTTTCCAGATGCTAATCGACTTCATCGAAACTCCAAATGTTTCCGCCGTCTCTTTTATGGTGTGCCCTTTTTTCAAATACTCTACAACCTTAACGCGCAAATCTTCGCTGTATCCTGACATTCTCTTTCCTTTTGTTAACCTCCTCTATTATACCTAATCATATAGTAATGTCATTAGGAAATGGGTATATCTCTGCTTTCCCCTTATAATTCCGCTCTTATATGTCTTTTACGATCCGCAATATCTGCAATGCATTCTTATTCCCACTTACTCACCTCGTTATATTATCATTAATATACTTATGTGAATACTCTCAAACTTACTGGCACGCTCTCGATCTTTGAAATGTTAGCGTTTCGAATCACTGCTACCGTTATATGAACTCCCAACAGTTACGCATCACTCTCCTATCCAAGAACTTTTCCGTTTTTCCATTGATATGGAAACTTAACGCCGCTAAGAATATTTTGTCTTGATCGTTTATTAACATTATTGCTGTAGTGACCTTCGCAAGACACAATATGAATCTCGTTTCCGTCTATATCATAAACCAATCTGTGTTCGTCGTTTATTTTTCGAGACCACAAGCCAGAGGCCAATTTTTTAGCTTTTCCATCAAATGGATTAAAACTTAATTGAAGCAATATGTCTTTAAGATTGTCATAAATATACTCTTCATTTTGTTCCAATGCCTCTAGCTGACCTTTGCTTGCTCCACTGAACAATACGGGCCAATATACATCTATTTTTTCTACATTCCTTTCATCATTTTTTTCGGATTCTTTTTGACGAACATCTAAAATATCTTCTATGGATTTATAAACAGAAATATTCGAGTTATTTCTTATTTGGTTTTTTTTAAGATTTTTTATTTTATCTCTAACTACCTTCAACGCTTGGTTTATATCTCGATTTTTGGCTTTATATTTATTCGCCAACATTCTTACTGTTTCCACATGACCATTTTTGGCAGCAAGCATCAATGCTGTAAATTTATCTTTGTTACATAAATTTATATTTTTTCCATTATAATACTGCAATAACGCTGGAATTACATGGTAATGTCCGCTTTGGGCCGCCATCATTAGAGGTGTGTTTCCATCATTATCTTTCAAGTTTATATCCGGTCGATATATTAACAATTTTGTCACAATTTCAAGATCACCATTACCAGACGCAGCCATCACCGCAAAATTTATAGAGTCTACAGTAACAATTCTATTTCCGTCAGTATCTTTCGCATTTAATAACGCTTTAATGCTCTTAATTTTTTCCTCTCTGTCTTTTTCTTCAGATGTATTAACTTCAATAATACTGTCCTTGAACTTTTGATTAATGATTTTATTCCTCTCCTCTTGCGTTAATTGTTTAACGACTTGCTCCGGCTGTTGCTCTTTCTGTTCTGTCACCTCTTCTGATACCACATGATCAATGGATTCAGGCGCTTGCTCCAACTGAGGAGTCGCTTCTTTAATAATTGACGCAACCGTATCTAATATCTGTCGCTGTGTATTTATAATATACGATATTTTGTTGTTTCTAACATCTTCAGGAAGATGATCCAGTATTAAATTCATTATTGTTAAGTTACCTTCGTTACAAGCAACCTTCCACAAGGTATTACCGAAACGATCTTGTTCATCAATTTCAGCAGCAAGCGCGTCTCTATCGTATTTCTGCAGCAACATTTCTGTTATATCTTCATATCCTTTTGCAACGGCACGAGATAACGCGGTGTGGCCAAATATATCTTTCAAATAAATTTGAATATCATCTTGATTTAATAAAAGACGCGTACTTTCTTCGTGTCCATTGGATACTGCGCTCATTAATGCGGTAATTCTCCATTCATTATTCTGGTCATTTATGTCTAGCGGGTTGACATGGTCTAACCATCCTCGAATATCTTTATCTGACAATTTATATCCACGATATTTAGCATCAATCAATCCTAGAATTTGTTTATTAAGTCTGGCATTTCTCGCAGATAAACTATTATCTCTCTCCGATAAAAATGCTTCCAATATAATAGGCATACTGAGTAGAACATCATCAAAAAGCAAGGTTATGCCTTGCTCTCCGCGAAAAGATAAATCCATACCGGCACGGATCAGTTCTCTTAAAATATCAGCATAATTTTTGATTATTTTATTATTCTCAGCATAATAGGCTGCGCTCACAATGATATTTATGCTACCGTAATCTTTCGAGATTCTTTCGTTTACACGAACTCGCATTCCGTCTGCGCGCCTAAAAGCTAAAAGCTCTTTTACCATACGAAGATCCCCTTTCGCGATAGCAAGCAGTAAAGGTGTCTTTCCTTCAGCATCCTTTAAATTAACATCAATATCCGGATGGCTAAGCAACAGACGAAATATGTCATATCGCGCTTCTCCTTCCCCTCCTATCACCGACATTAATGGGGTTCTACCTTGTGCATTTTTATTCGTACTTTTCTTAACATTATCATTTATGTTACGATCTAATTGATAATTGATGTATGCTCCAGATTTTAAAAGCTCTTTTATTGCATTTACATCCTGTGCTTCACAAAACGCAGCACTACTTATCAGTTGGAGATCATTATTCACCTGATCTTCAAATATGGATAAAATTTCTGGACATCCCCTCATAGCCGCTAACTTCGGAGCATCTATATCAAATAAATGATTTTTATAAACATCAGACCCATATTTCAACAACAGTCTTATTTTATCGATATCTTCGTCCAAAATCGCTATCGCTAATGCAGTCATTTTTTTGCGCTGGGCATCAATATCTATAAGCTTGCATCCGCTAGAATCTTTTAGCTTCAAAAGCTTTTCAACTATTTCAAGCGTAGAATATTTAGTCGCGTACATCAACAGAGTCCACTCTTCTGAATTTCTAGGGATATTAAAATATTCCTTCTCTTGTGAGGCCTTGGAAATAATCTTTTCCCATAACTCAGGAGACCATTTACTTTGCGGAACGTTATTGTCTGATTTTTGTTGTTGAAACGCAGTAACTACCATTGAGCAGAGCTGTTGATCACTTATCGCCTGACGTTGATCCATTCCAAACACAACAGTTGACGCAAACAGCACATTCGAAACAATTAAGAACTTTTTCATGATTTATTCTTTCCTTAAAAAACAAAAAATTTCAGACAAGTATCTTTTTATCAAAAAGCAAATAAATTTGCAATAACTATTTTAAACATTTGCCAATAAATTTTGTATGCAACGAGAAATCTAAAAAAGCCTCTTTTTTTATGATAATATTCAAGTGATGGGAGCAAGACAAATGACGAACACCAAACCTGATAAGATCCTTGTTCGAGGGGCAAAGGTCCACAATCTTAAGAATATTAATGTTGATATTCCGTTGAATAAGATCGTCGGAATCGCCGGAGTTTCAGGCTCAGGAAAATCCTCTCTGGCTCTCGGAGTTCTGTATGCCGAGGGTTCGAGGCGGTATCTGGAATCTCTTTCAACTTATACAAGAAGAAGGATGACTCAAGCAGCAAAAGCGAATGTTGACGAAATTTTGTACGTTCCGGCGTCTTTAGCTCTGCATCAAAGGCCTGCTGTTCCGGGAATTCGCTCAACTTTCGGAACGGGAACAGAACTTCTGAACAGCATAAGGTTGATGTTTTCCAGGCTCGCGAATCATAGATGTCCAAACGGTCATTATTTAGAACCGTCGTTAAATGTTGCAGCGGAAAAGGAACTCGTATGCCCCGAGTGTAAAGCGCAGGTTTCTGCTCCGGGAGCTGAAGAACTGGCTTTCAATTCGCAGGGAGCATGTCCGAAATGTAACGGAGTCGGAACAATTCGAACTGTTGATATATCAACTCTCGTGCCCAACGAAAATCTGACCATCGACGAAGGAGCGGTGGCGCCGTGGAATTCTCTGATGTGGTCCTTAATGACTGATATTTGCAGAGAAATGGGAGTCCGCACAAATATTCCGTTTAAAGATCTGACCGACGCGGAAAAAGAAATTGTTTATCACGGCCCTGCAGAGAAAAAGCATATTTTTTATTATTCTAAAAATACAAATCAGGCCGGCGAATTGGACTTTACGTATTTCAACGCGGTATATACTGTCGAAAATGCTCTCTCGAAGGTCAAAGACGAAAAAGGCATGAAGCGGGTGGAAAAATTCCTGAAAGAAAACCTATGTCCTGAATGCGGAGGAACAAGATTGTCTGAAAAAGCCAGGGCTCCGAAATTGCGCGGGATATCTCTGGCTGAAGTCTGCAAAATGACCTTATCAGATTTGATCGAATGGGTAAAAGGCGTTCCTAACTCTCTGCCCTCTGAAATGAAACCCATGGCGGAGGCAATTTGCGAGTCCTTCTTCGTAACCGCAAAAAGATTGATGGATTTGGGTTTGGGATATTTGACCCTCGACAGAACTGCCTCGACTTTATCGACAGGAGAAAGGCAAAGAATGCAGCTGGCTCGCTCTGTAAGAAACAGGACGACAGGAGTGTTATATGTTCTCGATGAGCCGTCGATCGGATTACATCCCGCAAATATCAAGGGGCTGAACGCGGTTATGCACGACCTTGTGACGGACGGGAATTCCGTCATTTTAGTCGATCACGACACGCAGATTTTATCGGAATCCGACTGGATAATCGAACTCGGCCCCGAATCAGGAGCAAATGGCGGACAAATCATAAATGAGGGAACAATAAACGAAACAATCGCAAATCCGCAATCAAAAATCGGACCGTTTTTATCCGATCGAACCAACAGAATTATCAGACCGCGCATTGCAAAATCTGAAATGTTCAAAATGGGTGAGATTAAACTGAGTACTTCGGAAATCCACACGGTAAAACCTCTGAAAGTAAGCATCCCCAAAGGCAGACTGACTGTTGTAACAGGCGTTTCGGGTTCGGGAAAAACAACTCTCATCCTGGAAAGCCTTATTCCGGCATTGGAAAGTAAATTTTCAGAAAAAAAATTGCCCAAGCATGTAAAAAACATTCAGGCAGACGGAATTAAGCAAGTCAAATTGATTGACGCAACACCGATCGGAATTAACGTGCGCTCGACAGTCGCAACCTACGCGAATATCCATGATGAATTACGAAAGGTTTTCGCAAAAACCGAAGACGCAAAAGAATTGGGATATAAATCAGGAGAATTTTCGTACAACACGGGCTCGTTGAGATGTCCAACCTGCGACGGGACGGGAAGCATCAGCCTCGATGTTCAATTTTTACCGGACGTCGACATCCCCTGCCCTGACTGCCGAGGTTCGAGATATTCCAAGGCAGCTGCGAAGATCAAATACGTGACAAAATCCAACGAAATTTATACCTTGCCCCAAATCATGGCGATGGACATAAAACACGCCCTTGTCGCGTGCCGCGAAATCAATTCCGTAAAATCGAAGCTTCAAACCCTGAACGATTTGGGATTGGGATATTTAACATTGGAAGAAGCCACTCCGAGTCTGTCGGGAGGCGAAGCTCAAAGATTAAAGTTGGCGTCCGAAATGGGAAGAAAACAAGAGGATACGATCTTCGTTTTCGACGAGCCAACCATCGGACTGCACCCGCTGGATGTCCAAACATTAATAGAGGTGTTCCAAAAGCTCATTTCAAATAACGCAACAGTCATAGTCATCGAACATGACCTCGATCTGATCAAAAACGCGGATTATATAATTGACATGGGACCAGACGGCGGAGACAAGGGCGGCGAAATCGTTTTCGAAGGAACTCCCGAAGAAATTTACAATTGCAAAAAAAGTAAAACTGGAAAGTTTTTAATTTAGTAAATAAGTTTGCATTTGTTTTTTTACAGCTCGGCGGTTAGTTTTGCACAAAAAAATTTGACTTTCCTATTGAAAATAAAAAAAGGCATTATATCAATAATTGGAGATCCAAAAAAAGGAGAAAAAATATGAAAAAATCTCTGTTGATAGCTAGTTTAACTTTTATTTCAACAAATGTATGCGGAATGCACATGGATCACTTAAAAGATAATACTATTGTTTCTTTACAGTCAATTGGAGAAAACGAGAGCCTCCAACTGAGACGATCGATGCAACAACCCCCTCAAGATGCCTCGATGTCTTCAAATGTAAGGAAGAGATCTTTGGAAGATTTGTTACAGCAAGATGCAGAAAATGAAGAAAAACGTCTTCAGGAGACAGCCCCTGAAAGTTTAGAAAAAATTGAAGATTATTTGGGTCAGCGGAAACAAGAACAAAAATATTCGTTTGATTTGATAAAGGAAGCCATGGTGCATTACTGCCTTCATCCGGAAACCCCTACTAAAAAGATCGCTGAAGACTTTTGCATAGACTCTGAAAGTTTTTACTATTATATAACAAAAGCAAAAATATCAAAAAAGCCTATATACAGATTTACTGAACAACAAGTAAGCGAAGCATTGGCAGATATAAAAGAAAAAAAATCCATCATTAAGGTAGCAAACGATAACAATATGCATTATGCGACTTTGCTGAGAGAAGTAAGAAAACGAGGAGAAATACTTCTAAGAAAAAAAATAGACGAAGATGAAATTTTAGAATGTTATAAAAATGGAGGCACGTTTGAGGACATTTATAAAATTGTTGTAAGCGATGAACAATTTGCCAAAGAAAAATTTGCAAGAGTAATAAGCGAGAAAATGACTGATTCACAGAAGAAGCAGCTTGTGGAAGAAAACATAAATATAATAGAGGATTATAGAAAAAAGCTGTTAACAGACAAGGGTCGTATAAATAAATATAAAAATCGATCTATTCGGATAGGGAATATATGTGAACGAAACTTTGGAGAATGCGAAGATTATCTTATTCGTTATGTAGCGGGAAAACTTAAATATAAGCTATCTAAACTTCCAGTAAAATGGAATATAGAATACGAAAATAGCAAGAATGTTCCTGAGTACATAAAACAATTGATGGTTAAAGACGCTAACGAGGGGTTCTTAACTTACGAAGGTATTGCTCAAAAATACGCATTAAAAAGAAACAATACGAAAACCATTCTGAACAAACAAAATGGATATCAAGTACATAGAAAAAAAGCAAGACCAGAAAATTATAAACATATAAATCTTTCAAAAACGGACAGAGAGTGGCTCCAAGAAAGTTTGGGATATAAGAAAAGTACGGCAAAAAGGTTAAAAGCATATTCAGAGCAATATAATAAATTAAATTCTGACCAGAAAAAGTTGTTTAAAGACATTTTAAACTCAAGTGTACGTATAATGCCTTCAGACAATGTTTTGGATAGAATAAAATCAACTGATTCTAGAGCTAACAAAAAATTTCGCAACTTCTTGTTAATTCTGTGTAACAGAGAAGATAAAATTACTGCTAAATCACGTACCTCTATCAATCGCACTAAGCAAGAATTAAAAATCTGGACAAAGCGAGCGCGATATGAGATAAGGAGTGGTCGGGAAAACTAATTACATCTTATGAAAAGGTCTTTGGCTTACGGGGGGCATGTTCTTGTTATTAACTCTGGACTTCACCTTAAGCCTCACCGATCATTTCGAAAGGACGGGCTTCCTGGATAATGACACTAAAAAACCGAAACTTCAGATGGTGCGCCCCGTAGGATTCGAACCTACGACCTGCGGCTTAGAAGGCCGACGCTCTATCCAGCTGAGCTAGGGACGCACATTTCGCAGAGATATTAATACTAGATAGATTGACTGATATCAAGAGGCCTTATTGAATTTCGCACAAAAATTCTTATTTACATCCTTCGGACCGACTTAATATTAGAACAAGCGCGAAGTGCCGCCTGGATTTCACCCAAACGAATTACATCTGTAACTTTTATGTCTATCACTAAGCTGAAAAAATCGTTGGAACGGTGTTCGATCTTCAAGTTGGCGATACTTCCCCCATTGGAACTGATGATATTCGTGACTAGAGCAAAACTTTCCTGTTTGTTGAGCATCACTATACGCAATCTGGCGATAAACGCCGCACCTTCGTCATTTTCCTGACTCCACTTCACTTTAATGAAGTTCTGACTTACCTGACTTTCCAGCCGACCACAACTTGTTACATGAATTTCCAGTCCTTTTTTCGGCTGAATGACTCCGATAATTTTATCACCCATTATCTGATGACAACATTCCGCAAAATGAACGGCTATACCCGGAACGTAGTCTATCAAACAAATGGATGCATCTCCGTACAAATTCATATTTTCTTCAGAAGGCAACGCAACCCTTATAGCGTTCGGAAGAATCAGTCCCTTACCCACTTTTGAATAAAAGTCGTTAAGCTTTTCGCAATTGAATTTTTTCAGATTTATCAGATTTTCGCTGAAGCTGATACAGGCATTATCAAATACGTACTTAGTAAGATGGAATCCCAGCGAAATATATTCTCCCTGCTCCTGAGAACGAATAAATTTTCTAATGCACGAATGAGCCTTTCCCGTAACCACGAAATTATCCCACGATGCTTCCGGATGCTGATAAGGCGAAGTCAAAATATCGACTCGATCTCCATTGCGCAATATTGTCTTGAGAGGCACCATTCTCTCATTAATTCTTACTCCGATACACGTATTACCGACTTCGGTGTGAATCTCATAAGCAAAATCTATGGCTGTAGCGCCCTTCGGCAAAGTTATCAAATCGCCTTTTGTCGTGAAGCAGAAAACCTCGTCTTCGAACATTTCCAGCTTTGAATTGTCCATTATTTCGTTGGCGCTTCCGGAATTCTGAAGAATTGCGATAAGACTTTTTATCCAGTTGTAACTCTTCGGATCGCTTCCTTCGGCCACAACGTCCCCGTTCTTATAAGACCAATGTGCAGCAATACCTTCCTCGGCAATTCGGTGCATTTCTTCCGTCCGAATTTGGACTTCAACCGGCTGCTTAAACGGACCGATTACTGTCGTATGCAAAGAACGATAATTGTTTAATTTCGGAATACTTATATAGTCCTTAAAACGGCCGGGCATAATCTGAAAATTTGTGTGAACCACGCCCAACGCCCTGTAACATTCTTCAACAGTTCGAACAATTACACGGAAAGCGATAATGTCGTGAATCTGTTCCAAATTAACATTTTGCTTTTGCATTTTTTTCCAGATGGAATAAGCGGTTTTTTCTCGGCCTGTAATGGTTGCATGAATTCCCGCGTCTGAAAACACTTTTCTCAGAGCTAAAATTGTATTTTCCACAAAATGTTCATCTTGACTGCGAATCAGATCGAGTTTTTGTGTAATAATTCTGTACTCGTTCGGATGCAAATTAAAAAAAGCGATGTCTTCAATTTCATCCTTAATCACATTCATACCCACACGTTCCGCCAACGGCGCGTATATTTCCAGTGATTCGAGGGCTATACGCTTTCTCTTGTCAGAAGATGGTATATAGTTCAAGGTTCTCATGTTATGAAGACGATCAACCAGCTTTACGACGAGAACCCTTATATCCTGAGTAATTGCTATAAGAAATTTTCGAAAATTTTCCGCCTGCCGGACTTGAGACGAAGTATAACTTATCTTGGATAACTTAGTTACCCCTTCTATCAAAAAGGCAATCTCCGTTCCGAAAATCTCCCCGATTTCTTCAAAACTTGCGTTAGTATCCTCTATAACATCGTGAAGAAGACCCGTAACAACAGTTGCTACGTCCATATGCAGCTCTGCCAAAATCCTGGCAACCTCTGCGGGATGATAAAAATACGGAGAACCGGAAGCCCTTTTCTGCATGCCGTGAGACTCCATCGCAAAGATATAGGCCTTACGGATTAAGTCCTCATTTGCGTCCGGATCATAAGTGCGAACCAAATCTATCAACTGCGAAGAAGTATACATGCTCTCTAAATAACTAACCTTGAAAGTATATCACAGTAAGCTGGTTTCGTAAGCATTTTTATAGCGAAAAGCCCTCCGATTTATGTTAAAAATATATGTGGTTATTTTGGAAGTAAAAAATGCGAATCTTGGGAATAGATCCGGGCTTGCATATTACCGGCTGGGGTGTAATAGATTACGATGGATATCATCTGAAGCATATTTCTCACGGAACTATTGTTACAAAACCTGATGATTTCATCAGTTTTAGACTAAACAGGATTTATAAAGAGCTATCGAATGTAATCGAAGATTTCTCCCCCACCGAAGTCGGCATCGAGCAAGTATTCGTTAACAGTAATCCAAATTCGTCACTGAAATTGGGGATGGCGCGCGGTGCTGCCATATGTTGCGCCGGTGTTCTCGGATTGCCAGTATCTGAGTATACGCCGAACAAAGTAAAAAAATCGGTAGTGGGCGTTGGCCATGCTACAAAGGATCAGGTGTCGACAATGGTGCAGATTTTACTCAATTGCGGAACAGTAAAGCTTGACGCCGCCGATGCTTTGGCCATTGCCATCTGCCACGCACACAATCGTGGAATATCAAACAATGTTTCTTTAAGGAGTGGGACATATGATTAGTTATTTAAAAGGATCTATAGAAGAGGTTGCGGAAAATCTCATAATTTTGGACGTCAACGGCGTAGGATATTCTCTCATTTGCTCATCTCGAACAATCAACGAGGCGCAGGAGCACGGAGGAATCGTGAAATTGCATACGGTTTTAAATATCCGCGAAGACGCCTGGACCTTGTTTGGTTTTTATTCGGATAAAGAAAAGTTTTGGTTCAATAAGCTGAATTCTGTGCAGGGAGTCGGTGGGAAAGTCGCTATCTCGATTCTTTCGGCGCTGTCAGAGGATGATATATACAATGCATTCCTGACCGAGGACAAAAATATGTTCACCAGAGCAGACGGAGTCGGAGCAAAACTGGCAACAAGGATCATTTCTGAGCTGAAAGACAAAGTCGTCGGCAAAATCGATCTGAATATGGCGGTCGGAACTCAAATTCCGCAATCCAATACCGTTAATGATGTAATTTCCGCTCTCCTAAATTTAGGTTATCAAAAACCCGATATTTTACGTACAATTTCAACTATCGAAATTGACAACGATCCTCAATTTGATACACTTTTGAGGCGGATACTGAGCAAACTTTCAGCTGGAGTTTAGAATGATCGAAGAATTGAATGCGGCAATAGATGACATCAATGAATATTCTTTGCGTCCTACCAGCTTGAGAGACTTCATCGGTCAGTCATCGGTCAAAGAGAATCTGAAAATCTTTATTGAGTCAGCAAAAAAAAGAAACATCGCAATGGATCACGTGCTTTTTTTCGGACCTCCGGGATTAGGAAAAACGACATTATCGCAAATTGTTTCCAAGGAATTGGGCGTCGGATTTAAAGCTACTTCCGGACCGATTCTTGCAAAGGCCGGAGACTTGGCTGCAATTCTGACAAATCTAAAAGAAAGAGACGTGCTTTTCATCGATGAAATCCACCGCATGAATCATCTTGTCGAAGAGGTCCTCTATCCTGCCATGGAAGATTTCCAGCTGGATTTGATGATCGGAGAAGGACCAGCGGCACGTTCCGTAAGAATCGATCTGCCGCATTTTACCCTGATTGGCGCAACTACAAGGTCAGGCATGCTTTCATCTCCTCTACGAGACAGGTTCGGTATTCCGTTGCGGCTGGAATTCTATACCGAAAAAGAGCTGAAAATCATAATTAACAAAAAAGCCGAAATTCTGGAGATCAATATCGCAGACGAAGGTGCCGGCGAAATCGCGAGACGTTCTCGAGGAACTCCGAGAATTGCAGAACGGTTGCTGAAAAGAGTTCGAGATTTCGCAATCGTGCATAATTCGGAAATTATAGACAGACACATAGCAGACCTTGCGTTAACTCGTCTGGACGTCGATGCCAGCGGTTTGGATTCTATGGACAGGAAATATCTGAAATGCATTCTTGAATTTTACGACGGCGGTCCCGTAGGTGCGGATACTTTGGCGGCAGTTCTTTCAGAAAAACGAGAAACTTTGGAGGAAGTCATCGAGCCGTACATCTTACAACGCGGATTAGTACAACGTACAGCGCGCGGTCGAGTACTTACAGTGGAAGGTTATAAATATCTGGGAGCGGTTCCCAGAAAACAAGAGTTATGTGAAGGAGACTTATTTTAATGATGGGAGCAGAAGAAGCAACAATGGTTGCTAATCAAGGACTTTCGATGTTCAGCCTTTTTGCACAAGCGTCGTGGGTCGTTAAATCGATAATTATCCTCTTAATCGGCTGTTCATTTTGGAGTTGGACTGTCATGTTCGCGAAGTTCACCTTATTGTCCAAGCTAAAAAAAAATGCAAATCGATTCGAGAATGCATTTTGGAATTGCGGCTCCATAGATGTGTTTTTTGAAAATATCAACACGAAGTCTGATGATCCTTTTGTCTCGGTTTTTGTCACAGGGATGAAAGAATGGAAACGAGCAAAAGAAAAAATCAAGACGGTGATGAGCGGAATCTCTTTGGAAGATAGGGTCATTAGGGTCATGGATGTCACCATCGGACGCGAAATCGATTATCTGGAACAACACTTAGGTTTTTTGGCTACCGTAGGATCCACCGCTCCGTTCATTGGATTGTTCGGTACAGTTTGGGGAATCATGAACAGCTTTGAAGCTATCGGAATTTCTCAAAATACGAACCTAGCCGCAGTCGCTCCGGGAATCGCCGAGGCATTATTTACAACGGCCCTTGGACTAATCGTTACGATTCCGGCTGTGGTTGCTTATAACAAAATCGCAAATGAAATCAATCGCTACCGCGCTCGGTTGGAAGCTTTCGTCGATGAATTTTCCGCGATAATTTCCCGCCAGATGGAAGACTCGGAGAATTAGCATGGCCTTCAAAGGGAGAAGATCTGCCCAATCAAAAAAAACTCTTATGAGCGAAATGAATGTCACTCCGATGATCGATGTAATGTTGGTGTTGTTGATCATTTTTATGGTTGCCGCGCCCTTGCTGACAGTAGGAGTGAAAGTTAATCTGCCGGAAGCAAACGCCCCAAGCGTCGAATCTCAGGAAAAACCGATTGTTGTTTACATCGACTCCGAACGGAAAGTTTATGTCGGTGAAATCGAAGTGGACGTCAAAACCATCGCTGCAAAGCTAAAAGCCATCGCGGGAGAAACCGACTCGAAAATATTCGTAAGGGGAGACAAGTCCCTGCCCTACGGCGTAATTATGGAACTAATGGGAAAAATCAGCAGTTCAGGATTCAAAAAAGTTGTTTTGGTAACAGAACTTCCAAAAGCCAAGGGAAAACATGTCGGCCGAAAATAAAAATCTGGTAAAAGCAGGATTAGCGTCAGCGACAGTACACGGTCTAGTAGTAGCTTTCGGGTGCATGAATATTTTTGAACCGCAGGTTAACAGTGATATGTTCCTGAACATTGAGCTTGCCGGAGCTGCCGAAATGCAACAGGCTTTGGATGATTACAAGAATAGTTCAGTAGTTGAAGAGCCACAAACAGAAATTACTCCGCAAGAAGAGTTACAGCCGAAAGAACCACAGACGGAGCAACTAAAACCTCAAGAAATTCAACCAGAGCAATTGCCCGAAGAGATCATTCCCGAGCCGAAATCGAAACAAGAAGAAATCCCGAAAGAGCAATTGATAAAAGGCCCAAGTATCGTCGAACCTGAGCCTGAGTTTGAGCCAGAACCCGAGTTCGAAGAACCACCTCAGGAATCAGGAGAAGCTTTGCCTCCAGAACTGAAGGATGAAGAAATCTTACGCCTGGAAAAAGAAAAGCTCGAGCGAGAAAAATCAGAAAAAGCTGAAAAGGAAAAGCAAGAAAAAATCCGAAAAGAACGAGAAGAAAAACAGCGTCTTGAGAAGAAAAGAAAAGAAGAAAAAAAGAAGAAAGAGGCCGCGCGTCGAAAGAAAAAGAGACTGGAGGCTATAAAGAAAATCGAGAAAAAGAATAACGCGAAAAAAAAGCGATTGGCGAAAATCGCGGATGCCATCAAAAAGAATAATGAAGCCAAGAAAAAACAACAAGACGAATCGTTTTCCAAGATGTTAAATAGTGAAAAGAAAACATTTGGCAGATTCTCCGGAAATACAAACAGATTTGAATCGGGACACGGAAACGGCCTTGGTTCATATGGCAACGGAATGGGGCTCACAGATAGCGACGCCGCAATCATAAGCAATCAAATTATTCCACGCTGGGTCGTTGCAGGAGGAGTAAAAAATGCTGAAACTTTAATAATTCGTATAAGAATAAAAGTTAAGGATAACGGAGAAGTTTCATCTATAGAAATTCTCGACAAAGCCAGATATAATTCGGATCATGTGTTCAAGTCTGCGGCAGACAGCGCAAAAAGAGCGATTTTGCAAGCTAGTCCGCTGAAAATACCTGCAGATAAAATGCATATATTTAGGGACTTTGATTTTAGTTTTAACACAGATAAAGCCTTGGGAGTGAAGAGATGATATCTTTCGTTAAGAAAATAGTTTTAGCGTGTTGTGTACTTGTATTTTCGGTTTGCAACGCCAACAGCGATGAAGACAACAAACGCGTGGTCGTCAATATAAACGAAGGAATTATGAAACCCGTCAATATAGCGTTGCACCTCAACGATGGAGTGAATTCACTGAAAGACAGATTTTTGGCTGTGGTTTCAAACGACCTGCAAAGCACCGGATTATTTCGTACTATTCCCAACGATGCTTTCATGCAAAATTTGAAAGGAGTCAATCAAATCCCAAATTTTATGCTGTGGAAAACCATCAACGCCGAATACCTTATGAATGCTGAAGCAAAGCTCGTCAATGAAAAGTTTTCCGTCGAATTTGCACTCTATGATGTCTCTTCCTCCGAAAAAATTAAGGTTTTCGCAATTTCAGGAAATCTAGAAGAGTGGCGAAAAATCGCTCATATGGTATCTAATGCTGTTTACGAAAGAATTGTCGGAGAGTCAGGATACTTCGACACGAAGATTCTATACGTTGCGACGGAGAAAACCAAACGAGGATTGAAAAAACACCGTCTAGCAATCATGGATCAAGATGGTCACAACCACCAATATTTGACCAGCGGCAACACCATAGTTTTAACGCCTAGACTGTCTCCCGATGGAAACGAGTTTTCATTTTTCTCATACAAAGAAAAAATTGTTAACGGGCGACGCATTCCGTTGAACGCCCAAGTCTATCGTTACAATCTGAGAAGCAAGAGAATGATACAGGGATTAAATCTCAAAGGAATGACCTACGCACCGAGATATTCGCCTGACGGAAAAAATTTAATCTTCAGTCTGTCGGAGAAAACAAAAAGCGGACGAGTTGTTTCCTCAATTTTCAGATATAATATCGCTAATCGGAAGCTTGTAAGAATTACCGACGCGCGAAAATATTTCTGTATCGACACGTCTCCTTGCTACTCGCCTGACGGAAAATATATCGTATTCAACTCAGACCGTGGAGGCAATCAACAGCTTTTCATCATGGATTCCGATGGCTCAAACGTAAGAAGGTTATCTTACGGAAAGGGACGCTACGCCACACCGGTTTGGTCTCCGAGAGGCGATTGGATTGCATTTACTAAATTCGGACGCAACGGATTTTTCATCGGTGTAATTCGTCCAAACGATACGGATAGTTCAACCGAAAGAATGTTGGCTTCGGGATATTTCGTAGAGGGACCAACCTGGGCTCCAAACGGCCGAGTAGTTATGTATTCGCAGCAGGATTACGCTCGTCGTGAGAAAATTTACAGTGTTGATATCACGGGATATAACAAGCACTTGGTAAAAACTCCCGGAAATGCCATCGATCCTGAATGGTCAGCTAAATCGAATTTTAATTAATAATTTTTGCTTGAGCGGATATGTTTTTAACCGTTCGCTCGCTTAGTTTTCAAAACATGTCGCTACTCGTTCTCCAGCGGATGAGTTCTTTCATAAATCTTCAACAAATTGTAGTCATCTATATCCGTGTAAATTTGCGTACTCTCCAGAGATTCATGTCCTAACAATTCCTGTACCGAACGGAGATCTGCGCCATTTTGTACCAAATGAGTTGCAAAACTATGCCGAAAAGCGTGAGCGCTCGAATGTTCCGGCAATTCGTTGAGAATTTGCAATTTCTTCAAACGAACATCCACCAGAGAGGCATTTAACTTCTTTCCTCTCACTCCGACAAACAAAAAACTATCTTCCAAATTGTAAGGACAGGTATTAATGTAAATTTTAATCCTCTCGAGAGTTACGGGAAACAGCAAAACCACACGGTCTTTTTTCCCCTTCCCTCTTATTTTCATTTCCGGTTCGATATCTTTTGTTTTGATATTCAAGGCTTCGCTGATTCTCAATCCCGTAGAATATAACAAAGTATAAAGAGCGCGATCGCGATTCGTCACCCATTGCGGGTCAGTATCAAAATAAAATTCCTGATTGAGAAATTCCATAATGTTGTCTTCGGGGATCGGTCTCGGAAGCAATTTCGATAATTTCGAGCGTCGTACCGAATCAATGACCTTTGTATCCAATAAATCCAATTTCGCGAGATAATAAAAAAACGATCTTACCGAAGACAAAGCTCGGGCATTCGAACGGGCGGACAAATTATCATTCACTCTGTGCGAGAGCCAAGCACGGAAATCCGACAGCTTCAAATTTCTCAAAATTTCCAGATTTACAGTGGCACCCTCGTGTTCACCCAGAAAATCCAAAAAATTGATCAAATCTCGGCGATAACAAACTGTGGTATGTTCCGAATAACACAGTTGAACTTCCAGCTGTGTCAGCCAATCCTGAACCAACTTTTGCAAACCTTCTTCAATCTTTCCCAGCATATTCGAAATTATGGTTTTTCCTCCAACTACACGAACCATTTTATACTCGATTGCGTTTAATTGCATCCCATAAAACTATGGCAGTTGTTTCGAGATTATGCTAGAATTTCACGTTTCTTGTATCGAAAAGGAATTGGATGTACAGAATCGAAGAGAGAATAATTTCTTGGTGTAACGGATTGCTGAAAAGGTTCGGAGGGCGCAATCTCATCATATCGGTTCCTTACGTTTGGATCTTCTTGTTTTTTATCTGCCCGTGTTTAATTTTGATAAAAATCAGCTTTTCCAAAGAAATCTTATCGACGCCTCCTTATACGTCAATTATTGATTGGATTTCGGGCGCAACTTTGCAAATCCGCCTGAATTTGGGAAATTATCTGACGTTGTTCACTGACGAAATGTATATGGAAGGGTTTGCCACATCGATCTTGATCGCAGGAGCTTGCACGATTTGCTGTCTTATTCTGGGATTCCCGATGGCCTATGCAATTGCGAGATCCTCGGAAAAATATCGGTCAATCTTGTTAATGCTCGTGGTTCTTCCGTTTTGGACTTCGTTTTTAATTCGAGTATATGCTTGGATCGTGCTACTAAGTCCTGCCGGAGTTATAAACAATATTTTGATGAAGCTTGAGCTAATATCCGCGCCGCTGCCTTTGATGAACAACACCTATGCGGCATGCTTAGGAATTGTTTATGCGTATCTGCCTTTCATGATACTGCCGTTATACAGCGCCATCGAAAAAATTGACTATTCCATGATGGAAGCCGCCTACGATCTGGGGTGCACTCCGCTCAAGGCATTTTTCGCGGTAATTGTTCCACTTGCAATGCCGGGCATTTTCGCGGGATCCGCTCTGGTATTCGTCCCGGCGATCGGAGAATTCGTAATTCCTGAATTGTTGGGCGATGCGCAAACTCTCACAATCGGACGTTTAGTTTGGAACGAGTTCTTCTGCAATCTCTCGTGGCCAACGGCGGCAGCTTTATCGATAATTTTGCTGATCTTCGTTGTTTTACCTATAGTCTTAGCTCAGAGACAAAAAGAAATGGTATCCACAAAGGAGCAGCAGCAATGAGATTTTCGTGGTCAAAATTTTTCCTTTTCGTCGGGTACATGTTTCTTTATATTCCGCTGTTGTGTATCGTAATTTACTCATTCAACGAATCAAGATATCTCAGCACTTGGGGCGGATTTTCAATAAAATGGTATCACGCTTTGATATCCAACAAGATTATTTTGCATGCGACATGGACGAGTTTGAAAGTAGCGGGAATTTCGGCAACCATCTCTGTAATTTTAGGAACAATGGCGGCGCTGGTAATAACTCGATTCGGAAGATTCAGAGGGAAAAGTTTATTTGTTGGATCGATTACTTCCCCGTTGGTTATGCCGGAAGTCATCATGGGATTGTCTCTGCTCATGTTGTTTGTGGGGATGAAAAAAATTCTCGGTTGGCCTGATCGCGGAATTATGACCGTCATAATCGCACATACTACTCTGACTTTGTCGTATGTTACGATGGTCGTTCAGTCTCGACTGCAAGATTTGGATAAATCCATAGAAGAAGCAGCATTGGACTTGGGAGCTTCTCCGTTAAAGGTTTTTTTCGTTATAACCTTGCCAATGATAGCCCCGTCCATTATTTTAGGATGGTTGTTGGCTTTTGCCTTGTCTCTTGACGATGTCGTGATAGCCAGTTTCGTGGCAGGTCCGGGGGCGACAACTTTGCCGATGGTAATCTTTTCCAGCTTGCGCTTCGGAATATCTCCGGAGGTCAACGCTTTGGCAACTATTTTGATAGCTGCGTTATCAGTAGGAGTGATAACTGCAGCAATAGTTATTTATAAGAAGAAGATTCAAAAGGAGAGAGGAAATGAGACCCTACGTTATAGTTCTGGGAAATGAAAAAGGCGGAACGGGAAAGTCTACTATAGCGATGCATATCGCAGTTTACTTGCTGAACCAAGGGTTCAAAGTAGGTACGATAGATATCGATGCCAGACAGGGGACCTTTACCAGGTATTTTGAAAACCGAAAGAATAACAATTCCGGCAACATAAAACTGTCAGAACACTTGGCAATTCTCAGAGATTCTTCCGAATCAAATATTGAAGCTTCTCAAGGAAAAGACGCAGAGTCGGTAAAAAATGCTTTCGAAAAATTGAGATCGTGCGATTTTCTCGTAATTGATACCCCAGGAAACGACACTTTCTTATCAAGGACTGTACATTCGTATGCAGACACGCTAATTACCCCGATTAACGAAAGTCTTGTCGACATTGATGTACTGGTACGCGTAAACCAAGGTGATTCTCATACCATGAAACCAAGCGTTTATGCCGAAATGGTATGGGAACAACGCAAATCACGAGCAATTCGGCGCGAAAAACCTATTGATTGGATAATCGTGAAAAACAGAATATCTCCGCTGTATTCCAACAACAGAAAAAATGTTGATACTATTTTGGAAGCTCTTTCACGAAGAATCGGGTTTCGACTCAGTAATGGATTTTGCGAGCGAGTTATTTTCAAGGAATTATTCGTATCGGGACTGACTTTGCTTGATCTTGAAGCGCAGGGAGTCGAACTTAATATTTCTCACGTTGCAGCTCGCCAAGAGTTACGTGATTTGATCAATTTTATGAAATTACCGAAGTTAACCAACGAATAGGGAAGAAATTTTCGGAAATATTAAAGGATATATATGGCTTGCATAGTTCAAAAATTCGGAGGAACTTCTGTTGCAACCTTAGAAAGAATAAGGCATGTAGCTGAATTGATTGCCGAGGCTCATACAACAAAACAGGTCGCCGTAGTTGTTTCAGCAATGGCAGGAGTTACAAACAAATTTATTGAGTACGCTCAAAATCTCGGCGGTTTTGAAGGCGATGCCGATTATGACAGTGCTGTATCTTCCGGTGAACTTGTCACCGCAGGACTGTTGGCTATTACGCTGAAAAACATGGGGTTAAAATCTCGTTCATATGCAGGATGGCAGGTGCCGATAGAAACATCTTCCGATTATGGATCAGCGGTTATTCAGTCTGTAAATCCGACAAATTTGAAAAAAGATTTGCAGTCAGGAATTGTTCCGATAGTTTGCGGATTTCAGGGAGTCAGCTCCGAAAACAGAATCACAACTTTAGGGCGCGGAGGTTCTGATCTGACTGCAGTTGCCATATCCGATGCGCTAAACGCAAACCTATGCGAAATTTATTCGGACGTCGATGGAGTCTATACTGTCGACCCGAACTTATACCCGCAAGCGTGTCGTATCGATAAAATCCATTACAACGAAATGAAAGAAATGGCCGCGCTCGGAGCAAAAGTGTTGCAGGAACAGTCGGTAGATTACGCGATGAAAAAAAACGTCCGCGTTCGCGTTGCCTCAAGTTTCGTCAAAAATGAAGGAACAATTATCTGCTCGGACACTTCCGAAAAAAAATTCAGAGGACTTGCTGTTACTCAAAATCTTTCACAGTTTAAGATTCATCATAAACTTGAATCTCATCTTCCGATAATCAATCTACTGGAACAATACCTTATACGAGGCGAAGTTTTGAAAGTGTCAGATAGAAAATTCAGTATTCTGATTGATCGTCAGAAAATTCCGCTGTTGCAAAGCTTATTGTCCAAAGAAAAACATATTTCAAATGTAAAAAGAGAAATGGTTCGCAAGAATTTTTCGCGAATCAGCGTAATCGGATCGGAATTCACTCAACGTGACAGCGAAAGGCTTATTTCTGTTTTGAGAGAAGCGAAAATTGAAGTTTTTTATTGCTCGATCAGAAAGAATGGAATAAATTTAATCATATTGACTGAGAACCTTTTGAAGTCCATAGATATTTTACATAAAAGTTGCAGGTTAAAAGGATGAACGAAAAAATTTCAAAACTAATGGAGCGCGGAGCCAAAATTTTGGGGTCAAAATATGCCATTATGGGCGGTGCCATGACATGGATTTCCGAATCAAATTTAACTTCAGCTCTTTCAAATGCGGGATTGTTCGGAGTATTAGCCTCGGGAGCAATGGACGGCGATTTGCTTAAAAAAGAGGTTGTCGCAACTCAATCCAAAACGGACAAAAATTTCGGAGTCAACATCATTACCATGAACCCGAAAATAAATGATTTAATCGATGTTTGCGGAGAGAGAAAAGTTTCTCACGTAATTTTAGCCGGAGGAATTCCTGAAAAAAGTACCATTGAAAAAATCCACGGATATGGAAGTCAAGCCATTGCGTTCGCTCCCTCTCAAGTAATCGCAAGAAGATTATTTAAGCAAGGAATTGATGCATTGGTAATTGAGGGAAGCGAAGCCGGTGGTCACGTCGGACCTCTTTCCACAATGATTTTAATTCAGGATATCCTCTTGAATATGAAGGAGTATCCGATCTTTGTCGCGGGGGGAATTCTGCGAGGAGAAATGGTGGCAGCCCTCTTAAAGTTGGGAGCAGCAGGGTGTCAGCTGGGAACGGTATTCGCTTGCTGCAAAGAATCCACCGCCCACGAAAATTTTAAAAAAGCATATTTCCGAGCAAGCGGAAGAAATGCCATTTTGCCTATACAGTTAGACAAAAAGTTCAATATCGCCCCTGTGCGCGCTTTGGAAAATATCGGCATGGATGAATTCGTACAAAAGCAAAGAGAAGTTCTGCAAAAATTCGAAAGAGGAGAAGTTCGCGCTGAAAACGGTCGTTTATCTTTGGAGCATTTCTGGGCAGGATCTCTTCGACGTGCGGTACAAGAAGGAGATACGGATCGCGGTTCGTTAATGTCGGGACAAATCGTTGAACTCATAAAAGAAGAGAGATCTATTCAGGAAATTATTGATCAGATTCTGAAGGAAGCCGAGTCGGTTTTGGATTAGAAGATAGTGTTAATTGCTGAAATTTACTGAAGAATTGAAAGAAAAAGTTTTGCTCGCTTCTGTAATTCTTCTTTAAAATCGATTTCATTTTACAAAATTTAACCGAATATTATAATAAACTTGGGATAATCGAAGGTAATTTTGTAAGACGGAAAGAAAAATGCAAGAGACCATTACTCGAAGGATTGATTTTTGCGATGTTGATATGACCGGGGTCATGTGGCATGGAAATTACTGCAAATATTACGAAGATGCGAGGTGTCAGCTCCTCAAAAAGTTGGGATTTTCCTATAGCAAAATATCCGAACGCAACCATCAGATCCCATTGGTATGTCTGGAAATAAAATATTTCCGTCA
>Ga0310786_10003556_pt1 | contig 22562 bp, 23 predicted proteins | sample AusTroGonzalo_MG_FD_203881 | JGI IMG/M metagenome (GOLD analysis project Ga0310786, IMG submission 203881) | Bovine rumen microbial communities from tropical cattle in Woodstock, Queensland, Australia - Gonzalo_03 (v2) (version 2) | ecosystem: Host-associated > Mammals > Digestive system >...
ACACACCGAATAACCTCGCCAAACGCCGCTTGACGTGGCATGTTCGATAGACATGCTTCCCCCTCCCCGGGAAGCGGTCCAGAACCCAGGAGCACCATGTACAGCCTCGATTTCCTCGCCACCATCAGCAACTGCGACGCCGAAGGGCGCCTCAAACTCTGTTCCGCCCTGCAGATGATGCAGGACTGCTCCGAGCTGTGGATCGACAGCGAACCCGTCGTCAAGCGCTGCTTCGAGGAGCGCCACATGGCCCAGCTGCTCGTCTTCCGCCAGGTCGAGGTCGTGCGCGTGCCCCGCTGCAAGGAGCGGCTGCGGGTCGCGACGTCGGTGTACGGCATGAAGCCCAAGTTCGGCTTCCGCAACACCTTCCTCTACGGCGCCGACGGCGAGCCCTGCTACCGCACCTGGAGCATGGGCGCCTTCGTGGACCGCGCCACGGGGCGCCTCCAGGCCGTGGACGACGCCACCGTCGCCGCGATGCGCCTGGAGGAACGGCTGGAGATGGACTACCGCGACCGGCACGTCCGCGTCCCGGCGGAGGGCGGCGCCGCGGCGGAACCCTTCCGCGTGATGCGCGCCGACATCGACTACAACCGCCACGCGAACAACGCCAACTACGTCCGCATGGGCCTCGAGCTGCTGCCGGAGGGCTTCACCGTGCGCGGCCTGCGCGTCGAATACCGCGTGCCGGCCCGCCTCGGCGACGTCCTGGAGCCCACCGTGTACGCCTCCGGGGACGGCGCCGTGCGGACCGTCGTGCTCGCCCGCGCCGGCGAAACCAGCGCCATCATGGAGTTCACCGGCGGGCCGGAAGCCACCCCGTGACGCCCATCCTCCACGCCCTGCTCGCGGCGCTCTTCTACGCCCTGGGCATCCCCGCGTCCAAGCTCCTGCTGCGTGACGTCGGGCCGGCGACCCTGGCCGCCCTCCTCTACCTCGGCGCGGGCATCGGCATCGGACTCCTCTCCCTGCCCGCCGCCGCTCGCAGCCGCAAGGCCCCCGCCGCCCCGCCGCTCTCGCGCCGCGACCTGCCCTTCGTCGCCGGCATGATCCTCCTCGACGTCGCCGCGCCCGTCCTCCTCATGCTCGGCCTGCGCACCGCCACCTCCGCGAACGCCTCCCTGCTCGGCAACTTCGAGATCGTCGCCACGGCGGCCGTCGCCCTGTTCGCCTTCCGCGAACCCGTCAGCGGGCGGCTCTGGACGGCAATCGCCCTGATCGTCGCGGCGAGCCTCCTGCTCAGCGTCGAGGGCGGGGACGCCTTCCGGTTCTCGCGCGGCTCCCTGCTGGTGCTGGCGGCCACCGCCTGCTGGGGCGTCGAAAACAACTGCACCCGCGCCATCGCCTCCAAGAACACCCACCAAATCGTCGCCCTGAAAGGTTACTTCACCGGCCTGGGCGTCCTCGCGATCGCCCTGCTCCGCCGCGAACCAGTGCCCGGCGCGGGGCGGGCCGCCGCGGCGCTGGCGCTGGGATTCGTGGCCTACGGGCTGAGCATCTTCCTCTACGTCCGGGCCCAGAACGCGCTCGGCGCGGCGAAGACGAGCGCCTTCTACGCCGTCGCGCCGTTCGCCGGGGCGTTCCTGTCGTTCGCGTGGCTGGGCGAAAGCCTCTCGCGGACCTACCTCGCGGCGCTGGCCGTCATGGTGGCGGGCGCGGCGCTGGTGGTCGTCGACACCCTGTTCCGGCGCCACACGCACCCCCACCGGCACGCCTTCGCCCACCGCCACGGCGGGCGCCTCCACACCCACGTCGTCGTCCACGAACACGACCACCTCCACCTCCTGACGCCGCACCTCCACGCCCACCTCCACCCCCTCGCCGAACTCGAACGCGGCGCCGCCTCCGCCCACGCCGGCACCCCCTCCACCCACCACCCCGGGAGCTCCCCCCATGTCCCTTGAACGCCCCCTCCCGCTCGAAGTCCTCCCCCACGACTTCACCGTCTGCAAAGTCGCGGACTACCGCGGAATCGACCTCGCGGCGCCCTTCGTCTTCACGGGCGCGACCGACGCCGAGAAATCGCTCGTCTGCCCGACGCCCCTCGTACCCGCCGCGACGTTGTCCCGCGAAGACGGCTGGCGGGCCTTCCGCGTCGCCGGCCCGCTCGACTTCGCGCTCGTCGGCATCCTCGCCCGCATCTCGGGCGCGCTGGCCGCCGAGGGCATCGGCCTCTTCGCCGTCTCGACCTTCGACACCGACTACATCCTCGTCAAGGCCCCCGACCTCCCCCGCGCCCTCGCCGCCCTCCGCGCCGCCGGATGCACGGTTGCGGAGCCGTGACGGGAGCCGGGTGGAGGGAGACATTTTTCCGCTTGACATTGGTTAGACATCTAACTTATTGTCCCGCCCATGCAACGCAATGCCATCATGCTGGTTTCCCGCATCCACGAGGCGGCGGAGAAGTGGATCGCCGCCGAGCTCGCGGCGGCGGGGCTGAAGGGCGTCGTGCCGTCGCACGGGGACGTGCTCGCGCTGCTCTTCCGGCGGAAGGAGGCGACGATGCACGAGCTCGCCGCCTTCGCGCGGCGGACGAAGCCGACCATGACCGTCCTCGTCGGCAAGCTCGAACGGATGGGGCTCGTCCGCCGCGCGCCCTCGCCCCTCGACGCCCGCTGCCAGATCGTGCGCCTGACGCCGGAGGGCGAAAAACTCCGCCCGGCCTTCGACTCGATTTCCCGCCGTCTCGCCGGGCGGGCCTACGCGGGGCTCTCCCCGGCCGACGCGCGGCGCCTCGAAGCCGCCCTTTCCAAAATGCTCGCCCGATTTGAAAACCCCAAACCCGAAAGGACCCAACCATGAAAGAAATCAAAACCACCGCCGACCTCCCCAACGCGACCGCCATCGACCTCGGCCCGCTCGCCGAACTCTCCGACTACGTGCTCGAACTCGGCCCCGGCGTGAAAATCCCCGGCAAAGTCTTCGGCGGCGCGGCCGTGAAGGCGGGGGGCGCGGACTTCTCGCTGCAGGTCTTCGCGCCCGGGACGGAGGGCGGCTTCTACCACGTCCACAAGGACCACGAGGAGCTGTACTTCTTCCTCTCCGGCACCGGCGAATACCAGGTGGACGGCCACAACATCCCCGTGAAGGAAGGCAGCGTGGTCCGCGTCTCCCCGGCGGGCAAGCGCGCGGTCCGCAACACCGGCGACAAGCCGCTCGTGATGCTCTGCGTCCAATACGTCGCCGCCGCCCCCGGCTCCGTCAACCCCTCCGACGGCACGATCCTCAATGAGCCGGTGAAGTGGTAGCCGCACCCACCGCGCAACCTCAAGACAAGGAACCACCCCGATGAACGAAGAGAACGGAACGAAAAAGAAGCTGCTCGTCGTGAATGCGAGCAAGCGCAGGAACGGAAACTCCTACGCCCTGGAGCGCCACCTCGCCCCCCGCCTGGAAAGCCGGGCGGACGTCGTGTATTTCCACGTCGGCGAAAAGGATGTCCGCGTCTGTCTGGCCTGCGACGGCTGCAAGCGCCGCCACGAGCCGAACTGCGTCCAGCCGGACGATTTCACCGCGCTGATTCCCGAAATCGACAAGTGCGACGCGATGCTGATCCTCGCGCCCGTGCACTGGGACCAGTTCCCCGCCCAGCTCAAGGCGTTCCTCGACCGAACGTATTCCTTCATGGACTTCTCGCAGCCGGACTTCTCCATGGCCGGGCGCAAGGACAAGAAGGTCGGCGGCTTCTTCTTCGCCGGCTTCGGGCCCGTCGATGTCTACAAGGGAATGGTCGAGACGAACCTGAAGAGCTTCGCGACGGCCGGATTCCGGCAATGCAGGGCGCACGTCGCGGGCGACGCCAACGTCCCCGGCTCCATCCTGGAAAAGCCGGACGACCTGAAGGCCGCCGGCGAAATGGCGGACTGGCTGCTCGCCTGATGGAAAGCCCCCTCGTCGAGCCGCTTGTCGCGCATCTTCTCGCGGAGATGCCGGAACGGCGCGCGTGGGAGCGGGAGTTCCCGCGCGGCGATCCGGCCGCGCGGCGGCTCCTGCTGCGGGCGCTCATGAACGTCCGCCCGCCCGCGCCGCTCGATCCGGGCTTCCTGCGCGACCAGGACGCGCTGCTCGGCGCCGAGCGCGACGCGCGCGGCGTCGTCGACGCCCTCGCGCTTCCGCCGGCGCCGGCCGACCCGCGCCTGGCGGTGTGGCGCGGCGACATCGTGCGGCTCGGCGCGGACGCGATCGTCAACGCCGCCAACGACGCGCTGCTCGGCTGCTTCGCGCCGCTGCACGCGTGCATCGACAACGCGATCCATTCCGCCGCCGGTCTGCAGCTGCGCGACGCCTGCGCGCGCGAGGTCGCCGCGCACGGCGAGGGCTGGCGCGCGCCGACCGGCGGCGCCGCGCTCACGCCGGGCTTCAACCTCCCCGCGCGGTTCGTCCTGCACACCGTCGGACCGGTCGTCGCGGACGGCCGCCCGGGCGAGGCGCAGCGCGAGGCGCTCGCCTCGTGCTACCGCTCCTGCCTCGCCGCCGCGGCCGCCGCGGGGCTGCGCTCCGTGGCGTTCTGCTGCGTCTCGACCGGCGTCTTCGGCTACCCCGCCGAGGACGCCGCCCGCGTCGCCGTGGCGGCCGTCCGCGCCGCGCTCGACGCCGGCTCGCCCGTCGGGAGGGTCGTCTTCGACGTCTTCTCCGCGCGCGACGAATCCCTCTACCGCTCCCTCCTCGCATGAACGCGCCGGACGCCCTCGAAACCCTCGCCGGATGGCTCGGCCGCGCCGAGGCCGTCGTGGTCGGCGCCGGCGCGGGGCTCTCCGCCTCCGCCGGCTACGAATACGGCGGCGCGCGCTTCCGCCGGCTCTTCCCCGACTTCGCTGCCGCGCGGGGGTTCGGCGACATGTATTCCGCCGGCTTCTTCCCGTTTCCGACGAGCGAGGAGAAGTGGGCCTACTGGAGCCGGATGATCCTCTGCAACCGCTACGATCCGATCCCGAAGCCGTCCGTCTTCGCGGACCTCCTCGCCCTCGTGCGCGGGCGCGACCACTTCGTCGTCACGACCAACGTCGACCACTGCTTCCAGCGCGCGGGCTTCGACAAGGCGCGGCTCTTCTACACGCAGGGCGACTACGGGCTGTGGCAGTGCTCCCGACCCTGCCACGCCCGCACCTACGACAACGAGCGCGAGGTCCGCGAAATGGCCGCGGAGCAGCGGGGGATGCGCATCCCGTCCGCGCTCGTCCCGCGCTGCCCCGTCTGCGGCCGCGAGATGGCGACGAACCTGCGGGTGGACGACGCCTTCGTCGAGGACGACGGCTGGCGCGCCGCCGCGCGGCGCTACGCCGACTTCCTCGACCGGACCGAAAAGGCGCGGACGCTCTTCCTCGACCTCGGCTCCGGCTGGAACACGCCGGGCATCTTCAAGGTCCCCTTCTGGCGGATGACCCTGCGCCGCCCCGAGGCGCGCTACGCATGCGTCAACCTCGAGCCGGACCAGCTTCCCGCCGAACTCGGCGACCGCGCCGTCCACGTCGCCTCCGACATCGGCGCCGCCCTCGCGCGTCTTGCCTGAACGGCTGGCGAACATGATGCCGACGAGGATCAGACGAGGAAGGCGAGGCCGGGCATGGCGCCGGGGAGGCGGGAGACGAGGCTGATGGAGGCGCCGATGTCCCCCACCCTGCTATGCACCCGGGTTTTGGCCAATCTGGTAGCTCATCGGGGAAGGGGCTGTTTTCCAATGATTGGAATATATTTTTCCAATGGTTGGAAAATTTCTGGCGATTTTTCCAATGATTGGAAAAAATTTTCGCGCGTTTTCCAGCGATTGGAAAAGTTTTTTACGGGAACGAAGATTCTTTTAAAGGGTCTGTCCCCTTAATTTCAACGAATCAGGCATGGCGCTCAAGGAGCAACTTCCTGGCCTTTCGTTTCTTCGCGGTACAGTCTCAGGATTTCTTTTATGAATGCGATGGTATCGTCAAAAGGGGCGCTTTTCACGGAATAGCTGCCATCGGGGAGGAAATACAAATATTCTTTGCACTCCGACTCGCAAAGAACAAGCTCGAACTCAATGAGTTTGATTTGTATCGGCAGCGGCTGATTGCACAACTTCATGTCAACATCCGACACAACGAAAACCTGGTTCAGTATTCTCCGTTCCGCCACGGTATGGAGAACCCGTTCCAAGCCCTCCAAAGTCGGGCATTCCTCGCCCCGGAAGGCGTAGGTCAATCCCATCGGGCCCTGCTGGATTCTCACCACGTCGAATCCTTGCTTCCGCGACAATTCGGCCTCGTTGAGCGCAAGTGTGGCATCACTGACAGGAACGGCGGCCGTGGGCATCAGGAGGCTTTCCGTAGGGGGATTCCCGGCCAACCCCATCAAGAATGGCATTGTCCCCATGGCAAGGCAACACCACCACAAATGCCAACGGGAGGGTTTCATGGAACAGCTCATTTTTACTGCCTTTGGTTGGGGAAAAGGGGCCAGACCCCTTTTAGGGGCCTCTTTGAGGCCCGCGCGGGCCCCACACCGGCGGCCACAAGCAGCGCGGCGGTCAAGAAAGGTTTCAATTTGAGTGACATCCTGGAGGTCCCTTCGGGGTGCAATCTTTCTTTGGTTGGCAACTTACGGGACTGCGCACCGGGCGTCAACCGGTTTTTCGCGAAAGGTCGATATCACTGGATTTCATGGAAAAGATTGGTGTTTTATCGCGGCCGGAGTGTGATTCACCTTGAAAACAAAGGGGGAAACAAGCGTGCGGGCCGGGTGGCGCAACGAAAGAGGGAGGAAGGCGGGAGGAGAGAGGAGGAAGGGAGGGGCGGTCTGCGGGGGCAAGGTTGAAGGAAGAAGAGCGAAGGAAGGAGGGCGGGGGGGGGGGGGGGCGGAAGGAGAACCGCGGGCGGGTCGCCCGCGCCCCCGACAGGGGAGAATTGTCCACAAACTTCAATTGTCCACAATTGTCCACAAATACAAATACAAATGGCTTGCATCGCCGCCTCCGCCCTGGCCGAAGGTTGCCGCCTTGTCACCCACAACCTCGCCCACTTCGGCCGCTGCCCCTCCCTCCCCGTCGAAGACTGGACGGCGTGACGAGTGGCAAGCGGGCGGGTGGAGGGAATCTGCAAGACCATCCCGAGCGCTGTTGCAGCGCGGGCGGCACGCCCCCGTCCCCTTCCACTGCCCACCCGCACTTTTCGCCCACCTCCCCGGCTGCGCACTTGTCGGTGTCCGTCCTTGACATTGGTTAGACATCTAATTTATGATCCCGCCCATGCAACGCAATGTGATCATGCTGGTTTCCCGCATCCACGAGGCGGCGGAGAAGTGGATCGCCGCCGAACTCGCCGCGGCGGGGCTGAAAGGCGTCGTGCCGTCGCACGGCGACGTCCTCGCGCTGCTCTTCCGGCAACGGGAAGCGACGATGCACGAGCTGGCGGAGTTCGCGCGCCGCACGAAGCCGACCATGACGGTCCTCGTCGGCAAGCTCGAACGGATGGGGCTCGTCCGCCGCGAGCCCTCGCCCCTCGACGCGCGCTGCCAGATCGTGAGCCTGACGCCGGAGGGCGAAAGACTCCGCCCGGCCTTCGAGTCGATTTCGCGCCGTCTCGCCGCCCGCGCCTACGCCGGACTCCCCCCCGCCGCCGCCCGCCGCCTCGAAACCACCCTTTCCGGCATCCTGTCGAACTTCACCCGCCCCCCGAAAATCAAACCCAAACCCAAAAGGACCCGACCATGAAAGCCATCCAAACCACCGCCGACCTCCCCAACGCGACCGCCATCGACCTCGGCCCGTTCGCGGAACTCTCCGACTACGTGCTCGAACTCGGCCCCGGCGTGAAAATCCCCGGCAAGGTCTTCGGCGGCGCGGCCGTGAAGGCGGGCGGCGCGGACTTCTCGCTGCAGGTCTTCGCGCCCGGGACGGAGGGCGGCTTCTACCACGTCCACAAGGACCACGAGGAGCTGTACTTCTTCCTCTCCGGCACTGGCGAATACCAGGTGGACGGCCACAACATCCCCGTGAAGGAGGGCAGTGTGGTCCGCGTTTCCCCGGCGGGCAAGCGCGCGGTCCGCAACACCGGCGACAAGCCGCTCGTGATGCTCTGCGTCCAGTATGTCGCCGCCGCCCCCGGCGCCGTCAACCCCTCCGACGGCACGATTCTGGCCGGTCCGGTCCAGTGGTAGGTGGTTCCGCTCCCGCCGTGAGAGGTGTGCCGCCATGAAGAAATGGAACGTGTCGACCCTGGCCGCCGCCAAAGGCGTCCGCAAACTCGGCTGCTGCACCGTCTACGATGCCTGTTTCGCGCGTCTGGCCGACGAGGCCGGGGTTCCCATCCTGCTGGTGGGCGACTCCATCGGAATGGCCGCCCTCGGCTACGAGACAACACTGCCGGTCCGGCTCGAAGAGACCCTGTCCGCCACCGTCGCCGTCGCGCGCGGGACGAAGGACGCGATGGTCGTCGCCGACATGCCCTTCGGCAGCTATCAGTGCGGCGACGACCTAGCCGTCGCCAACGCCGTCCGCTGCATGCAGGCGGGCGCGGAGGCCGTCAAACTCGAAGGCGGCGCCGAGGTGGCCGGGCTGGTGCGGCGGCTGGTCCGCGCGGGAATCCCCGTCATCGCGCACGTCGGCATGATGCCCCAGCGCGTCCACGGCTACGGCGGATTCCGCAAACAGGGCAAGACCCCCGAAGCGGCGGAGACGGTCCGCGGCGATGCCCGCGCCCTGGCGGAAGCGGGGGCCTTCGCCGTGACGCTCGAATGCATCCCGGCGGATCTCGCGGCGGAAATCACCGCCGAACTCGCCATCCTCACCATCGGCATCGGCGCGGGCCCTTCCTGCGACGCCCAATGGCTCGTGATGCACGACCTGCTGGGCCTCAACGCCGCCGCCCCTTCCTTCGCCCAACGCTACGCCCGCCTGGGCGACGCCGCCCGCCAGGCCTTCGCCGCCTACGTCGCCGATGTCGCCTCCGGCGCTTTTCCCAAAAAATGACTTCCAGAAAGGAAACCCCTCCATGAAAAACATTCCAAGACTGCTTTCTCTCCTTGCCCTGCCCGCCTTTCTCGCGGTCGGATGCACCGCCCCGGACACCGCCTCAACGAACCCCGTCGAGCGCAACAAGGACGCGATGCGCCGCTTCGAGAAGTGCATCAACGAGAACGACCTCGCGCTCGGCCGCGAGCTCATCTCCGGAAAGGCCGCTTTCGCGACGCCGGTTTCGCCCGAACCCCTGTACGGCGCGGAAGGGTATCTCTCCGTCGTCTCGATGATGCGGGAGAGCTTCCCCGACGTTCAGTGGAAGCTGGAAGACATGGTGGCGGACGAGAAGACCGTCGCCGTCCGGTGGACCTGCTCCGGCACCTTCACGGGCAAGGCGCCCTTCGCCGGCATCCAGCCCAACGGCCGCAAGTTCTCCACCAGCGTCATGAACTTCTACAAGTTCGGCGACGACGGCCTGATCGAAGACGACATCGCCGCGACCGGCATGCTCGGCATCCTCCAGGGCATCGGCGCGGATTGACGTCCCGGCAGTTTTTCGTTGACACCTGTGTCAGGAATCGGGCAGAGTCCCGGTTCGTTGACACTGTGTCAGCGTTTGGGCCCGGGCGCAAGCCGGGACGAGGAATGAAATCGAAGAGGATCGAAGAAGACCGGACGAGGGAGATCGTCGACGCCTGCGAGCGGCTCTACGCCGCGACGGGGTTCCATGCGGTGTCGCTCCGCGACATCGCGCGCGAGACGTCGATGTCGCGTCCGTCCGTCTACAACTACTTCCGGACGAAGGAGGAGATCTTCCTCGCGCTCTTCGCCCGCGAATACGACCGCTGGAACGCCTCGCTCTCCCGTCTCCTGGCCCGGCCGGGGGCGCTGGACGCCGCCGCGTTCGCCGCCGCGCTCGCGCGGACGCTCCGCGGGAGGGGGCTGCTGCTGCGCCTGCTCTCGATGAACATCTACGACATGGAGGCCGGCAGCCGCGTGGAGAACCTCACCGCGTTCAAGCGCTCCTACGGCGAGTCGATCCGCCTCGTGCGGGCGCTGCTGGCGAAGTTCCGTCCCGGGATGCCGCCCGCGGCGCGCGAGTCGTTCGTGTGGGCGTTCTTCCCGTTCCTCTTCGGCGTGCACCCCTACACGGCCGCCACGCCGAAGCAGCGCGCGGCGATGGCCGCCGCCGGCATCGATTTCCCCACCATCGGCGTGGAGGAGCTGGTGCGCTCGTTCGTGCGGACCGCGCTCCTTCCCCCCGGCCCCCCGTCCAAACCATGAAAGGATTCCACGGCCATGAAGAAAATCCCGGTTCCCTCCGGCGTCCCGCGCGGGGGCGGTCCCTGCGGGCCATGAAAAGTTTCCTGGCGGGAGCCATCGCCATGTCCATGCCCCTCGCGGCGGCGCTCGCGGAGGGGACCGCCGACGTGCACTGCCACTTCACGACGCCGGACTACCTGGCGCTGCTGGAGAAGCACGGGGCGCTGATGGACGAGCTCTATCCGATCCCCGCGTGGTCTCCGGAGGCGCTCGGGGCGTTCCTCGACGACGCGGGCATCGGCCTGGCGGTGCTCACCTCGGTCGCGCCGCAGCCGCATTTCGGCGACGCGGCGGAGAGCGCGGAGGCCTGCCGCGCGCTCAACGACGCGGCCGCGGGCATCGCCGCCGCCGACCCGGCGCGCCTCAAGTGGTGCGCGACGCTGCCGCTGCCGTCCGTCCCCGAGGCGGTCGCGGAGGCCGTGCGCGCGCTCGACGTACTCGGCGCCGCCGGCGTGAAGCTCCCCACGAACGCGCGCGGCCTCTACCTCGGCGACGAGGCGCTCGACCCGCTCATGGAGGCGCTCGACGCGCGCGGCGCCGTCGCGATCCTGCACCCGCACCGCCCGGAGCCGTTCGACGCGCACCTCGCGGAGGGGTTGCCGCTGGCGATGTACGAATACCCGGCGGAGACGACGCGCGCCCTCGCGCGCCTCTTCGCCCGCAACGTCCCGGCCCGCTACCCGCGCATCAAGTTCGTCGTCCCTCACGCCGGCGCGTTCCTACCGCTCGCCCTGCCGCGGATGCGCGCCGTCCACCCGATCGTCCGCGCGAAGGGCCTCGCCGGCGACATCGACTGGGACGCGAACCTGCGCTCCCTCTGGTTCGACCTCGCGGGCGCGCCCACCGCGGAGAGCGTACGGCGCCTGCTCGCCCTCACGACGCCCGACCGCATCCTCTACGGCTCCGACTTCCCCTACGCCCCGGCGCCCGCCCTCGCCGCCGCCCTCGCGAAGCTGCGCGCCGACCTCGCCGCCGACCCCGAACTCGCCCCCATCGCGGAGGACATCCTCCGCGGCAACGCCATGCGCCTCTTCGGCGCGGAGGAGAACCGATGAACCCCGCCATTCCACTTGTCTTTTCCTTCGCCGGCTTCGCGGCCCTGTTCGCGGCCATCTGGATCCTCCACCGGCCGCTCGACGTCCACGCCTGTGCCAGCCGGGCGGTCCGCAACACCCACCGCGCGCTGGAATGGACGCTGTCCCTCTGGGGCGTGTTCCTGCTGCTCCAGGTCGCCTGGCTGCTGCTTCCGTCCCCCTCCCGCCCCGATTCCGCCCCCGACCCCGATAAGGAGAAACCCGCCATGACGCAACCCATCGCCAACGCCATCTTCCGCATCGCCGAAATCGAAGTGAAGCCCGAGTACCTGGACGCCTACCTCGCGGCGGCGGCCGACGTCGGCGCGACCTCGGTGCGCGAGGAGCCCGGCGTGCTGTGCATCTTCCCGATGCAGGACGCCGAGAAGCCGACGTCCATCCGCATCGTCGAAATCTACCGCGACGAAGCCGCCTACAAGTCGCACCTCGCCACGCCGCATTTCCTGCGCTACAAGACCGGCACCCCGCACATGATCGAGTCCCTCCGCCTCGCCCCCATGCGCCCGCTCGACCCCTCCCTCTTCCCCGACGTGTTCCGCAAAACCCCGTGAAGAAAGGACCCCACCGATGAAACGCCCCGCCCGCTCCCTCCCCCTCCTCGCCGCCGCCTGCGCCGCCCTCCTGCTGCCGCTCTGCGGCTGCGCGCAGAACCCCGCCGCCGATGCCGCCGCCCCCGCCGCCGCCGCGGACGTGCAGGCGCCCGCCACGGTCTATTTCACCCACGACATCTCGCCGGACGGTCTGCAAAAGGCCTACAGGGCGCTCGGCCGTCCGCTGGAGGGGCGCAAAGTCGCGGTCAAGATTTCCACGGGCGAGGCCGGCAACACGAACTACCTCCAGCCCGCGCTCATCGGCCCGCTGGTGCAGTCGCTCGGCGCCGACATCGTCGAGTGCAACACCGCCTACGGCGGCTCGCGCCAGGAGACGCCCAAGCACCGCCGGACCATCGAGGAGCACGGCTTCGACGCCATCGCGCCCGTCGTCATCATGGACGAGTTCGCCGAGACGGAGATCCCCTGTCCGGCGGGGTCCGTCCACCTGGAGCGGGATTTGATCGGCGCGGCCTTCACGAACTACACGGGCTTCGTCATCCTCAACCACTTCAAGGGGCACCAGATGGGCGGGTTCGGCGGGGCGCTGAAGAACCTCTCCATCGGCGTCGCCTCCACCGCCGGCAAGGCGCGCATCCACTCCGCGGGCAAGACCGACGACGCGGGCAAGGTCTGGGGCGACCTGCCGCCGCAGGCCGACTTCATCGAATCGATGGCCGAGGCCGCCGGCGCCGTGGTCAACTGCATGGGCGACCGGGCCGTCTACATCAGCGTGATGAACAACCTCTCCGTCGACTGCGACTGCAACGGCCACCCGGCCAAGCCCGAGATGGCGGACGTGGGCATCCTCGCCTCGCTCGACCCCGTGGCCCTCGACGCCGCGTGCGTCGCCCTCGTCTACGCCTCCGACCCGGCGACGAGCGCCTCCCTCCGCGAGCGCATGGAAACGCGCCTCGGCCCGCACATCCTCGACCACGCCGAAGCCCTCGGCTACGGCCAAAAAGCCTTCCGCCTCGTCTCCCTCGACGGCGGCGAACCGCCCTCCGTCCAACGCGTCGACGCCAAGGAAGAAGAATAACCCCACGCAAAGTCCGCGAAGTCCGCAAAGGGAACCCCTCCGATGGATATCGAAAAAGCCGGAAAAGACATTCTCGACGCCTCTTTCGCCATCCATTCCCGCTTCGGTAGCGGCCTGCTGGAAAAGGCATACCGGACCATCCTGGCCACCGAACTGCGCCGCCTCGGGCACGGGGTCGAAGAAGAGAAATCCTGCGGCTTCACCTACAACGGCACAGCCTACGACAACATGTTCCGCGTGGATTTGCTGGTCGATGACGCCATCGTCGTCGAACTCAAATCCGTCAGCCGCCAGGAACCCGTTTTCGCCAAGCAGTGCCTCACCTACCTCCGACTCCTCGACAAACGCCTCGGCTTCGTCATCAACTTCGGCATGCCCTCCCTCCGGAACGGCATCGAACGCATCGTCAACAACCTCCCCACATGACCCCTTCTGCAATATCCGACCGCTCTCCAAGAAAACTTAGCGAACTTTGCGAACTTTGCGTGAGATAAATCCCCCCTCACCCCTCAACCCAAAACCCAAAACCCAAAGGAACCCCCATGAGCTACACATTCCACGTCCCCACCAAAGTCCTCTTCGGCCCCGGCGCGCTGAAGAAACTCCACGAAGAACAACTGCCCGGCAAGAAGGCGCTCCTCGTCATCTCCAACGGCAAATCCGTCCGCGCCAACGGCTACCTCGCCGCGTTGGAGGCCGAACTGGCCGCCGCGGGCGTCGCGCACGTCCTCTTCGACAAGATCCAGGCCAACCCGCTCGAACCCACCGTCCAGGAAGGCGTCGAAGCCGGCCGCGCCGCGGGCGTCGATTTCGTCATCGGCCTCGGCGGCGGCTCCGTGATGGACGCCGCGAAAGCCATCGCCGCCATGATCCCCCAGCAGGGCGGCCGCGTCTGGGACTACATGGCCACCGGCACCGGCGAGCACCGTCCCTTCAACGCCCCCCTCCTGCCCTTCGTCGCCATCACCACCAGCGCCGGCACCGGCTCCGAAGTCGACGCCGGCTCCGTCATCACCAGCCCCGTCACCCACGAAAAAGGCGCCTTCTTCTCCCAGTGCCCCGTCCTCGCGGTCGTGGACCCCGAGCTCATGCTCACCGTCCCGCCCAAATTCACCGCCTACCAGGGCTTCGACGCCCTCTTCCACAACACCGAAGGCTACATCTCCAAGGTCGCCAACGAAATGGGCGCCATGGTCGAACTCGAGGCCATCCGCCTCCTCGGCAAGTGGCTCCCCGTCGCCGTCGCCGACGGCACCAACCTCGAAGCCCGCACCCAGGTCGCCTTCGCCAACACCCTCGGCGGCTACTCCATGGACGTCACCACCTGCACCAGCGAACACGCCATCGAGCACGCCCTCTCCGGCGAACACCAGGACCTTCCGCACGGCGCCGGCCTCGTCATGATCTCCCTCGCCTACTACAAGACCTTCATCGACCGCGGCGACTGCCCGGAGAAATTCATCGACATGGCCCGCGCCCTCGGCATGGCGGACGCCAACAAGCCCCAAGACTTCCTCACCGCCCTCGCCGCCCTCCAGAAAGCCTGCGGCGTCGCCGACCTCAAGATGTCCGACTGGGGCATCCGCCGCGAAGAACTCCCCGGCATGCCCGCCCTCGCCCGCAGCGCCGTCGGGGCCCTCTTCTCCGTCGACCCCTCGGAACTCACCGACGACGACGTCCTCGCCATCCTCGAAGCCTCCTGGCGGTAGCACGGGAGCCGCCCGCCCCAAGGGAAACAAACATGAACCCCATCCTCGCAGGAGCCATCCTCATGACCGCAACCGCCATCGCGGCGCAAGCCGCCGCACTGGACGCCAAAGACACCGCCCTCGCCAAGATCGGCGCCGCCGTCGCCCGCGGCGACCAGGAAGCCCTCGCCGCCGCCTTCGGCGAGGGCTTCGAAGCCGGCCTCACCCTCCCCGAAGCCAAGGAAGCCGTCGGCCAACTCTACGCCTACTGCGGCTTCCCCCGCGCCCTCAACGCCGCCGCGACCCTGATGAAGGTGGCCTCACACAGAGGCACAGAGGCACAGAGCGGGGAAGAAAATGGTGGGGCGAGCTCTCCGAGCGAGCCGCAGGAAGAGCCTTTCGTCCTTGGCGAAAAGGCCATCGCCGTCGGCACCGCCAACCAGACCCAACTCTGCGGCGGCCCCGTCACCGGCCCCCTCTTCGACTTCCACCCGCAGCTCGACGCCTACCTCAAGGCGCACCTCTTCGGCGACATCTTCGCGCGCCGCGTCCTCGACTGGCGCACCCGCGAACTCGTCACCGTCGCCGCCCTGGCCGCCCGGCCCGAAACCGCGCCCCAGTGCGCCGCGCACGTCCAGATCGCGAACCGCAACGGCGTCACGCCCGGGCAGACCGACGCCATCCTCGCGCTCGTCCGCGCCACCGTCCCCGGCACCCGGCCGCCCGCCGACTGGTCGCCCATCCCGGTCGGCGAACCCAACGACGCCTACGCCCGCTACTTCACCGGCCGCAGCTACCTCCACCCCCTGACGACCTCGCAAGTCCCCGCCTTCGGCGTCACCTTCGAGCCCTCCTGCCGCAACAACTGGCACATCCACCACGCCGAGACCGGCGGCGGACAGATCCTCATCTGCACCGCCGGCCGCGGCTTCTACCAGGAGTGGGGCAAACCCGCCGTCGAAATGCGTCCCGGCACCACCGTCAACATCCCCGCCGGCGTCAAGCACTGGCACGGCGCCGCCCCCGACACCTGGTTCCAGCACATCGCCCTCGAAGTCCCCGGCACCGGCGGACGCAACGAATGGCTCGAACCCGTCGACGACGCCACCTACGCCGCCGCCGCACAACAACAACCCTGAACCCCCAAGGAACCTCATGAAAAAGACCCCCCTTCTGGCCATCTTCACCGCACTCGCCCTCAGCGCCTGCGCAAAAGAACCCGCCGCACAACCCCAACCGGAGACCGACACCATGAACAACCAACCCAAAGCCCTCGTCGCCTACTTCTCCGCCACCGGCACCACCAAAGGCGTCGCCGAACGCCTGGCGTCCGCCATCGGCGCCGACCTCCACGAAATCGCGCCCGCGTCGCCCTACACCGCGGCCGACCTCGACTGGCGCGACAAAACCAGCCGCAGCACCCTCGAAATGGCCGACCGCGCCAGCCGTCCCGCCATCGCGGCCCCGGCCCCCGACCTGGGCGCCTACGGCATCGTCTACATCGGCTTCCCCATCTGGTGGTACCGCGAACCGAGCATCATCGACACCTTCGTCGAGAGCAACGCCGCCGCCCTGGCGGGCAAGATCCTGGTGCCCTTCGCCACCTCCGGCGGCAGCGGCATGGGCGACTCCACCGCGAACCTCCAGGCCCTGGCACCCGGCGCGTCCGTCAAGGAAGGCCGCCGCTTCCGCGCCTCCGCCTCCGCCGAAGACCTCAAGGCCTGGGCCGAAAGCTTCTGAAAACCGGTTGCCACAAAGGGCACAAGGAAACGATTGCCAGGCTGTTGAGGCTCCTTCCCCGTACCTCATCCATCCTCCCTACGCACGCGAAGTCCTTTCCGCGCCGCGGCCGATGTGGTAGAAACGGGCCACCATGAAACGCACCGCCCATCTCTGCGCCGCGATGCTCGCGCTCCTGCTGGTTGCCGCCGGCCGCGCGGGGACCGCGGACGAACCCGCCAACCCGAAAGGAATCCCCGCCATGACCATCCATGACTTCACGGCCAAAGGCCGCAACGGCACGAGCCTCGACCTCGCCTCGCTCAAGGGCAAGGTCCTCCTCGTCGTCAACACCGCCACGGGATGCGGCTTCACGCCGCAGTACGAAGGACTCGAAAAGCTCCACGCCAAGTACCACGCGCGCGGGCTCGAAATCCTCGACTTCCCCTGCGACCAGTTCGGCCACCAGGCGCCCGGCAGCGACGACGAAATCCACTCCTTCTGCGCGCTCAAGTACAACACGACCTTCGACCAGCTCGCCAAGATCGAGGTGAACGGCCCCGGCGCCGACCCGATCTACGTCTTCCTCAAGGCCGCCCGCCCGAAGGACGACGCGCCCGAATCCGAGATCGCCGGCCTCCGCGCCCTCTTGGCGAAGCACGGCCTCCAGGGCGCGACGGCTCCCGGCGACATCGAATGGAACTTCACCAAGTTCCTGGTCGACCGCGACGGCAACGTTGTCAAGCGCTTCCACCCGACCACGACGCCAGAAACCATCGACGCCGAAATCGAGCCCTTGCTCGGCAGCGGCAAGTGACAAGATGGGGTGCGCCCGCTCGCGCCCGCAGGCAGTGCTGTCCGTTTGTTCTTGCGCGGCGGGGGCGGGCGTGGGAAAAGCGGGGCGTGCGGTAACCTTGCCGGCGCCCGCGTGTAAACGGGGCGGAGCAAGACTACGGATTCAGGAGAAAAACATGCCACTGCCCAACGTGAACATCCAGAACGTGCCGATGGACTATTTCCTCCGCGGCGTCGAAGCCGCCCGCCCCCAGCAGCCCCAACAGCCGCAGGCCCCCGGGCAGCAGGCCCCCCAAGTGCAACAGCAGCAGGCGCAGGCGCATTCCGCCGGCAAGATGGTCGCCCAGCTCGACGTGCTGCTCCTCAAGGCTGCCCGCAACGGCACCGTCAGCCTCACCGGGAGCAAGGTCCGGCGCACCTTCCAGAAGCTCGTCGACGACGGCGCCCTCGACAACGATTCCCTCAAGGCCCTCGAAAAGGCCGGCACCACCGCCGCCAAGACCTTCAAGGCCCTCTCCTACTTCATCGGCAGCCAGCTCGCGGCGGCCATCGACGGGGACGGGCGGATCGACGGAACCTCCACCCCCGCCGGCAAGGCCGTCGCCGCCGCCATCCAGGCCCAGGAGGACCTCTCGGACCTGCTCGCGCAGCTCTCCAAGGGCCTCGACGCCCTCGTCCGCCACGACGCGCAGATGCGGGAGGCGAACCCCCAGTACCGGGGCGTCGACGCGAAGGTCCGCGCGCAGATCGACGACTTCCGCCTGCTCTGCGACCGCCGCGCGGCGGAAATCGCCGCGCTGACCCGCCAAATGCGCGAGTTCGCGCTCAATCTCGCCGACAGCGGCCAGAACGCCGACCCCAACGTCGCCGCCATCCTCAAGGCCAAGGTCGCCTCCCTGCTCCCGCGCCAGGCCATCGCGATGCACGGCACCCCCGACGCCCTCGCCACGGTCAACCAGGAGGTCGCCGCCCGCCTGCGCCCCGTCGCCGAGAAGATCGACGCCTTCCGCCGCAACCCCACGGCCACCATCGTCAGGCACGACCTCGAAATCCTCCAGACCGACATCGCCACGATGAAGGCCGCCCTCCGGGACATGCACCGCAACGGCGTGGCCGTCGAAGGCGGCCGCATGGGGGTCCCCAAGGACATCCTCAAGGCCCTCGAAGACGAGCTCGCCCGTACCGAGGCGCTCTTCCTGAACGCCCGCAGGGAAGTGCGGGGGACGGTCCTCCGCAACTACCTCTCGACCGCGGCGCAGCTCTACAACATGGAACCCTACCACGAAGCCGCCTTCCGCCGCGGCAGCCGGCGGATCGGCACGATGCTGGACCTCCGCGACGAATTCCTGACGGCGATGGAGAACCTTGCCAACGCCGTGCTCGACCCCTCCAAGACGACCGCCCAGCTCAACGCCCTCGCCACCACCCTCAGCCAGAAGGCCACGAGCCTCTACCGCGCCGCCGTCCAGGTTCCGCAGCAGTTCTCCCCCGCCCAACAGAACTTCGCCGACATGGTCCAGCACATCAAGGGCGTCTCGGTCATGGTCCACGAATTCGTGGACATCATCTGCAAACTCCGCGCCGCCGACCGCTTCTTCACCGGCGCCGAGGCGATGGCGGTCTTCAAGGGCGAGCTCTCCGTCTCGTCCGTCGTCGAGGCCCGCGCGCGCGGCCTGCAGGATTCGGACGTGGACCCGGCCAACGAGGACGCCAACATCGTCTCCGACCGCCCCCTCGCCACCGGCTCGGGCGGCACCGTCTACGAGCTGGCGCGCGCCGACGGCACCCACGTCATCTTCAAGGGCGAGACCGACAGCCGCACCGGGCTCGACTCCACCGCCGTGGGCGGCGGCGCGAACTTCGACCCCCTGCAGAAGACCTTCAACCTCAACTTCGCTTCCAAGAAGGCCGCCGAAGCCCTGGGCATGGGCGGGCTGATCGTCCGCTACTCCGCCGGCGTCCACAACGGCGTCTTCGGCTTCTACATGGAGAAGGCCCGGGGCTCCACCGCCAAGGAGTGGGTCGCCGGCCGCAACACCCCCTCCGACGGCCTCACCGCCGACGAAGTCCGCAACCTCCCCGCTCCCGAGGCCCGGCGGATCAAGGGCGAAATCAAGCGCCAACTCAACCGCCTCCAGTGGCTCGACCTCGTGACCGGCCAGGCGGACCGCCACGAATGCAACTACTTCATCCACGTCGACCGCACGACCCACGCCGTCACCGTCAAGGGCATCGACAACGACGCCGGCTACTCCCAGTACCGCACCGGCGCGATGAAATACACCCTCGACGAAGGCCGCTCCAACGTCCTGCGCTCGCAGATTGCGGAAATCGCCCGGGAGATCGACCCCGCCAATCGGCAGGCCCTCGCCGCGCGCCTTCTCCAGGACCCCGGCATCGTCCAAAACCCCAACGGCACCCTCACCATCGACGCCACGCGGCTCGCCGACAAGACCCTCACCCTCGCCCTCACGCGCGTGACGGGCGCCCAGACCCTGGCCATCCCGGACAAGATCGACCGCGAAACCTTCGACGCCCTCGTCGCCCTCAAGGAGGGCCCGCGTCGCCAGGCCTACCTCGACTCCATCCGCCCGCGCCTCTCCGAAGCCAGCTACAACGCGGCCGTCAGCCGCCTGGACGACGTCATCGCCCAAGCCGAACGCCTCCGCGGCGAGCACAAAGTCGTCGAAACCGACGCCTGGGCCGACGTCCAGGAAACGCCCCTCGCCAGCGGCAAACTCACCGCCCGCAAACTCGACAACACGGAAAAGCGCATCGGCGGCGACATCGCCAACGAAGCCCACAAAGCCTTCAGCCCCTCCATCTACGCCCGCGACGGCTTCGAAAAACTCTTCCGCTGACAACCCCGCCCGCCGGAGGGAGACGCCGCGATGGACATCCAAACGGTCGGAACGGATGCTTTCGAGATGGACTGCGTCCGGTTCGGGAACGGGCCGCGGCCTTTCGTGATTTTGCCGGGGCTCGCCGTGCAGAGCGTGCTGGCGTCGGCGGACGCGGTCGCCGCGGCGTACAAACCGTTCACGGAGGATTTCACCGTCTGGCTGTTCGACCCGCGCAAGGACCTCCCGCCGGGGTACGCCGTGCGGGACATGTCGCGGGACACCGCCGCGGCCATGCGGGCGTTGGGCCTGGCGGATGCGTGCGTGTTCGGCGCGTCGATGGGCGGCATGGTCGCCATGGGCATCGCCGCGGCACATCCCGGGTTGGTGAAGAAACTGGTCCTGGCCTCCACCACCGCGCGCATGACGGACGCGCGGAGGCGCCCCCTCGAAAACTGGATCGCCCTCGCCAAGGCCGGGCGGGCCGAAGAGCTGTATCTGGCCTTCGGCGACAATCTTTATCCGTCCAGTGTGTTTGCGTCCATCCGCGAGGCCTTTCTCCAGGCCGCGAAGACGGTCACCGCCCGCGAGCTGGAGCGCTTTGCCGCGCTTGCGGAGGCCGTGCGCGGCTTCGACGCCGCGGAGACGCTGGGCCACATCTCCTGCCCGACGCTGGTGGTCGGTTCCCGGGACGACCGAGTGTTCGGGGACGGTGCCGCCGTGGAAATCGCGTCGGCAATCCCCGGTGCCGAACTGCACCTGTACGACGGACACGGCCACGCCCTCTACGACACCGCGCCCGATTTCGGCGCCCGGATGCTGGAGTTCTTCCGTCGGGCATGAACACGTCCGGGGTATGCGGGGGAAGTTTTTGCGGGAGCGTTGCGGAAGAGGGCGGCAGGGCGGATTCCGGGCGCGGAAAAAGTTTTCGGTTCTTCGGAAATGATAGTGGGCGGGGAGGATGGCCGAGAGAGCGTGGAGAGATATTTGGGAGAATGGAGAGCGCGCGAGCATTCGCCCCCCTCCGAGAGGGGGGTGCCGCCCGAAGGAAGATGGCTTATGGATTGCGAGTGCGGAGCGGAAGGAAAGGGCGGCGGGGGGAGTACTGCGGGAGGCCGTCGCTGTATGCGTCCACTTGCTCCATCGCTAAATTCTCGATTCGTTCGTTGCGGGTGCGGAGTCGCGCTTGCCGCGACGGCCGACCGCAGTACTCCCCCCGTCGCGGCCCCTGCCGCTTGTCGTTTGCCATGCATCCGCCATCCATTCATGGCCGCGCCACCCCCCTCTCGGAGGGGGGAGTGTCCTGTCGTCCCCCCTTGTGCCTTGCATTCGTGGAATTCCGGAGGTGGTTCCACTATAATCCTCGAAGAACCTCTTTTTTCCGATTGTCCGTTTTGAAATGTCCTTTTTCAATCTGGCCACACGCCACGCGGCAAGAGGTTAGGGGTTGGCGGGTTGCGGCTGGGGCTGCTGCGGGGGTTGGTCGATGACCAGCGGGGTGCTGGTGACGGTGCCGTCGAGGGCGACGGTGGTCGTCCAGTGGAAGTGCAGCGGGAAGCCGGCGGGCTCGGAGCAGTTGATCTCGATGGCGCCGGTTTCGTTGCTCCGCGTGATGTTGAAGCTGAGCGGCAGGTGTTCGTTGGTGCCGATGTGGTGCGTCGTGAAGGCGGACCGCACTTTCGCCCCGGCCCCGCTCTGCGACATGGCGTAGCAGACGGCGGAGAACTGCTCGGGATGGGCATTCCCGCAGAGTTCCGCCAGCTTGTCGGCGATGGGCCGGTTCGCGGCGCGCACCTCCTCCTCGGGGCCCTCCCATCGGGCGACGAGGGGGGCGGCGCCCTGGATGCGGAAGGTGAAGTGCAGCTGCGCCTCGTCCAGGACGGGGGTGTTGGCGGGGAGTTGCCCGGCGTTCTCGGGCCGCAGGATGTCGCCGAGCAGGGTCTCGCGCGCCGCATCGGCGGTGCCGAGCTCGCGGAGCGCGGGCGACTGGGTCACCACGTAGGGGGCGTTCGGCAGGGGTTGCCCCTGCTCGATCGCCGTCCGGCACTGGGCAAAAGTCGCGCCCGTGCAGCTCGCCAAATCGCTGACGGCAAAGCTGATTTCCGGGGGCATGGCTCCGATTGCGTCGCCGATCGCATCGTCGATCTGTCCGGCGGTGGCGGTTGCCGCCACGTTGAGGTCGCCGAAGAGAATCGGGACCACGCGGGCGCGGTCGAAATGCCCTTCGAGCTTGAGGTCTTCCAGCTCGTCGGAGTGTTTGAGGATGCGGGCGAGGAGGATGGTGCGGTAGGAGAAGTCTCTCTGCTCTTCTTTTTCCGCCTGGGTATGGGCCACGGGGCCGCGCAGGAGGTCCACCACGTCGAACAGGAGGGCGCGCTTGGCGGGAGGGACCGCCGCGAGGGTGCAGTAGCCGCTGTCGCCGTAGTTGAGCCCCACGAAGCGCATCGCCTTGTTGTTTTCCATGGCGAAGAGCTTGTCGTCGTCCTGCTCGTCGAGATCGAACGCGGGATTGGAGGCGATTTCCTCCAGCACGAACTTCTCGAGTCCCCGC
>Ga0310786_10003557_pt1 | contig 22548 bp, 11 predicted proteins | sample AusTroGonzalo_MG_FD_203881 | JGI IMG/M metagenome (GOLD analysis project Ga0310786, IMG submission 203881) | Bovine rumen microbial communities from tropical cattle in Woodstock, Queensland, Australia - Gonzalo_03 (v2) (version 2) | ecosystem: Host-associated > Mammals > Digestive system >...
GTACAGGCGAAATATGAGCATGTTCGTAAATCGTTGAAAATGAAGGGCTTACGAAATTAGCTCGAAAAGTGTAAAGATTTAGAACTCAATCGAATATTCGTTTAGGTTGTAACGGAGCCTGAGTTACACTGCAACGGAGGCTGTTTTGCATGGTAAAACAGCCTCCGTTGGGTTGTAAAACAGCCTCCGTTGCATGGTGAAATCGATAGGGGTCCTCCAAAAGGTCGTTTTTGACCCATTTTTGCGTTCTAGTTTGCATTTTTTCAGAAACCTGTTTTTTAGCAGTATTTCTTTACATTTCTATATTATATGCATATTTGAAAACAGGAGGAATACACTGATATTTTTCTTGTTCATATTGCTATTCTAACTCCAAAGGATTATAAGGTAAAAAAATGGAAACAGCTTCTCCTTGAACCATATTACCAGCTGCATCTATCGTGGCCTTATGATAGTCAGCAGCCTTGAACCAGTTCTCATTAAAGGCTCTTTGCATCTTCCACACCTTTTCGCGAGTAGAGCGATGATAATTCTTATAGCAATTGAAACGAGTGATGGGATGGCGTCGTGACTCCAGTCCAATAGCCTCAAAGGAGTAAAGTTTCTCCTTATCGTAAACCTTTAGAATCAAACCAGGCAGGCCACCAAATTTCCAAGGTCCGTGCTTTACAGGAATATCAGGTGCAAACCATGCCACAAAGTCGCGTCCACGGAAATGACAGGTTGCTCGTTGGCATTTGTAGCCAATGATGGTCTGTGTATCATTGTGAAGTGTCCACGATTGTTTGGGCATGTTTTCCGTATACCATGAGTTGTAACTTTCCAAAGAACGGGGCATCGTACAGTATTCTGTCAATTGTCCATTTTCAATGAAATAGTCAGACCATTCGTATTCGCTCCAGAGATCCTCTTTGTCTTTCCGTCCAATGGCTCCAAGCCAAGGCGCACTCGTTCGTGAATTGGGGTGTTGTTGCCACCAGATGGCTACCAGCGAGTCGTTAGCATACACGAAATGACTATAGTATTTCACGACTCGTTTACCCACATCAAGCCGTTGAAGGTCAATATAGGTAGTGGCATCCTCAATCTTTTGAGGACAGAAAGCATAATAGACACGTAGTTGCGTGGTGTCAACAACCGTCATCTTTGCGAAATTACGGTTCGTTTTCAACGGCCTTGGACATTTTGTTGATTTGGGCTGCGCATTAGCCATGCCACAAATAGCGGCGAGGGCGAAGATAACGGTGATAATTCTCCTATTCATATTGATGTTTGTTTATTCTAGCTCCAATTGGTCGTATGGGTAACGTTCCGTACGCATCTGCGTAGTTCCGTGATACATACGTCCCGAAAGTTCGTTATACTTGACATTGTAGTCATGCTGCATCTTCCACACCTTTTTGCGGTTGGTGTCCTTAAAGAAACGTTCCTCAAGTTGATAGATAGGAAACGAGCCTTTCTCTACAGCTACAGCTTCCCAAGTATAGAGATGCTTGGTGTCGTATATCTTCATGATGAGACCAGGAAGACCGCCGAATTTCCACGGGCCAGACTTCAGGGGAATGGCCGACGTAAACCATGCCACATAGTCGCGACCACGCCAATGACAGGTGGCTTTTTGGCATTGGTAACTGCAGATGGTCTGTTTCTCGTTTGCCAACATCCACTTCATTGATGGCCATGGTTCTTTATAACGCCATTGCTGAAACTCTGTAAGAGGCATGATGGCCCATTCCGTTAATTCTTTCCCACGAACGAAGATCTGCGAATATTGATACTCCGACCATGTGCCTCTCCGAAAGCCCTTCAGTTTTAGTGCATTAGGATAATATGATTTATTCGGATTAGCCTTTAACCATGTTCTGAGGGCCTCATCATTCTCGGCGATGAAGAGGCTTGAGTACTGCGTCAAGCCTTTGTCGGTAAGCAATTGTCCACAGTCTATCCAAGTATTTTCATCCTTCAAATCCTTAGCTTGGAAAGCATAGAGTATGCGAATACCACTCGTTCCAATTACGGTAGGTTTCACTCCGCCATATTCATACGGTCCCGGACGATCTGCCGTGCTTTGTTTTTGCTGGGCACTTGCCCCGCTGCAAATGGTAGCGAGGGCGAAGAAACTGATGATAAATATCTTGTTCATGATGCTTATTTGATTATAGTAGTTTGAATCTTATTGTTCCAATGATGTTGCGTGGCCTCAACTGCGAGGTCTGTGTGTAGATGTCGAGGCCGCTGTAGTTGACGCGTGTGTACTGGCGCTGGTCGAAGAGATTGTTCAGTTGCAGCTCTAGATCGATGTACTTCAGCTTGAGTTTGGCGGTGGCATCGCCGAACCAGGCGTGGCGGTTCTCGGCAGTCAAATTGTTATAGTTATCCTCGGCAGCGAGAGATAATGTGAGGGTCTTGGTGGGATAGACGCTCATGGAGAGACGCTGGGTGTTACTCTTCACACGGACGACCTCTTCGCGATGGCCATCAGTGTAACTGAAACTCTGACTGAAGCCGCTGGTATAGACCACGCCGAGCCACTCTGCGGGACTGAAAGAGACAGCACCACCGAAGCGGATGTTTTGGGAATGGTACTGGTAAAGACTCTGGCTGATGAGCCGCTCGCTTTCGGAGAGGCCGTAGCCGCCGAAAAAGCGGACGGTGGAACGGAGGAAGTCGAAGCCCTTGCTGGCCTCGCCGCTGAGGCTGTAGCTGGTGGCCACGGTGGGCTGGTCAACGGCTTGCACTACACTGGTGGCTCCCTCGTAGCTGTAGCCATAAATCTGGTTGTCATGAGTTCGGTTGTAGTTGAACCCAACGTTGGCGAAGAGGGCATGGATGGCATTGCGATAGCGCAGACCAACGTTGGCACCGTAATTTTTAGTCTCAGACAGTTGCTCGACATAGCTGCGCTGGAAGGCACGATAGTTCGACATGATGTAGCCGCTGTAGATGCCGCCAGGATCGCCTACGGTCTTCGAGTAGTTGGCACCTGCCGATAACCAGAGGTCGCGGGTGATGATCCAGTTCACTGAGAGCGAGGGGAAGAAGAGCAAGTGGATGTATCCGTGCTTGTCCTGACGGATGCGGTCATCGAGTGTCTGGGTGTAGAGCTCGAGCGGCAAGCCGAGGGTGATGTCGAGGTTGGGCGTCTCATACTTGTAGGACTGGGAGAGGGCGAGGCAGTAGGTATTATACCAAAGGTCATTGCTGAGTTGGTTGTTTCCTGCTGGCGGCGCGAAGCCATCGAGGTCGGTGACAATGCCGTGGAGGTTGGCCGAGGCATTGATGCCGTAGTTGAAGCGGAATACGTCGGCCACGCGTATGCCGTAGCTGGTATTGAAGCGTCCTGCGATATGGTGGGAGTTCACGTCCTGCGAATAGGCGGTTTGGGTGCCTTGTAGCAGCGAGTCGACGCCCACGGTGAGGGTGTTCGGACGATGGGAATAGCCAGCAGAGAAATGCAGGTCGAAAGTATTCTTACCGATACTTCGGATGGTGTTAAAGGTGTTTGAAACGGAGAGCTGCGGGCGGTCGAAGTGCTGGCGCACACGGTCGTTACCGTAATTGACGGGGACAGTGCCTGTAAGCTCTGAAGAAAGCTGACCGTCCACTTTATCAGAGTTCCAATTGGTGTCGAACTTCAGTACATTGGCAACAAAGCCGTTCTGAGCATTCCAATTATAGCGGGCCTGTACATTCAGGTTGTTTGTCTTCGTCTCGCTAACCATGGTCTCATGGGTGAGCAGATGACTGTCGTCGCTCAGAAAGACGTCGCTCTCGCTACTACCCTCGCGGCGGATACGGTCATTGTGATAAGCAATGTTTAGGCCCAGTTCTGTATCCTTGTTGGGTTTCTCCAGATGGTTCATGGTCAAGATATGCGAGTGATTGTCGAAAGTGCGATTCTGCGGGAGGCCTGAGCCGCTGGGCATGACAGCTCCCGTAGGGCAAAAAGGATAGAGACTAATGCTATTGATGCTGGAATAGTGCTGCGTGAGTTCCTTAGACACGTCATCGCCCGTGTTGTTGCCTTTATACAGAGTCATGTTCTGGCGACGCTTGGCGAAGTACATGCCCACGACTTCAGCTGTCCAAAGTGGATTATCACCAATAGTCTGTGCCTGCTGCAAACCGCCACCTAGCATCGTATTGATGGCCACGGTACCCTTGGCAGAGTCCTTCAACTTCAGATTGATGGCCACATCATCAGAGAGTTCTTTGCCCTGCAGCATCTTCACGGGCTGATGGTTCTCCAATACTTGGACAGTAGCCACATCTTGTGCATTGATATTATTGGTAGCCAGTCCGTAGCGCCCCTGCAACAAATCCATCTCCTCTACATAAAACTTCCTTATGGCCTTGCCGTTGTACTTAATGCCGCCATTATCGGCCACTTCGATGCCAGGCATACGCTTCAACACGTCGCCGATAACTCGGTCGCCCTGTTGCTGGTAGGCACCGACGAGGTAGTTGAGTGTGTCGCCATTCTGACGAATCTTCTGTGCACGCACGCTGACCTCCTTCAGCTGCACCGTCTGTTCCTTTACTCGAAAGTCAACACGCTGGGAGCGATTGGCCACAATCTTCACATGGTTGCCAATAGCCAAGCCTGATGCCGTCAGGGTCAGGGAGTCTGCTGCGGTCTTGATTTCCAGTTTGTAGTGTCCTTTACTGTCGGTGTCGGCAAAGCCTAAAATATTACCCGTGCCTTTAGGGGCCACAGTGACGTAAGCGTCCACGGTCTTGCCCTGTGCATCAAGCACGGTACCCTCGATGATGGTCTGCGACTTTACGACAGTAGAAAATAGCACTGAGAGAATTAAAATAGTTATACGCATATGGAGCGGTTTTGTTTACACCGCAAAGATATACAGCTTATAAAATCAAACCAAGAAAAATGCCTTGCAAAAACCTTGCAATCGTACCTATGAAGATAAAAAGAACACTTGCAAAACCTTGCAAGAAGGATTAACAAACTGAAACAGACATAGATACACAAAAAAGATACCCCGCATAGCGAAGTATCTTGTATTCTAGAGAATCACAGTTTAAAAATGAATTCGTCCCACTCTTTGGCGCCACCACCAGGGCCGAGCACTTTCTTATGAAGACGGCTGCGGATGCTAGAGACACTATCGGGAGCCAACTTGATAACAGCAGCAATTTGTTTGTTAGGCACACGAAGTTTCAGGAGCATACATACATGAAACTCAGTATCGGAGAGGGTATAAAGCGAATAAAGCTTGTATGTGAAGTTTGTATAAACAGCATTCAAGTGGCATTCCAACTCATCCCAGTCGGCCTTATCCATATTCTCACCAGCCTCAATACGACGGTTCAGTGCATAATAATAGTCGGAATGAAAAAAGTCTTCCTCTACTTGTTTCATGGCATCGGCCACAACGACAGGACGGGTATTCTGCTCATCAATGATGGCCTGCAGATGACGTTCCACCTCACGCTTGCGACGTATGATACTTAGGATAAAGCCAAGTGCCAACATCACAACTAGCACAAGGATAATGAACAGATAGTGATAGGTATTGATGGTGCTCTTCAATTCACGTTCGGAGATGGAGAGCACATACTCCTTCAGGATCTCACCTTCATTGTTCTGATGGCTACGAACAATATTGCAGATTTCCTCCTTACGACTCTCCGTCATATCTGTCACATGTCGCCATGTCTCCAACATATCTCCCCATACGGTAGTCATTGTAGAATCGTTGATAATCTGAAAGCGCGTCACACGATTGTTTTCAATATAGAGTGTGTCGTCGGGAGTGACCTTTAGCGTGTATTGAGCCAACTCATGGGGTATTACAATGGTTTCTGAGCCCATGACCTTAAGTTGTACACTATAGTAAGTACTATCAGGGGTGTATATCTTGCAACGGGTATAGTTGCTAAAGTCCATCTCCTTGGTAGTCCCGTCTGGTGCGGTTAAACTAACAAGTACCCAAGGACCATAAATATCAAAGCCTTCTTTTCCTTGCTCCTCGTGTTCCGAGCAGGAGAAAAGTGCAAGAAGCATCATAAGGACCGTAACAACATTCTTTCTCATTTTCAGGTTTATCAGCGTTGTCTTTGCAGCACAAAGATATGAAAAAAATCGCATGTATCCAATTGGCTACATGCGATTTTATAAAAATTTAGCAGTCTATTTACTTCTTAAAAATGTGAGGAATGAACTCATGGAGTCCACGACGCCAGGTGAGGAACTCATGACCTGTGCCCTGAGACACGGATGAGTCGACCTTGATGCCCAGCTGACGGAGACCGTCGACAATAGACTGGCTATTGATGAAGTCGTCTGTTCCCCAGTTCATATACATGTAGTGGATCTTCTTGTTGAAGGCATCGGCATCAGCAAAGACACCATTGTAGGCAGTCTTCACGTCGAGACCGAAGATGGCACCACTGAAGGTACCCATCCACGCAAACTTATCGAGGTTCTGGAGCACCACGTCGAAGGTTTGGTGACCACCCCAAGAGAGACCTGCCATGGCACGGTTCTCGCGGTCGGCCTTGGTGCGGAAGTTAGCATCGATATAGGGGATGAGGTCGTTCAGGAGCACAGGATAGAAAGAAGCACCATACTCGCTGCGGCCAGCACTGTTGTTGCCACCGCCGAAGGGCTGCTTGATGTCGCCACTCTCCATGACCACGAGCATAGGCACTGCCTCGCCGCTGGCAATGGCGTTGTCCATGATGTGCTGCATCTTACCCTGAAGCATCCAGCTGGTCTCGCCCTCGCCCATGCCGTGCTGCAGATAGAGCACAGGATAGCGCTTCTTGGCGTTCTTGGTCAGCTCATACTCAGCAGGCGTGTAAACCAAGGCATGGCGCCACTCGCCAAACTTAGAGTTGGGACTGTGGTAGTAGATGCTGCGCACCTGACCATGAGCAACGCCCTGCTGAGGACGGTAGTAGTCGCCCTCTGGACCCTCGGGCACCTCAAGACCACCACACTCACGGTTGCAACCGAAGTAGGTCTCAGAGGCAGGATCGATGAAGTTGATGCCATCGATGCTGAGGAAATAATAGTGGAAGCCCACAGGCAGGGGATCGGTGACAGCCATGAAGATGCCGTTGCCCTGAGGCTCCATATCGTACTTCTTGCTGCAGATATCGACAACCACCTTCTTGGCCTGAGGAGCCTGGATGCGGAAGTAAGCACGGTGCTGCTTGTCAACCTTGGGGAACTCGTTGCCTGGGATGGCGTTCTCGGCAGTGGCAGCATCGGCAGGCACGTTGATCTTCTTGATGGCCACAGGCATGTTCTTGGGGCGCTTGGGCTCGAAGCCAAGATGACGGGCCACAGCCTCGCCATAGCGGCAACCCAGCTCGCGATAGCCAGCAGCATCGAAGTGCAGGCGGTCAGGACCGTTGGTGCACTTATCAGAAGAGATGACCTGACAGGTGTGGATGGTCTGGGGCAGTTCGTCGATCTGCTTCTTGCAGCCGATGCACACGCCCTTACCCTCGGCCTGAACGATATTACCTACGTAGAGGTTCACCTCCTCAGGCTTCAACTGCAGGTCGCCACAGAGGTTCTCGTACACCTGCTTCACCATGCCAGCCCACTTGGGATCGCCAGTGTTGGTCTCGCCCTGGTGCATCAGGATGCCCTTGATAACGCCATCCTTCTGGGCCTTCTTAGCCAAAGTTACGAGGGCCTTATAGGGGTCGTTGTCGTAGGCAGCGAGCATGCCCTTCATCCAACCTGGAGCCTTCTTCTCGACATAGTTGGGAATGCTGTCGGGCAGGAAGCCCTTGATGTCGATGCCGCCAATGGCCACATGGATGACACCAATCTTGATGTTCTCTGGCAGAGAAGCCACCAGAGTGCGTCCGAACCAGTCGGCAGGTGTCAAGCCAGTGTTGGGGCGACACAGAGGAGCAGAGGCCTCGCACCACTCGCCCTTGATGCGTGCAGCACGCTGAGCAGTGGCAGGGAAGTCGACAGCAGGCATCAGCTGGAAGCGAGGACCTGGGCTCTCCAGGTCGACGGCCTCAGGACGCGCGTTGCCTTCCATGTTCGACTGTCCGAAACACAGGAAGATGTAGAAATTAGGATCGGGCTGGGCCACTTTCTCAGTGGCAGCCTTTTTCTTGGCGGCTGCCTTCTTCTGGGCAGACACGCCACTCGGCAGCATCATCAAGAGTGCTGCAGAGAGAATTAAGGTTTTCAGTTTCATCGTTTTGTTAGTTATAAAATAAGTAAGTTATTTGAAAATCCAGTAATCCAAGTGTACCTCGCCATTCACATCGCCAAAGCAGAGGTAGAAGTCGTGCACGCTATTGGCACCCTTGATCTTGGTGGCGAACGACTTATAGGTGTCGAGCGAGCCAGTGGCACCAATCTTCACAGTGCCGATGACAGGACCGTTCTCTGAGTCGAGACGCAGGGTGACGGTGCACGAGCCAGTGGCTGCAGCAGCGATGCTGAACTGCTTGGCGCCAGCACCAAAGTCGACACCACGCAGACGGATATACTCGCCATTGTCGATGTCGTAGATATACATATTGCGCTTACCCGTTGAGGCAGGCATATCCTTGATAACACCTGTGTTGGGAATGCCCATCTTGGCACTCTTCAGACCCTTGCCCCAAGCCATGGTCTCGGCCTCAACACGCTGATAGGGGTTGAGCCAGTGGAGCTGTTGCATGGGCTTCTCGTCGAGCCAGTAGGGAATCTCAGGGATGGTGCCGTCAACGAGGTAGTTGATCTCGCTGGCACTCACACTGCGACGCTCGTGATGGATATAGCTGTCGAGGTGCATCAGGTCGTAGTCCTGACCAAAGATATAAGAACGACCCTTATAGTCGCAGATGCCTGGATGGTTGCCACGGTCGCGCTCTGTGGGACGCATGATATAGCCCTTCCACTCCCAGGGACCCATGGGATTATCACTCATGGCATAGCCCAGAGCCTCAGGACAGCAGGTGGTGGCATAGGCCAGGTAGTACTTGCCGTTGCGCTTATAGAACCAAGGACCTTCCTGATAGTTCTTCACCTTCCAGTTGGCCTTCTGCGAACCAGGGATGCGCAGGTTGATCTTGGCTCCTTCCTGCTTGACAGGGCGCATCACGCCATCGGCAGGGTTGAGCACGAAGATGTCGCCAGAGGTAGAGATCATGTCTTCGTTCAACTTGATGCAATAGACATGGGGATTGCCCCAGTACATATAAGCCTGACCATCGTCGTCGACAAAGACAGAGGGATCAATATCGTCCCAGTGTTCCTTCTGCCATACGAGGGGCTTGCCAAGGGGATCCTTGAAAGGACCATAGGGCGAGTCGGCCACGAGCACACCAATGCCATGACCATGAAGGGGGGCATAGAGGTAGTACTTGCCATTGCGCTCGACGGTCTGGATGGCCCAGGCACCGTTGTCGCGACTGCGCCACTCGAACTCCTTCAAAGAGCAGACAGCACCATGCTCGGTCCAGTTGGCCATATCGGTGGTTGACCACAGAAGCCAGTCGTACATAAAGAAGCCGGCCGAGTTCTTCTCGTTCTCATCAGGGATATCCTCAGGCGAGGCATCGTGCGAGGTGAAGAGGAACAGGGTGTCGCCCACCACGATGGGTGAAGGGTCGGCTGTATACTTGGTCTGGAAGAGCGGCATGTTGACCTTGTTGAGGTCGGGCATGGGGTCTTTGTGGTCCTGTTGTTGTGCCATGGCAGGCTGTGCCATGACAGCAGCGAGCATGGCTGCAGAAATGAGTTTTTTGTTCATGTTAAGTTGTTATTTTAGTTTGTTGAATTTGGCGTTTTTCTCGATGGTCCAGCCTGAGCGCTTTGACAGCAGGCAGTCCTTGCCCTTGAACATCTTAGCCGACTCCTTATCGCCTTTCAACTGCCAGTTGAGCCAGTTGAGGGCCACAACGGTGAACTCGCCACCATGAGGCTGACGATAGGTGCCGCCATGACCAACGGGGAAGTTGGTGGCGCAGCAGGGCACGTGCTTAATCTGATGGAAGTCGTCCATACCGTTCTCGTAGGCGATGTCCGTCTTGCCACCAAGGATATAGATGATGCTGGTGTGGATGTCCTTGAGCTTTGTCTTATCAGGCATGGGCATGCCACCCACAGCCTGAGCACGATTGGTCTCCTTGAAGAGGCCGCTGTTGCAGATCATCAGGGTCTTGATGCGAGGATCGGCACAGTTGTAGAGGGTCTGCAAACCACCACACGACATGCCAGAGACGCAGATGTTCTTCACATCAATCTTCTTGTAGTAGGGTGAGTTGGGGTCGGCATTCTGAGCAATGGCCCAGTCGATAGACTCAATCTGCTGCTCAGTGGTTGACATAGGACCATTGTAGGCTTTCTCCTCCATGGGGATATAGCCTGTGGCGAGTACGAGATAGCCATGAGAAGCAATCTCGTTGAGGAACTTGAAGTGCTCCCAGGGTGAGTTGGTGCAGGCACCATTGCCCCATACGAGCACAGGCAGGGGGTTCTTCTCGTTGAAGGCAGAGAGGTCCTGAGGCACGAAGATGGTGTGGGCCTTCAGTGAGGCCTCTTCTTTCATGATGGCCTTATACTGACCCAGGCCGCCGTCCTCGACAACGAGCGACTGATACTGGCCATTGATCTGCCACCAGTCGAAGTTGAAGAGTTTGGGACCCTTGCGACCTGTGAACACGAAGTAGAGGTCGTGGGTGCCAGTAACATTCTTGGTGATGTCGGCAGAAAGGGTCTGCCACTTCTCCCAACCACCAGTAGCAGGCACCTCGAGACAGGCAATGAGGTCGCCCTTCACATCGTCGAGACGCACCTCGATCTGACCACCACGCAGACCTGTAGCCACACGTGCCGTGAACTGCTTGGCAACGTTACCGTCGAACTTCACGTTCTGGAGTTTGATGAAGTCGCCATTGTGAATCTCAGTCACATAAACGCCAACCTCATCGTTCTGCTCTGTCTTCACGCCCTTTGAGAAAGCCATCGTCTCGGCCTGCACCTTCACGTAGGGATTGAAGGTGGCAATGGGCTTCACACCCTCGTCGGTAGGCATGATGGTGGGGAAAGAGCCATCGGCATTATACTTGAACTCCTCTACAGCCACACTGCGGCCAAAGCCACCACCATTGGGCAACTTACCTGTGTGATAGAAGAAATAAGAATGTCCTTTATAGTCGGCCACGCCACAGTGGTTGGTGAACGACTTGGTCTCGCACAAAGGCATAATCTCGCCAGCATAGGTCCAAGGACCAACGGGCGTGGGAGCAGTGCTGTAAGAGATATGTTCAGGCACGCCGCCAGCGGCATAGAGCAACTGATACACCTTCTTCTTGTCAACCTTATATTTTTTCTGGTCAACCTTTCTGATCCAGGGGCCTTCAGTGTAGTTGTCCTTGTATTTCTTACCCTTCTCGCGCTTGTCCATAGAGGGTGCGCCAAAGCCTTCCTCGGTCATATCCACACGACCCAGCTCGCCACTATAAGAGATCATATCGCGATTGAGCTTGAGATAGTAGACCTGAGGGTTACCCCACAGGAGCCAGGCCTGACCATCGTCGTCGATCATCACGGTGGGGTCGATATGATCCCAAGAGCCGTTCTCGAAGAGGGGCTTTCCAATGGCATCCTTGAAGGGACCTGTGGGCGAATCGCTCACTGCCACGCCAATGGCCATGCCGCCAGAGAGTTTGCTGTGGGCGCAGATGTACCAATAGAACTTGCCGTCGCGCTCGATGGTTTGTGAGGCCCAGGCACGGTCGTCGGCCCAAGAGAACGACTCCAAGGCCAGGGGTGAACCATGGTCGGTCCAGTTCACCATATCGGTGGTAGAATAGACGCGCCACTCCTGCATCCAGAAGAAGTCGGCACCGTCCTCATCATGACCTGTATAGACATACATGGTGCCATTGTGTACCATAGGTGCAGGGTCGCTGGTGCACCAGGTCTGCACAAAGGGGTTCTGTGCTGAGGCATTCAAGCCTGCCAGCAACGAAAGTGATAAAAAGAGTTTTTTCATTGTTGTTATTGGATTTTGATTGTTTGTTTCTTTAAATCTTTATTTGACGAGCTGGTGCCAACGAGAATCTCGTACTGACCAGGTTTTACTCGCATGGTGTTGGTAGCAGCATCCCAGAACTCAAAGCTCTGACGATTGAGCGAAAGGGTGACGGTCTGTGATTGACCAGCCTTCACATCAACGCGCTGGAAGGCACGGAGACTCTTCAGTGGGCCATCGGCATCCTGCAAGTCGCGGATATAGACCTGCACAACCTCGGCACCATCGCGCTTGCCTGTGTTCTTCACCTTCACGTTCACCTTCACGTCATCCTTATCGTTCACGGCGATAGCATCGCCGTTTACAGGATTCACCTCAAAGGTGGTATAGCTCAGTCCATAGCCAAAGGGGAAGAGGGCATCATCGAAATAGCGATAGGTGCGGCCTTTCATCGAATAGTCCTCATAGTCGGGCAACTGCTTACTATTCTTATAGAACGTGACGGGGAGTTTACCACCTGGGGTATAGTCGCCGAAGAGCACGTCGGCCACGGCTGTACCACCTTCCTGTCCAGGATACCAGGCCTGAACAATGGCATCGCAGGTCTTGGTCTCTGGCTCCAAGGCAATACATGAGCCAGAACAGTTGACGAAGATAACGTGTTTGCCAGCATCCTTCAATGCCTTGAGGAAGTTGCGCTGGACAGCGGGCAACTCGATATGGGTACGGTCGCCGCCCTTGAAGCCGTCGATGTCAACGGGCATCTCCTCGCCCTCGAGGGCAGCCGAGATGCCACCCACGAAGACCACCTTATCGATGCCCTTCAACTGGTTGATGACGGTCTGATAGTCAATGGGATATTCCTTGGCGATGTTGATGGCCAGGTTGGCGTTGTAGGTCTGAACATGCGAGAAACGCACCTCAACATGATAGGTCTTTCCCTTCTCGGCCTGGATGACAATATGGTTGGGCGTGGTGCGCCAGATGCGATGGTGAAACTGGCGTTTGCCATCGAGGTAAAGTTCGAACTGGCCGCAGCCATCCACGTTAATCACATATTCGCCTGCCTCACTAGGCTTGAAGTCGGTCTCGTACTTAGCCGAGAAATCCTCAAGCTGAACACCAGGGGCAAAGTTGTGCATGCCGAAGGTGGTGACGGCCAGAGGCTGGGTATAATACTGGGTGGTGACGGGCTTACCCTCCATACGGCGGTTGTTCCAGAAGGTGCCCTTCATACCTTTCTTTCCCTCGAAACTGCACTGGGTGGCCAAGAGGCTCTCCAACACCTTGTCGTAGGTGAGGTCGCAGCCCTGAGCATAGAAGAACTTCTTTGTCTTGCTCTTGATGCCGTCGAGGATAGTGATGGTGTGGTTGGGCTGACCATTATAGTTGCCCCACATCATAGGCGTGTTGTCGGCATTGGGACCAATGACGGCAATTTTCTCCTTTCCCTTCTGTAAAGGCAGGATGTTATTGTTGTTCTGCAAGAGCACGATACTCTGGCGAGCCATATCGAGAGAGATATTAGCGGAAGCCTTGGTTGACATGGCCGAATAGGGAATCTTTGACCATTCCACCAACGAGGGGTCGTCCATCTCGCCCAGGTCGAAACGCCCCTCCAGCAAACGGACGACGTGCTTGTCGACCTCGGCCTCGGTGATGAGACCACGCTTCACAGCCTCAGGGATACTGCGATAGGCATAACCATAGCCACACTCCACATCGGTGCCGGCAATGGTGGCCTTGGCAGAGGCATGGGTGGCATCGGAGGATGACTTATGTGACTCATAGAAGTCGCTCACGGCACCACAGTCGCTCACCACGAGATACTCAAAGCCCCACTCATCGCGAAGGATGGTTTGAAGGAGGCGCTGGCTGCCACAGCAGGGGTCGTCGTCGAGGCGCTGATAGGCGCACATCACCTCACGCACCTTGGCATCCTGAACCAGTGTCTTGAAGGCTGGCATATAGGTCTCCCACATGTCGCGAGGCGACACGTTGGTGAGGTTAGCAGAATGGCGCGTATATTCTGGACCGCTGTGCACGGCATAGTGCTTGGCACAGGCCCACAACTTGCGATACTTGGCATCCTCAGGTCCCTGCAGGCCTTTTACCACCTGCACACCCATCACGCTGGTGAGATAGGGGTCCTCGCCATAGGTCTCCTGTCCCCTGCCCCATCGTGGGTCGCGGAAGATGTTGACGTTTGGCGTCCACACAGAGAGACTATGAAACTTCTCGTCTTCGCCACTGCCACGCTGCATGCGTTCATTATACTGGGCACGAAACTCGGTAGAGGCCACATCGAAGCACTTGTATACCTGAGCAGGATTGAAGGAAGAGGCCATGGCAATGGGCTCTGGGAACACGGTGACATTACCCATATTGGCAGCACCATGCAGGGCCTCGCTCCACCAGAAGAACTTCTTGATGCCCAGACGGGGAATAGCGGGACTCTCATCAAGCATCAGCTTGGCCTTTTCGTCCAATGTCAGACGAGAACACAGATCTACAGCGCGCTCACGGGCACTGAGGTTGGGGTTCTGATAAGGATAGGTCTGTGCCGAGGCTGACATGCCTGCACAGAGGGTTAAAGCCAGGGTTAGTAAATGAGGTTTCATGTTCATATCGTAAGATGGTTTTCTCAAAAGTTCTTGGCTATTTTCTTGCCCTGATAAGCAACAGATGTTTGCTGACCGCCAGGGAGTGTGATCTTGAAGGTGCGGCGGGCAGGCATGTTCTGGTACTTACCCATGCGCTTGGCAATGGTGAGCTGGCGCTGTGCATCGTTCCACTGGAAGGTGATGTGCGAGCTCTGGCCTTTCTCGTAGGCACGACTCACGCCGTCGTCCTCGTAAAGGGTGAAGGTGCCGTTGACGCCAGGATAGAGCAGCACTTCATCGTCCTTGACAGGGATGATGCTGCCTGCACGCACAAACACTGGGATATAGTCGGCAGCGACAGCGGTGGTAATTGTCTGACCACCATCATAGTGACGACCAGTATAATAGTCGTACCAACCGCCCTCATTCACAGGGAGATAGGTCTGCCATGAGGTTACGCCTGGTTCTGTAACTGGACTGACGAGCAGTGACTTTCCGAACATATACTCGTACTTCTGGTCAAGGGCCTTGGCGTCATGGGCGAAGTCGAAAACCAGCGGACGCATCAAGGTAGAGCCGTCGGAAGCAATCGCTGCCGCATGACTATAGATATAGGGCAGCAGGCGATAGCGCTCGTTCAGGGCACGACCAATGGCCTTTTGCGCCTCGGCACCATAGTTCCAGGGCTCGGTGTTACTCATATAGCCGTGTACACGCATCAAAGGCAGGAAGACACTGGTCTCTATCCAACGCAGCATACGCTCGATATAGGCTTTGTCTGTGTATTGGTTACCAGGACGGAAGAAGCCGCCGGCATCGTAGGTCCACCAGGGGATACCTGCGGCCTGCATGCCAAGACCAGCCGTTATCTGACGACGGAAGGTCTCCCAGTCGTTACCCACATCACCACTCCACATGGCCGAGCCATAGCGCTGGATGCCAGGGAAGGCGCAGCGTGTGAGGATCATTGGGCGTTGGTTTGTCTCATTGTAAAGACCTTCATAGACGGTCTTGTTCACCAACAACGGATAGATGTTTCTGACGTCCTCGCCAGCCCACTTGCCATTGTTCACGCGACGGCCCATCAGATCGTCGTTCTCAGGCTCAGTGGCATCCTGCCACCAGGCATCAATGCCCAGGGGAACCAGGCGAGAAGAAAAGTTCTTCCAATAGGCAGCAGCGGCCTCAGGATTAAAGAAGTCTATCCAGTCGGTGCCAGGGATATAATAGTTGTCGGCCAGCATCTGTTTGCCAACCTCTGAGTTCTTGTCTATCTTTGACCAGACACTGACCATCAGACGCATGTTCATGGCATGCAGACTGTCTGTCAGGGCCTTGGGATCGGGGTAATGATCCTCATCGAAACGCATGGCGTTCCAACCATACTTACCCCAGTACTGCCAGTCTTGTACCAGCACGTCGACAGGCAACTGTTCACTGCGGAAGCGATTAGCCGTCTGCAGAATCTCGTCGGACGAATGGAAACGCTCACGGCAGTGGATATAGCCCAGTGCCCAACGGGGCATCAAGGGAGCTACACCTGTCAACTCACGATAACCGGCAATAATCTCGTCGGGGGTACCAACAAACACGGTGTAGTCGACGGCGGTGGCCACTGGCGAACGGAACACGGTCTCGTCCTTCACCTTATTATAATAAATGACAGGAACGTCGCCACGAGAGAGCTCTGCCCTCATCACATGGTGGCCTGCCTTCAGATGAACAATGGCAGAGGCCGTAGGGGGCAGCCACATGTTCTGCATCTCGATGACGTTCTGTCCGTCAATGGAGAGGTTGTGACGACGGGCCATCTGCTGACCCACATCGAGCAACAACGAATAGTTGCCATCCTCGGCAATGTCGATGGCTGCCTCGTAGATGTTACGCTGGCGCACCTCACGACGGCCGCCCTCTGTGGTGGTGACGTTGACGACCTCGGTTTGACCAGCCTCATCTTGCAGTTGCATCTTCACCTGATGGTCGCAGGGGTTGAAGTCAACCAAGCCATAGTTATTCCACAACACACCATAACCCTTGCTCGACAGAAGCATGGGGATGCTGATTTGCGTGTTTACCTGCGTCAGACGACGAGACAAGCCACGCAGATTACTATAACCATCCTGGAACTGTCCCAAGCCATAGAGATGCTCATCCTTGTCGGAAAGGAATGCCAATGTTGCCTCCCTACCCTTCATCTGGTGAAGTGTGGCCGTGAAGACGGGTGTTCCCTGACGGTTCTTTACGGTGACAGTCTGACGTGCTTCATCCACATCGACCGTCACGTCACGACTGTTTACCTCTTCATTCTTCACATAGAGCCAATCGGGCAGATCCGAGTTTGTCTTCTGCTCCCAATACTGTATTCTCACGGCATTGCGAGCCACCTGGCGCACACTGAGTGTGCCATTACAAAAAACAACCTCGCCTGCCATCGATGGGATGGCAAGCAAGGTTGCTATACAGAGATAAAACAATCGTCTCATCTGTTATTTCAATTAATTGTTAATGCTTAAGAGCAGTACGCAAATGTTACAGCGTTACCACCACGCCGCCATTGCAAGGAATGGTGACAGCAAGTTGCTGCTTCTTATTCTGCTTAACAGTCTTCACACTACCGTTCAACTGGGCATCGTCGCTATATATCTTCAACGCAGCACCCTTTTCGAACATAGGCAGAGAGATGGTCTTCTTCAAAGGCTGAGCCTCGGCATTAGCACCAACAACGAACCACTTGTCGCCAGAGCGACGAGCTAGAATGACATACTTACCAGGATAGCCATCGATGAACTTCACCTCGTCCCATGTGGTGGGCACCTTCTTCATGAAGTCAATGGCCCATGCAGGTGCATCGGTCAGGTTGTTGGGAGCCATGGCGAAGTGCTGCACACTGCTCTGGAACAGAACGGCAGAAGCCAGGGCATAGACATCGCTGGTCACGCGGTGTGTGCCATGCTGGTTGTCGGCATTATAATACTTGTTCAGCGTAGAACCACCAAAGTCCATAGAACCTACAGTGTTGCGGATGAAAGGATGGATACAGCCATTCTGAGCTTCAGCATCGCAAGAGCCCTGACCGAAGTGCAGGTTCTCGGAAGCCAGGACAGCCTCACTGGCTACATAGTTAGGATACATACGCTCCCAACCGCGAGGCAGGGTGCAACCATGGAAGATACACTGAATACCGAAGTCGTTGGCATCGGTGAGGATGTCCTCGTAGAGCTGCATCATGGCCTGCTTGTCACCGCCGAAGAAGTCGACCTTGATACCAAGGATACCATTCTCCTGCATCCACTTCATCTCCTGACGACGGGCAGCAGAACGGTTCATCTTGTTGAGAGGTGACTGAGGAGCATCGTTCCAAGAGCCGTTAGAGTTGTACCACAGGAAGATACCAACACCCTTTGACTGTGCGTAGCGCGAGAGCTCGGCCATCTTCTCGTAACCAATCTGCTTGTCCCACAAGGCATCAATCAGCACTGAACGATAGCCCATGGCAGCAGAGAAGTCGATATAGCGCTTCTGCTCGTCGAAGTTACAGCTAGAGTCCATACCAATGATCCATGACCATGAACCAGCACCATAGGTGTAGTTGCGACTGGCAGCATACTTGGGCTTCACGAGGTCGAAGGGAACAGTGGTCTCAACGATATTCTTCAGTGTGGTGCCCACGGTGATGGTGCGCCAAGGGGTCTCGGCAGGCAGACTGACTGCCGCATTTGTGGTGCCCCAACCGTTCATCTCGCCCTGCTGAGGGAAGCCAATCTTATAGCGTGCGCCACCATCATTGAGCAGACGGCAAGCAACATAGTTGCCATCGGTACCGGTCTCAGAGATAAGCACCCAACCCTTATCGCCATTCTTAAACAGGCAAGGGAATGAATAGCCCTGTCCCCAACCGTTCTTACCCATGGCATCGTCGAGGGTGTAAGAGGTCTCGTAACTGGGAGAGGTACGGGCGAAACCGCCCATTGGGGTTGACTGTGGGCAGAGGAATGTGGTTGTGCCTTCAGGCAGCACGAAGCTGCTGGCCTCGCTCTCGACGATAGCGGCCAGCGTCTCGCCACCACGACCACGACGGGGATACAGCTTATAACGGTAGGCCACGTCACGGTTGCTCACGCTGAAGATGATGTCCATCTTCGTAGAGCCCTTTTCAAACTGGCACACAGCCACGTTAGCCTCATAGGTCACATGACTCTGTTTAATGGTCTTCAGATCGTAGGTCTCCTTCACAGGATTCACCTTACATTCCTTCAATGTCAGACCCTGCGTCAAGTCCTCGAAGTTGAGCTTCAAGCCCAGAGGCGACTTCTCGACGAACACCACATCGCCAACGCTTACCTGATAGGTGGGCGCACCGTTCTCATTATCAACAATGACGGTCAGTTTTCCGTCGGGACTCGTAATCTTCTCGGCTGCCTGCACAGATGCCAGACAACCCAAGGCCATGATGGCCAATGTCATTCTTTTAATATTCATATCTTTAAGTCTAAGTTGGATTTTTCCTTCTAAATGTTTATTTCTCGGTCTTTGAATAGCAGAACTCGTCTACGTCAACATAACCACCAACCTTCTTAGTGGCATAGTTGAAGATGCCGAACTTGGTTCCCATGAAGAAACGACGGTAGTCGAAGATCATGCGATAGTTCTCAGTGCCGATCTTTGTCCACTGCTGGCCATCCAGACTATAATAGAAGTTGGCAGCATCGCCATGACGGGGCTGGAAGTCGCCATCCAAGCGCAGCCAGATCTTGTTCTGTTTCAGTTCAACACTCTCGACGAGTTTCTCCTCTACCTTGGTCACAGCCTTTTCACGGTCGGTGAGACTCACCTTCTGCTCGCTCATCTGCAGCACCAGCTTCTTGCCCTGCTTCTTGATGGTCAGCACACCAGAGTCGCCATTAAAGGCAGCCAGTCCGGCACAGTCGCCATCCTTCATCTTTGAGAGGTCCATGCAGATATAGCCGCTGCAGGTAGGACCTTCCATGCGCTGCGTCAGGGTGTTGGGAGCCAGATAGAGGTTGGGCACCACACGACTGGTCTTCAGGCGGAGGTAGCCAGGACGCTCCTTCAGACTCCAGGCTTTGTCCACAGGATTGTGGTTCCACTGCCAGTGCAGACCCAGTTTCTCGGCAGAGAAGTCATCACTCTTCACGATGGCAGCCTCAGGCTGACCGCTCTTATAGGGGCGCATCACCTCGGGCACCTTATTATACTCATCGCCCAGCATAGGCCAGCCATCGAGCCAACGAACAGGACTCAACGTGAGGACACGACCCACGCCTCCACGGTCTTGGAACATGATGCCGTACCAGTCGCCTTCCTCGGTGTCAACAATGGTACCCTGTGCCAAATACGAGAAGCCACCAAAGTCACTCTGCAGGATAACGTTCTTTTCCCATTTGCCATTCAGGTCCTTGGTGCGATAGCACACCTCGCGACGGTGCTGACCAGGACCGTATGACTGACTGATGAGCATGGCATAATAAGTGCCATTATGCTTGATGACACGGGTGCCCTCCAACAGGCCACGCTCGTCGGACTCACGCTGGAAGTAATGACGCAGTGAGCCTTCTACAACGCCCTTCAGGTCGCGGGTCAACTGACACATCTCACCCGTTCCGAAGAACACGTAGGGTGTGCCGTCGGTATCGAAGAACAACGTGGCATCATGGAAATGACGCAGACGAGAATGGATGGTCCAAGGACCTTCTGCTTTTGGTGCCGTGAAGATATAGGTGTCACCCATAGCACCCGCCTCGTTGGGAGCCAGGAGAGCCCAGAACTTACCATCATGATACTTCAACGAGGTGGCCCACTGACCACGGCCATAAACCGTACCAACGCCTTCACCTTTCTGTTGGTCCAATGGCAAAGAGAACGACAGGTCGTACTTAGGCGAGTCTGTCAGTTTGTCGAAGATATAACCCACGGTCTCCCAGTTCTGAAGGTCCTTAGACGCCATCACAGGAGCACCAGGCATCAGGTGCATGGTGGTAGATACCAGATAGAACGTGTCGCCCACACGGATGACATCGGGATCGGGTACATCTGCCCACAACATGGGATTCTTAATCACAGCCATGGCATTGCCGCTTAGCAGCAGAGCCAACAGGAATGTTAAAAGCTTACGGTACATAACTATTCTATTTTAAAATGATTACTTAATAATGACTTTCTTACCATTAATAATATACATACCAGGCTTGGTGGGACGCTCCATGCGACGGCCCTGGAGGTCGAACACACCCTTGCGCTGCTCAGCCACATCGTTGGTCAGAGTGGTGATGCCAGTGGTATTGTACTTCTCGTCGTTACTCAAGAACATATTCTTCACGGTAAGCATCTTGCCCGATACAGTGCCCTTGAAGGTCACCATACGCACCTTCTTGCGATCCAGATTCTTACCCTTATTGGTTGTAGAGGTGTACTTACAGGTATCCAGATCGAAGACAATCTCAGTGTCCTTGGTACTGAACTGCGGTGAAGAGTAGCATGCGCCCTTCAGATTCTCAGTGGTGTAGATATTCAGATTGGTGCCAGCGCTCTGTGCAGACATCAGTTCGATAACGAGGTACTTATAGCCGGTCATATCAACATCAGCACGATATGTCCAACCCATTTCGCTGTAGGTCCATGTATTGTCGCCTGTTGGCTTAACAAACTTGAACACAGCCGATGTTGAGTTGTTCTTATATGTACCAGTGCTTACCAAGTCGTTTCTTACATAACGGGTGTCGAAGGGGAAATAGCCCGACTTTGCAACGAACTTTTTCTCGATCTGATTACCCAGCGCATCGGTATAGATGGCATTCACATTGGTGCTACCCTGACCAACGCCCAGCATCTGACCGTCATAGAACTCCACGATGTCTGACTCCTCAGGAACGAAGGTAGCATAGTCGTTAACAAGTTCTGTGTGCTTATCGGCAAAGGTTGCCGTGAGCGATGGAACAGCCTTCTCGCCTACCATTGTCTCGAGTGTCGTAGGAGTCTGGGAAAGGGTCTTTACCTCGAAGTGATTAGCTACAGGAGCCTCAAACTCTGCCGGGAACAACTCCTCCTCGTCAAAATCCTTCTCTGTTGAGAACCAGTCGAAGTCAGCATAGCCACCCTTAGCCTGTGTAGCATAGCAGAACAAGCCAAAGCGTGCACCAACGAACACAGAGAGGTTGAAGCTCTGAGGTGTTTCGCCGCCAAACGATTTCCACGTCTTATTATCCAAAGAATAATAGTACTTAGCCTTGTTCTCCTCGAACTTGATAGAGGCACGCAGGTAGATGATGCCATCAGGCAACTCAATGGCCTGTGTTTTCTCGGCGGGCACGAAGTCAGTACCAGCATCGCGCACTTTCTCTTTCTGCCACAGCAACTGATAGGCGCCATCCTTCTTCTCAACACAAATCATGCCGTAAGGATCCTGCAGAATACAGATACCTGCACGGTCGCCCTCAGTCAGATGACTGACATCCAAGCGGATAGTACCATTAGTATACTCATTCTTCACAGCAAAGATACGCTGGGTGAGCATGTTGCGGGCCTGGGGCAACTTCGTTGTAACATTAGAGGTCTTCAGACGCAACCAACCTGGACGGTCCATCACACTCCATGCGGTGTCGCAAGGCAGATGGTTCCACTCCCACTGCATACCCAAAGGATAGGTACGGAAAGCATCGGTAGTGGGCAGTCGCTTCACACGGATGTTACCAACAGCCGTAGGCTTCAGGATCTTGGCATCAAAAGACTTGTAAGGTGCACCAGAGGTATTGCCAACCACAGGCCAGTCGTTTTTCCATGTCACAGGCTGCAGGTTGGGCATACGTCCCAGGGCACCCAGGTCTTCCTGCATGACAGTCCACCATTTGCCGTTAACATCCTCAACGAGAGCGCCCTGATGGATGGTGTTGGGGATGTTATTATATGTCTTCTCAACCACCACTTTCTCCTCATAAGGGCCAAAGATGTCAGTTGAGCGGAAT
>Ga0310786_10003558_pt1 | contig 22548 bp, 22 predicted proteins | sample AusTroGonzalo_MG_FD_203881 | JGI IMG/M metagenome (GOLD analysis project Ga0310786, IMG submission 203881) | Bovine rumen microbial communities from tropical cattle in Woodstock, Queensland, Australia - Gonzalo_03 (v2) (version 2) | ecosystem: Host-associated > Mammals > Digestive system >...
TCGAAGTCAACGGCCTCACGCCCGACCGCATCCGCGACCGCATCCCCTTCGAGTCCATGACTCCCCTCTTCCCCAACGAGAAATTCAAACTCACCGGCCATCCCCAGGAGACCCTCTCCACACGCATCATCGACCTCTTCACTCCCATCGGAAAAGGCCAGCGCGGACTTATCGTGGCCCAGCCCAAGACCGGTAAGACCACCCTCCTCAAAGAGGTCGCCAACGCCATCGCCTTCAACCACCCCGAGGTCTACCTCATGGTGCTGCTGATTGACGAGCGCCCCGAGGAAGTCACCGACATGCAGCGCTCCGTCAAGGCCGAGGTCATCGCCTCCACCTTCGACGAGCCCGCCGACCGCCATGTGCGCATCGCCAATATCGTCCTCGAGAAGGCCAAGCGCCTCACCGAGTGCGGACACGACGTGATGATTGTGCTCGACTCCATCACCCGCCTGGCGCGTGCCTACAACACCGTGCAGCCCGCCAGCGGCAAGGTCCTTTCCGGCGGTGTTGAGGCCAACGCCCTGCAGAAGCCCAAACGCTTCTTCGGCGCCGCCCGCAACATCGAAGGCGGCGGCAGCCTCACCATCATCGCCACCGCCCTCACCGAGACCGGCTCCAAGATGGACGACGTCATCTTCGAGGAATTCAAAGGCACCGGCAACATGGAGCTGCAGCTCGACCGCAAGCTCAGCAACCGCCGCCTCTATCCCGCCATCGACCTCTCCGCCTCCAGCACCCGCCGCGACGACCTTCTCGTCAAGCCCGACCTGCTGACGCGCAGCGTCATCCTCCGCAACCACCTCTCCGACCTCACTCCCGTCGAGGCCATGGAGTTCCTGCAGAAGCAGATGGCGAACACACGTAACAACGAGGAATTCCTCTACACGATGGATAAATAAAGAAACAACGAGGGGCGCCCGACCGGGCGCCCCTCTCCGTTCTTAGTTCAGCGTGGCATGGCCGAGGTAGTCGGTGGGACTGGCCTTGGTCTTGCCCACGGTGAAGCCGTAGACGTGCACGTCGAGACCCGACCACGAGGCAGGCACGGGTACCTCGATCTTGCCCGCGGCTCGGGCAGCGGCAACCGACAGCACGCCGCCGTTGGCATCGGGGCAGTAGACGAAGACGTAGACCGAGTCCGAGGTGCTGGCATCCTGGGCGGAGGTGTTGCCGTCGCTCACCGTGACGCCCACCGTGTTGGGGACACTGGTCACGTCGATGTTCGAGTTGAACACCACCCCGGTCAGGTGGCCGAAGCTGGTGACGAGGGTCGACGGGTCGAGGGTCAGGGCCCCGGGGGTGGTGCCGTTGACCTTGTTGTAGTTCAGTGTCACAAAGCAGTTGCACTCCGTGGTCTGGCGGCTCTCGGCCATATGGTGCAGTCCCTTGCGGGCGGCCGACTGGAAGATGGCCGCCACCTCGGTCAGCATGCTGAAGCGGGCACGCACCAGTGTCTGACTATCGGTGCGCGGATTGCGCACACGGCCTTGGTAAGAGGCGTAGACCATCTTGCGCTTCCAGCGACGTCCGACGGCAGTACCCAGTTTTCCGATTTGGTCACCCATGTAACCTTTGAAGTTTTTACTCATAATTTGCTCCTTTCTTTTGTTTGGTTGTTTGATGGTTTTGGTTCTTGTCCCTTTGTCGCGACTGGACAAGCATCAATATAGGGCCTTTTCGGTCCGCAGGCCAAAATCGCTCCCTGGAGTAATCATTTTTTACCTGGTGTAAGCATTATTTACCATCTTCTTTATGGCGGGAGGGTGAGGCCGCCGCAGTTTTTAGAAGAATGTTGGGAAATCGGTTGGGGAAAGGATGGTCTCATTGGCCTTTCGTGTCGATGCGGCCGTTGGGTTGGATGACGTTCGAGCGGAGGAAGGCCTCTATCTCGCCGGGGTCGAAATAGATGCGGCCGCCGAGCCGCGAGGGGTGGAGCAGGCCGCGCTTCACCCACCGGCGCAGGGTATGGCGGCAGACGGCCAGACGGCAGCAGACCTCGTGCGCGTCGATCCAGTGGGTGAGGCCGCTTTGCGGGTGCTCGAGGGCGAGCAGCTTGGCGCCATGGGCCGAAGGGTACTGCTGCATGAGCTCGACCAGCTGCTCGGCAGTCATGGGGGTACGGTTGCGCTGACGTGCGCTGTGCAGGCTGATGCTGAAGTTGTTCACAAGCCCGTCGTCGGTCTGATAGAATACATAAATCAGGTTCGGGCGCACATCGCCGTCCAGATGCAGTTTGTGCATCAGCTCTCTTAATTCTTCTACTTTCATAATCATGTTGTTTTTAAGGGTTTGACGGTGCAAAAGTATTACCCTTTTCTTGGTAGTAGAGAATTAATTTTCAGCGTGTTGCATGCGTAAATGGCGCGTGTTTCCGGAGTGGTCGCGGCGTGGTCTAGCGTGAAATCACCGTGAAGGTAGCGTTAATTTTTCTCACGGTATACGAAAAAAAATGTATCTTTGCAGGTCGTATCGCGAAAAATAAGATGATGCACCTCATGTAGTTATGAGTCAGATTATAGGAAATAATGTGACTGTAGAATGCTGCGGCGAGCGGCTGAGGGCCGAGGTCTCTGCCGTCCAGGAGGTGCTGACGCGCAGGGGCTTGCCGCCGGCGGCGCAGGCGCGCGAGTGGCGCCGGGTGCAGCTGCAGTATGCCGACCCGCAGTGGATGGCGCTGTGCCTGGAGCAGGCCGAGCGGATGGCGGCGTTGGATTTGCGTGGTGCGAAAGTGGACGAGTCGGTGGGGGTGGCGCCGGCCTCCGTGCCCTCGCCCGAGGGGCGTCGGTGGCCTGCGAGCCTCTATGCCGAGCGTCATTTTGTCTGGATGGGCGAGCGGCTGGGGGTGACCCGGGCGATGCTGAACGACTTCATCGGCGCCATGGCTGCCGGCGGCCTGGTGGGCAGCGACGCCATGCAGCAGGCGGCCCTGCGGCGTGGGCTGGGGCTGAGCCTCTCCTCCGACGACCCGTCGCAGCCCGCCCCCTGGGTGACCTGGCTGGGCGACGGCGACGAGCTGAACTACCTCGTCAACCGCCTGTGGCGCGACGGACTGATCGACTGCGCCGGCGGCACGCCGCAGAAATGGAAGACCCTCTGTGGCGTCTTCCTGCGACGCGACGGCACGCTGTTCGAACAGCAGAACATCAAATGCAACCGCTGCGCCAGCGAGAAGAAAATAAAAAACCTCAACCGCCTGTTCGACCGATTGAGGTAAATTCTAATTTCTAAATTCTCAGTGAGAATTTCTAATTTCTAATTTCTAAGTGAAAAAATCTTATTTCTTATTTCTAAATTCTAAATTCTAAGTGATTAACGAATTAACGAATTAACGAATTCACGAATTAACGAATTCTCTAATTCCTAATTCCTAATTCCTAATTTCTAATTTCTAATTTCTAAATTCTAAGTGATTAACGAATTAACGAATTAACAAATTAACGAATTCCTAACTTCTAACTTCTAACTATTTATACTCTTTCACCTGCACGCCGTCGAGGACTTCCTTGCCGCAGATGGCGAGGGCCAGCATCTCGTTTTCGCCCTTGTAGATCTTGACGGGGGCAATCCAGCCCACGCGCTCCTCGATCATGGCCATCCAGGGTTTGCTGTAGGCGATACCGCCGGTGAGGATGATGGCATCCACCTTGCCGTTGACCACAGCGGCCAGGCGGCTGATCTCCATAGAGACCTGATAGGTGAAGGCTTCCACCAGGAGCTGGCATTTCTCGTCGCCGGCAAGGGCTTTCTTCTCCACCTCGTAGGCGTCGTTGGTGCCCAGGTAGGCCACGAAGCCGCCTTCGGCGGTGACCATCTTCTTCAGCTTGGCTTCGTCGTATTTGCCGCTGCAGGCCACCTCGATGAGCTTGGAGGCGTTGATGGAGCCGCAACGGGTGGGGGAGAAGGCGCCGAGGCCGCAGAGGGCACGGTTCACTTCGGTGACGCGGCCGTGCTGGTGCACGCCCACGCTCACGCCGCCGCCCATGTGGGCGATGATGAGGTTGAGGTCCTCGTAGCGTTTGCCGAGTTCACGGGCATAGAGCTTGGCGGTCATCTTCTGGTTGAGGCAGTGCCAGATGACACCTTCGCGAGAGGGGTCGAGGTCGAAAACGGGGTGGCCGCTGATTTTGGCGAATTCGGGACGCTCGTCCACGATGCCGGGGTCGGCGATATAGGCGCATTCGAGTCCGATTTCACGGGCGATAGCGTCGCTGATGAGGGCGCCGAGGTTGCAGGCGTGCTTGCCCTGGATACCGGCATGGCACTCTTCCTTCATCAGCTCGTTCACGCGGTAGCAACCGCTCTCGCAGGGACGGGTCAGGCCGCCACGGCCCATCACGACGGCAATCTCGTCGGTGCCGACACCGTGACGCTTCACCATGTCGAGGATGGCGGTCTTGCGGTATTCGAACTGGTCGGCTACTTCATGGAATTTCTGGATCTCCTCGATGGGGTGGGAGAGGTTCTCTGTAAACACTTCGTTCTCGCCTTCATAGATGGCTGCCTTGGTCGACGTTGCACCGGGGTTGATTACCAGTGTGTATTTTTTTGTGCTCATAATATTGTGTATGTATTGTTTATATTTTTCCGAGTGCAAAGATAGGAAAAAAAAATGATATCCCGCAAGATATTTGTAAATTTTTTTCCACAACAGGCTTTCGCCGCCCTTTTTCCGGTCGTTTGCCGCCAGTTTTGGCGTTTGGGGTAAAGTTTTTTTCATATTAATATAATATATGATAAAATTTCTCGTTAATGAGCGTATGAAAATTAGAACTACAGTATTGCTTTTCTTGACTACGGTGTCGCTTATCCCGTTGCAACTACGAGCCCAAGGGGATGTTGCCGTGAGGGATGCAGAGTTGTCGACACAGCGCTATAGTGAGGCCTACGACAGTTTGATGAATAGTTTCTATATGCGCCGTTACGGTCACCATCGGCTGCACAGTGCGTCGACCTTTTCGGTCGAGGAGTTCGACGAGGTGCCCGATTCGGTCCTGGAGGCCCGTTTGCGTTCGTTGCGCACGGTGGTGCCCATGGCCATGAATTCCGAAGTGCGTGCGCATATCAGGTTTTACTTGCGTGTGATGTCGCGCCGGCTGTCGTTGACGCTGATGCAGCGTGAGAAGTTTTTCCCCCTGTTTGAGGAGGCTTTGGACCGCTACGGCGTACCGGACGAGGTGAAGTATCTGGCTATCGTCGAAAGTGCGCTCAACCCCGAGGCCACGTCGCGCGTAGGTGCCGCGGGCCTTTGGCAGTTTATGTACAATACCGGCAAGCTTTACGACTTGGAGGTCAATTCGGTCATCGACGAGCGCCGCGACCCGGTGAAGTCGTCGTTTGCCGCCGCCCGCTATCTTGCCGACTTGCATGGTATTTTCGATGACTGGACCCTGGCCATTGCCGCCTACAATTGTGGTCCGGGCAATATCAACAAGGCCATCGCCCGCAGTGGCGGGAAGCGTGACTTCTGGGAGATATACTATAACCTTCCGCGTGAGACCCGCGGATATATTCCGTCGCTGATTGCCGCCATCTATGTGATGCACTACTACGGAGAACACGGCATCAGGCCCGAACGTATCGAGTCGCCGCTGCGCACCGATACCGTGATGGTGCACAACGACGTGCTGATGACCTATGTGGCGCAGGTGACGGGTATGGAGATGGAGGCGCTGCACACGCTAAACCCGCAATACCGTCAGGATTTTATTCCGGCGGCGTCGGGTCGTTATGCCCTTACGCTTCCCATCAGCAAGCTGGAGTCTTTCATCACGCAGCAGGACAGTGTCTACCGCTGGACGGCAGACAGCATGATGCGCAAGCCGGTGAAGGTGGCTCCTGTGGCGTCGAAGAGTCCGACCGGCGGCAAATACTATACGGTCAAGAAAGGCGACACGTTGCACAAGATCGCGACGAAACACGGTGTGAGTGTGGCCACCCTCAAGAAACGCAATGGACTGAAAAGCGACAATATCCGTGTGGGGCAGAAACTGAAGATATAGTTAGAAGTTAGGAGTTGCCATGAAGAAGTTTTGGAAAATCATAGGAAACAAGTATGTGATAGCGACGTTGGTGTTCGTGGTGTTGATTGTTTTCCTGGACGAGTACAACCTGATGGTCTCCCGTCGCGTAGGGCGTCAGGTCGAACAATTGCATGCCGAGGAGGCTGCACTGCGCGAAGCCATTGTGGAGGACAGCCTGAATGCCGCTGCCTTGCGCGACGATATGGATGCGAAGGAACACTATGCCCGCGAGAACTACTATATGAAGCGCCCTGACGAAGATATATTTGTCATTAAATGAAGAAGACCGCACTTTTGACCTTGATGGCCGGCGCCTTGTGCCTCGGCGGCTGTGAAACCCTTCGCAGTTTCATGGCCCGCGACCTTGAGGATGAGGACTTCATCATCGGACAGCTCTATGCCGACGAACGTGTGGACGAGATTCCCGTCATCGGTCAGCCGGTACATGTGGAGCCGCGTGCCGACGAGTGCCGCAATGCCTTGGGTCTGGAGTGTGGCGACGGAGAGAACAAGAAACTTTACGAGACGGTCAACTCCTGGCTTGGCGTCCCCTACCTCTATGGCGGTACCAGCCGTGACGGCATCGATTGCTCGGCTTTTGTCGGCGAGGTCTACCGTACGGTCTACGGTATCGGATTACGCCGCACCTGCAACGACATGCTGCGCGATGTCAACCTCATCACGCGCGACCAGTTGCGCGAGGGGGACCTGCTCTTCTTCACCAACAGCAAAGGCAAGGTGTCGCATGTGGGCATATATCTCCGCGACGGACTTTTCGCCCATGCCTCGACGAGCAACGGCGTCAGTGTGAGTAACGTCGACGACGGTTACTGGAACAAGCATTTCTACAAAGGCGGTCGCGCCAAGAAGTAAGTTTTAATCGAAGAAGCACCAGGTGAGTCCCCAGAAGATGCCGAAGCTTTGGCCAGGATAATGGGGAAGCAGGAAGTATTCGGGTTTCTCCTCCCACAGGGCGTTGAGGTGCCCGGCTTTGACGTAGATGCTGGCGCGTTTCACCTGCAGGTTGAGGAATACATCCCCCCAGTAGTAGCCGCCGACGGTGGTGCTGCTCTGGTGCATGAAGAGGCCCGTGGCGGGGTCGTAGGCGGGAGCGAAGAACGGGGTGAAGTAGCGCACGTCCACGCCCGTCTGTACCCGAAGCAGGCGGCGGAAAAGGGTAAAGTCGGCATAGAGTGAGTTCTTGCTTGCCCAGAGGGGTACGGGCATCTGCACCGAGTCGGTGCTGTGCTGCAGCAGTTGTTGCATGTCCAGGTGGATAGGACCGGCTTTGAGCCGCAAGGTGGCCGAAATCTGTGTGAGCCACAGGGGATTGCTGCCCTCCACAACTCCGTTGCCCAGTTCATACCAGGTGTTATGGTTCATGTGGTTGGCACGAAGGTCGAGGTCGACGATATCGCGCAGCACGAGGCGCATCCGATAGCGTTCTGTCGCCAGGGTGCCCAACTCGATACCCTGCAGCAGTCTGGCGTCGTGCAGCATACGGGCATCGGGGGCTTTCCGTTGTGCAGTGGCGCTGAGGCTGACAAGGCTGCGCCGTGCCGAGTCGAGCGGGTATTCCAGTGTCGCGGCAACGCGTGAGTCGGGTTGCGGGGCGTTGCCGAAACTGCCGCGCAGGTCCCCGTCGAGGGTGAGGCTTCCCCGGCCCAGGGCTATTTCGGCCCGCATGAAGGGGTCGAGCAGAGAGACGAGCCGCAGGGTGTCGCCTTCAATCACGGCGTCTATCACGCGAGGGGTGATGCCCAGGGTGACCTTCAGCGGGTTGCGCCAGCGGTAGTCGGTGTAGGCGTCGTTGGTCCAGAACAGTGTGGCCGAGCGTTCACGCCACAGGGTGGAGTCGGTGAAGGCCCGTTTCTGGCGGTCGAAATTCAGTTCCAGCCCCACCACGCCGGCATTGATTAGATGCGGTTTCCGCAGGGGAATGGTGTCTATCACGTCCAGTGTGTCCAGCACGGTCACGCTGTCGTTCACCGTTCGGACGGCGAGGCTGTCGCGGTGCCGGTAACTGATGCTTTGCCGTTCCAGGCTATAGGTGAGATGACCGAAGGCGGCAAGGTCGCGCTGCCGGGTAGTGCCGTCTATGTTCACGGGGATACCGGCCCGGCTGCTCTGTGAGCGTTGGGTGAAGGCGTTGTCGTTTGTGATGCCGCCGTTTTCCTGGATGTTGAACTTGTGCCAGATGATGCCGGCGGAAGCCTGCAGGCGCGAGTCGGGCGAGAAGTAGTTGGTGGTGGCGTTAAGGTAGTTGTTGACGGCACCCGACGAAAAGTAGACCCCTTCGGGACAGAAGAGACGGTAGTTGAACGCCATGTTCCAGCCCGGCATGATGTTCTGTGTGTGGGTGATGCGAAGGCTGTAGTCCTTGTTAAGCGAACTGTTGTAGGAGAGCCGTGTGAAGGGGGTGAGGGTCTGGTAAAGGTCTATGTTGGTGGGTGTCATGTAGTATCCCTCGTAGCTGTTGGGCTGCAACTTGAGGTCCAGTCCTTCGGCCAGGGTGGGGAAGAGGGCTGTGTGGGGATGACCCAGGGAACCTTTGCCCAGATAGTAGTTTCCGTTCAGCGCATCGAGCGGGTCGTTGAACTGCACGCCGGTGGGGCTGAGGCGCAATGTCCACAGTTGGTCGGTCCACACGCGAGTGGGACGGTAATGGAACAGAAACACCTTTTTCTGAAGCAGTGAATCGGGTGTTTCCGAGTGGAATATGATGCCTTTCAGGACAGCCGAATCGGCCTGTGCCGTGTCGTCGGGGAAGTTGGCTGTCGGGGCGTTGGCAGACCTGTTCTGGGTAGTGTTGCCGGATGGTTTCGAGATGTCGATGGGCATGCGGCGAATGGGGACGATGTCCTCCTGCGCAGCCGACGGCTTCGGGAGCATTGCAAGCAACAGCAACGGCAGCCACCGCAGGGCGGTGACGAAAAAGGAGCGCCGGGCTTTCGCTTGTCTGTGCATGTATTAGTTTTCCTGCAGAAAACGTTCCACATCCATGGCGGCCACGCATCCCTTGGCGGCGGCAACGATGGCCTGACGGTAGTTGGGGTCGCACACATCGCCTGCGGCGAAGAGGCCGGGCACGTTGGTGGCGGCCGACGGGTTCTGCACTTTGATGTAGCCCTGCTCGTCGAGTTCCACCTGTCCGCCGAGGAAGTCGGTGTTGGGCTTGTGCCCGATGGCTATGAAGACGCCGGTGAGCTCTTTTTCGCACTTGGCTCCGGTCTTGGTGTCCTCCAGTTCGATGCCGGTCACGCCGTCGAGGTCGGTGCCCAGAATGCGGCTGATGCGGCTGTTCCAGCACATCTCTATCTTGGGGTTGGTGAGCACACGGTGCTGCATGGCCTTCGAGGCACGCAGTTCGTCGCGGCGGTGTACGAGGTACACCTTGCTGCAGAGACCGGCAAGGTAGTTGGCCTCCTCGCAGGCGGTGTCGCCGCCTCCGACCACCGCCACCACCTGGTTGCGGTAGAAATAGCCGTCGCAGGTGGCACAGGCCGACACGCCGGACCCGTAGAACTGCCGTTCGCTTTCGATGCCGAGCCAGCGTGCACTGGCGCCTGTGGCCACGATGGCCGTCTCGGCCTCGATTTCCACCCCGTGGTCGTCAGTGAAATGGAAGGGCCGTTGGCTGAGGTCGGCCTTCACGATGTAGCCGGTGCGCACCTCGCAGCCGAAGCGCTGGGCCTGCCGGCGCAGGTCGTCCATCATGGCGGTGCCCGCCACTCCCTCGGGGTAGCCGGGGAAGTTCTCGATTTCGGTAGTGATGGTCAGCTGTCCACCAGGCTGTTCGCCCTCGTAAAGCAGGGGTTTCAGGTCGGCGCGGCTGGTATAGATGCCCGCCGTGTAGCCGGCAGGGCCCGAACCTATGATAAGGCAACGTGTCTTTTCCATATTTGCTATTTTTGTTTACGTTTCTTGATGCTGAAATAAACGAGGAAGGCGGCTCCCACGACAATCACCACGGCCTGCTGGCTTCCCCACATCAGCCATCCGCAGGCGGTGCCCACCTCCATCGGTATGCTGTAGATGTCGAGCGCCAGCTGCACCAGCACGGGGTAGACCCCTATGCCGCCCTGCGAGAAGGCCATGCCGACCGAGCCGAACAGGTAGACCACAAAGGCGGCACCGAAGCCTAACCCACGGGTTGCGCCGAAGGCTTGGAAGATGATAAGGCCGCCCAGGATGTAGAGCAGGTAGATGGCGATGCTGTAGGCAATGAACAGCAGCGTGTTGCGGGTTCCCAGGTGGAAGATGCTCTTCACCCCGTCGACCATGCCCCGCACCATGTCGTCGATTTTCTTGAACAAAGCGATATGCAGCAGTCGCTTCCAAAGCAGCTTGTAAGCGGCAAAGGCCAGCAGGGCCAGTGCGATGGCGCCGCCGCCGAGCATGAACATATTGGGCAGGTTGTCGTACTTTTCCGACAGGGTGTTGTAGAGCCAGTCCTTGGCCTGTCCGAACATAGCCAGCAGGCCTATGACAATGACGATGGCAAATGCCAACAGGTCGATAAGGCGCTCGGTCACCACGGTGCCGAGCGATTTCTCCACAGGGATGCCGTCGCTGGTGCGCAGGGTGGCGCAGCGCATCACTTCTCCCGCCCGCGGGAAGGCCAGGTTGCCCAGGTAGGCCACCATCACCGACCCGAAGGTATGCTTTAGCGAAGGAATGCATCCGATGGGTTTGAACAGCAGGCGCCAGCGCAAGGCACGCACCACATGGCTCAGCAGCGCGCAGGCCATGGCCACAGCCACCCAGGCATAGTCGGCTTCAAGGAACGACTGCCAGATGGCCGCTTTCTGCTCTGCGTCGAGTTTGAGCAAAAACCAGTAGATAAAGAAAATACCGATGCCGAGGAATACAACAAGCCTCAGCAGGTCCTTCCAGCGTCCGACGGCCGATTTCATATCCGGTTGTCTTTTGGGAAAATGACTGTCGGGTGCCACTCGCGAGCCTCCTCGGGGGTCATCTGTGCATAGGCGGCGATGATAATCAGGCTTCCCTTGGGTGCCTTGTGGGCAGCGGCCCCGTTGATGCCAATCACGCCGCTGCCGCGTTCGCCGCGGATGGCGTAGGTGGCGAAGCGCTCGCCATTGGTGATGTTGTATATCTCCACCTTCTCGTTCTCAATGATGCCCGAGGCTTCCATCAATGCTTCGTCGATGGTGATGCTTCCAATATAGTCGAGGTCGGCCTCGGTCACCGTCACGCGGTGTATCTTCGATTTTAAAACTTCAATCAACATCCTTGAATCTTTAGTTCAATCAAAATAGAATCCAGTAAAGGAGCGCGCATACCAGAAAGGCATAGAGCATGATGCGGCCTGCCGGTATGGGCTTCATATAGTCGGTGTCGCTTACGTCGAAGCGACGTTTGATGTTCACGCCTCTTTTCTTGAAGTGGGACAGATGTTCGCCTGTGCTCTCTTCCTCCGTCGATTGGAAGCGGGGCTGGTAGTTCCACTTGGGCATCTCGCGTTTGCGGAAAGCATCCTTCCAGGTGAGTTTTTTACGCTCCGAACGGTCCAGTTCCCGCACACGCCGCTGGAAGTATTCCAGGTCGACCTCTCCGTTCTGCTCTCCTTCCGAAAGGGAGTGGGCATTCCGTTCCCCTTTTTTCGCCATCTGCTCGTCGGCGTACTTCTGTTTCAGGGCCTCCCAACGCTCCTTTTCGGGGTCGTAGAAGCGGGGCCTGTATTGGAATTGTCTCGGCTTGGGGGTGTAGAACAGAGGCATTTGGGGTAAGGTTTTTGGTTTTTACTTCTCGCTGATGACGATGTCCATCTTCACGTCGTGTGGTTCCACAGGGATCTCTTCCAGCATCTGGAATTCATAGGCCACGCCTATCTTCACGGCGTTGGGGGTACTCTTCAGCAGGCGGTCGTAGAATCCGCGGCCGCGGCCCATGCGGTTGCCTGTGCGGTCAAAGGCCACGCCGGGCACCACGATGAGCTCCACCTCGTCGAGGGCGGTCCATTCGGGTCCCGTAGGTTCGCCGATGCCGAACTGCTCGCCAGCCACCAGGCATTCGGGGCCGGTGTACTGGCGCAGGCGCAGGTCGTCGCCGTCGACGCAGGGCAGCAACACCACTTTGTCACGGTACCATCGCTCCACGAAACGGTGTGTCTGCACTTCGTCGTCCATCGACCAGTACATCAGCACGGTCCGGGCCCGTTGGAACACTTCAAGCTGTTCCACCTGAGCCATCACGGTCTCGCTCCGACGCAGTTTTTCCTCCATCGGGACGGCACGCTTCAGTGCCCGCATCTGTCGTCTGACCTCAGACTTGTCCACCTTCAAATACTTGGTTAGAAATTTCTCACGTTAGAACGGCAGGTCGTCTTCGCCGTTGGACTGCATCTGGGGCGGGGTGGCAAAGTTGGCAGGCTGTGCCGGTGCGGCAGCGGGCTGTTCAGGAGCCGAGGCCGCTTGGGCGGGGGCGCCGCCGGCCCAGCTGTAGCCCGTGGCGGCGGGAGGCATCTGGCCGGGCACGAAGGGCTGGATGCGCGAGCAACGCAGGTCTGTGTACCAGCGCTCGTTGAATTCGCGGCTCTCAGGGGTGAAGGTCACCGTCACCATCGTGTTCATCGGGATGTTGTTGTACATCGCCACGCGGTCCTCGCCGAAGGCGGTGAAGGCCACTTTGCGGGGATAGTCGTCGCCAGTTTCGATTACAAAACCGCCACGCACCCAGTGGCCGCGCTGCGATTCGCCCTCTACATTGGGCAGAATTTGGATAAGTCTACCGGTAATTTCCATTGCTATTCTTTTTTTATTATTAATATCCAATTAATTGCCTCTCTTTGGGAGAGGTTTTCAAACGTACAAAAATAGTCTTTTTTTTCGACCTGGCCAAACTTTTTTATCAACATCCAGGACACGCACTAAAAATCAGCGTTTGCCTGACGTCGGAAGAATGTTAAAAATACGACAGCCAAGCAGGCGGTGCAAGGGAAAAAGCATGGCGAAAGAGAAAATTATAGAGAGGGATGGCAATAAAATGGAGGCTATGACGTTAAAGCCCAAAATGAAATGTATAAAACATATCATGATGGCCATGCTGTTGCTGCTCTGCGGCACAGCTGCAGGACAGAACAAGGCCCGGATGTTGGAATACCAGCAGGGGCTGGTGCAGCTCTTCGGACGAGTGGGCTCGGCGGCCACGGACAATGAACGCTACCACGCCTCGGAGGAAGCCGTGACATTATTGTCACAGGCACTCGACGAAGAGGGGTCGGAACGCTGGCAGTGGCAGTTGCCGCAGTCGGTGTCGGTGCTGACCTCGCCCGACGGACTGCTGCGGGTCTTCTCGTGGGCTGTGGTGCGCGACGACGGCGAGTACGAGTGCTTCGGCGCCGTGCAATACTACAACGACCACGAAGAGGAATACCAGTACCGTGTGCTGCACGACAAGAGCGACGAGTTGGTGAACAGGGAGGAGAGTGTGTTGTCGGCAGACAACTGGTTCGGCGCCATCTATCAGGAACTGATACAGACTTCTACGGGCGACCGTACCTATTATACCCTGCTGGGCTGGACGGGGGTGGACAACCTGACCGACCGCCGTGTCATCGAGCCGGTGGCGCTGCGGCAGGGCGAACCCCAGTTCGGAGCCCCGCTGTTCCGCCGCGAACGCAACCTCCGCCGTGTGGTGCTGGAGTACCGCGAGGGGGCTGCCGTGCAGCTGGCCTACGAGGAGCAGACGGTGCAGCAGGTGGTGCGGGAGCGGGTGAAGGTGCGCGGCTCCAACCGCTACCGTACGGTTGAGAAAACCAAGGACCACCGCGAGCGGCTGATTATCTTCGACGAGGTGGAGCCGCAGGTGGCAGGCATGGAAGGACTCTTCCAATACTATGTGCCCTCCGGTCTCGAGCTGGCCTATGCCTGGGTCGACGGAAAGTGGGAACAGCGGCAGGGCGCCCAAGGACGATTGAAAGACAAGAAACTCAATAAAAACTTCGAGCCTCTCCCCAAGAGCTCGCCAAGCTACAGATACGACAAACATAAATGAGACTGAACGATATTAACCGGCCTGCGGACCTGAAACGGCTGCGGGTCGACGAACTGCAGCCTATCGCCGATGAACTGCGAGACTACATCATCGACACCCTGGCCACCCATCCCGGTCACCTCGCCTCGAGCCTGGGAGCGGTGGAATTGGCGGTGGCGCTGCACTATGTGTTCGACACCCCCGACGACAAACTGGTCTGGGATGTGGGACACCAGGCCTATGCGCACAAGATTCTTACCGGTCGGCGCGAGGCTTTCCACTCCATACGTACCTACGGTGGCATCAGTGGCTTCCCCAAACGCAGCGAGAGCGAGTATGACGCTTTCGGCACGGGTCACAGCTCCACCTCCATCAGCGCGGCCCTCGGCATGGCCACCGCCAGCAAGCTGCAGGGCGACACGCACCGCAGCCATATCGCCGTCATAGGCGACGGGGCCCTCACGGGCGGCGAGGCCTTCGAGGCCCTGAACAACATGGGCGAGTCGAAGGCCAATGTACTGGTGGTTTTGAACGACAACGGCATCTCCATCGACAAGGCTGTCGGCGGACTGAACGGATACCTGACGCGCATCACCTCTTCGCGAAGCTACAACAAGCTGAAAGAGCAGGTGTGGCAGCGCCTCAGCGGGAACGAAGGCGGTCGCAGACACGACCACTCGATAGGTTTCTTCCAGCGTCTTACCACCACCGCCAAAACCGCAGCCTTGGGCGGGAGCAACCTCTTTGAAAGTCTGGGCATCCGCTATTTCGGCCCCATCGACGGTCACGACCTGCCGCAGCTGGTCGACATGCTGCGGAGGCTCAAAGAACTGGAAGGCCCCAAGCTGCTGCATATCGTCACCACCAAAGGCAAGGGACTCCGCCAGGCCGAGGAGAATCCGGTGGTCTACCACTCTCCCGGACGTTTCGACATTCGCACAGGCGACCAGCTGAGCGCCGCCGGCGAAGGACAGCCGCCGAAGTATCAGGAGGTGTTTGGGTATACCGTCATAGAACTGGCCGAACAAAATCCTGCCATCGTGGGCATCACGCCCGCCATGGCCACGGGCTGCTCGCTCAACCTGATGATGGAACGCATGCCCGAGCGCACGTTTGACGTGGGCATCGCCGAGCAGCATGCCGTCACCTTCGCTGCCGGACTGGCGGCGGGCGGCATGGTGCCCTTCTGCAACATCTACTCCACCTTTGCCCAGCGGGCCTACGACCAGGTCATCCACGACGTGGCCCTGCAGGGGTTGCATGTGGTGCTGTGTCTCGACCGTGCCGGATTGGTGGGCGACGACGGCCCCACGCACCATGGCCTTTTCGACCTGGCGTCGCTGCGTCCGGTGCCGGGGTTGACCATCTGTGCCCCCATCGACGAGCACGACCTGCGCAACATGATGTATACCGCCCAGTTGCCCGACCAAAAGGCCTGGGTGATACGCTATCCCCGCGGCGCCGCCGAACATGCCGACTGGCAGTCGCCGTTCGAGCAGCTGGAAGTCGGCCGTGGCCGCCAGCTGTACCGTTCCCCGGCGGGGAAAAGCGACGCGGCATTTGTCACCCTCGGCACCGTGGGCAACGACGCCCTGGCGGTGGCCGCCGAAGTGGGTGCCGATGTCTACGACATGCGTTTCCTCAAACCATTGGACACCGCTTTGCTCGACAGTATCGCTGCCCAGGGCTACCGTCGCATCGTCACCGTCGAGGACGGCGTACGCAAGGGCGGATTCGGCGAGGCGGTGATGGAATACCTCGCCGAACACCACCCGCAGGTGGTTCCGATGGTGCGCATCCTGGCCCTTCCCGACGAATATGTCACCCACGGCCCTGTGGCACAGCTGAAACACAACTGCCGCATCGACCGGGACGCCATGAGAGAAACCATTCAATCCTAACGGCTAACCCAGAACTCCTTCCTTGAAAAAGATTCCCCATACCTTTACTATCGTCTTCGCCCTCATCGTGCTGGCGGCGGTAATGACGTGGTTCGTCCCCGTCGGCGAGTTTATGCGCCAGACGGTGGACGGCCGCGAGGTGGTGCTGAACGGCTCCTACCACCGTGTCGATGCCGCCCCGCAGACATGGCAGATTTTCAGCGCCCTGTTCAACGGCTTTGTCGACAAGGCCGACATCATCGTCTTCATTCTGATGGTGGGCGGCGCCTTCTGGATCTTGAACAACAGCCATGCCATCGACATAGGGGTGATGGCTTTCCTGCGGAGGGTGCAGCGGCTGAGCAAGTACAAGTTAATTAAATGGTTGGGGGTGGAGAATATCATCATCACGCTGGTAATGCTGATGTTCAGCCTCTTCGGCGCCATCTTCGGCATGAGCGAAGAGACCATTGCCTTTGTGGTGGTGTTCATACCCTTGGCCATACAGATGGGATACGACAGCATCGTGGGTGTCTGCATGTGCTATGTGGCTGCCCATGTGGGATTTGCCGGTGCCATGCTCAATCCTTTCACCATCGGCATCGCCCAGGGGATTGCCGGCCTGCCCCTCTTCTCGGGACTGGAATACCGGTTGTTCTGCTGGGTGGTGCTTACGGTCATAGGCATCGCCTTCGTGCTGTGGTATGCCCATCGCGTGAAGGCGAAGCCTGAGCGCAGCCCCGTCTACAAACTCGACGAATACTGGCGTGAACGGCAACAGTCAACCGTCGACTCGCGGCTTTCGACCCGACATATTCTCATTCTGGTGCTGCTGCTCTTCACCATCGTCGCGCTGGTGGTCGGAGTGCTGGTCTGGAAGTGGTATATCGCCGAGATTTCGGCCCTCTTCCTCGCCATGGGCATATTGGCGGGTATCCTCGACCGGCAAGGGGCCGACGACATTGCGAAGCTCTTCCTCGCCGGCTGCAAGGACATCCTGTCGGCCGCACTGGTGGTGGGATTGGCTTCGGGCATCATATTTATATTGAAAGATGGCAAGGTAATCGACACCTTGCTCTACGGGCTCACCCGTTCGTTGGCGCAGACGGGCGAGGTGGCCTCCTTGGGCGTGATGTACCTCTTCCAGACGCTGCTCAACGTGGTGATGCCCAGCGGCTCGGCCAAGGCGGCGCTGACCATGCCCATCATGACGCAGTTTGCCGACCTCATCGATGTCTCGCGCCAGACCACCGTGTTGGCATTCCAGTTTGGCGACGGATTCACCAACATGCTCACTCCCACCAGCGGAGTCCTTATCGGGGTGCTCGGCATGGCCCGTATACCCTACGGCACCTGGCTCAAGTGGGTCTGGAAGTTCATCCTTGGATTGATAATCATTGGTTTCTTTTTAATGCTTCCCACCTTATGGCTCGATTTGCCCGGCTTCTGACCGCGTCCCCGCGGAGGGGAATAATATGCGTCAGCCTCTTACTCATTTTTCATTTTTCAATTTTCAATTCCATTCAGGCCCAGGACAGTGCCTATGCCCGTCGGATTGTCTGCGACCTCAGCAGCGAGGAGATGTTCGGCCGCGGCATGCAGCATGGGGGAGACTCCATCGCCGCCGACTACCTGAGGCGCGAGTTGATGGCCAACGGGGTGAAGCCCTTGAGCAAGAACTATTACCAGTATTTCCGCTTCCCGCAGACGCGCACCAAGCCCCCCATCGTGCGTGCCGGCTACCGCTCGCAGAATGTCTGCGGATATATCCCGGGCGAGACGGACACCATGATTGTCTTCACCGCCCATTATGAGCATTTGGGCATGAGTGGCGACACCGTCTTTTATGGCGCCCACGACAATGCCAGCGGCACGGCGGCGGTGATGGACCTGGCGCGGATGGCCAACCTGAAACGGGGCCATTACACCTATGTCTTCCTCCTTTTCGGGGGCGAAGAGAGCGGCCTCGTGGGCTCGCGTTATTTTGTCGAAAATCCGCTGATACCGCTGAGCAAGGTGAAGCTGCTGGTCAATATCGACCTTTTCTGTGGCGGCGACGAGGGGTTGATGGTCGTGAATGCCAACAGCCGCGAGACTTCCGCCTATGTCGACCTCCTGCAGCAGATCAACGACGTGCATGGCTATACGCCCAAGATAGGGCGTCGCGACAATGCCGCCAACAGCGACCATTACTGGTTCACTGCCGAATGCCCCGCTATCTTTGTCTACACCCTCGGCGGTCCCTTCGGCGGCTACCACAGCCCCACCGACACCTGTGCCGGCTGCGGCTTGGGAAATTACCACCGCCACATGACCCTGCTCCGCGCCTTCCTGGAGCAGCTGTAAGCCTATAGAATCTTCATTGCTATCGCTGCGCAGGCCTCGGCGTCAGCCAGCGCGTGATGATGCTTCTCGAGGCAGTAGCCGCAGGCATCCGCCACAGTGTGCAGCTGGTGGTTCGGGAGACGCTTGCCGAAATGGCGGCGTGCCGCCCGGCAGGTGCAGTGAAATGTATAGTCGGGCCAATCCATCTGGTATACCTGCATCACCGCCCGCAGGCAGCCTTCGTCGAAAGGGGCGTTGTGCGCCACTAGAGGAAGTCCTTCTATCAGCGGAGCCACACGCTCCCACACCCGGGGAAATACCTCTGCGTCGTCGGTATCCTCGTGCCCGAGGCCGTGCACCTGCTGACAGAACCAGCTGTAGTAGTTCGGCTCCGGCTGGATGAGGCTGTAGAACCTGTCCGTCACCTCCCCGCCGCGCACCACCACCACGCCGACGCTGCATACGCTTGAGCGCTGCCCATTGGCCGTCTCAAAGTCTATCGCCGCAAAATCCTGCATATCTTTATCTCCTTGCCCTTCGGGCAGAAATCTTGTATATCTTGTAGATCAATAATTTTTTAGCATTGCTGCTATTTCTGCTTTCATCTCGTTGCGCAGGCTTTCGGGTTTCAGCACCTCGATGCTGCTGCCCATCGAGAGCAGTTTCTGTTTCAGGTCGTAGGTAGGACGTACACGGATGGAGAAGACCGGGTAGCCCTCTTTATTGCCCACCTCATGCTGGCTCCTATGTAACGGGAGAGAACGCAGGTAGTTGGCCTGGTAGGGGTCTACCTTCAGCCAGATGCTTTCCTCCTGTACCTCGTCATCCACAATGATGCCGTACACCCCATCGAACATTTTTTCCAGGTTGAATTTAGGGTCGCGTCGGCAGGTGTCTTCTTGTAGTTCGCAGTGGCTGATGCGGTCGAGGGCATAGATGCGATGCGCTTTGTCCGACCCATAATAGCCAATGAGGTACCACCTCCGCTCGAACATCTTGAGGGCATGAGGTTTGAAGTTATAGTAGAGCGACGGCTCTTCCTTCCAATAAGGGCTGTAGGTGAAACTCACCATGCGGAGTTCTTTCATCGCTTGCAGCAGTGTCGGCAATGCCGTGCTTTCTGTGGATTCCACGCTGATGTACTGTGCCACATCTTGGCTGTCGGTAATGATGCGGTTTACCGCGATGGAGTCCATCATCCAACGACGGAAATAGTCGTTCTTGCCGTCGTCGGCGATACGGTAGCGGAAGTCGTGACCGTTACCATAGCTTTCTATTTCGATGCCGAAGAGGTCGGCAATCTCCTTGCGGTGCCGATGAAAGCTGCGCTTGGCGAACGCACCTTCGTCGTGCATCTCGTCGTCAGCATTCCATTTCGCCCCGATTTGCTCAAGGGTCAGGCCTTTGTCTTCCGCACGCATCACCGTGTCCACAAGCCAGATATATTTCTTTAACGGTGTCATAGATTGTTCTTGTTGATTAGGTTTACCACTACTTTCACCATTACATCTTTTTCCTCGGGACGGCTTTCGGCAATCATCAGCGTAAGGGCTACCAGGGTATTGTCGGCGATGCGTTTGCTGCCGTCCTCGCGATAAAGGATATGGTTGTTGTTCAGGAACCAGAGGAACAGCGTGGCTGCGATGCGCTTGTTTCCGTCGCTGAACGAGTGGTTCTTTGTGACGAGGTAGAGTAGCATAGCCGCTTTCTCTTCAGTGCTGGGATAGAGCTCCATGCCGTCGAAGGTTTGGTATATCTGCCCGATGGAACTCTTGAACGAGTCGTCCTTCTCGTTGCCGAACAGAGCACTTTCGCCGAAACGCTCTTTCAGCGAGCGGATAGCCTGCATGGCGTTGTCGTAGGTAGCATGGAACGGGGCTTCGTTGGTGGTGCCGGTAACCGTCAGGCGCTGATAGTCATAACTGTCGAGGGTGTCGAGGGCGTAGGTATAGTCGGTCACCACATCAAACAGCGCGTTGGTTTCATCGTTCGAGAGCAGCGGCTGGTTCTGGATGGTGCGACCTAGCATGCCCACCAGCTGGCGAAGTTCACCTATCTGTTCCTTGTGGATACGTTCGTTGATTGCATAACCTTTAACAAGATAATTCTTCAGCACACGGTTGGCCCAAATACGGAATTGTGTACCCCGCTGGCTTTTCACGCGGTAGCCTACAGAGATAATGACATCAAGGGAATAATATGCCGTTTCTTGCAACTGCGTTTTTCCCTTTATTGCACCATGAGGAGTGGTATGTGCAAAAAATGCACATACCTCTTCTTTGACCAATTCTCCTTCCTTGAAAATATTGTTTATATGTCGTGTTATGACACTTCTATCCTTCTGAAACAGAAAAGCCATTTGGGCTTGCGAAAGCCACACAGTTTCATTCTCCAACCGCACGTCAATCTGTGTGTTGCCGTCGTCGGTCTGGTAAATAATTATCTTGTCGTTTATGTTTTCCATATAATCAATAACGCCACCAGTGTCATTTTATTGCACAGGGAGAGCCCTCCTCAGTGTTTCCTTGTGGGCGATACCTATCCATAGTATCATTTCTTCCCCATGCAGCAGCATTTAGTACATGACTCCTCGGATTATTGATTTCTTTCCCACAATATGGGCAGATGATAGGAACCTCTTTGTCGAAATACCCGCCACAAGGGCATTGGACATTCTCATATTCTAGCAATCGTTCACTTGACCATAGTTCTCTGCCGCATTTGTCGCAATGCAACACATCGAAGAAACTATCGGCTCCCTCATTCCACTCGAATCCATTACTGCAATGAGGACATTCTAGTATATATTGATAACCCATCGTCAATCAATTAAAAGAAACAAGACTTACGCTCCCATCGTTTAGACTTGTTCAAATAATAAGAGAAACTCTCATCGGGAAAAGCCCTCCAGTGTTCCCTCTCGATGGTGTCGAGGATGGTGTCGTTGTATTTGTACTCGTCCGACACAATCCAACTCTCGTATGTTTTGAAACTTGTCGGAGTATCTGGTTTGTAGCGGTTCTCGTATACGAACTCGGTGGTTCTCTTTACACACATCTTCAGCTCCTCTGCGAGCAGGCGTAGCAGCTCGTCCATTTCCAACCGTTTAATCCTGTCAGCGGTCGGCCTGTTTTCAAACTGTGACTCTTTGCCCATCATCATACGCCAGATATAGCCAAAGATTACCCAATGGATGCGGCTACGGTAGGTCTCACTACGTTCCTCCGCATAGCGCTCGATGGCCCGCTTTAGATTTCCGCCTTTTAGGACAAAACCGGCAAGAATTACCAGTTTTTCATCGAATGTGCTGTAGGACCATTCGTGGGAGTAATCATCCCATATCTCGCGTGACGAAGCCAGACGGGCCTCATATTCACGCAAATCGCAGTCGTAAGGTTTGTAGAATTCTTTCATGTTTCACTCCTTTCTTATTTGTATTTCCGACTGCAAAAGTACAAAACAGGAGTGCCACATCTTGACTCTCCTGCAGATAATAGTTTTCTGTCAAATGCATTGGTTAATTGTCATTATTACCATGAACTCTTGTGTCAAACTTTTCTTTGAATTTATTCTCCAGTTCATTGACTTCTTTTCTTGTAGAATGTTTTGATCTAATGGCTAATAACGAAAATTGAAAGTATTTTGCACGTGTTGGATTATTTTTAATCAAATCAACAAGTTTCTTGTTGTTACCATGTCCATTGGTTTTTACATACTCCGCCCATCTGTGCCAGATGCTTTCATTTTTCTCGCATGCTGAGCCAATATATAATTTGCCTGTAGATGTATCACAAATGCAGTACACACCAAAGACTTTTGAGAGAGCCCTCTGCCAGTCAGAATACTCTTCGGTTATTATTTCTTTCAATTCGTCAAAACTGATTATAAAGTCCAAATATCCTGGAAATTGTTTATACAACAACCCCGGAGACATTTCTATCAATTTAAGCTCGTGAATAAAACTTTTATGCCATTCTCGAGGTTTATTGTATGTCCATTTGACGATTGCTTTCTCTTTTAAATCTTCAAACCCTAAAACCTCCTCCATTGGATAATAGTATTTGTCTTTAGGATCCCATTTGTGAATGTCTACAATCGGATATTCCTCGCCTAAAATTTTGTATACCCCAATAAACCTTGAGCGACATCCCTCTTCTCCAAGAAAAACAACAATATAGTCCGTGTTTTTGAATGGGTTTGAAGATTGAGCTGATTGGTAACGTAAAAAATCTTCCCGGTTTTCAAGATATAGTTTTTTAAGGTCTATCTTGTTGGCTTTCTGCCTAACAAGTTGAATCCTGGCATTTTTTGGCAATCCCCTG
>Ga0310786_10003559_pt1 | contig 22547 bp, 14 predicted proteins | sample AusTroGonzalo_MG_FD_203881 | JGI IMG/M metagenome (GOLD analysis project Ga0310786, IMG submission 203881) | Bovine rumen microbial communities from tropical cattle in Woodstock, Queensland, Australia - Gonzalo_03 (v2) (version 2) | ecosystem: Host-associated > Mammals > Digestive system >...
GCTCGGGCTCCGGGTTTCGCGGCACAAGTGCCTGTGTCCGTTCCACGACGATCACCACGCAAGCCTCTCGTTTAAGGTGAGTAAGAACACCTTTCGATGCTTCGTGTGCGATGCCAAGGGCGGAACTCTCGACTTGGTGATGCGCTTCCTGAACAAGCCGTTCCGCGAGGCCTGCAGATGGCTGGCCGACGAGCACAACATTATAATGGATAATGGAAAATGGATAATGGATAATTATGAGGTGCAAAAGCCGTTTGATGCCACTCGTTACGTTCGCTTCTTCGAGCGTCCTTGGCTGAACGACGAGGCACGGAAGTTTCTTTTTGAGGAGCGAAGGATTGACCCAAGGGTGGTACGCTGGTGTCGTTTGACTTCATGGAAAGACCGTCAGGGCGTACCTTGGTTGCAAACGCCTTATTATGATCGTGAGGGTAAGTTGGTGGGTGTGCAGAACAGGAATCTTATCAAGGGTGCTTTGCCCCGCTTCCGCTTTCCCGCCGGCTCGCAATGCGGCATTTACAACCTGCCCGTACTGAATCTGCTGAAACCCGGCGACGAGCTCTACATCACCGAAGGCTGCTCCGACTGCTGGGCTATGCTGTCGGCTGGCCACAAGGCCATCGCCATTCCCTCGGCAACGCTGCTCTCTAAGAAGGACGTGGAGCTGCTCTCGGCGCTCAACGCAACGTCCTCTCCAACGTCCGACTCAGAAGGGCGCCCAAGTCAGAAGCCATCGTCAATAACCTTCCACATGTATCCCGACAGCGACGCACCCGGCGAACGCCTTTTCCTTCAGCTGCAAAAGGTGCTGCCCGGTCTCGTTCACCATCAGCTGCCTCCCGGCTGCAAGGATTTCGGCGAGTATTATGTCCTTCAGAAGTCAAGGGCCTGCACCCGTTTATGAGCCGTAACCCTGCTGTCTATGAGCCGTAACCTTGCTGTCTATGAGCCGTAACCTTGCTGTCTGTGAGCCGTAACCTTGCTGTCTACGCGAATTGTAAAACGTTCAGGAGCGGCATGTTTTCTGAACCATGTGAGGAATAGGCGGTTGCGGTTGGCTTCGCGCCCGTCGCTGTCGTCACACATATAAAGCAAGTTTGAGTACCCAGATGTCCTTTGTACAAAGGGAATATGGTAATTTTTTGCGTAGAATTTAGGTACATCATATTGAACACCCTATTTCGAGACCATCCTGCCCAGGCTGCGCGATGACATGACCACGGAACAGCTCACGGCCATGCTACCCTACAAGGTGGCTGAGGAACTCAAGGGCAAATAGCAGACCACGACATACACAACCAGTGCGGCATCGTCCTACTCAGGATGGTGCCGCACTGGTTTTAGATGGGTACGTCGAAAATGGGATGGTTACTGTAGGGCTATTACCTTATGAATAACAACTCACGATATTTGGGGAGTGGCCACAGGGCATCGTCGACAATCAGCTCTAACTTGTCTATTTGGTAGCGGATATCGTCGAGCTTCGGCTCCACCTTGTCATGGTAGGCGATGGCCTTCTCATGTTCGCCTTCAATCTTGTTGGCGAGTTTGCGGGCATTGACGAGTTCCTCGACACCCTTCTCAATGGCGGAGGTGCGCTCGGCAATCTCTTCGATAATCTTGATGTTCCGGGCGTTCAGTTTCTCAGCCTTATCAATGGGGAATACTGTCGAGACGCTATCAACGTTCTTCAGCAGAGCCGTCTGGTAACTGGTTGCCACTGGGATGATATGGTTCATCGACAGATCGCCCAAGACGCGAGCCTCAATCTGAATCTTCTTCGTGTAAGTCTCCCACTTAACCTCGTTGCGGGCTTCCAGCTCTTTCTTCGTCATGACACCCAAGCTCTCGAACATCTGAATACTTTCTTTGTCGAGGTAACGCTCAAAAATCTTCGGACAACTCTTCTCAACGTCGAGACCACGCTTCTCGGCCTCAGCTACCCACTCGTCAGAATAGCCGTTGCCGTCGAAACGGATGGGCTTACAGGTCTTGATATCCTCGCGCAGCACGTCGATAATGGCGTGGAAGGTGGCAGAGTGACCTGTGCCTTCGAGTTTCTTGGAGAGTTCAGGAATACGGGCATCAACACGTTTCTTGAAGCTGACAAGTGCCTCTGCTACAGCACTGTTCAGGGCTATCATGGCGCTTGCACAGTTGGCCTCGCTACCAACGGCACGGAACTCAAATCTATTACCTGTGAAGGCGAAGGGAGAGGTACGGTTACGGTCTGTATTGTCGATGAGCAGCTCAGGAATCTCAGGGATATCCATCTTGAGCCCCTGTTTGCCGGCGAAGGAGAGGATGTCTTCCTGATCAGCCTTCTCAATATGATCCAGCAACTCACTCACCTGCTTGCCGAGGAACGATGACACAATAGCTGGCGGTGCCTCGTTAGCACCCAGACGGTGGGCATTGGTAGCGCTCATAATGCTGGCCTTCAGCAATCCGTTGTGCTTATAGACACCCATCAGCGTCTCCACAATAAACGTGGCGAAGCGCAGATTCTGCTCAGCAGTTTTGCCAGGAGCGTGCAACAAGATTCCGTTATCTGTGCTCAAAGACCAGTTGTTGTGCTTACCGCTACCGTTGATGCCTGCGAAAGGCTTCTCATGGAGCAGAACGCGGAAACCGTGCTTGCGAGCCACTTTTTTCATCAGCGACATCAGCATCATGTTATGGTCTACGGCCAGGTTTGTCTCCTCGAAGATAGGAGCCAACTCAAACTGGTTGGGAGCCACTTCGTTGTGGCGAGTCTTGCAAGGTACGCCAAGTTCAAGGGCCTGAATCTCCAGGTCGCGCATAAAGGCAGCAACACGCTCAGGAATAGCGCCAAAATAATGGTCGTCCATCTGCTGGTTCTTGGCAGAGTCGTGTCCCATCAGGGTGCGGCCTGTCAGCAGCAGGTCAGGACGTGCGGCATAGAGACCTTCGTCAACGAGGAAGTATTCCTGCTCCCAGCCGAGGTTAGAAGTAACCTTCTTTACACTGGGATCGAAATAATGACAAACATCTGTTGCTGCGATATTTACCGCATGCAGGGCACGCAGCAACGGAGCCTTATAGTCGAGTGCCTCGCCTGAATACGATATAAATACGGTTGGGATACAGAGTGTATCGTCGATGATGAACACGGGCGATGTGGGATCCCATGCCGAATAGCCGCGAGCCTCGAAAGTCGAGCGGATACCGCCGCTTGGGAACGACGAGGCGTCAGGCTCCTGCTGTACGAGCAGCTTGCCGGTGAACTCCTCTACCATGCCGCCTTTGCCGTCGTGCTCGATAAACGAGTCGTGCTTCTCGGCGGTACCTTCCGTCAACGGCTGGAACCAGTGTGTATAGTGGGTGACGCCATTCTCTACGGCCCACTGCTTCATGCCGGCAGCTACAGCGTCGGCAATGTCGCGATCCAGACGGGCACCATTGTCCATCACATCGATCATCTTCTCATAGACCTGCTTCGGCAGGTACTTGTACATTTTCTCACGATTGAAGACCTTCTTTCCGAAATACTCGTACGGTCTCTCTGCGGGTGTTTTTACGTCGAGCGGCTTCTTCTTGAATGCCTCACCGACAACCTGAAATCTTAATGCTTCCATCTTAATAATAATTTAATGATTCACAATGTACTATTTATTTCTCACTTTTATTGTTTCTTCCATTTGGAAATGCGTTGTAAGGCTTCTTCTGTCTTTTCATGACTGCCAAAGGCCGTGAAGCGGACGTAGCCTTCACCGGAAGGACCAAAGCCAACACCTGGTGTACATACGACATTGGCACCATAGAGAAGGGCCTCGAAAAATTTCCAGGAGTCACTGCTGTCGGGGGTGCGCATCCAGATGTAGGGGGCATTCTCGCCACCGTAAACCTCGAAGCCGAGGCGTCGCAGGGTGTCAAGCATCTTACGGGCGTTCTGCATGTAGTAATCAATGGTCTTTTTCACCTGCTCTTTGCCTTCGGGTGTGTAGATGGCCTCTGCAGCGCGCTGTGAAATATAGCTGGTGCCATTGAACTTTGTGCACTGGCGGCGGTTCCAAAGCGGATTCAGTGCAATGCGCTCACCAGTCAGCGTGGCAGCTGTCAGATCCTTGGGTACAATCGTATAGCCGCAACGCACTCCCGTGAAGCCTGCCGTCTTTGAGTACGAATGGAACTCAATGGCACAACGCCGAGCTCCGCGTATCTCGTAGATGGAGTGGGGGATGTCATCGTCCTGAATGAAAGCCTGATACGCAGCGTCGTAGAAGATAAGCGTGTCGTTCTTCAGTGCGTAGTTCACCCATTTGCGCAGTTCCGCCTTGGTGATGACCATACCTGTGGGATTGTTGGGATAACAGAGATAGATGACGTCGACGCGGCGGTCGGGAATTTGTGGCACGAAGCCGTTCTCTGCAGTACAAGGCATGTAGATAACATTCGACCATTTGCCGTCTTCAACTACTCCGGCACGACCAATCATGACGTTCGAATCGATATATACGGGGTAGATGGGGTCTGTCACCCCGATGGAATTGTCCCAACGGATGAGCTCCTGAATGTTGCCAGTGTCGGATTTTGCACCATCGTTGATGAAAATCTCGTCAATGTCAAGGTGAATGCCTCGTGGCAGGAAGTCGTTCTTCAAGATGGCTTCACGCAGGAAGTCGTAACCCTGCTCGGGACCGTATCCACGAAAACCCTGTAAAGTGCCCATCTCGTCGGCGGCGCGGTGTATGGCTTCGATGACAGCCGGACACAGCGGCTGTGTCACGTCGCCGATGCCAAGGGATATGATGTCAGCCTTCGGGTGCATCACCTTGAAGGCGTTCACCTTCTTGGCTATATCTGCAAACAGGTAGTTGTTTGGCAGTTTCAGGAAATGTTCGTTTACTAATGCCATATATTGTTATTTCTGTGTCATCTTGCAATCTATTTGCTTTTTTTCGTGCTCTTTTGTCAGTTTTCGGTTGCAAAGTTAATGCAAAAAGACAGAAAAACAAAATCTTTTCGTGACATTTCGCAATATAAAAATGCAGGCAACTACCAATTTGTTATAGTTTTGCCTATATTGCTGTTGGTTTGTTACTTTATCGTGCGAAAAACGTAATAAATTGAAAGTTGAACAAATAATTAATATCTATAATGTAAGCCATATCTTGCTTAAACCGACATTTTGCTTTAATTTTGCACTCGATTTAAGACAAAACGACAGTATAAACATAGGATAATATGTCAGAATGTACATTTCGTAATCAAGAAAGAGGGCTCTATCAGCAATCGTACGAGCACGATGCTTGCGGCGTTGGAATGATAGTGAACATTCACGGCAACAAGAGTCACGAACTGGTGGATAATGCACTGAAAGTGCTGGAAAACATGCGTCACCGCGGAGCCGAGGTTGGTAAGGACGGTGACGGTGCGGGCATTATGATTCAGATACCGCATGAGTTCATCCTGTTACAGGGCATTCCAGTGCCTGAGAAAGGGAAATACGGTACGGGATTAGTGTTCCTGCCCAAAGATGAAAATGCACAACAGGAAATCCTGAGTGTGATGATTGAGGAGATAGAGCGCGAGGGTCTGCAGCTAATGCATCTGCGGACGGTGCCCACGAATCCTGAATGTCTGGGCGAGTCGGCCTTAAGCACGGAGCCTGCTATCAAGCAGGTATTTATCACAGGTGTTTCCGATGACAAGTTGGAAGGCTTCCCGCGTACATTATATATTATAAGAAAGAAAATTGAGAAAAGAATCTCACATAAGGACTTCTACATTTGTTCGCTATCCAACACAAACATTGTGTACAAGGGTATGTTGTCGAGTATGCAGGTAAGACAGTATTATCCCGATTTGACAAATCCCTATCTGACAAGCGGGCTGGCGCTGGTGCACTCACGATTCAGCACAAACACATTCCCCACGTGGTCATTAGCCCAGCCCTTCCGCTTGCTCGCTCATAACGGTGAGATTAATACCATACGTGGCAACCGCGGATGGATGCAGGCACGAGAGAGTGTACTGGAGAGCAAGGCACTGGGCGAGGCCAAGGCCATCTCGCCGATTGTTCAGCCAGGAATGTCTGACTCTGCCTCATTAGACAATGTGCTTGAGTTTTTCGTGATGAGCGGTTTGAGCCTGCCTCACGCCATGAGCGTGCTGGTGCCTGAAAGCTTTAACGACAAGAATCCTATCAGCGAAGACCTGAAAGCCTTCTACGAGTACCACTCCATTCTAATGGAACCGTGGGACGGCCCTGCCGCACTTCTGTTCTCTGACGGACGGTTTGCGGGCGGTATGCTCGACCGAAACGGTCTGCGTCCCGCACGATATACCATTACCAAAAACGATACGATGGTGGTTGCATCTGAGGTTGGTGTGATGGACTTCGATCCCACGGAGATTGCCGAGAAGGGACGCCTGCAGCCCGGTAAGATCCTGCTTATCGATACGCAGGAGGGAAAGATCTACTACGATGGCGAGATTAAGAAACAGCTGGCCGACGAACATCCGTACCGTGAGTGGCTGTCGACGAACCGCATACAGTTAGAGAAGCTGAAGAGTGGTCGCCATGTGGAAAATAGCGTCAGCAACTTGCTGCAGAAAGAAGTGATGTTCGGTTATGGAGCTGAGGATGTTGACTCAACAATCATCCCGATGGCCATCAACGGTCAGGAGCCGACGGCATCGATGGGTAACGATACACCATTGGCAGTTCTCAGCGACAAGCCGCAGACGTTTTTCAACTACTTCCGTCAGCAGTTCGCACAGGTGACGAATCCCGCTATTGACTCTATCCGCGAAGAACTGGTTATGTCATTGACAGAGTATATCGGCCGTGTGGGAACAGGTATACTGAGTCCTGACGAAACGAACTGCAAGATGGTGCGCCTGCCGCATCCGATACTGAACAACACACAGTTGGACATACTCTGTAATATCCGCTATAAGGGATTCAATACCATTAAGTTGCCGATGACCTTTGAAACCCACCTCCAACCCCTCCCAAAGGGAAGGGAGCCTGATTACTCTCAGGCCGGTGAAGCATTGCGTGAAGCGTTGGATAAGCTTTGTAAAGATGCAGAAAAGGCAGTAGATGATGGCTACAATTACATCATCCTTACCGACAAATGCGACTTAACTCCCCTCCCCTCGGGAGGGGTTGGGGGTGGGTATATCCCGTCTCTTCTTGCTGTATCTGCTGTCCACCACTATCTGATCAGCGTGGGCAAGCGCGTGCAGACGGCGCTGATTGTTGAGAGCGGTGAGATTCGCGAGACGATGCATGCCGCCCTGCTGTTGGGCTACGGCGCTTCGGCGCTGTGTCCGTATATGACGTTCGCCATCCTCGACGACCTCGTGAAGCGTCACAAGATCCAGGAGGACTACGCTACGGCTGAGGCCAACTATATCAAGGCCGTGAAGAAGGGCTTGTTTAAGATTATGGCGAAGATGGGTATCTCGACCATCCGCAGTTATCGTGGCGCGAAGATATTCGAGAGCATCGGCCTGAGTGAGAGTCTGCTGAAGACCTATTTCGGCACGGAGGTGAGCACTATCGGCGGCATCGGACTCGATAAGATTGCCGCAGACGCTGTGGCCATGCACCAGGCAGCCTTTTCTGTAGGCTGCGACTCAGTCGCAGCAGACGAGAAAAGCTTCCTGCCGAACCTCGGTCAGTTCCACTGGCGCAAGGACGGAATCAAGCATGCCTGGAACCCGGAGACCATCGCCACCCTGCAACTGGCTACGCGCACGGGCAACTACGAGAAGTTCAAGCAGTTCTCAAAACTGGTCGATGAGAAGGAGGCTCCCATCTTCATCCGCGACTTCATGGGTTGGAAGAAGAACCCCATCAGCATCGACGAGGTTGAGCCTGTAGATAGCATTGTGAAGCATTTCGTGGCAGGTGCCATGTCGTTTGGCGCCCTCTCGAAGGAAGCTCACGAGGCCATCTGTCTGGCCATGAACAAACTGGGTGCACGCTCGAACACGGGTGAGGGTGGTGAAGACTCCGAACGCTTCCATTCCACCTTCGATGGCATCAGTCTGAGCAGTAAGACCAAGCAGATAGCATCGGGGCGTTTCGGCGTGACCGTCGAGTATCTTGTGAACGCCGAGGAGATACAGATTAAGGTGGCACAGGGTGCAAAGCCCGGCGAGGGCGGTCAACTTCCTGGCTTCAAGGTGAACGAGGTCATTGCCAAGACTCGCCACTCCATACCAGGCATCAGCCTAATCTCACCGCCCCCTCATCACGACATCTATTCGATTGAAGACTTGGCACAGCTCATCTTCGACCTGAAGAACGTAAATCCACGAGCTGCCGTCAGCGTGAAGCTCGTGGCCGAGAGTGGCGTGGGAACGATTGCAGCCGGTGTGGCCAAGGCCAAGGCCGACCTCATTGTCATCAGTGGTGCTGAGGGCGGTACGGGTGCCAGCCCGGCAAGCTCAATGCGCTTTGCCGGCATCTCGCCTGAGATAGGCCTCGCTGAAACGCAGCAGACGCTGGTGCGCAATGGTCTCCGTAGTAATGTCCGCCTACAGGTGGACGGTCAGGTCAAGACAGGACGAGATATTGTTCTGATGGCCCTATTAGGTGCCGAGGAGTTCGGTTTCGGTACGGCGGCACTTATCGTGCTGGGATGCGTGATGATGCGCAAATGTAACCTGAATACATGTCCGATGGGCGTAGCAACGCAGAACTCTGAACTGCGCAAGCACTTCATGGGTCGTTACGAATACCTCGTCAACTACTTCACTTTCCTGGCACAGGAGGTGCGCGAGTACCTGGCCGAGATGGGCTTCAAGAGCCTGAACGACATCGTGGGACGCACAGACCTCATTGAGACTCGCGAGTCTGTGCTCGACTTCAGCCGCCTGTTGAATAAAGAGGACGGCGATGATCTGCATTTCACAGGCGACGTTCTCAAACCCAGCGTACCACTCGGCATGCAGGGTACCATTCTCGACCAGCAAATCATTGCAGCAGCCACAAAGGCCATCGACAAGAGCGAGGAGATTAGCCTTGACTATGCCATCAAGAATACCGACCGTGCCGTGGGAACGATGCTCTCTGGCACGATAGCGAAGAAATACGGCCTTGCGGGGCTGCCCGATGACACTATCAACGTAAAATTCAAGGGATCGGCCGGTCAGAGCTTTGGTGCTTTCCTGGCACACGGCGTCAGCTTCAAGCTCGAAGGCGAAGCCAACGATTACTTCGCCAAGGGCTTGAGCGGCGGGCACATCGCCATTCTGCCGCCGACACGTGCGAACTTCGCTGCAGAGGAAAATATCATCGCGGGAAATACCGGTCTCTACGGTGCTACGTCGGGCGAAATCTACATCAACGGTAAGGTCGGTGAACGCTTCGGCGTCAGGAACAGTGGTGCCATTGCCGTGCTCGAAGGTGCAGGCGACCACTGCTGCGAGTATATGACCGGCGGGCGTGTTGTTGTGCTTGGCGAAACTGGCCGTAACTTTGCTGCCGGCATGAGTGGCGGTGTAGCTTACGTCTGGGATAAGAACCGCAACTTCGACTACTTCTGCAACATGGATATGGTGGAGTTAGGACTTGTAGAGGACAGCATTTCGCGCAAGGAACTGCTCGAACTCATACGCCAGCATTATCTGCACACTGGCAGCGAACTGGCCGGCCGTATGCTCGATGACTGGTCACATTACGTCGATGAGTTTATTCAGGTCGTACCAATTGAATACAAGCGCGTGCTGCAGGAAGAGCAGATGAAGAAACTGAGAGACAAGATTGCTGACATGCAACGAGAATACTGAGCGGGCTTCGCCCTAAATAAAAAAGAATAAAAATAAAAGCAAGACATTCTTTATTATTTAATATTTATAATTTAGAAAATTGATAATTTTCGCATCATGGGAAATCCGAAAGCATTCTTGGAGATACATCGGCAGGAGGCCGGGTATCGTCCTATACAAGATAGAATCCACGACTTCAGCGAAGTAGAACAGACGCTGAATACTCACCAGCGCCGCGAGCAGGCCTCACGTTGTATGGATTGTGGCGTGCCTTTCTGCCATTGGGCCTGCCCGTTAGGCAACAAAGCCCCTGAGTGGAACGATGCACTGTATAAAGGGGACTGGGAACTGGCCTATAACTTGCTCAACGACACCAATCCCTTCCCGGAATTCACAGGCCGCATCTGTCCTGCCCTCTGTGAAAAGGCTTGTGTGTTGAACCTCTTCAACCACGAACCTACCACTAACCGCGAGGATGAAGCAGCCATCACTGAGGCTGCCTTCCGCGAAGGCTATATCCATATACATACCAATATCAAAAGAAATGGCAAGAAGGTGGCTGTCATCGGAGCCGGCCCCGCCGGTCTTGTTGCTGCCAACGACCTCAACTTGATGGGCTACACTGTCACTGTGTTTGAGAAGAACGAAGCAGCAGGTGGACTACTCCGCTACGGCATCCCCAACTTCAAACTGAACAAGACCATCATAGACCGCCGACTCCGACTGTTGGAGCAGGAGGGTATCGAGTTCCGCTACGGCAATCCCGTTTCTTCAGATGCAATTTCATCGCTGCTCTCCGAACAGTACGATGCCGTCGTCATCTCTACTGGCACTCCCACCGCCCGCGACCTTAAGGCTCCGGGCCGCGAACTGAAAGGCGTTCACTTCGCCCTGGAATTGCTCTCGCAGCAGAACCGCATCCTCGCCGGAATTGACATCCCTGCCGACCAGCGCATTACCGCTAAAGGTAAGGACGTGCTCGTCATTGGCGGTGGTGATACAGGTTCCGACTGTATCGGTACTGCCCATCGTCAGGGTTGCAAAAGCGTCACCCAGATTGAGATTATGCCGAAACCCGTCGAAGGTTCTGTTGACCCGCAAAATCCCTGGCCGAACTTCCCGCGTACGCTAAAAACCACCTCATCGCACGAGGAGGGCTGTACACGCCGTTGGAACATCAACACACTTGAATTCCTCGGCAAGGACGGCAAACTGACCGGTGTAAAAGTTCAGGAAATAGATTGGCAGCCCAACCCCAACGGCGGCCGCCCCATCATGGTTGAAAAGGGCAAACCCGAGATTATCAAGGCCGAACTTGTTCTGCTGGCTATGGGATTCCTGAAGCCAGAACATCCACAATATCCCGAGAATGTGTTTGTCTGCGGCGATGCCGCTAACGGTGCATCCCTCGTTGTCCGTGCTATGGCCTCAGGTCGTCAGACAGCCACAAAAGTGAACAAATTCCTTAGCAAATGATAGCATACTTGATCTGATGCTTTTACGAATAATGTGCCTCTTCCAAGCAGCCCTATGAGCGCAACTGCCAGAAGGCTACGGCAGCGGCTGCAGCGACATTTAAAGAGTCTACGTCGTGCGACATGGGAATGCGCACGACGTAGTCTGTTTGTGCTATTGTCTCCTGGGGAAGTCCGTCACCCTCTGTTCCCATGACAATGGCCAGACGTGGTTCGGCCATGAGTGCTGCATCGTTGATAGGTACTGACTTGTCGGTGAGTGCCATAGCCGCCGTCTTGAATCCTAACTGACCAAGAGAGCTGACGGGACTATCAAGCCACGTCCAAGGCACCAGAAATACCGAACCCATTGACACACGGACGGCACGTCGGTTCAATGGGTCGCAGGAGTCGCGAGTAAGTAATACGGCATCAATACCCAAGGCTGCTGCCGAGCGGAAGATAGCCCCGATGTTAGTGGTGTCTGTCACACCGTCAATGACAACCACGCGGCGGGCATCCCTGCATACTTCCTCGACAAGCTTCGGCATGGGGCGGCGCATGGCACAGAGCACTCCCCGTGTCAATTGGTAGCCCGTCAGCTGAGCCAACAGTTCACGGCTGCCAGTATAAACCGTCATGTCCGGACAACGATTGATGATATCTGCCGCATCGCCAGTTATATGCTTCTGCTCGCACAGGAGCGCCAACGGCACATAGCCGGCGTTTAATGCCACGCGGATGACCTTGGGGCTCTCGGCAATGAAGATTCCCTTTTCAGGTTCTACACGGTTACGTAGTTGCGCTTCAGTAAGTGTACTGAAGATTTCCACGCCCGGCTGTGTCAAAGATGTTATTTCTATGATGGGCATGATTCGGTCGGTCAGGAAGCTTTTCCTTCCTGAAAAAGACAAAGCCTACTGGTGCTGATCGCGCAGCAGGTCGTTGACAGTCTTCACGGGGTTGAAAGTGGAGAGTGGCACTTCGACGAATACAGTGTTCCAGTCGGACATGGCTCCGTTCCACAGTCCCGGCAGCTCCAGCGCCTTCAATTCCTTGCCGTTCTTCGACTTCGAGGAAATAAATCCAGTAGAGCGGTCGATGAAATCGGGCAGGTTGAAGGGCTGGCCCTTGTAGTCGCGAACGGCGCATACAAGGTCCACGGGGTTGAAGTGTGTGCCGTTGGTGAACATCTGCATGTATTCCTTGTTGTTCTTGTCAATCTGACTTGACTCAAGAATCTGCAGTGAAATGGTCCCGTCCTGGTTGTAGGTAAGGAACGGGCCACCACCAGGCTCGCCTACGTTCTTGACGACACCACAGACGCGCATGGGGCGGTTCAGCTTCTTACGCAGATATTCTGCCAGCTCTGCATCTGAGAGTCCGGCAATGTCAGGCCGACGGCAGAAGGCATGTTCTACGAAATGCTGTATCTCACGCAGCTTGTCGTGCCCAACATTCCCCTTGTCCAAATCGGTCAGGTATTTGAAGGCAATCTTCTGTAACTGAATCAGCACGCCGGCAATGACCTCCTTATACTCGACGGTGTCCTGCTTGAGGCGGTCGGGCACTACGTTGTCGATGTTCTTGATGAAGATAATGTCGGCGTCAATCTCGTTCAGGTTCTCAATGAGTGCTCCGTGTCCGCCAGGACGGAACAACAGCGAGCCATCCTCGTTGCGGAAAGGCGTGTTGTCGGGATTAGCAGCGATGGTGTCGGTAGACGGTTTCTGTTCAGAGAACGAGATATCGTACTTGATGCCGTATTTCTGGGCGTAGCCGTCGGCCTTGGCTGCCACCTTCTTCTTGAAAAGGTCCATGTGCTCGTGCGAAACGGTGAAGTGTACGTTTGCCTCGCCATTCGATGCTGCATAGAGTGCACCCTCTACGAGGTGTTCCTCCATCGGTGTGCGTGCTCCCTCAGGATAGCGATGGAACAGCAGCATGCCCTTTGGTAGCTGACCGTAGTTTAGGCCTTTCTCAAAGAGCATGTTTGCAACCACTTTCTTGTACTGTCCCTGCTGAATGAGGTACTTGATCGACTTCCCTTCGTTCTTTCGGCAGACATTGTCGAGGGCATCATAGAAGGCAAACTTCTCGATGTTGTCAAAATATTGTTTCTCGAATGGTGTTGTAGGCACGTCGTAGTCGGCGTCAAGGAATGCAAACATGTCCTTGAACATGCGGGAGGCAGCACCGCTGGCAGGCACGAACTTCACGATTTTGTGGCCTGCCTGCTTATACTGTGTCCATGCTTCGATGTAAGCTTTCTTGTCAGTTTCGCCGGTAGCGACAATACCATCCTCGATACTGGCGGCAGCCTCTAACTTCAAGAACGGGAATCCTGTCTTGAATTCATTCAACTGAGCGTTGATTTGCTCTTCAGTAATGCCTTTTTTGGCAATCTGTTGTAGGTCTTGTTGTGTTAGCATAATATAAGCGTTTTTATTCGTTTTCGTAATATTTGCTGCAAATATACAAAGTTTTTCGCGAAAAGCAAGGAAAAACAGAAACTTTTTCTTATCTTTGCACAAATTTAGGTAAAAAGATGAGTGAAAGGTTTGAATTTACGGCCGATGAGCGTGCAGAAACGATGCATCTTTACTCGGAACTAAAAAATAGGGTAGGGGATTCACTGCTCGACGGCGATGAACAGAAAATCCGTACCCATATAGGTCAGTTGGTAGAGCAGGGTAGGGTTAACCGCAATGTTTTCGGGCTGAACCCGATACTGTTAGGTTTCCAGACAGCTATGATTCTGGTGGAGGAAACGGGATTGAAGCGTGATGCCGTGCTGGCCATCCTGCTTCACTACAGTGTTGAGTGTCAGTTCATGGGCATCGACGACGTTGGGCGTGAATATGGCGAGTCCGTCGGCCGTATTCTACATGGTCTGTGCCGCATACAGGATCTGTACAAGAAGAACCCGGTAATTGAGAGTGAGAATTTCCGTAATCTGCTGCTGTCTTTTGCCGAGGATATGCGCGTGATACTGATAATGATAGCCGACCGCGTGAACCTAATGCGTCAGATTCGTGACACCAATAATGAGGCTGCCAGGCAGGAGGTCAGTCAGGAGGCTGCCTATCTGTATGCTCCGCTGGCCCATAAGCTGGGTTTATACAAGCTGAAGTCGGAACTTGAAGACTTGTCGCTGAAATACATGGAGCACGATGCCTACTACATGATTAAGGAAAAGCTGAGCGAGACTAAAAAGAGTCGCGACGCCTATATCGGACAGTTTATTGGCCCCATAGAAGAAAAGCTGACAGCAGCCGGATTGTCGTTCCATATCAAGGGACGCACGAAGTCCATACACAGCATCTGGCAGAAAATGAAGAAGCAGAAGTGCGACTTCGAGGGCGTGTACGACCTGTTTGCCATCCGCATTATCTTGGACTCGCCAGTAGAAAAGGAGAAGATGCAGTGCTGGCAAGTTTACTCGATAGTCACTGACATGTATCAGCCTAATCCAAAACGTTTACGAGACTGGCTAAGTGTTCCAAAGTCAAATGGTTATGAAAGCTTGCACATAACCGTTCTTGGGCCTGGACAGAAGTGGGTGGAGGTACAAATCAGAACTGAACGCATGGACGAAATAGCCGAGCGTGGCGTTGCTGCTCATTGGCGGTACAAGGGCGTTAGGGGAGAGACTGGGCTGGACGAATGGCTGACAGGCATCCGGCAGATGCTGGAGAACAGCGATGGTGTGGAAGCCATGGATCAGTTCAAAATGGACTTGTACGAAGACGAGGTTTTTGTTTTTACACCGAAAGGCGATCTGCTGAAATTCCCGAAGGGGGCCACAGTACTGGACATGGCCTACCACATTCATTCTAAAATAGGTAACACATGCGTAGGTGCACGTATAAATAATAAGGTGGTGACATTCCGGCAGGTTCTGCAGTCGGGCGACCAAGTGGAAATCATGACTGCCACGAACCAGAAGCCTAAGCAGGAGTGGCTGAATGTAGTAAAAACCAGCCGTGCGAAGGCTAAGATACGCCTGGCACTGAAAGAGACGCAGGTAAAGGAAGGACTGTTTGCCAAGGAAACAATCGAGCGAAAGTTCAAGAACCGCAAGATAGAGCTTGAAGACTCGGTGATGGCGCACGTCATCAAGAAACTGGGTTTCAAGCAGGTCAGCGAGTTCTACCGGCAGGTGGCCGATGGTAGCATAGAGATGAACACCATCATCGACACGTATTTAGACATCCAACAGGGCGAGAAGGCTGTTACGGGCGACAATGTCGCACGCAGTGCCGAAGAGTTCGTGCTTGACAACGTGACGGACAGCATGATGCACCAGAACGATGACGTGCTGGTCATTGACCGCAACCTAAAAGGCCTGGACTACCAACTGGCACGTTGCTGTAATCCCATCTACGGTGACAAGGTTTTCGGTTTCGTAACCGTGAACGGCGGCATCAAGATCCACCGCGAGGACTGTCCGAATGCGCCTGAAATGCGCAAGCGCTTTGGCTACCGCATTGTCCGGGCCAAATGGAGTGGCAAGGGTGCGTCACAGTATAGCATCACACTTCGCGTCATCGGCAACGACGACATCGGCATCGTGAACAACCTGACGAGTATCATCTCCAAAGACGAGAAACTGATATTACGAAGCATTAACATCGATTCGCACGATGGCTTGTTCCGCGGTAATCTGGTCGTTATGATTGACGATAACACCAAACTGGAAACACTCATTAAAAAGCTGAGAACAGTTAAAGGCGTCAAACAAGTGGAAAGGATTTAAGAGGCCAATTAAAGCCTTAATATTTCCGTGTGTCAGATTCTGATGGAATCGCCATTATGATAAATAGGAGAATCTGATACAAAAGAAGGTAGTATCTTGTACTACCCTCAATTATCCTTAGATTATCCTTAGATAAAGTTCTTTTTGAAGTTCTTGAAATGATGTACTACTGCTTATTGAATCATCTTCAGAAGTTGTAGAAGACTTGCTTCTTTAGTCCAGCTGAAAGAATCTTGTCCAACGCAAGTTTTCATCAAGCGTTGCTTGTCTTTCGGAACGACCTTAGCCAGTTCACGCTCGTGTACTCTGATAAACTTTCCGTTATAACGATAATAAAAAATGTTGATGAGCGGGAATTCATAATCATCTTCATTAGACAAATCAATATGATCGTAACTAAGCTGGTCCAACTGAGTATTTAAGTCAATATTCGTGATATTACGGTTATTCACGAGATTCGACTTATATGATACCATATCAATAATTGTTGCCTTGTATAAAGCATCACTACCTACAGAATCAACCATATAAACCAAGAGTGAGTCAATCTTGATGTATTTACGGTCATCGAATTCAACAGTGAGTACGTTTTTCATATTGGCCTCCATAGCATTGTCACCACTCATATAGAGCAATGAACTGTTTTTCAGGAAGACGTTTGCCAAGGGCTGATTCACCGTCTGCCCTGTCGTAAGCAAAATGGTAGCGGGTTTGAACTGCTTGTAGACGGTAGCAGTTATAGTCTTCTTTTGCGCCGAAGCACTGAAAACGACGCATAATGTTATGATAAATAGCAGTACCTTTTTCATAATTATCCTTTTTTATACCTTATATTTAACCTATTGTATTACTGTCTTTTATAAACTGAAAGCTCATCGAATCACACGGAATCAATGAGCTTTTTAGGCGGTGCGTACGAGACTCGAACTCGTGACCTCCTGCGTGACAGGCAGGCATTCTAACCTACTGAACTAACGCACCTTGGTTAGTGTTTTTGCTCGCAAAATAGTGGCGGTGCGTACGAGACTCGAACTCGTGACCTCCTGCGTGACAGGCAGGCATTCTAACCTACTGAACTAACGCACCGGAGCACATTTTTCGTTTTGCGGATGCAAAGGTATAAATAATTTCTGAATCCACAAAACTTTTCACTGTTTTTTTTCAAAAAATAACTGTAAAATGGTTACGTCGTGATATTTTTCGCCGTCAAAGAGCCATTCTTTGAGATCAGAAGTGTGTTGGAAGCCCATTTTCATGAATAGATTCAGCCCTCGCTCGTTGTCTGTTGCAACAATTGCATATAACTGATGCAGATGCAGAATTCTTATAGCGTAGTCGAAAGTTTCCTTCAAGGCTGCAGTGGCGTAGCCTTTCTGCCGATATTCCTGCCGCACGATGATTCCAACTTCTGCACGGCGATGAGCTGCGTCGAAATTGACGAGGTCGATGATACCTACCATCTGTCCATGCTGATCCTCCATAATGAGTCGCACCTGCTGGTCTGTATAAATGTCACCCACGGACTTTGCAATGTAATCGCGCAGCAGGTAGCGAGAATAAGGTACGTTGCTGACCCCAACATGCCACATTGAACGGTCGTTTTCTACCTCGTAGAGCAGTTCAAGGTCTTCGGGCTCCATTGCACGCAACTGTATTTCAGGCAATTGGTCCTTCTTGGTTTCTTCCAGCTGATTCATCTAATGACTTCTGTTTGGGTGATTAACACTTTTGTTTGACAACTATATGTTCCGATCTTCAGCGGCGGTACGGCTTTGGTGGCTTCGTCAAGAATCTGGGAGAATGAATAGGTGTCGATATCGTAGACGATGCATGTATGCGGCAGCGAGTCTGTCGCTTCGATAAGCCCTTTCCTGCGGGCCAGTTCGCGACATTCGGCAATCATCTCGTTGCTACCCTTGAATTGGTATACCGTCTGTATTTCAGAGTGGTCAATAAATCCAAGTGACTTACGCATATTCCAGTATAAGGTCATGAAACAAGCCATCATAGCTCGGAAATAGATGGCAAACTTAATGGGCAGGGTAATCAGGAAGCTAAGGTGACTGTAGTGCTTACGGAAGAAGATAAGCATAGCCTGGTAAAACACATGGACATAACGGAAAGACGACTTGTGGGTTGATTCCCCCTTGTAGTGTAGGATGTCGAGCGGCAGGTACCAGTTTTCGTAGCCACCCTTCAATAGTCTATAGCTCAAGTCAATGTCTTCGCCATACATGAAAAAATCCTCGTCAAGTGCCCCGACGTTATCGATAGCTTCACGCCTGACCATGCAAAACGCACCGCTTATGACGTCTATTCGTCCCGGTTCATTCCACGACAGGTGCGTCATGTAATAACGGTCAGAGCGTCCGAACATTTTCAGCAGCGATACCGTCGGCGTAGGCAATCCACGTCGCGACTCCATAGCCAGCGTACCGTCGCTGTTGTGCATGCGCACCCCTACCCCACCCGCTTTCGGATGACTCTCCATGAAGGCTACGGCATCGCGAAGAGCGTCTTCTGTGACGAAGGTGTCAGGATTGAGCAGCAGCACATACTCACTCTCAGACTGCCGGATGGCCATGTTGTTGGCACGTGCGAAACCCAGATTATGGTTGCTCTCGATAAACGTCACCCACGGGAATCGTGGCTTCAGATAGTCTAAGGAGCCATCCTGCGAGTGGTTGTCCACTACGTAGACTTCGCCATGTATGTCCCTAATGGCACGTTCCACGCTCAGCAGGCACTGCTCAAGGTAGTACTTGACGTTATAGTTGACTATGATGACGGTCAGCTTCATGATTCACTTTCTGTCTCTGCCAAGCAGCGGCTCATGGTGGGATAGACAAACGGCAGGCACAGGAATAGGATGATGGCCATGTATCCGAAAGCCGTGTTCATGTACATATAATATAATAAGGTGTTAGCCACCATTGGCACCAACAGCAGTGCTAACCGTAGTGTGCCCCAGGGCAGCAGCGCTTCAGACTTGCGGCTCTTCAAGTCGGCCTGTACCTTTTTGAACTTGAACAGTTTCAGTGCCAACGGTATGCACGCCAGCGTCAGAATCTCCATCTGTGTGGTGATAATAAATTCCACCTTCTCGTTCGCACCTGCCCACCTTCCCGTTTCGGCCACCTCAGATTCAAAGAGGACAACCATTGCAAGAGCCACCAGCACGGCAGCCCACAGCATCACGGTAAGTAATGTCTTTACTCGTTTCATTTTCCTTCAAATAATGTTCGGTTTAATATCGACCGACCCAGTGTCACCTCGTCAGTATATTCCAGTTCGTTGCCAACAGAGATTCCACGTGCTATGACTGATATTCTGACATCCTGACAGTGGGCCAGCTTGCGGAAGATGTAGAAGTTCGTCGTGTCGCCCTCCATTGTTGGGCTGAGCGCCAGAATCACTTCTCCAATACCGCCCTCCCCTACCCTGTTGACCAGCGAGTCAATCTCAATGTCTGTTGGTCCGATGCCATCCATAGGTGAGATAACGCCTCCAAGCACGTGGTAGAGTCCATGGTACTGCTGCGTGTTCTCAATGGCCATCACGTCGCGTATATTTTCTACCACGCAAACCGTAGTGCGGTCACGTCGCGGATCGCTGCACACTGGGCATACGTCTTGGTCGCTGATGTTGTGGCATACGCTGCATCGCTTCACCTCGTGCTTCATCGTGGTCAGTGCTGCGGCCAGCTTTTCTACGTCCTCTGTGTCCTGGCGCAACAGATGAAGCACCAGCCGCAGGGCGGTCTTGCGGCCTATTCCCGGCAGTCGGCTGAACTCCTGCACCGCACGTTCTAACAACTGTGAGGGATATTGCTGGTGTGAGTAAGCGTTCATAATTTCTGCTGCAAAGTTAAGTATAAATTATCAATCGTCCAAATTTTTAGGTTGAAACTAAAACAGATAGCGTAAAAAAAGTATAAAATCTCAATTCCTCATTCTCTATTCTCAATAAAATGTCGTACCTTTGCACCTACTTTGCAGTAAATCAGTAAATCGATAATAAATAGTAAATTGTAAATCGTCAAATTGTAAATTATTATGGTGACAATCAACGAATTCAACTTTGCCGGTAAGAAGGCAATCGTGCGCGTTGACTTCAACGTGCCCCTCGATGAAAATGGTAAGATAACCGACGACACCCGCATCCGCGGTGCCCTGCCCACGCTGAAGAAGATTCTGGCCGACGGTGGTGCAGTGATTATCATGTCGCACATGGGTAAGCCCAAAGGCAAGGTGAACCCGAAGCTGTCTCTCGGACAGATCCGCGAAGCTGTGGAGAAGGCTCTCGGCGTTCCCGTGGCTTTCGCTCCCGACTGCGCCAAGGCTGCCGATGCTGCCAAGGCCCTGAAGATGGGTGAGGCTCTGCTGCTCGAGAACCTGCGCTACTATCCTGAGGAGGAGGGCAAGCCCGTAGGTATCGAGAAGACCGATCCTGCTTACGACGAAGCCAAGAAGGCCATGAAGGCCAGCCAGAAGGAGTTTGCCAAGACATTGGCCAGCTATGCAGACTGCTACGTGATGGATGCCTTCGGTACCGCTCACCGCAAGCACGCCTCTACTGCTGTCATCGCCGACTACTTCGATGCCGACAACAAGATGCTTGGTCTGCTGATGGAGAAGGAAGTTCAGGCTGTTGACAATGTGCTCTCCAACATCAAGCGCCCGTTCGTAGCCATCATGGGTGGTTCGAAGGTCAGCTCGAAGATTGGTATCATCGAGAACCTGCTGGGTAAGGTTGACAAGCTCATCCTCTGCGGTGGTATGACCTACACCTTTGCCAAGGCTCACGACGGCGAAATCGGTAACTCCATCGTTGAGCTCGACAAGCTGGATGTGGCTCTGGGCGTTGAGGAACTGGCCAAGAAGAACGGCGTGGAGCTCGTTCTGGGCAGCGACTGTACAGCCACTAACGGTCTCGACTTCGGTACAATGACCGTAAAGCCCGGTGCTGAAATCATCACATGCCCTGCCAACAACGTTCCTGCAGGTTTCGAGGGCGTTGACGCTGGTCCTGCCAGTCAGGAGGACTTCCGCAAGGCCATCAAGGGTGCCAAGACCATTCTGTGGAACGGTCCTGCCGGTGTGTTCGAGTGCGACAACTTCACTGCTGGTAGCCGTGCTATCGGCGAGGCTATTGCCGAGGCTACTGCCGAGGGAGCCTTCTCGCTGATTGGCGGTGGTGACTCCGTAGCTTGTGTCAATAAGTTCGGTCTGGCCGACAAGGTGAGCTACATTTCTACTGGTGGCGGTGCACTGCTCGAGGCTATCGAGGGCAAGGTGCTTCCCGGCGTAGCTGCCATCAAAGGAAATTGAGAAAATGAGAAATTGAGAAAATGAGAAATGGGCTGCGCGTTGTTATGATGCGCAGCCCATTTCTCATAAAATATAAAAAGTCGACGAAAAGTTTGGCGGTGACGCCGAAAGTTTACGACCTGTGCGGTTGAAACCTATCCGTTTTGTCGCGACATAGGGCTGTTCTGTAGTGGGTGAAGCTTCCAAGCTTTGCAACTGTAGTAGGTCGGGCCTCCGAGCCCGACAACGGCAGTAGTTGGGTGAAACGATGTTGCGATGCCTGCCGCAAAGCTTGGAAGCTTCACCCACTACCTTAGCGGCTGCCACGCTTGGAAGCGTGGCCTCCTACAACCGCACAGCTCGAAAGTTTGTATGTTTGCGCTCGATTTCTTTTATCGGAATAACTAACTAAAAACAATAAAGTTAAGTGAGGGAAGAGCCCGTTTATACAGGCAAAGTACTAAAAAATGTTTGTAAAGAGAAGAAAACCTGCTGTTTTGTTTGGAGAATTCGGAAAAAGTGCTTATCTTTGCAGCACGAAAGGAAACGAATTCCTCCCGCTGAAATGAAAGAGTAGCACCGTAATCGGGTTAGCAAATCAGTTCAGCGGTTTTTTATTTCCGTAAGTTTCCTATCTCAGCATCGAAAGTCTTCTGGTCTATGATGGCGTAAGGTTTGAAAAGCCCCGTGTTCTTAATTCTGCGGACACAGAGATAGGCCTTTCCGCCAAGTTCGCGACTAAAATAGGTGAAGTATGCCGTTTCCGGATGTTTGCCAGGAATCACTTCGCGCCAGCCTTCATAGACAGATTTCTCAAGGAACCCCCTAATGTCTTGAGCCACTTTGTTCTTGAAAGCATTGAAGCGGTTGTCCTGCGTGTTTTTGCTGACAATGGTTTTCAGGTCGGACTTCGTGATTTCTACTTCCATAGTTATGACATTAGTGACAACAAAGCGCATGGGATTGTCCTTCAACGCATCTGCCATACGCATCGTCTCTTCTCTCAGCCGTCTGCTTTCAATATAGTATTCTTCTTCAGTTCGCTGTTTCATAATGCAAAAGTACGAAGAAATACGCAAATAGCCAAGCGGAAAGAACGAAAAAAGGGAGGTTGGGATAAATAGTCGCCGAAAAGTTTGGCGGTGACGCCGAAAGTATACGACCTGTGCGGTTGAAACCTATCCGTTTTGTCGCGACATAGGACTGTTCTGTAGTGGGTGAAGCTTCCAAGCTTTGCAACTGTAGGAGGTCGGGCCTCCGAGCCCGACAACGGCA
>Ga0310786_10003560_pt1 | contig 22540 bp, 17 predicted proteins | sample AusTroGonzalo_MG_FD_203881 | JGI IMG/M metagenome (GOLD analysis project Ga0310786, IMG submission 203881) | Bovine rumen microbial communities from tropical cattle in Woodstock, Queensland, Australia - Gonzalo_03 (v2) (version 2) | ecosystem: Host-associated > Mammals > Digestive system >...
TATTGTGGGAGTGGTAGTCCTCCGTGCGGGAGATGGCATCATCGCCTTCGGTGAAGAATTTGTCGTAGTTCAAATCGCGGCTGTCGCAGGGGATGCGGAAGTAGTTGCCCATGTCGATGGAACGCAGCATCTCCTCACGGGTGACCAACGTTTCATATAGTTTCTCTCCGTGGCGTGTGCCGATGGTCTTGACTTCTGTGTCGAGGTATTTAGGGTCAATTCTGGCATAGGTTTCCTTCAATGCTTGTGCCAGAGTTGACAAGGTGGCAGCAGGAGCCTTTTGCACGAACAAATCACCGTTCTCTCCGTGCTCGAAGGCATAGATGACCAAATCGACAGCATCGTCAAGGGTCATCATAAAGCGCGTCATGTTGGGGTCGGTGACGGTGATAGGCTTACCTTCCTGCATCTGCTCTACCCATAGTGGGATGACCGAACCACGACTGGCCATCACATTGCCGTAGCGCGTGCAACAGATGGTGGTCTTGGCATGAGGGCCGAGGGCGCGTCCTTGAGCGATGGCTACTTTCTCCATCATGGCCTTGGAAATGCCCATGGCGTTGATGGGGTAGGCTGCCTTGTCGGTGGAGAGAACTACCACGTTCTTTACGCCGTGCTCGATGGCTGAGAGCAACACGTTGTTAGTACCTTCCACGTTGGTGCGCACGGCTTCCATCGGGAAGAACTCGCATGAGGGCACCTGCTTGAGAGCCGCCGCCGAGAACACGTAGTCCACACCGTTCATGGCAAAGTCAACGGCTTCTTTTTGCCGCACATTACCGATATAGAACTTCACCTTTGCGGCCACCTCAGGTCGATTGGCCTGCAAATGGTGGCGCATGTCGTCCTGCTTCTTCTCGTCGCGAGAAAGGATGCGGATTTCCTTGATATCGCTGTCCAGAAAACGTCGCAGCACGGCGTTGCCAAAACTGCCCGTGCCTCCCGTAATCAAAAGAACTTTATCCTTGAATGTTGACATATTGATGTAGTAAAATTACCTTATTTTTCCAAAATGCGTGCCTGACATTCTTTTACAGCTTCGCTCTGTCAGCCACATTTTGCGTTGACAAGAATTTGATATATAGCGTTTTACAAGCACAACAATTCTTGTTTTTTTACATTGTTGTAACTTGTTTTACGTTTGCAATAATATGAAAAAAAACAATAAGACTACAAAAAAGTGTACTTTTTTTACACTCATGCAAGATTTACCTTTCCATCATCATCTTTTTCCATTTAAAATACCCGAATACCGCGATGATGACATACAACCCATAAAGACTGGCTTTGAAGGGAATATCCTTGTAGAAATAAAGTCCGCAAGTGACCACATCCACGACAATCCACACCATCCACTGTTCTAGGTATTTACGTGCCAAAGCCCAGATGCCTACGATGCTTAATGCTGTTGTGAAGGCATCGGCCAAAGGAACCGTGGAATTGGTGAACTTAGCCAGCACAAAATAGATGGCGGCCCAAATCACAAGGGCAAGCCCAATCCATACCAAGGCAGTTTTTCGTGGCATGTGACGGATGGGCAAGTCTTGTGTTTTCTGCTTGTGGCGCATCCATGCGATGAAGCCGTAGACGGTCATGGCCAAGTAGTAGAACTCCATGCCGCAGTCGGCGTAAAGTCCTTTCTGATAGTACAATACAATGCCCAACGACTGCATTACGAAACCCACGACCCACATCCAAACGCTGGCTTTGTATTCCAAAAGAATATAGGCCAAACCAAGCGCGGTGGTGGTGATGTCGAGCCAATGGGCGGAAAGGAATTCCATCGTTTTTAGTCGCGCTTGAAGATATCGCGCGTATAAACCTTCTCCTTCACATCATCCAAGCAGGAATCATAACGGTTGGCAATGATGGCTTGACTCATGGCCTTGAATTTCGTCATGTCGTTGACCACAAGGCTGCCGAAAAATGTCGTGCCATCTTGCAAAGTTGGCTCATAGATGATAACCTCAGCACCTTTTGCCTTGATGCGTTTCATCACGCCTTGGATGCTACTTTGGCGGAAGTTGTCGCTGTTCGATTTCATCGTCAGGCGATACACGCCGATAACGCAACGATGTTCATTGGCAGCGTTGTACTGGCCTTGGTCGTAATAGTCATAGTACCCAGCCTTTTTCAGCACTTGGTCAGCGATGAAGTCCTTGCGGGTGCGGTTGCTTTCCACAATGGCACGGATAAGGTCTTCTGGAACATCCTCGTAGTTAGCCAATAATTGCTTGGTGTCCTTGGGCAGGCAATAACCACCATAACCAAAACTCGGATTGTTGTAATGACTGCCAATGCGCGGGTCAAGGCAGATACCATCGATGATGGCTTGGGTGTCAAGACCTTTCACTTCGGCATAAGTGTCCAATTCATTGAAATAACTCACACGCAAAGCCAAATAGGTGTTGGCAAATAGTTTTACGGCCTCGGCTTCCTTCATGCCCATAAAGAGGGTCGGAACATCCTGCTTGATGGCACCTTGTTGCAAAAGAGTCGCAAACTGATGGGCTTTATCTTCCATATCAGGCCTCGCCAAAGTTTCAATTGCCTCATTTTCATTATCATAACCGGAAATAGGTTTGGGATAACCCACGATGATACGGCTCGGATAAAGGTTATCATACAAAGCCTTGCTCTCACGCAAAAACTCTGGTGAAAAGAGCAAGTTGAACTTTTTCACACCTTTGGCGGCATATTTCACATACAATCCACGGGTATAGCCCACGGGAATCGTGCTTTTGATGACCATTACCGCATCAGGATTGACGCTGAGAACCAAGTCAATGACTTCCTCCACATGACTCGTATCGAAGAAATTCTTCTGTGGGTCGTAGTTAGTCGGGGCGGCGATGACAACAAACTCAGCATCACGATAAGCCGAGGCTCCGTCTAAGGTGGCTGTCAGGTCAAGTTCTTTTTCGGCAAGATATTTCTCAATATACTCGTCCTGAATTGGCGATTTCTTGTTGTTGATGAGTTCCACCTTTTCGGGGACAACATCAACTGCGGTGACATGATTGTGTTGCGCCAATAAAACAGCGATGCTCAGTCCGACATAGCCTGTGCCTGCTACTGCAATGTTCATATTTCTGTAATTAATTATTTTATTTCCATCCAAACGGATGCCCACTCAACGGCAGTTTCGCCATCGGGTGGTAATCTCCAATAAGGCCGACGGGTTTCGCATTGCGAATTTGATAGACAATGTCAATGCTGCGATGGGCTTCCTCTATGCCGAAGCCTCGACCCGCCAAAATCTCTTCGTAACTCTTAGTATGCAATTCGGTGAAGCCTTGACTAAACTCAAATTCCTCACCGTCAATTGTGATAGTGCGATAGGTGCGCTTTTCTCCTTCCACAGCATTTTCAGGAAGGGTGTCAGCATTGATACTAAGGAAATAACGCACACGGGCACGCTTCAATTCCAGATAACCGGCCACGCGGTCGTGTGAGGCCACATGGACGATGTTTTTCTTCACATCGCCGAAAATCCAACTCAGCATGTCGTAAAAATGCACGCCGATGTTGGTGGCAATGCCGCCACTCTTGTTGATGTCGCCCTTCCACGAGGCATAATACCAGTAACCACGCGAGGTGATATAAGTCAAATCGATGTCATAAATCTTGTCTTTCGGGCCTTCGTCTATTTTCTTTTTTAGTGCTACAATTTTATCGTGTAAGCGAAGTTGCAGGATGTTATAGGCCTTGTGCCCTGTGCGCTCCTCCACTTTCTTCAGAGCGTCGATGTTCCACGGATTCAGTACCATGGGTTTTTCACAAATGACATCAGCACCGAGGCGCAAACCATAACGAATGTGTGCGTCATGCAAATAATTGGGCGAGCACACCGTGACATAATCAATAGGCTTTCCTTCGTCTTTCAAACGGGTATTGTGACGGTCGAAGAGTTCCTGCTCGGTGAAGAAAGCTGACTTGGGGAAGTAACTGTCGATGATGCCTACACTATCGCTTTTGTCATAGGCCGACACGAGGTCGTTGCCCGTGTCCTTAATGGCTTTGAGGTGACGCGGGGCTATGTAGCCACCGACACCAAAAATGGCGAATTTTTTCATTTCTTTAAAGGTAGGGCTGCCATCCCCCTTTCCAAAGGGGGGTAGGGGGATTGGGCAGCCCTACAGGGTTGTTTTTGATTACAGATTATTCTTTTCAATGTCCTTGAAATACTTGACCGTTCCGTAGGTCATTTCGTCGCAGGCTGCGTCGTCGCAAACGATGATGCCTTTAGGATGCATTTGCAGCACGCTGACGGTCCACATTTGACTGACGGCACCCTCGATGGCGTGTGCCAAAGCGCGAGCCTTGTTGTGGCCGTTGGCCAATATCATTACCTCTCGGCTGTCCATCACGGTACCCACGCCCACTGTGAGAGCGGTCTTCGGCACCTTATTAATATCGTTCTCGAAGAAACGCGAGTTGGCAATAATTGTGTCGGTGGTAAGTGTCTTCACGCGGGTGCGCGAGGTCAGGCTGCTGCCGGGCTCGTTGAAGGCGATGTGACCATCTGGGCCAATACCACCCATAAACAGGTCGATACCGCCGTAACTCTTGATTTTGGCTTCGTAGCGGGCGCACTCGGCTTCAAGGTCTTCGGCGTTGCCGTTCAGGATGTTGACGTTCTCCTTCTTGATGTCGATGTGGCTGAAGAAATTGTTCCACATGAAACTATGGTAACTTTCGGGGTGATTCTCCGGAATCTTCACATATTCATCCATGTTGAAGGTGACCACATTCTGGAAGGAAATCTTGCCTTCCTTGTGGAGGCGGACCAATTCACGATATGTGCCGATGGGTGTCGAACCCGTAGGCAATCCAAGGATAAAAGGTTTTTCGGCCGTAGGCTTGAAGGCATTGATGCGTTCAACAATGTGGTTGGCGGCCCAACGCGACATGGCGTCGTAGTTTTGTTCAATGATTACTCTCATTTTTGTGATTATTTAATGTTTTTGTATTTGGTTACTAATTGTTCAAATTCTTCCGTTTCCTTGCGGATTTGCTTGACGAAACCGACTTCGTCAATTTTGCCGATGACGGCGATTTTCTCGTCCTCGTTGCGGAAAGTCGCGCTGCGGAACTCGTTTTCGTAGTCCTTCTTGCGGCTTTCGTAGACTTGGTCGCAAATGAAATGCTGGATGCGGACAGCCTTATCCAAGTTCTCGTGCCACATCTCCTTGGTCAGGACATCAGCATCGTCCTTGTAGAGGAACATCAACGAGAAATAGGCGTGGCGCATCTTCTCATACATATAGTTGTCCCAAAGTTCATCGTAGCGGTGGTGAATCTCATCCCAACTGTTGAGCACACCGTTGCGGATGTCGGCGCGAAGTTGGTCGGCATGTTCCTCGGGCATAGTCTGGCCGCCAAGATTAATCCACTTGCGAAGGCGCTTGCCTTTCATGTGGGTCACGATGGTTTCCATGTCCATTCCGGGATGCTTTTCCAAATAGTTCAAAAGGGTGCTGACGGCGTAGTAGGTGAGCATGTCGCCATAAGCGTGGTAAGCCTCCAAAGGCTTGAGGATGCGCACCTTGCGCTTGCCCTTTTCCATGTGTTCACCGAAAACATCCAGTTTTTTGACGGTTTCGGGTTCATTGTCAAGGAGATTCTTGCCGCATTCGCGAAGGTCGTAATACTCGTATTTTTTGGGGTTTTCACCTCTCGTGCGGAGATAGGCCTTGGCCACCCAAACTTCCAGCAACTTGCGGGCTTCGATGGTTTCTTCCATCGTGTCAGGCGCAAGGGTTTCAAATTCAATGTTTTGAATCTTGCGTTTGCGCTTGTCGCGACTGATGTATTTCGAGGTGTTGCGGGCAATGGCGTACATGTTGTACATCCACCAGTAGGCTGGCATGACCTCCAATTCGTTCTTCGTGGTATTGTTGTTCACGAGGCAGAACGGCAGCATGATGTTGAGTTCGCTGGGGTAGTCAGCCTTGCTAAGCAGAGTGAACGAAGCAAACTTCGACGAATGTTTCACACTGGAACAAAGTCCAGGCCAGAAGCCTCTTGAAGCCACGATTTCTCCATCCGTAGCGCGACTGTTGTGGTTGGAGCCGATGGTCGCGCCGGCGGCCATGTTGCTCTGTCCCATCACGCAAGCCGAGATGAGGAAGGAGTTATTGTGGTGCTGCTCATGCGAGGGGAAGATAAGGTTGTTCAAGACCTCGCAGCAAGAGATGGTGGAGTTGTCGCCCAGCACGGAGTGAATGAGGCGCGCGCCGTATTTCAAGTTGCAGTTGTCGCCCAGCACAAAGCGCGTGGCCACCACCGAATAGAAAATGCGGCAGCCGTAGCCTGTGATGCCGTTCACCAAAATGACACCCTCGCCGATTTGCGAAGGCTCGTCTTCCGAAGAATTGATGGTGACATTCTTCAGTTTGCTCGCACCTTTAATATAACAGTGTGGTCCGACCTTAGCATCTTTCAAAATCCAGCAGTTCTTGATGACACACGACTCGCCAATAGTGCCATAATAACCACGGTGGAAATCAACGCTGTTTTGCGTGATTTCGGCGAGGCGTTCCTGCAGTTTGGTGTCGTCGGTGTATTTTGCCCAAAGGTAGGCGTCAGCGGTAGTCATGCCGTCGAAAGGCATGATTTTGCGCGTTCCGATTTCGTTCATCACTTCCAGCCAAACGCGCACTTTTTCATCCTCGCCTTCCTTGATGGTACCATTACCGAATTTGGAGTGGTCGGTAGTGGAAAGTTCCTGAATGTTGAAGAGGATGGTTCTGTCGCCAATGATGTAGTTGGCCATGTAATGCACATCGTGGATGGCCACATCGTCACCGATGTCACATGACATGATGCTGCTGTCAGTGATGCCGATGGGAACACGCAAGTCGTGGTATTGCAACACTTTACGGCAAACACGTCCGATGCGCACCTTGCCGAAGAAACGGTTGTTGCGCACCATGTTGGTATCGAATTCATCAGTCACCCAAATATCGTCCCAATTGGTGGCGGAGTTGCTGTTCTTCACGAGACGTTCAATCTCATCGGAACGCAAGTGGCGCCATGTGCTAAGGGGTTTTCCTACCTGTATGTCGCGGTAATAATACTCATCGTGACCATGCAAGTATTTCTCCTCAATGAAGTTTTTATATATCCTATCGTAGTCAATGATGGTTACTTTATCCATTTATCAGTATTTGTTTAGTTATCAATAAGTTAATTATCCGTTCGAATTTTCGACCGAGTTCGGGTTATACCCGTCGCCTCAGTCTACGATTACGGAAATGGACTGACAACGACACTGTAGCGAGTGCCGCTTCTTCTAACTAATATGAATCTGTTAATGAACAAGTTTGCTTCGTTTTTATAGTAATTCTTCCGACCATCCATGACCCAAATCCCAATGCACATCAACGACCAAATCGAAGTCCTCGGGTAGATTGAACTCGTCTTCCAAAGTTTCCCTAAACTGTTCAATGTCAATGTTTTTCCCATCGATACCATCATTCAGCCAATGCCCGACGCAAACATAAAACTTGTCGGTTTCCTCATCCAAGAAAACACGTCCGCGAGGAATCATCGTGTAATTATGCTCTTGGTAGAAAATCGAATCGGTTTTGCCTTTGGCCACGGCGCGGTGATGCTGCTTTTGCCAATAAGTCTTATGAAGTTTGTTGATGGTTGCTTTGCCGTTGATGAAAGGCATTTTTTCGGCATCGGCTTTTTCAACGCCAAACAAGGAACCATCTTCGATATTGAACCAAAAAATGCCCACTTGAGGCTCTCCATTGTCCAAAAAGCCTTTCATAGCATCTACCAAGTCATTGTGTTCCTGATAGTTGGTGTGAACTATGCCATTTTTGTCCTTGACCATTATCTGCCTTTATACATGTCGTCGTAATACTTCTGGTAGTCGCCGGAAGTCACATTATCCATCCATTCCTGGTTGTCGAGATACCAGCGGACGGTCTTCTCGATGCCCTCCTCAAACTGCAATGACGGTTCCCAACCTAATTCCTTTTGGAGTTTCGTACTGTCGATGGCATAGCGCATATCATGTCCGGCACGGTCGGTGACGTAAGTAATCAGGTCCATATCCTCGCCCTCCTTTCTTCCAAGCAACCTGTCAACCGTATTGATGAGCACTTTGATCAAGTCGATGTTCTTCCATTCATTGAAGCCGCCGATATTGTAGGTTTCGGCAATCTTTCCCTCATGGAAAATCAAATCAATCGCTCTCGCATGATCTTCCACATAGAGCCAGTCGCGCACATTCTCGCCCTTGCCGTAAACAGGTAGCGGCTTGCGATGACGGATATTATTGATAAACAACGGTATCAGTTTCTCTGGGAACTGGTACGAGCCGTAGTTGTTCGAGCAATTCGTTACAATTGTTGGCAAGCCGTAAGTGTCGTGGAAAGCACGAACAAAGTGGTCGCTGGAGGCTTTGGCTGCACTATAAGGACTATGGGGTTGGTATTTCAATTCTTCGGTGAAGAACTTATCGCCGTAGGCCAGATGGTGCTCACCCGACGAGGCCTTGGTAGTGAAAGGCGGCATGATGCCTTCGGGATGGGTCAGTTGCAGGGCACCATACACCTCATCGGTCGAGATATGGTAAAAGCGTTTGCCTTCCCATTTCTCGGGCAGGGTTTCCCAATACAACTTGGCCGCTTGCAAAAGGCTCAAAGTTCCCATCACATTGGTCTGCGCGAAGGTGAACGGGTCTTTAATCGACCTGTCCACATGGCTCTCGGCGGCGAGGTGGATGATACCGTCCACATGCTCGTCCTGCATCAGTTTGTATATGCTCTCGAAGTCGCAGATGTCCAACTTGACGAACTTGTAGTTGGGCTTGTTCTCGATGTCTTTCAGATTCGCCAAATTGCCCGCATAGGTCAACTTGTCGAGATTGATGATTTTGTATTCGGGATACTTGTTCACAAACAGGCGAACGACATGGTTGCCAATGAAACCGGCACCGCCCGTGATGATGATGGAACGTTTATAGTTCATAAAGCAGAGTCTCTATGTGTTAATGTTTCGGAATTGATGGCTTCCTTCATCTCGTCGATGACTTTGAGAAGGTATTGCCCATATTGGTTTTTCAGCATGGGTTGGGCTATTTGGCGCATTTTCGCCTCGTCAATCCAGCCGCGGCGGTAGGCAATGCCCTCCAGACAACCGACTTTCAGGCCAGTGCGCTTTTCGATGACCTCCACGAAGGTAGAAGCCTCACTCAATGAATCATGCGTACCCGTGTCAAGCCAAGCGAAGCCACGACCGAGGGTTTGCACTTTCAGTTCACCGTCCTTCAAGAATTCTTGGTTTACCGTCGTGATTTCCAACTCACCACGGGCCGAAGGCTTGATGGTCTTGGCCACATTGACGACCTTGTTGGGATAGAAATACAGACCAACCACGGCATAGTTGCTCTTGGGCTGCTTGGGTTTTTCCTCAATGCTGAGGCAGTTGCCCTCCTTGTCGAATTCGGCCACGCCGTAACGTTCGGGGTCGCTGACCCAGTAACCGAACACAGTGGCTTTCTTTTCTTCTTCTGCGGTGCGCACGGCCTCTGTGAGCAACTTGGTGAAGCCGTTGCCATAGAAGATATTGTCGCCGAGGACCAAACAAGCGCAATCGTCACCGATGAACTTTTCTCCGATAATGAAAGCCTGCGCAAGGCCATCGGGAGAGGGCTGTTCGGCGTACTCAAAACGCACGCCGTAATCGCTTCCATCGCCAAGCAAACGCTCGAAACCCGGCAAGTCCTGTGGAGTTGAAATGATCAGTATTTCCCTGATGCCAGCAAGCATCAAAGCACTGATGGGGTAGTAGACCATCGGTTTGTCGTAAATGGGCAGCAATTGTTTGCTCACCCCTTTGGTAATGGGGTATAATCTGGTGCCGGAACCACCGGCTAATACTATTCCTTTCATATTTTGTAGTTTGTTTTACAAGTTTTATGATAAATCAATATCCGTTTGGATTATTCCGCTGCCAATTCCAAGCATCTCGGCACATTTCTTCGATACCGTATTGTGCTTTCCAACCGAGTTCTCTTTCTGCCTTCGCGGGATTGGAATAGCAAGTAGCAATGTCACCTGCACGGCGCGGCTTGATGCTGTACGGAATCTTGATGCCGTTGACCTTTTCAAAGGCTTTCACCAACTGTAGCACCGAATAACCCTGACCCGTGCCAAGATTGTAAATCGCACAGCCACAATGCCTTTCAATGGCTTGCAAAGCCGCCACATGGCCTCGAGCCAAATCCACGACATGGATGTAATCGCGGACACCGGTGCCATCGGGAGTGTCGTAATCGTTACCGAAAACGCCGAGTTCAGGACGCTTGCCCACTGCCACTTGCGTGACGTATGGCATCAAGTTGTTCGGGATACCATTGGGGTTCTCCCCAATTCGGCCGCTCGGATGTGCGCCGATAGGGTTGAAATAGCGCAGCAACACCACATTCCACTCTTTATCAGCCTTTTGCATATCTATCATAATCTCTTCCAACATACTCTTAGTCTGGCCATAAGGGTTGGTGCAATGCCCTTTCGGACACTCCTCCGTAATGGGAATGATGGCAGGGTCGCCATAAACTGTGGCCGACGACGAGAAAATGATGTTCTTGCAGTCGTGCTTGCGCATCACATCAAGCAAAGTCAACGTGCCGCCGATGTTGTTTTCGTAGTATTCCCACGGCTTTTCCACTGATTCGCCCACGGCTTTCAGTCCGGCAAAATGAATACAAGCATCAAAACGATGGGCTTCCATGACGCGGTTGAGGCCATCGCGGTCGCGGATGTCAACCTCGTAAAACGGGATTCCTTTGCCCGTCAATTCTGCCACGCGCTCCAACGACTTGCGGTTGGAATTGCTTAAATTGTCAACCACCACGGTCTCATGTCCAGTAGCATTAAGTTCAACCAAAGTATGCGAGCCGATGAAACCGGCACCGCCTGTGACTAATATTTTCATAGTTCTTGTATTATTCTAATTTCTTCTGTATCAAATTGATACAAATCAAAAATTGCTTTGTCTATGGCCGTGATAGCATCTTCATCCCCCCTCAAAACCTCATCAACCAAAATCGTTAATTTTGCGTTGACTTCAGAGGTAATCTTCGGAAAAGGCAAAGCGGAAAGGTTGCCTTTCAGAATTTTTATGTCGTCAAATTGCTTGACATACAAGAAGTTGAACAAAGACGAATTGAGGAACGCCAATACCGTTTTGGTGCTCATGCCGTCCACTTCGGGGATGAGGATGTTCGCGCTGTTGAGGAAAAGGCTTTGCGTGTCGTCGTAAGTGAAGCAAAGGCGACTTGAAACGAATTTGTAAACCAGTTTTTCCTTGGCGCGATAAAACTCGTCCTTCGCACATTGCTGAAAATCAGCGCGATTGAACTTGATGTAACGAGTGGCGGGTTTCAGACTGTATTTACCAATGTCCTTGCCCGTAAAAATGGGTTCTAAGTCTTTTTTGGGTCTGTTTTTCAGCACCTTGGCATTGTTTCCCGTGATGATGCCCAAGGCCCAACGGCTGTGCGAAAGGTCGTCGTGACGAAGGCGTTCTGCTTTGCTGATGATGGCTTCGTCGCGGTCGTTGAGCATGGGGATGGCGCAAAAATCATCCTCACGCGGCACAAATTCCTTTCGTGAAACCTCGTTTTTCGTGCTGTATACCAAATAATTCTGACAATCAAATACAGGTTTCTTGCTGACTTTCAGGCTGATAAAGTCCGTAAACACACCTTTGAAACGCTCTCTGTAACATTTTAGGCTTTCCATGCGCGTTTCGTGTGTAATGAAATGTCGCAGGTCGGCGTGAACCTTGATTTTCAACACTGAAGTCGGTAACAGAAAGTGCATTATTCCGTTGTTTTTCAGAAATTTAAATGATTCGGTGAAAAACAACGAAGCCTTTTCTTTCGATTGGATAACTTCAGAAGCGTGTTGCTTGCCTTTTTCAGTGCCCCAAGGCGGGTTGGTGACGATGTAATCGAATCTCAAATCGCCCAAAGCCGCTTCGGCATGAAGCAAAAAATCCATCAAATAAATTTGAGGATAAACATCTGATTCATTGTATTTTACAATCAAGTTGGCCTTGGCAATCATCACGGCAAGCGGGTCGTTGTCGATGCCATAGAGTTGTTCCATTTGGGCATGTTCCACCTTCAGCAAAAAGATACCACTGCCGCAACAAGGGTCAAGAAAGCGTTCATCATACCGCAGTTTGACATCGGACAGCATTTCGTTGACAATCACTGGCTTGGTGTAGTAAAGCCCTTTCAAAATCCGGTTACCCTCAGCGGTCAACGATTGATAGACGAAGCCAATCCAGTCGTCTTGGCGGTTTTTCAGGATTTGTCGCGGAATGGACAATTCAATCCGTTGATAATGAGCATATTCCTCAAAAAACCGTTTACAATTGGCCGTGTTGACCTTGTTATGTTCCAAATATTGGGCGCAAAGGCTGAAAATCAAGGCGTTGATGGGATAATTTGCCGACTTCAACTCCTCCACGAAACGAGGCAAACTAGCCGCCATCACATACCCTTCGGGAGTGATGATTTTTTGCGAACGGCTTTTGTTGGCGCGTCGCGTCAAGCGGTCGTTTCCCTTGTGTCGCAACTTGTCCCAATTGCGTTGCGTGGCCTGCGAAATGAAAATGGATGCTTCCAGCATTATATGGCTTCGCCTCCTAAGTCCCAATAGAATACGCTAAGGAACTGTAAATCTATAACTTACAAAATTAGCCCATTAAGGCAATCTAAAATTTTGGCAAAAATACGGAAATTTTGCGTTCGCCTTATTAATTATTCAAAAATAAAAAGGGCGCATTTGAAATAATCCTTAAATTTGCCCGACAAAACAACACTTGATATGATACTTTGTTTGGAAACGGCCACGCCGGTTTGTTCGGTGGCACTCAATGATGGATGCTGTACTTTGGCTTTGCGCGAAACGGAAGGACAAAACGCTCATTCTGAGAAGATTACCAACTTCATCAGAGAGGTGATGGAAGTGGCCAAAATCGATTATAAACAGTTGGATGCCGTGGCGGTGAGTAAAGGCCCCGGTTCTTATACTGGCTTGCGCATTGGTGTAAGCACGGCCAAAGGCATTTGCTACGCTGCCGACCTGCCCCTGATGGCTATCGACACATTGGAAGCAATGGCTTACGGGATGAAGGCCAAATTTGGAAGTCAAATCACTGAAAATGATTTGCTTATCCCAATGATTGATGCCCGAAGAATGGAAGTGTATGCCGCCATTTTTGATGCCAATTTGAACAAAATCGAAGACACAGCCGCCAGAATCATAGACGAAAATTCGTTTGAAGATTTACGAAAAAAACATCATCTGTGGCTCTTCGGCGATGGCGCACCAAAATTGAGCAAACTCTTTGAAAATCAAACCAATATAAGCATTGTTGAAGGTTTCCGACCTTCGGCGGCTTATATGCGGCCTTTGGCAGAAAAGGCTTTGCTGAACAAGGACTTCGTTGATGTGGCATATTTTGAACCGTTTTATCTGAAAGATTTTATCGCGGGCAAACCGCATGTGAAAGGATTGTAAAATGAAAAAAGCATTGTTAATTGCTCTACTTTTATTGTTGAGTATCAATAGTTTCGCCCAAGCACCACACATCTTTGAACATGAATACCCTGTCATTACGGCAGAAAATCCAACGATTCGCGCTTTGATGGATTCGGTTTCAACGGACAGCATCGAGGCGACTATCGCTCACCTGTCTTCGTACTACAACCGCCGTTGCGACAGTCGCTATATTTATGAGGTGGAGGACTGGCTTTACAAACGGTACTGCAGTTTGGGCGTGGATACTGTCATCAAGCACGATTTCAAGGTACACAAGCCGGGCTTTCCTGAGGAGACGGGCGACAATATTCTTGCCATCCAATGGGGCACGAAAACACCTGAAGAATATGTGATTTGCGGGGCGCATTACGACTCGTGGAACGATGACGGCACCGACCCTGATACCATTCGCGCCCCTGGTGCCGACGACAACGCTACGGGTGTGGCTGGTATCTGGGAAACAGCACGTTTGCTCAGCCGATACAAATTTGACCGAACCGTCATTTACGCCAATTGGTGCGCCGAGGAAATCAACTTGATTGGCAGTGAGGCTTATGCCAAGGAATGTGCTGAAAATCGCATGGACATCGTGGGTTATTTCAACATGGACATGAATGGCTACCTGAAGGAAGGCACTGATATTCACATGCATGTGGTTTATGTCAATCAGGATTCGCTTTTGGCCAACATGTTCTTCGACGTGTGCCACACGTATTACCCCGACATGCCCGTCCGCCAGAATTGGATGCCGCATGGCGACAGCGATTTTTCCTCCTTCAACCGCAGCGGCTATCCGGCGTTGCATCCTTTCGAGGATGTACATGCCAGTTCGCCTTTCATCCATACGCGGCAAGATGTTTTGGGCGTGAGTGTCAACAACTTGGAACAGTCGAAACGCTTTGCTGAAATCAATTTGGCTGCGGTGGCGCATTTGGCTGGACTTAGCGAAACTTCAGTGGCCGAAAACGAAACGCTTGCGGTGACCATCTATCCCAATCCTGCAAGGGAATCGGTCAGCATTTTGGCCGAAGACGGATTGCTGCAAGTCACCGTTTATAACCTTTGGGGGCAGAAAGTGGAAACAAAAACCCTGAAAGGTACAAACAGATGTGTCATCAACACAAATGATTATCCCTCAGGGATTTATTTGGTTCATCTCGCCACGAAAAACGGGGTTGCGATGAAGCGTTTGGTAGTTGAATAAAGGTTTGTTTTCACCCCAAAGCCTTCACGCCCGCGTCGATGCGCTTGAGGGTTTCTTCCTTGCCCAAAAGTTCAAGGATTTCGCCGATGTGCGGACCTTTGCCGGCACCGACCACCATCAGGCGGAGGCCGTTCATCACGAGGCCCATATTGAGTTCATTGCTTGTAATCCAGTTGTTTAGCGTTTCGTCAATGTTGGCCAAATCGAAAGGCTCGATGCCGTTGATGACCTCTTTCACTTTGAGCATCGTTTCAGCGGAATTTTCCTTCCAGCGTTTTTTGACGGTCACGGGGTCGTACTCCGTCGGCGCCTCGAAGAAGAAGAAACTTTGGTCCCAGATTTCCTTCACGAAATTGACCCTATCTTTCACCAAACCAGCCACTTTCACAGCGAAATCCAACGAAGTTTCAATGCCCTTTTCGGCTTTCAGCCAAGCCTGATAATCCTTGCCGACTTCCTCATTCGACTTGCGCATCAGCCATTCGTGGTTGAACCATTTCGTTTTCTCCACATTGAACTTTGCACCGCTCTTGCTGCAACGTTCCAATGAAAATACCTGAATGAGTTCGTCCATGGTGAAAATTTCCTGCTCCGTTCCGGGATTCCAACCCAGCAAGGCCAACATATTAATGAATGCCTCTGGATAGTAGCCTGATTGCTTGTAGCCCATAGCCGTTTCGCCGGTCTTCGGGTCCACCCAATACATTGGGAAAACGGGGAAACCGAGGCGGTCGCCGTCGCGCTTGCTCAACTTACCGTTTCCGTCAGGCTTGAGCAACAAAGGCAGGTGGGCGAATTGCGGAGCCTCCCAACCGAAAGCCTCGTAAAGCATGACATGAAGCGGCATTGAAGGCAGCCATTCCTCGCCACGGATGACATGGCTGATTTTCATCAGGTGGTCGTCAACGATATTGGCCAAGTGATAAGTCGGCATTCCGTCCGACTTGAACAAAACCTTGTCGTCCAAAGTGTTGGTTTGCACCTTCACCTCGCCGCGAATCAGGTCGTGCATGACAATTTCGCGGTTTTCGGGGATGAGGAAACGTACCGTGTAAGGTGTGCCGTCAGCAATAAGCTTTTCGACTTCTTCCTTGCTCATGGTCAGGCTGTTGCGCAGGTTTTTGCGCGTCTGGCAGTTGTAAATGAAGGTTTGCTTGTTGACTTCGGCTTCCTTACGATACTTGTCGAGTTCCTCGGCGGTATCAAAGGCAATGTAAGCACAGCCTTTGGCCAAAAGCTCATCACTGTATTGTTTATAGAGGTGCTTGCGGTTGCTCTGCTTGTAGGGGCCATACTCGCCGCCCACATAGTCGCTCTCGTCAAACTTGATGCCGCACCAATCCAAGGACTGCACGATGTATTCCTCTGCACCCGGCACGAAGCGCGTTTGGTCGGTGTCCTCGATGCGGAGAATCATTTTGCCGCCGTTCTTCTTGGCAAACAGGTAGTTATATAAGGCCGTTCTCACGCCCCCGATGTGCAAAGGTCCCGTCGGGCTGGGGGCAAATCTTACTCTGACTTCTTTCATATTTCGTTGAATTGAGGCTGCAAAAATACGGATTCTAAACGATTCAAGGCAAGGAAAACGAAAAAAGCCCGCCGAAATCAGCAGGCTTTGTCTTGAGGTACCTGGCGGATTCGAACCGCCGTCCCCGGTTTTGCAGACCGATCCCTAACCACTCGGGCAAGGTACCCTTTAGCGGCTGCAAAGATACATCTTTTTGGCGAACCGCAACACTTTTTCAAAGAAAATTTTTAAACCAAGCCTCGTGCCGAGAGTTTCAACCAGTTCCAAGCGAGCAACGCAATGAAGAGCAAACTGCAATATAAATAGAAGATTTTCAAGTCTTTATGCCGTAGGTGCGTCAGGGCATAGGCAGACATGACGACAATCAAGGGTATGGCGGGTTCGTGATACCGTTCGGAGTTGGCGGCAAACGAAAACGCAATAATCATCAAATACGACAACTCATAGGCACCTATCAGGCTGAAATCGCGCCATTTCTTCTGTCGGAAAGCGATGACTATAGCCAACATGGCGAAGAAAGCGAGGAAATTGCTCACATAAGTGCTGCCATGAACCATTTTGTTGTTGTCGGGCGACTTTTCCACCATAGGCGCAAGCGGCAACACGAAAGCCCCGGGAACCATAATCCAGTTTTGGGCCAGTTGGCTATGTTTCATCCCTTGGGATTCATATTTTCCTGATTGATAACTCAAATCCTTGAATCTCAATAGATAGATGTATTTCATTTCGTGTCCGATAGGGGAGAAGAGGAAGCCGAAAAACACGACCACAGTGGCTGCCAAAGTGATAATTTTGCCTTTTTTGCCCACCAAATTTCTGTCGGATGCCAACACAAAGACCACGAAAGCAAAAATCAGGCACATGCCGGTGATGGTGCGGAAACCGAAAGTCAGGGCGGTGAACAAAATAGGGGAAAAAATGTTCCAAAAGGTGTATTTCTTGCTGCGGATGAGATTGTCCATGCGCTCGAGAGCGAGAATGGAGATGAAAATCATTTCCATTTCTTTGGTGTGCATACCGCAACTTTGAATCAGAATGGGCATGAACACACACATCACGGCGGCCAATCGGCCCACGCGCTCACTGAATGTCCGCACAGACAACTTGTAAACCACAATGCAAAGATACGCGCTCATCAGAGCCTTGAAGAGCCTAGGAATCAGCAGACTGCGGCCAAAGATGGTGTAAATCAGAGTCAGCCACAGCAAGTATCCTTGGTCAGAAAAGCCCATGGTATAGGCATTCAAATACTTGAAAACGTATGAGACATAGCCATGTCGCACAAATTTTGACAAATAAACGCCTGTCGGATGGTACCAAATGGAATCTGCTGCATCGTATTCAAAGGCGATGCCGGTTTCCCAATAATAATAGTAGCACATGACAAAAGCATACAATCCCCGAATGACAAACGCCACCAAAAAGACCTTCCATTTGAAGCGTTTCGTTTCGTCATTTTTCCAACGGGGATAAAAAACAGTGGTCAGGACGAAGAAAAACAACACCTCTCCAATGCCCCAAAGCATCCATTTCAGTTGTAGGGCATGGTTTCTGAATACCAGACTGATGGTGATGAGAGCCAGCAGATACAGCCCAATGCCGATAAAACTGATATGTCGGAGCAGTTTGCTTCCCATTTAGAATTGGAATATGCCTTCGCCGCTCTTCTCGCGTTTCTTAGCGGCCTTGCGCAAGAGTTCGGACTTTTCCTGCGGCTGGAAAGTGCCTATCTTTCTCATGTCGGCGCGCTCCCACCAGTGTTTCTTGAATTCGTGGATGAAACGGAAAAGTGAGTCGGTGGCGGTCAACACTTGGGTGTCGTAAACTTCCATGGTGTCGGTAACAGTTTCAAACTCACAATGGAGAATGCGTAGCGAAGGATTGTAATCGTAAGTGAACCGATAATAAACCGCTCCTGTGCTTTTCCTCCTCCGTTGTATGCCTTCGCCGTTTTCCAGAAAAATCATCAATTGTCCCCGCGTGGTGTCGTATGGGTCATACACCGAATCCTTGTACGTGTCTTCAATGATTTGGTCGTAATAGTCGGTGTTCCAATGCTCGAGTTCCATCACTCCAAAGACTTTGTTGACCAAACTTTGGATTTCGATGTTGTTTTGCGAAAGGAACATCGAACGCCTGACATGGCCATGCTTCGATTCGATGGTGAAAGTCGCGCTCCTAAAGTGTTCTCCATCATAAGGTTGTACGCTCACGATGAGGATGCTGTCGTTTTTCCTGCCCGACATGGGCGAAATGGTGAACCAATCCGCATCGTTGTTGCAAGTGACGGACCACTTGCAATTCGCATGGATGATGATGGTGTCGGAACCGGCCTCCTTAGGGAACCAGCATTCCTGTTTGGAAACGATGATGGTTTCGTCGGGTACGCAACCCACAAGGCTCATCAAGACCGTGGCTATCACCGCCAAAACCAATATGTTGACTGTCTTTTTCATCTTGATAAAACGTTAGAACTGGAATATACCTTCGCGGCTCTTGCGTTTGGTAGCGGCCCGACGGAGGAACGCCTTGTCGTTGGGCTGTATGAAGCCTATCTTTCTCATGTCGGCACGCTCCCACCAGTGGGTTCTGTATTCGTGCATGAAACGATACAGTGAATCGCTGGCGGTGAGCACGTTGGCATCGTAAACCTCTTCCTCATCGCCGATGGTTTCAAATTCCACATGCAGGATTTGGGTGATGGGGTTGTAGTCGTAAACGAAGAGATAATACACCGCAGTATCTTTGTGGTGGTCACGCTGTACGCCGGTGCCATCCGCGAGGAAATACATGAGGTAACCGGTCGAGGTGTCGTAAGGGTCGTATTCTCCGATTTTGTACGAGTCTTCAATCATCTGATCGTAATAGTCTGTATTCCAGTGTTCCACCTTCAAGACGCCAAACACCTTATTAATCATCCCATCAAAATCAAGTTTGTTTTGTGAGATGAAGATGGTGCGGCGGATGTGTCCTCCGGGTGAGGCGATGACAAAAGTTTCGCCCCTGTAGTCGGCATCCTCCAAGGCATTTACTGTAATGGAAATGGTGCCGTTTTTCTTTCCTTCCATAGGTGTGATGATGAACCAACTGGCAGTGTCGCTGCGCACCACGGTCCAATCACAGTTTGAGGTGATTTCAAGGGTTTTTGTGCCGGCATCGAGGCCGAACCAGAGGTTTTGGGTTGAAACCCTGATGAAATCTTCCTTGCGGCAACTCGTGAGTGTTGCGGTGGCCACAACCATCAAGGCCAATGTCAAAAGTTTGATTGTCTGTTTCATAATTCTTATGATTTAGGGTGCAAAAGTACATATTTTTTATTTTCCAGACCTCTTTTGCCTTGATTTCTTTGGCGTGTCGGCCAGCATTTCGAAGTCCATCTTGTGTTTGAATAGGTCGACGGCCTTCACCACAACGCGAACCTCGTCACCCAATTGGATGATGCGACCCGTGTCTTGCCCGATGACGCGGAAGTTGTCGTCGTCGAGGTAATAATAGTCGCCGGGGAGGTCTTCATAGCGTACCAAACCCTCGCATTTGTTGTCTTTCAGTTCCACGAACAGCCCCCATTTGCTCACGCCCGAGACCAATCCCTCAAACACTTGACCAATCTTATCTTGCAGGTATTCAGCCTGTTTGTACTTGATGGACTGGCGTTCCATCTCCTCGGCCTGCTTTTCCATCTCGCTCGAATGGACGCACATGTCCTCGTAATCCTTCTTGTTGGCCGAGCCTTGCCCTTCGATGAGATACCTTTCTATTAATCTATGCACCATCAGGTCGGGGTAACGGCGGATGGGGGAGGTGAAGTGGGTGTAATAGTCAAAAGAGAGGCCGTAATGCCCGATGTTGTCGGTGCTGTAGATGGCCTTGGCCATGGTGCGGATAGCCACCGTTTCGATGAGGTTCTTTTCGCCCTTGCCTTCCACGTCCTCAAAGAGTTTGTTGTAGGAACGCACCAAAGTGCTGCGGTTGCTGAGGTCCATCGAGTAGCCGAGGCGCGAAATCAGCAGCATGAACTTGTTCAGTTTCTCGGGGTTAGGCTCGTCGTGGATGCGGTAGACGAAAGTATAATTGCTCCACTTGTTGCCGGGCTTGCCGAAAGTTTCGGCCACGGTGCGGTTGGCCAGCAGCATGAAGTCCTCAATCAGTTCGTGCGATTCGTTCTGCACGCGCACGTAGGTATCGATGGGCTTCTTGTTCTCGTCCAAGATGAATTTCACCTCCTCCGAATGGAAATTGATGCTGCCCAAAGCCATGCGTTGCTCGCGCAATTTGGTGGCCAGACTGTGGAAAGTCAGGATTTCGTCCTTGTAGTCGCCGTCGCCGCCCTCAATCATGGTTTGCACTTCCTCATAAGTATATCTGCGACACGACTTGATGATGGTCTTGCCAATCCAATGGTCGTAAATCTTGGCCTCGTTGTCCATCTCAAAGACCACGCTGAAGGTCAGTTTTTCCTCGTTGGGACGAAGCGAACACACGTTGTTGCAGAGTTTTTCGGGCAGCATGGGGATGGTGCGGTCGACGAGATACACCGAAGTGCCACGTTCCAAGGCTTCCTTGTCGATGGCAGAGCCGATACGGACGTAATGCGACACATCGGCGATATGCACACCCACCTCCCAATGCCCATTGGGCAGTTTTTGGAGACTGATGGCATCGTCGAAGTCCTTCGCGTCGGCGGGGTCGATGGTGACGGTGAACACCTTGCGGAAGTCGCGGCGCCGCTTGATTTCGTCCCTGCTGATTCTGGCGGGAATCTTGTCGGCTTCTTTCTCTACCTCTTTGGGAAATTCTATTGGATACTCATGGGCGGCCAAGATGCTTTCCATTTCCACATCGTTCTCGCCGGGCTTGCCCAGCACACGTGTGATTTCGCCGAATGGGTTACCCGAGCCGTCGGGCCAATCCACGAGGTGGGCGATGACCTTTTGGCCGTCCTTCGCGCCGTGCAGGTCGCCTCGCGGAATGAAAATGTCGACCGGCATCCAATCCACATCGGGGCGAACATAGACATAGCCGTGCGAGATGCTCAGCACGCCCACAAAATCGGTGTGGCGGCGTTCCAACACTTCCACAATTTCGCCTTCGGGCTTAGAATTATTCCTTTTCGGGAACATGGCCACGCGCACGCGGTCGCCATGCAACGCCTTATAAGTGTTGTTGGCGGCGATGAAGATGTCCTCGCCTTCGGCATCGTCGCGCACCACATAGGCTTTGCCCGTCGATTTCATCTCCACCGTGCCTTCCACATATTTCTGCTTGGGTCCAAATTGCGCCATGCCCTCGGCACTCATCACATAACTGTACGGCCTTTCTTCTCGCAACAAGCCCTTGTTTTTCAGGTCGATAAGCAATTTGTACACCACATCCTTGCCCGCTAGGTCCTTGATGCCCATGATTTTGCAGACTTGTTTATAGTTCTTTGGTCGAAACGGTTGGTCGGCAAAAATGCCCAAAATCACACTCGTAAAAGTGCTGAGTTTATTCTCGATTTTCTTTTTCTTTGGCATAATTCATTGGTTTTTTGCCAACATGGGTTGGCGATTTGTTTGCAAAGGTAATAACTTTTCTTGAGTTGGAAGGGGAAAAGTTATGACCAACGCTTTATGGGTTTCAACCAAAACACTGAAAAAACGACCGCCCCCACAAACGGGGAGCGGCCGTTTTCCATTTACAAATTAATCATTTAATCTCTTCACTTTTTCCCCACCTGAAAAACCAAGGTCTTAGGCACGGTGCCGGCGGAATAATACATGAGCCCTTGCCCAGGCACGAGGGTTTCCACATCGCCGAACCAGCCCCATTCCGCGTCGTATTCCGAGGTGCCTTCGCTGTTCTTGACTTTGTCGTTCACCTCGGGGGTGAAGTTGGAGAAGGCTTCCTCAAGGGTCATTTCTTCGGCGCAAGGATAGCCTATCCAATTCCAGCCCGGATTGATGGTGATGGGATGAATAGCAGGATTGGTTGGGGTTCCTTGTAATTCCAAAGTGCAGTCAGCGGCGGTCTTAATCATAATCATCTCCTCGTTGGTAAAGCCCACCTCGTCCAAGTCGCCGAACCAGCCCCACTCCGAATCATACTCTGTGGAGATGTTGTCGTTCTTGATTTGCAGGCCGTTGTTGCCCAAGGCCGCTTCAAGCGTCTGGAGCATCTCGACTGGGTCGGCAATCTCCAAATACGTGCTCCACCAATTCCATCCAGCCGACAACGCCACCGTTTGGGTGA
>Ga0310786_10003563_pt1 | contig 22538 bp, 12 predicted proteins | sample AusTroGonzalo_MG_FD_203881 | JGI IMG/M metagenome (GOLD analysis project Ga0310786, IMG submission 203881) | Bovine rumen microbial communities from tropical cattle in Woodstock, Queensland, Australia - Gonzalo_03 (v2) (version 2) | ecosystem: Host-associated > Mammals > Digestive system >...
GAGGGCGCCGCGTCTTTTGATGGATGTCGAAGAGCGCCTTGCCGCGATTCGTGCGTGTGGCTTGAAGGAAGTCGTCGCGCTCGACTTTACGCCAGAGTTTGCTCGTCTTTCTCCCGAGGAATTTCTTACGATGGCGAGGATTTCAAAGGAGACGAAAATTCGTTGCGGCGCGAACTGGCGCTTCGGGCGCGGCGGAACTGCCGACGCGACTTGGCTTCGCGAGCATGGCTATTCGGTCGAGGTCGTTCCTGCCGTAGAGTATTGCGGTGAATCCGTTTCTTCGACGCGCATCCGCGCCGCGCTCGAGCGAGGCGAAGTTGAGGACGCATGTGCGATGCTTGGGCGTCCGTTCGAGGTGCGTGGCGAGGTCTTTGCAGGGAAGGGCGAGGGCTCGCGTCTTGGCTATCCTACGATGAACGTCAAGCCGAGTTCGCTCAACATTCGGCTTCCGCTTGGCGTCTATGCGGCCGAGGTGGGCGGAGTGCGCGCGGTTGCAAACTATGGGCTCGCTCCGACGTTTGGCGAACGCGCGTGGGAAGAGCCGGTCGTGGAGGTTCATTTTCTGCGGCAGGCACCTGACGCGCAGAACGGTTTTGCGGAAGTGAAGCTTCTTCGCTTCCTGCGCCCAGAGCAAAAGTTTGATTCTCCCGATGCGCTCAAGGCGCAGATTGCGCGAGACTGCGCCGCCGCATTGGCGTGACATTGTGTGTGGCGGCATATGCCCCAAAACCGGTGAAACGAGGAAAGTTAAGGAAACCAACGAAATGTGCGATAAAAAGAGCAAGGCCAAAGGGGTGTCTCCCCGCTTGATCCATCACGGTGGCGTGTCACGGCGAGGGTTTCTGCAGGGGCTCGTCGCGACCGGCGCGGTGACGACATTCGGCGACGTGGGCGATGCTGTTCCGGCTGTGCGCTTCGGCTTCATCACCGACTGCCATTACGCGGCTCACATCGAGACGAACCTTCTTCGCAACTACCGCGACGGACTCCTGAAGGTGGACGCCTTCGCGGCCAAGATGAACGAGCTGGGCGCAGACTTCGTAGTGGAGGGAGGCGACTTCAAGGATCTCGGGCGCACGCCCGATGAGTCACTTGAGTACCTACGCGCGATCGAGGCACGCTTCGCCGCCTTCAAGGGGCCGCGCTACCACGTTCTCGGCAACCACGACCATGACAATCTCTCGAAGGAGGAGTTTCTCGCCCAGATCGCCAACGAGGGCCAGGACTCTGCGAAGGCCTTCTATGCCTTCACGCGCAACGGCGTCCGCTTCATCGTGCTCGACGCATGCTATCGTTCGGACGGAGAACCATACTGTCGCGGCAATTTCTCGTGGGCGGACGCGTTCGTCCCACCGGAGCAGGTGGAGTTCCTGAAGGCCGAGCTTGCGGCGGCGAAGGGCCCGTGTGTGCCGATCGTCCACCACCAGCTCGATTCCGAAGAGAAGGCGTACGTCGTGAAGAACGCCGCAGAGATACGGGACATCCTCGAGAAGTCGGGGAAGGTGAAGCTGGTAGTGCAGGGGCACTACCATGAGGGAGCTTTCCGCGAGTTGAACGGCATAGGATACTTCACGTCGCCTGCAAGCGTGTTGCATCCGGCGCCCGAGAACGCGTTTTCGCTTGTAGAGGTGTTCGCGTCGGGCGGTGTGCGGATCACTGGCTTCCAGATGGCGAAGTGCGTTGAGACCGCGTGGATGCCCGGCGACTGGACTGCGGACCGGTCTTGGCAGAAGGGCCACTACCAGGTGCACTACATCTACACGGGCCGATCCGAGTGCATGTTTCACATCTTCCCTGACGGCACGTCCATGCTGCTCGACTGCGGCGACTCGATGCGCTTCTACCGTACGCCAGCCGAGGTTCCGCTGCCGTCTTCGCCGTCCGTCCGTGCCGGAGAGTTCGCAGCGCGCTACATCTTGCGCGTCAACCCGAAGGGAGACAGGGTCGACTACCTTCACCTCTCCCACTACCACGAGGACCACGGCGGCGGCGGGCGTTTCCACGGCGGTCCTCTCGGACGGTCGTCGCTCGGTCCGTTTAACCTCTGCGGCATCGCGGACGCGGCGCGCTTCCTGAAGTTCGGTATTGCCGTCGACCGCGCGTGGCCCGGCTTCGACGAGCCGTTGGACGTGCTGAAGACCGCGCGTGACGGCACGCCGCAGCAGATGCGCGCGCTCTACGCGCACCTTGCAGAGACGCAGGGAACGCAGATCTGGAAGTTTGTGCTCGCCGCGGACGACCAGTTCCGTCCGCTGGCGGAGGCGGTGCCGGGGTTCAGTGTATGCAATCTTTGTGCGAACGGACGCTTCGTGCGCAATGACGGAATAGTCCGCGACCTCTACGCCGACCGCGTGAAGGCGGGGGCGAAGACGCTGAACGAGAATGGCATGAGTTGCGGGATGATTGTCGAATACGGGAAGTTCAGGTATTTTACGGCCGGCGACTTCTCCGACGGCTGGAAGCATTCGGACGGCGTAAGGCACGAGATCGAGGAGGATCTCGCGGAGGTCGTCGGACAGGTCCACGTGGCGAAGCTCAACCACCACGGACACCACTCCATGTATCCGAAGCTCGTAAAGGCGCTCAAGGCGCGCGTGTGGACCAACTGCACGCTTGATCAGCAACACTGCACGGACGACACGATGTGCCGTCTCGCGGACCGGACACTCTACAACGGCCCCCGGTTGATGCTGCCCACGTACATGCCGCTGAACCGTCCGGTGACGGACGTCGGCCGAGGCTATCTGCCGGACGTCGCCCGTTGCGTCGTCGACCAGCCGTGCCACGTCGTCCTGGATGTGCCGCCCGGCGGCGAGACATATACGTTCTCCTGCTTCTCGGCGACCCACGCCGGCAATCCGCTCAAGGGCGAGTTCGGATTCATTGCCTAGGAAGTGGCAAAAGGTCTGACAGCGAAACTGTCGCTAGGTGTGTGGATTTGCCGCGCGCTTGATTCATATTGCCATTGACTAGGCGTTGATGGAATAGATGCTTAAACTTTGGTATAATGTTGGCCATGAAACGGACGACGATAATTGCCGCGCTCGCTTTTGTCCTTGGCTTTCATGCTTCGGCATCTGAGTTTTCCTGCGATTTTTCCGGCGAAGGAGAGACGGTCGAGACAATCCCGGCTTTCGCCGTAGGCGACAAATTATTCCTTCGTGGGCCAGATGGCGTCTCGCTTTTGCTCGACATAGTCTCCGCGCCGCCGGCCGGCATCGCGGGTCAGTCGTTTATCGCAAAGGACGGCGCGACTGGTGCCGGCGCAGTCGTCCAGTCTGTCGTAGGCAAGCTGCGCATCACGGTTGACGACTTCGCTGCAGGGAAAATCTATACCTTTGTCGTGAAGGACGGCAAGAAGTCGTTTTCCTCGTTAGACAAGGTGCAAGAACCCGACGAGTGCGCCACATGCGCCGCGACAGTAACGAACGATGTGTCCGATGCTTCGCAGACAGAGACTCCTGCCGTCAAGACGGTCAAGAAATCGCCAGTTCTCAAGGAAACTGGTTCGGTACTTCTCTTCGCCGCTCAGAAGAGCGTGGTCGATATCCTTGTCGCCTTCGACCAGGGCGCGAAAGTGAAGTGTACACAACTTGGGTTCGACAGCATCGAGGAATTTGCTGACTATGCTGTCGCCAAGATGAACACGGTGCTCGCCAATTCTCAGCTTGACGACAAGTTCTGCTATCGGCTAGTTGGCGTTGTGGAGATAGACGACAAGTGGTCTGCGATCAACGGTGCGCTTCTTGGCAGTTTGCGCGCAAGCGAAGGCAAGCTGGCGAAGATTTCTCAGTTGAGGGAGAAGTTTGGCGCAGATACCACAACCTTGCTTATAGACAAGACAAGCGGCACCACTACTGGCATTGCCTATGGATACTACTTGTCCGGTGGTTATGACGTGCCTTCAAAATTCGATACCTACGCCTACAACGTCTGCGACATTAACACGGTCTACAGCCGCTATACGATGAGCCACGAAACAGGGCACAACATGGGTTGCGGACACAGCAACCGGCAAGGATCTAATTCTGGGCCTGGCCGCTATTCAGATTCATGCGGCTACCATTTTGCCGATACTAACAACGTCTTGCGAGGTACGGTAATGGCCTACACATATAGTGGGGACAATGATGGGTATTATAATCCTGTTCCCTACTTTTCCACGCCTGAGATTTCGCCGTCGGAGTACGGTTGCGCCTTGGGTGTTGAGGGAGTCAACAACAACCGCGGTACTTTGTTGCAGACTTATGACGACATTGCGGGGCTTCGCGAGCATATGTTGCCGTACGACTGGGATGTGCGGTTTGTGGATGACAGCGGGAACGACATTGCGGACGGATCGTATTTTTACAGCTCGTGCTATGTAACGCTAACCAATTCGAATCCAGCGGCCGAAATCTACTATACGCTTGACGGGTCTACTCCGACGACAGGATCCTTGCATGGCGGATCTGGCACAAACGTATATATGTATCTCGTAACCGGTCCGAAGACGCTTACGGCATGTGCGGTAGTCGACGGCGTGGCGCAGTCTGTTCGTTCTATAACCTTGCACGACGGCCTCACTTGGTCGGGCGATTCAAACGGCAATGGTTTCTGGCTAAACGGCGACAGTTCCGTGCGTCCGTGGAATGGTGAGTATTTCTATAATGGCGACGCGGTGATGTTCCCAGACATGTCCGGGGTTTCGTGCGCGACAGTTTCGGTAAAAGGCGCGGTAGCACCGAGCGCGGCTGCGTTTTCTGCCGTTGAGACGGCATACACATTTGATGGTGGCGACGACGAGGCAAAGATTACGATCCCCAACGACAACTTCGCGCCGTCTGGCGATGTGACGTTCAATGTCCCAGTGCAACTCTCTGCGGCGACGTTCACGAACATGACGGGATGCGCGCTTACTTTCAATGCGCCGTTCGGACAAATCGTCGATGAGAATAGCGGCAGCTTTACGACAATGATCAACATTGCGCCCAGCGCTATTATGACGGTGGCTCCAGGCGTCGGGAAGACGCAGGCGCTTGTGGCGCTAAATACCAATGGGTGGCATTCAGGCACCTCCACTTTCCGCGTAGGCGAAGGAACCGTGGTCTTGACCGGCGCAATCAACGGCGGCAGGGGGGTGATAGGCAGGACGAAGCTCGAAGTTGGCAATGGAGGCGAGCTTGTTTTCAACATGGGCGGTGGAACGGGACATGAGATGAACCAGACTTCCCTGACCATCGAGAAGGGCGGTGTGGTCAGATTTAATGATATGGAGCATTTGCGGCGGACGCTCTATCTGCAAGGTGGCACGATATACGCCAAGCGCCTTGACCTGATGGGCAATCCGGGCGTCTATGTGACCGACAACTCGGCCATTGAAAACAACGGCGGCGGCTATATCCTGATTCGCAATTCCGATTCGGAAATCAATGTCTATAACGGAACATATCTTACTCTCAATGTTGGCACCCAGACCGACAACAGAGGCGACACGGCTGGCTGGGGCATAATCAAGCGCGGCAGCGGAACGCTTGTCGCAAACGTAGAACTCAAACATTCAGGCGTCACCGACATCGAGAGCGGCTCGTTGGAGGTCGGCTATTCGTCAGGTTCTACGATATACGGTCTGGGATGGATTGTGGCTGAGGGTTCTGCGTTGAAGGTGAAGAGCGGCTGCACGTTGAAGACTCCGACATTGACTCTCGACGAAACTGCGACGATTTCCGTTTCTGCCGCGTCCGAGCCACCGATCGTAGCGACAAATGATGTTTCGGTTTCCGGTGTCTACTTTGAACTTGCGGGAGCGGACAATCTTGCGGCCGGAGCGTCCTATCCGCTTCTTAAGGGCAATGCCGGAATCAGCGATGCAAAGAACGCCAAGACGAGTCGGCTCCCAGAACTGGCCAAGGGGCTCAAGTGGCAACTTGAGGTATCGAACAACACGCTTTATGCGAAGGTTGTCGAGAAGTCGGCCATAGAGGAAGCCGTACCGTTTGTGTCCAACGATCTTTCGCTTGCTCTCGCGATGCCGGACGACGCGACGGTTGCGGAAGGAGGCGGTGCGAGAATCGCTGCGTCGCCGATTGTCCTAGATGGGCTTTCTACCAAGGCGGTCTCGATCGCCGTCAAGGTCGTTGTGCCCGAGTCATCGCCATCCGATGTTGCAACCATCTGCTCATGGAGGGTTGGCGATTATAAGATTTACTGTGTGCGTGAAACCACAGGAAAGCTGAATTGCCGGTGGATTGGAGTCAATGGTTCGTTGGGGACTACGGCAAACCAGACGAATGATATCGTCCTTGCGTCTGGCGAACATCTGCTGCAGATCGGATATTATTCAAATGGCAGTGGTGGCACTCGTGTCTTGCTCGACGGCGAAGTTGCATACATTGCAAGTGGACTCGTGTTCAGTGGCGAAAGCGTCAACCGCGTGACGTTCGGCGCGACCGCAGAGGATTCTCCACGCTATCCGTATGCGGGACTTGTCATTCGCGAGGCCGCAGTCTTGGATGTCCTTTCGACCGAGCCCGCGCCGCGCATGACTGCGTCCGGTGGAAGCATTACCTACAGTCTGAATGTGCCAGGCGTAATTCCGCACGTATTCCCGATAACGCCGTCCGGTGCGCTTGAGCTTGACGAGACGGTGGTAGAAGCGACATTCGGCGAGACTCCCGGTGAGGCGTCTGTTTCGGTGATGGCTTCCTTTCCGGCAGACAAGGTAGGGACGGTTTGTGGCATGTGGGTGCAGTTGGATAGCTCGGCGAAATGCGCTTTGCAGGCGGAATACGAGGGTGATGGCAAGTTTTATATCCGGTATAACGACTATGCTCTCACGTCTTCTCCTGCAGCGCGTCTATCGGAAACGTCGGAGGATGTTACCCAGCCGCATCTGTATACGCTTGCATTCAAGAGTGGCGAAGGGGCGACCTTCTACCAGGATGGCGTGGCGTTGCTGAAGGCTTCATTGCCATATTCAAACTATTCCGCGAGCAAGGTCGTCTCGCCGGTAACGTTCGGTTGCGGGCCCTATCATCTTTGGCGCGGTTCGCCATGGCACGACTATCCCAATCCAGCCAAGGACTTCTCGCTCTATGGCTCGCATATCGCGCTTGGGACGAGTGACAGGGCGGTTTCGGAAGCGGCGGTGATGGCGTCTATGGCGACTGATGGCGATGACCCTGAACCGCCGGAAACGCCAGCGACGGTTGATGTGCTTGTGGCATACGACAACGGGGCGCAGGCGTATGTTGCGAACAAGGGCGTGACGCTCTCGGAATTTGCCGCGACGCAGATAGGCAAGATGAACGATGTGCTTACCACCAACCGGCTGGATAGGTTTTATAGCTATCGCCTCGCCGGGGTCTGCAAGGTGGACGGCGTGTACGACAATATCGACACGGCCCCTAGTTTGATTGCGGCGGGCGAGGGCCCTGCCGTGAGCTTGCGTGCAGCGCGCGAGCTTTACGGTGCGGACACGGTGACGCTGTTAGTAGATGTGACAGGCAACACGCTCGGCAATAGTTCTCCGCTCAATTCGCCGGACAATGTGGCCAGCCAGCATGAATGTGCGTTCAGTGTGTGCAGCATAAGGGCGGTCGATACCGGCAGCCAGCACACGATGATCCATGAGAATGCGCACAACATGGGGTGCGGACACGCAAGGGCGCAGAGCATAATCAATTCTCCGTTTGAGTATGGAAGGGGATTCTACTTCAAGGACGGCAATGTGACGCGCCATACGATCATGGCATACGGCGGAGACAATGACGCGTCGTGGTATTTCTCGACCACGTCCACGGAGTTTGGCTTTACGCTTGGCGACGCGACCAACAACAACGCAAGGGTCCTGAAGGAGACCTGCGGCGAAGTGGCCAAGTGGAGGGATGGTGCGGCAATCGAGCTTGACGGAAGCTTTTCGACTGGCGATGCCGTCTGGCAGACTGGTCGGAAGTATCCGTGGTTTGTCGAGGGTGATGCTATCCGCAGCTTCAACCAGACGGACTATCAGTATCAGTGCACCACTCCGCTCAAGGCGACGATTATTGGGCCGAAAGTTCTCAGCTTCAAGTACAAGTCGTATTTCGGCGGCGAGAGCGTTGCCGACAACAACTATTCGCACTTCGATGTCCTTTTGGACGATTCGCCGGTCATCACGCAGACAGAATGCACGAATAGTTGGACGGATGCGCAGCTGAATATCCCCGATGGAACACACGAGGTTGTATTCGTCTTCTCGCAGCGCTTTGCGATGAACAATTCCAAAGACTATAAGGGCGGCACACCGGAGGCCGACGACGCTGTGTGGATTAAGGATATCCACGTTGTCGAAAAGCGCATCCGTGGGGGGACTGCGGTCATTCGATGACAATTGAGGGGTGATGGCGTGATGATTGCCGCTTCCTTAAGGGCGAGGCCCTAAAAGCGAACTGACGGTGCCGACACCTCGTAGCACATGCATCCGCCAAAAGGCTGGCGGACGCAGGCTTTGAATGAGAGGGACGAGGGAGAAGAAGTTGCGGAGGACGAGGGCACCTCGCATTTGCGTGAACCATCGGCGGCAAGCGCCCAAACTTTCCATCCGGCCGAACCTGCGGACACGTCGAGTGAAATCTCCGCCGTCCCATCCTTGAGGAATAGGGGAACGGTGCCGTCTGGATTGCCGGAGCCGTTCCAGCGTAGGATGATGGAGCCGAGCGGATCTGTGGTGGCGAATCCGCGCGCGCGGCAATCAGTGAGGTGGGTAACGAGGATGCGCCGCGACTCTGCGAGCGGTGCGCCGTCAAGCGAAATCGCGAAGACCGTCGCGCTTTCATTGTCCGTAACCCTGACCCGCAGCACGCCGGCGGTGTGGGTGCCGCTTTCGGCGGTAAAGACGCCGCATGTGCGCGGCGTGGCGACGGTGAGCGAGCCGCGTCCGCGGTCGATGGAAACGCCCGTTGTCGTCGTCGTGAAGCTTTCCGGGCTGACCTTCTCGCAGGCATCGCGGGGTACGACGCGTGCGCCCTTTGGCACGTTTCTGCCGCGAATCACGCTGCCGACACGATGCGTCCACGCCACGTCATTCGGCAAAGGTGGCGTCACACGCCAGCCACGGCCCTGCGCGGCATCAAGGACTTTATCCGTGTAGTCGACGGCCACCGTCTGCGTCGCCTCGGCCATGTCGCCGCGCAGATAAAGCGCGAGCGTCGCCCGGTCGCCGGCGACCGAGAGCGGGTCGCGCGCCATGTCGAAGAGGCCTGGTGCGCCTCGGTTGTCGGCGAACATCGTCCTGTTGTGCGAATAGGCGAAACGCCAGATTCCAGTCCAGCCCTGGAGGGCCGCCATGGAGCCGAAGGCGAGGCCCGCCATCGACCGGTACGCGCTGATGCCTTCGTAGTCCCACTCCGTCACGCAGAACGGCTTGCCCCAGAGCCTCGTATAGCCGCGGATGTCCTCCGGCATGCCCGTAGTGCGGAAGATCGGATTGCGCGCACCGGCGACAAGCGGTGCGCTCCAGGATTTGTCGACCCATCCCGCGTAGCCGTTCATGTAGAGGTGCTGGTCGATGTAGCCGTAGAGCGAATCTTCCATTTCCAGGACCGAGCCCGACATCAGGCCGAAATTGTCGCCCGTAAGGAGCGTCTTTACGCCCAGTTCCTCGCGCAGAAACGCTTCCGCGCGCCGGTAGAAGCGCGTGTGCAGCCAGTTCCAGAAGCCGAAGAGCGCCGAGTCCCTGCCAGATTCCACGTTCCACGGCAGCGTGCGGTCGGACGGACGGTTTGGCGATATTCCCGGCCATGCCCTGGGATTTTTCTCGCGCGACTCCGCCACGAAATGCGCCCATTTCTCGGAGACTCCAAGTTCGGGAACGGCGCGCATGCCCTTGAAGTCCTCGTCAAGGAGGCATTCGTTCTGGGTGCAGAGGAAGATCAGCGCCGGTTCGTCGGCCAGAGAGCGTCCCGTATAAGGATTTACGTGCGCGAGGAAGAGGCGTGCAAAGTCGCACCAGTCGCGGAACCCGCGTTCAGTGGAAAACTGTGCGGCCTTTACCATGGCGGGGCCGTCTCGATCTATGCCTAGGTCGCGCCATGTGGCGCTACGCGAGGTGTGGAGGTCTGTCGTGAGGTAGATGCCACGCTTGACAAGCTCCGCGACGAGGCGGTCGAGCCGGTCCATGTTCTCCGGAATCGGGACGAGCGTTCCGTTCTCGTAGCGCGCGAGCGCGCCGTCGTGATGGTGGATGCGAACGGCGTTGTAGCCGAGCCGGTAAATGCGTTCGGCGAGCATTTCCGCTTCTGTGGGCGTTTCGGGGAAGTTGGCCGACTGGCAGAGGTTCACGCCGACAAAACGCTGCGGCATACCGGGCTTCCCAGTGAACTCGGCGTGGTCGCCCACGGCACGCAGCCAGCCGTGCTTTCCGGCCGGAGCCTCGTGCGGAACGACGCGCGAGAAATCGAGTGCCGAACCGGGGATGATCGTCTTGCGGTGGTCCATCGGCACCCAGCCGCCGCTGTCCGGCACCACGACAGGACCGGCATAGGTTACGTCAAGGCCGCCGGAACTCCCCTCGGCGAAGAATTCCAGCGAGAATTCGAACATGTCGCCTTTCTTGGCGTCGTCGGTCTTGCCGCCGTCGAACGACAAGCGCCAGAGCGGATGATACGGCAAGCGCTCGGAGTCGTCGATAAGCATGGGAATTATGCGCTTTTGCGCGACCGCCGCGATTTGGAGATTACGCACCTTCGCGCCGTTGCCGTCGACGACGATTTCCTCGGGCTTGAACTCATTCTTCGGCAGACGGGCCGCTGCGCCCCATTCGACCCTCTTCGCGTCCTTCGCGAGCGTAAAGCGCCATTTTGCGACGGCGCTGCCGCCATCGCGATTCTGGAGCGTCGCCTCGCCACTGGCGAGCAGCCCCTTGCCGGGCGCGCGAAACTCGAAGCGGACGCCATCTCCCGTCGCGGCAGCCTCGCCGACGGCGATCGTTTCCGTTCCGTCGACGGCAAGGCGCGGCGTGACAGCGTAGAGCGTGTCCGGAAGCCGCACAGAGCCCCCGCATTGGAGGGTTAGCGCCGCCGCGGGCCATTGGACCGCCAAGCACGCAAGAAACGCAAGGGCCTTCATGGTTCGCAAATCTCCGCTGTTCTATCTCAAGATGATGGACAGGTTGGTGTCGGGGGCCTTGTAGCAGCCGATGTCGAGGACTCTGCCAATACGTCGGGCGCGTCCCACAAGGTCGGTTTCTGACAAGGCGCCAGAACCAAGGTAGTCACTCCAGCTCGTTCCGCCTTTCGCGAGGGCACTGCCTGCCGCCGGCACGAAGTTCCCTCCTGCGTAGTTCCTGAAACTCGCGTCGCTGATGGCGAGAGGCGAGTCGGGGGACAGGCCGTTGATCGCGGTTCCCCACGCCGAATGGACGAAGCTTGCCGCCGAGCCGATCACGTCGCCGTAGACCGTCGTCGCCGCGTCGAAGTCGCCAGGGCAGTTCATGTAGGAGACGCAGTTTACGACCGTTGCGTTGCTCGCCTGGACGATGCCGGCGAAATTCTTGTCGGAGTTTCCTCCGCCGCGCGCGATCCGGTTCCTGACGACCGAACAGTTGACGAGCGCCGTTCCCGCACCGGTCAGATGCACGACGCCGCCGCGGTATTTGTAGCTGCCGGTCGTGTCGTAGGCGGGCGCGGCATTGCCCGTGAAGAGCGAGTTTTCGCAAACGGCGCCGTTTGAAAGGTAAAGGGCCGACCCATAGCCTTTGTAGCCCCAGGCCATGTGGACCTTGCAGCCGGTGAACGTCGTCCGGTTGATGCGCCCGCCGAGGGCGTAGAGGCCGCCGCCGTAGGTGGTGTCGGTGGCATTGCCGCACGAGGTGATCAGACAGTCCTCAACGAGGCCAGCCGCCATGTAGACGCCCGCGCCCTTGTCCCCGGACGCCGTGAACATGCCGTTGGAGACGGCGAGATTCTTCAGCGCCGCGCCGGGCGAGAGGAGCGAGAAGACGCGGTAGCCGCCGTTGCCGTCGAAGACCGTGCTCTCCGCGCCCGCGCCGACGATTGTGATCGCGCCCGCGAGAACGAACCCGGACCCAGCGTAGGTTCCCGAGGCGACGTGAATCGTCACGCCGTCGACGACGGCCATGCCCGCCGTGTCCTCCAGCGTGTTGGTCAGGCAATGGAATGCGTCGGCAAACGACGCGGCCGCCTTGGCCGACGTGTCATAGGGGAACGCCGGTCTCGGACTGGTCGTGTCCACGTAGAGGTCCGCCGGGGCGACGACGATCGCGCTTCTCGGTTCTCCCGTCGCGCCCCAGGTCGTGCCGCCGTCGTCCGAGACGGAGACGGTCGCCCGGTAGAGTCCGGCCGTCGCGTAGGTGTGCGTGACGTCCGCGCTTGCCGTTGTCTGCGCGGCCGAGCCGTCGCCGAAGTCCCAGCGGTAGGTGTAGCTCCCGCTTCCGCCGGTCGCCGTGGCGGTGAAGGAGGAGACCGAACCGAGGAGGACGCCGTAGGAATCGGCGGCCACCACGACCTCCAAGGTGGACAGATCGACTTCGTAGCATCCGATGTCGATGGCCGAGCCCTGCGAACGGGCGACGCCCGCGAGGTCGGTCGCGGACGTGGCGTAGGTGGCGTAGTCCGCGTCTGAACCTGCGTTGAAGAGCGAACCGCTCGTCGCCGGGGCGTAATTGCCGTTGTTGTAGTCAACAAACGAATTCGCGTCGATGGCGACGGGCGAGGCGAATGAACCGGAGATTGCGGCGGCATCCCACGCCGAATTGATGAAATCGGACGACGAGCCGACGACGTCGCCGTAGGCCGGCGTTGTTTCAAAGTTTCCGGGTACGTTCATGTAGGCGACGCACCCCACGACCTTGGCGCCGCTCTTCTGGACGATGCCGGCAAATTTGTCGGTGACATTCTTGTCGCCGGTAATGGGCATCTGGTTCTTGACAACCGTGCAGTTGACGAGCGCCGTCCCGGTGTCGGTCAGGTGAACGACGCCGCCTCGTCTGTTTCCGTTCTGCATCCATGTGGTATTGTATTGGGGCGCGGCATTGCCCGTGAAGAGCGAGTTTTCGCAGACTGCGCCGTTTGAAAGGTAAAGGGCCGCCCCATAGCCTGTGTTGGATCCCCAGTTCATGTGCACGCGGCAGCCCGTGAACGTCGTGCGGCGGATGCGCCCGCCGCTCGCGAAGATGCCGCCGCCGTAGCACACGTTCTTGGTGTTGCCGCACGAGGCGATCCAGCAATCCTCGACGAGGCCCGCCTCCATGTAGACGCCTGCGCCCATGTCCCCGTCGGCCGCGAACATGCCGTTGGAGACGCAGAGGCCCGTCAGCGCCGCGTCGGGTGAGAGCAACGAGAAGACGCGGTAGCCGCCGTTGCCGTCGATGACGGTGCTGGTGGCGCCCGCGCCCGCGACCGTGATCGCGTTCGTGAGGACATGGCCCGACCCGGCATAGGTTCCTGCCGCGACGTGGATCGTCGCGTCCGTGTCGCCGCCCGCGATCGCCGCGTCCGCGGCGTCAATTGCCGCGCGGATCGAGGCGAACGGCGTTGCCTGCGAGCCGTCGTCTCCGTCGTTGCCGGTCGTGGCGACATAGAAGTTGGCGGCACCTGCGCCGACAGGCAGAAGCAACGCGACGATTGCGACTGAAGCGGCGAGACGCATGGGAATTCTGTTTTTCATGGCCATGACGTTGCCAACAGTATAGCAAATCTCGGTGGCCTTGTCAGTTGCGTTGCGGCTGTCGCATTAGTGTGGATTATGCTATAATTATCCCGTTATGGGATTCTTCAAGGCATACGATATGCGCGGCACCTTTGGTGTCGACTTCGACCTCGATACAGTCTACAAGGTGGGGCTTGCCTTGCCGAAGGTCGTAAAGGGAAAACGATGGCTCGTAGGACGCGACTGCCGCACTACGAGCGATGCCGTTCACGACGCGCTTGTGAAAGGGCTTTCCGAAGCTGGCGCGGAAGTGAGCGACCTTGGGCTTTGCACGACGCCGATGGTCTACTACTTCACCGCCGCAGACGGCTTCGACGGCAGCGTGATGATTACCGCGTCGCACAATCCGCCTACGGACAATGGACTCAAGGTTTCAAAGGCGACTGCGCTTCCTGTTGGCTATGCGAATGGTCTTAACGAGGTTGAGAAGTTGGTCAATGCATCGACAGCGAGTCTTGACGAGGAATTCAAGTCGCGCTATGCAGATACGGGCGAGATGACCATTGGTGCGATGACTGCAAATATTGGTGCGATGGCGGCAAGGTTGCAGAATGGAAACACTCGCCCACCTGCCTATTCGCAGAGCATGGCTTGGGAGCGTTATGTCGCTTGGCACGTGCAGCGCTGTGCAGATCTCTCAAATCTTAAATTTGCCGTAGATTGTTCAAACGGCATGTCGGGCATCTTCGCCGAGGATGTTTTCCCGAATGCGGTTCTGCTTAACGATGAGCAGGACGGCAAATTTCCCGCCCACTCGCCTAATCCGCTTAAGGCCGAGGCGCGAGAGCAGATTGCAAAGGTCGTGCGCGAGAAGGGGCTTGATTGCGGCGTTGTCTTCGATGGCGACGCAGACCGTGCGATGTTCGTCGACGAGCGCGGCGAATTTGTCCAGCCAGACTATTTGATTCCCGTCGTTGCGAGAGCCACAATTGGAAGTTTAAAGTTTAAAGTTGAAAGTGAAAAGTTGAGAGGTGAGAGTGAAAAGTCGCAAGCAGGAAAGGTCAAGATCATTCACGATGTGCGAACGAGCCGCGGCGCGATAGAGACGCTGCGCGAGGACGGCTTTGAGCCGGAGATGGTTCCTGTCGGCCACGCCTTTGCAAAACCGATTCTTCGCAAGATTGGCGCTCTTTGCGGCGGCGAGCTTGCGGGGCACTACTATTTCTCGGAGTTCTTCGGATGCGACTCCGGTCTTCTCGCGGCGACGCGCATCCTCGGAGAGATTGCTAAGGCAAAGCAAGCGGGAAAGACATTCTCCGAGATGATGAAGCCAATCGTCTCGCGTTACGCCAACTCTGGCGAAATCAACTTTAAGGTCGAAGACAAAGAAGCGGCCATCGAGCGCGTTCTCTCCGTCGCTAAGTCGCTTGGCGAGGAAACCGGGCGGAGCGAGATCGACGGCTATCGCCTTGAATACCGCGACGGCTGGATTTCAGTTCGCAAGTCCAACACCGAGCCGTATCTCCGCCTTCTCGTTGAATGTCGGACTAAAGAACAGCTGTCCGATTGGGTCGGGCGACTTTCTGCCGCGATCGAGGGGAAGTGATGATCGTCGACTTTCACGTCCATTCGACAGCGAGCGACGGCACGTTTGCGCCGCGAGACATCGCGGCGGATGCGGCGCGCGGCGGATTTGCCGCGATCGCGCTTACCGACCACGACAACTGCGACGGGATTGACGAGTTCCTTGGCGCGGAGCCGGGGCTGAAGAAAGTCGCGGGCGTGGAACTTTCGATAGAGCCTGGGGATGGGTTTGACAAGTTCCATCTCCTTGCGCTCGGCATCGACCCTGCGAATGAATCGCTCAAGGCGTTCCTCAAGAGCATCCTCGACGGGCGCAACGCGAGGAACGAGCGCATCGTCGGCAACTTCAGGCGCATCGGCATCGAGATGGTCGACATGCCGAAGGGCACGAGGCCAGTCGAGGACTATGCCCACGGCGATGTCCTTGCGCGTCCGCATTTCGCGCGCTGGCTTATCGACAACGGATATGCGGCCGATATCGGAGAGGCGTTCGCAAAGTATCTTCTCCCAGATTCGCCCGCCGAGACGCGGTGCTACGAGGTGCGATACCATCCTTCGCAGGAAGAGTCGTTCCGTGTCGTTCATGGCGCGGGAGGGCTGTGCGTCATGGCGCATCCGAAGTATTGGCGGCGCGAGTGGAAGACGACGGGACCCGACTATGCGGCGGCCGAACGCGAGCTTGCACGGCTTAAAGAAGCGGGGCTTGACGGGCTCGAGGCATTTTATCGTGCAAATTCTGTCGAGGAAAACGTCAGTTTCTCGCACATAGCCGACTCTCTCGGGCTTATCAAGAGCGCGGGAAGCGACTTCCACGGCGCCAACAAGCCGACAATCCCGCTCGGCATGGAAGTTTCAGAATCATTCGCTGCGCCTTTATTGGAGCGGCTCAATTTGGTATAATATAAGCCAGTTATGAATACTGTACTCGTTGGCGCCCAGTGGGGCGATGAAGGCAAGGGCAAGGTTATCGACTTCCTGACGGAAGAGGCGGATGTCGTAGTCCGCTTCCAGGGCGGCTCGAACGCGGGCCACACCGTAGTCGTTGGAGACAAGAAATACGTTCTCCACCTCGTTCCCTCGGGTGTTCTGCACGACGGCAAGCACTGCGTGATCGGCAACGGCGTCGTAATGGACCCGTTCGATCTCATGAAGGAGCTTGAACAGGTCGAAAGCTGGGGCTTTGAGCTCAAGGGCCGTTTCCATATCTCCGAGCGCGCGCACATGGTCATGCAGTGGCATCGTGCGATCGACAAGGCCGAGGAGGCCGCGCGCCCCGAGGGCCACAAGATTGGCACTACCGGTCGTGGAATCGGTCCCGCCTACGCTGCTAAGGTCGGTCGTTACGGGATGCGCGTCGGCGACATCCTGAAGCCCGACTTCCTTGATCTCGTCCGCGCACAGGTCGCAGAGGCGAATCGCGCGCTCGCGGCGCTTGGCGCCCAGCCGCTCGACCCCGAGGAGATGGTCAAGCTCTATACGCCGATGGTCAAGGCGCTTATGCCCTACGTGACCGACACGATCCAGTTCCTTCACGAGAACCTCGACGCGAAGAAGTCGATCCTTTTCGAAGGCGCCCAGGCGACGATGCTCGACATCGACTTCGGCACCTATCCCTTCGTCACGTCCTCCAACCCGACTGCTGGAGGCGCATGCACTGGCTCAGGAGTTCCCCCGCGCGCGATTGACCGCGTGATCGGCGTCCTTAAGCTCTACACGACGCGCGTTGGAGAAGGGCCGTTCCCGACCGAGCTTTTCGACGAAGACGGCGAGACGCTCAGGAAGCGCGGCGGCGAATTTGGCGCGACTACGGGTCGTCCAAGGCGCTGCGGGTGGTTCGACGCGGTTGTTGCGCGCTATGCCCAGCGCGTAAACGGCGTCGACTTCTGGGCGATGACGAAGCTCGACGTCCTCGACACTTTCCCTGTCGTGAAGATCTGCACTGGCTACAAGCGCGACGACGGTTTTGTCTACCAGACGTTCCCTGCTGACCTCGCGGTCCTCAAGCGCTGCACGCCGGTATATGAGGAACTTCCCGGCTGGCAGTGCGAGACGTCGCATATTACTGACTATTCCGAACTTCCCGAAAACGCGAAGAAGTACGTGAATCGCATCCTCGATCTCGTCGGCGGCAAGCTCGGCGTCCTCTCTGTGGGGCCTGCAAGGGAGACCACGTTGAGGATTAATGTGTAAGAGGGGTCAGGAGTTTGGGGTCAGGAGTCAGTATGGGGCTGCAGCATCTGGCGGTGATCATGGACGGGAACGGCAGGTGGGCGAAAAAGCACCATCTGCCGCGGCTCGCAGGTCACCGGGCCGGTGCCGAGTCTCTTGACCGCACGATGCACTGGTGCAAAGAGGCAGGAATTAGCTACCTGACCGTCTATGCGTTCTCCACCGAGAACTGGAAGCGCTCGAAGGCCGAGGTCGCGGGGCTGATGAAGCTCCTTTCCCACTTCATCAAGGCGAAGGAGAAGGAGCTTGTCAAGAACGGCATCGCGTTTCGCGTCATCGGACGGCGCGAGGACCTTTCGCCAAAGCTCCAGAAGGAAATCGCCGCGTTGGAGGAGAAGACGAAGGGCGGGGATTTCACGCTGGTCGTCGCGCTTTCCTACGGCGGGCGAGACGAGATTGTCAGGGCAGCGTGTCGGTTTACCGCAGAGGCGCAAAAAGGTGGAGAGAATCTGGAAGAGGCGTTTGCGAATTGCCTCGATACTGCGGGGATCCCTGATCCGGACTTGATTGTGAGAACGTCGGGCGAGCTGCGGATTTCCAATTTCCTGCTCTGGCAGGCGGCGTATGCCGAGTTCTACTTTACAGATGTCCTCTGGCCGGACTTCGACAAGCAGGAGTTCGACAAGGCGATCGCCAGCTTCTCGAAGCGCGAACGCCGGATGGGAGGAAGACTTAAATGAATCCGGTTCTCAAGAGAACGTTGACGGGGCTGGCAGTTGGTGCGCTGGTGATTTGCGCCGTGCTTTTTGCGCCGCCAGTTGCAATCAAGCCTGCTGCTTCGTGTTTGGCGTGTCTGGCAATAGGCGAGTTCTATTGTTTGCTATGGAGGAAGGGTTCTGATGAATACAAGAAGAGCGTCAGCTGGCCCTATGGCCTATCCATTTGCGGCGGTATGGTAATCTTTTTCGGACTTTGGATGCTGGCAAGCATTCCGCAGCTATATGGCGACGCGACTTGCGGAGGTTTGCGTCTTGGTAATGTGATGCTTCTTTATGTAATTGCCATCGTGAAGTTCTCTGATGTAGGTGGTTTCGCGTTCGGCCTCACTTCCGCCAATCTGATGAAGGGTGGCAACCACAAGCTTTGCCCTACGATTTCGCCGAATAAGAGCTGGGAAGGGCTTTTCGGCTCGATCTTCGCGTCGTGCCTTGTCTCGTGCTGCTTTATGGGCGCGACTGGTTTTGGCGTCGTCAAGTCACTCGCGTGCGGTGCAACTGCCGCGCTTGTGGGGACGGCGGGCGACCTTGTGGAGTCGAAGTTCAAGCGCTGGGTCGGCGTCAAGGACTCTTCGACGATGAAGATCACGAACGGCATGGGCGGGTTCCTCGACATGGTCGACTCGCTCCTCTTCGCGCCTGCGGTACTCTATTTCCTCATGGGGCTCGAGTTCTGAAATGACGCGTTCCCGCGAGGCATGGCTTCTCTTTCTGGCGACGCGTGTTGTCGGTCTCGCGGTTGATGCCGCAGTAATCGGCTTTGCATACCTTTGCGCGTTTGCGCTAAGGTTCGATTTCCAGGAGCCGACGTCGCTCGGCGGGTGGGGAACGGTCGCGCGGCTCTATGTGACCGTTTGCGCCGTCCATCTCGCTTCGCTCCTATTCTTCGGCTGCTATCGCCTCGCGTGGCGCAGAATACGCGGGAGCGAGCTTCCGCAATACATCGGCGCGATGATGTTCGCGTGTGGCGTTCTGACGTTGATGCGGTATTTCTTGCCGAACGTCTCGCTCTCGCACATCCGTCCGCCTTATTCAGTGACTGTCATATCGTTTTTCCTTGGCACGATAGGCATCATTGGCGTCCGTGTCCTGTGGCGTGTCTATTGGACGAGCCGCGTGAGGGAAGACGAGCTTCTCGAGCGCAATGTCCAGCACTTTGACGGTTCGGCAGCACGGAAATTCCTCGCTGACAAGGTCGTGATGGTGACAGGAGCGGGCGGGTCTATTGGCTCGGAAATCGTTCGCCAGGTCGCGGCCGCGGGCGCAAAAAAGATTTTGATGGTCGAGCGCGGCGAAAATGCGCTTTACGAAATCGACCGCCGGATGCACGACTCGCGGTGCGTTGCTCTCATGTACGACATCAACGACCGCGGCAAGATGGAGGCGCTTTTCGCCGCCGAAAAGCCGGAAGTCGTTCTCCACGCGGCGGCATACAAGCATGTTCCGATGGTCGAAATGAACCCCGAGGAAGGGTGGCGCAACAACACCGAGGCGACGAAGCTGCTTGCGGAGCTTTCTGCCGCGCACGGCGTCAAGAGGTTCGTGCTCATTTCGACAGACAAGGCCGTGAACCCTGTTTCGGTCATGGGCAAGACGAAGCTCGCCGCCGAGCAGGCAATCATGGCCATCAACTCGCCCACCTCTTTTTGCGCCGTCCGCTTTGGCAACGTCTTCGGTTCGTCGGGTTCGGTCGTCCCGCTCTTCAAGGAGCTTATCGCAAAGCGGCTCCCGATTACCGTGACGCATCCCGACATGAAGCGGTACTTTATGACGATAGAGGAGGCGGTGTCGCTCGTCCTTCAGGCGGCGTCGCGCGACGAGAAGGCGATCTATACGCTCGACATGGGCGAACCGGTGAGGATTCTCGACCTTGCAGAGGGGATGATAGAGCAGGCGGGCTATCGCCCATATGTCGACATCCCGATTGTGTTCACGGGCGTTCGCCCTGGTGAGAAACTCTTTGAGGAGCTGGACGTCTCAGAGCGTTCCTGCTATAAGACGGATATGGCGAAGATCTACATTACAAAGGGTGTTTGACGCCGAGTTTGGGGGATTTTGAGGGGGAAATGATGCATCCTAAGTTCAAAAACGAATACAACCTACCGGGGCGCGAGCTTTTGCCGCACCGCGAGCCATTCCTTTTTCTTGACCGCCTCGTTTCGGCCGACGAGACGGGTTGCCTTGGTGAATATACGTTCACTGCGGAGAAAAACGACTTTTTCAAAGGTCATTTCCCGAGCACGCCGGTTGTGCCCGGCGTGGTTCTCGTTGAGTCGATGTGCCAGTGCGCAGGTGCGGGGATAGTCGCCCAGAACGTGATGGGGGGCATGGACCGCGACAGGAAGAACCGCTTTGTTCTCGCGTCAGTTTCGTCCGCCAGGTTCCGCCGCCCCGTCGTCCCAGGCGACACTTTCACGATCGTGGCCGAGAATGTAAAGGCGCGTTCGCGCATAAGGACTTTTGCCGTCAAGGGATATGTCCGCGACGAAATTGCCGCGGAATGCGAGATAACGTGCCTTCTCGACACCAGGCCTGCCGTGTGATTTGATGGAAAGGGACGACGGCATGGACGAGAGGTTTACAAGAAGGGGCTTCATAGTTGCCGGCGGCGCATTGGCCGCGGGAAGCGCATTTGCCGAAGGCGAGGGCGCCGCGTCCACGAACGCGCCTGTCCCTACGCCAAAACCTATGCCGCCCGACGATCCGATTCTCGGCACGGGGGATGTGCCGCTCATGGTCGGCGCCCCGTGCCTTCAGGCGCCGGGCGAGACGACGATGGGCGTGTCGTGGGCGGTGTCGGGGCTCTCGAAGGGCGTTGTCGAGTATGCGGACAATCCCGACTTCCGAGATGCGAAGACGGCGAAAGGCGGTGGCTACGGGCTTGTTCCGATCGACGTGTCTGCCTTGCAGGTGCGCTTGACGGGGTTGAAGCCGGCGACGAAATACTGGTACAGGACGGTGACGACGCCGTTTACCGACTACAAGAACATCTACGAGGCGAAGCTCGGCGAGCCAATCGTCTCGCCCGTCCATTCGTTCACGACGCTTGGGGTTGGCGCGGCGGCCCGCTTTTGCATGATCAACGACACGCATGCGCAGTGGGAGCCGTTCCAGATGATCGTTCGCAAGCTAAAGGAGCTCATGCCGTCGGCAGTGGTGTGGAACGGCGACGCGACCAACACGACGCAGAAGAAGTCCACGGCGGTCAGGATATTTCTCGATCCGCCGGTCGAAGACGGCGACTGGGCGGCAGACATCCCCGTTTTCTTCGAGAGCGGCAACCACGACTTCCGCGGCAGCTGGATTTCGAAGAAGGAGGAGGTCATTCTGCCGCGCGACCCGTCCGAGCGCCGCGGCGACCAATGGGACCTCAAATGGAACTTCGCCGTGCGGCTCGGCGAGATGGCGCTGGTCGGCCTCGATACGGGCGAGGACAAGCCGGACGCGCACCCGAAATGGTTCGGGCTTGCCAACTTCGAGGCGTACCGCCGTGCGCAGGCGAAATGGCTGGAGGAGCAGTTTGCGCGTCCTGAAATCGCCTCGGCCAAGTTCAAGGTCGTCTTCTGCCACATCCCGCTTTTTGCGGAAGAGGGCAGTGCGGCGTATCCGCACGACGGCGTCAAGATAGACCCGGACGACTATGCCCACTGGTCGCGCGAGTGCGGAGAGCTCTGGGGGCCCATCATAACGCGCTCCGGCGTGCAGCTTGTCGTTTGCGGACACCAGCATCGCTTTCGGTTCGACGAGCCGACGGCCGAGCGCCCGTGGGCACAGGTCGTAGGCGGGGGGCCGGAGCTTGGCGTGGCGGACGGCAATCCGGACGAAAGCAAGTTTCCGACGGTTGTAGAGGGCAAGGTCGAGGAAGGACGGCTGAGACTCGTGGTGCACGACGTCTTCAATGGTCGAATCGTCCTCGACAGGTTCATCAACGCCTAAGCAGTCTGGCAGACGGCCATGTTAGACACGGCAAAGTCCTTCACAATCAAGGCGAGATTTGGTATATTAATCCTCACGTTCTGATTTCACAACTAAAGGAACAAAGCAAAATGGCAAAGAAGATAATGGTCGACGGCAACACAGCCGCGGCTCAAATCGCCTTCGCGTGCTCTGAAGTGGCCGCGATCTATCCTATCACCCCGTCCTCGCCCATGGCTGAGACGTGCGACGAGCTCGCCTCCATGTGCAAGACGAATATCTGGGGCTCGATTCCCTCGATCGTCGAGATGGAGTCCGAAGGTGGCGCCGCTGGCGCTGTCCACGGCTCGCTCACGACGGGCTCCTTGACGACGACCTTCACGGCGTCGCAGGGCTTGCTCCTCATGATCCCGAACATGTACAAGATCGCGGGCGAGCTCGCCCCGACCGTGTTCCACGTCTCCGCGC
>Ga0310786_10003564_pt1 | contig 22534 bp, 17 predicted proteins | sample AusTroGonzalo_MG_FD_203881 | JGI IMG/M metagenome (GOLD analysis project Ga0310786, IMG submission 203881) | Bovine rumen microbial communities from tropical cattle in Woodstock, Queensland, Australia - Gonzalo_03 (v2) (version 2) | ecosystem: Host-associated > Mammals > Digestive system >...
TATTTGCACCAAAAATGTGGCTCCTAATGGGAGGTACAGCGAAGAATTGAGAGAAAAAATAGAAGTAAATAACTTAGTTTTTTTATTAATTTAAATTATTAATCGTATGAAAAAAAGATTAATTGGTACATTGCTTATGGGAGCACTGTTCGTGTCTTCCACAAGCGTGTTCGTGTCTTGTAAGGACTACGATGACGATATCAACAACATCGTCGCTACGAAGGCCGACAAGACTGCACTCGAAGAGGCCAAGCAGGCACTCCAGAATGAGATCAATGGTCTCAGAACTCAGCTGGAGGATGTTCAGGGTAAGATTACTACCCTGCAGAACAACAAGGCCGACAAGTTCACTGAGAACGGCAAGGAGTACAACCTCGTTGACGTTTGGACTTCTCTGAAGCCGCTGATTGAGAAGACTGCTGCCCTCGAGACTCGTATCGGTTCTGCCGAGGATGCCATCAAGGACATCAACATCTTGCTCGGTGGTAAGCTCGAGGGTGACCTCGCTGACAAGACTTACAAGCAGGCTCTGCAGGACACATGGGCTAAGGCTGCTGCTGCCAGCACGCAGGCTGCTCAGAACCTCCAGGCTATTAACGATCTGAAGGCTGCTCTGGATGATCCCACGACTGGTCTGAAGGCTGTTGTTGCTGACCTGGGTGAGCAGGTTAAGGCTCTGAATGCTTACAAGGCAAGAGTTGAGGCCATTGAGGCTGACTACCTGAAGGACGCTGACAAGCAGGCCCTGATCAAGCAGATTAACGATACTAAGACAGCTCTTGAGACTGCCATTGAGACAGCTAAGACTGCTGCTATCGCTGCTGCTGCTGAGGATGCTACTGCAAAGGCTGACGCTGCTAAGAAGGCTGCCATCGAGGCTGCTGCTGCTGACGCTACTCAGAAGGCTAACGATGCCAAGGCTGCTGCTATTGCTGCTGCTGCTGAGGATGCAAAGCAGAAGGCTAACGCTGCTAAGCTGCAGGCTATCGCTGCTGCTAACGAGTACACTAACCAGGAGATTGCTGCTCTGAACATCGACTCTCTGAAGACTGCTGTTAAGAACCTGTCTGATCGTGTTGATGCTAACACTGAGTTGCTGAACGTCCTGAACGTTTACGTTCGTCAGGCTCTCCGTGGTCTGGTATTCAGCATGGATTCTTTCTATCAGGGCGTTGAGGCAACTGAGCTGACCGTTCTGTGGTACAAGAAATATTTCCTCGATGCTACCAATGCTGACGCTGTTGAGGGTATGGGTTACAAGACCTATGCTGATTTCAATGGTTGGACTCCTGAGACTGGCGATTATGAGCCTCTGAATTATTCTGATTATGATGATGACGAGGAGTTCGAAGAAGATTTGGCAGAGCGTCTCGCTGAACATGAGTTCGAGTGGGCTAATGCAGGTAAGACTGCTGCTGACTCTACTCGTCGCTATCGTTCAGACGTTGACGCGAACGGTAAAGAGGTTAACAGCCGTATCCTGAAGTTCCAGGCTAAGTACTTCATGAACCCCTCAAGCGCTGCTGTTAGCAATGAGAAGGGTGCTGTGACTGTTGTTGCTGCCAACAAGCCCTTCCACTCAGGTCTTGACACCGAAGATCGTAGACGTGCCCATGTGGATGCAGAGTTCAATGGCCAGGATGTTGATTACGAGGCTGGTATTGGTGTGAAGGATTGGGAGACCAAGGATGGTGTGCTGATCGTGAACTACACCTGCACAAATCCTGCTAAGATTATGAGCATCCGTAACAACGACGCTATCACTGTCTTCGCTACTCAGGTGAAGGAGGATACTCTGACGGTTACTTCTGACTTCGCTGCTCTGTACAAGCAGGATGTTGAGAACATCCGCATCTCTCATACGCCTTCTACATCTAAGGCTATGATTCAGGATGGCAAATTCATTGGTTCTCACGCTGCTGACTCAGTGAACACTCACTGTGGTGCTTGTGCATACGATCCCGATGATAATACCGCTTCTGAGTATGCTGCAGGTCTGCACCTGATGCAGACTGTTTCTGAGGCTGCTGGTATCGGTACCGGTAAGGTTAAGGATAGTCCTCTCGGTGGCTTCAGCTGCCAGGATAGCTGCGGATGGAACGATACTCTGGATCTGCAGAAGCTCGTTGAAATCCACTGCGACTACGTTGATGCTAATGGTGATGTTAATCACAGGAAGATGAACGCCGACATGATTGAGGCATTCGGTCTGCACTTCAACTTCGTTCTGACTGGTCTGTACTATGGTTCTAACAAGACCTCTGAGTCTGCTCACGCTGCTATCAAGCATCAGGGTGACTCTGTATGGTACTTCCGTCCTCAGATGCCTAAGGGCACTAAGGATCATGCTGTTGCTACTTCATGGGACAATGGTGGTAAGCTCGAGGGTAGTGTTGGTAAGCAGTCTCGTCAGACCATCGGTCGTACTCCGCTGGTTCGCGTAGAGTTGCTGAACGACTCTAACGAGGTTGTTGACTACGGTTACATCCGCATCAAGATTGTTGAGTTCGCTAAGGAGGTTGTTGAGACCAACGACGTCTTCAAGTATGAGGCTGGTGCTATGACCATTTCTCAGGCATTCTGCGCTGACCTGGCTGGTGCTCCGTTCAACTTCGCTCAGACTTGGGATCAGATGGAGTGGGATATCCTCCACTTCTATGACTTCACTCAGGAAGAGTTCGAGGCTAACTACGCTCCCGACGGTGAGGGTGATGAGTTCTATCAGTTCTATCTCAATGCTAACAAGGAGATTAAGCCTTGCTACGATCCTGTAGAGTCTAACAGCGATAAGGACTACAACAAGCACGTAACGCTCGGTTCTATCAGCCGTCAGCGCAATGCTGATAATGAGCAGACCTCTATTGTTAAGTGGATTGTTACTGGCGCTCAGCTGAAGGCATATGTTGATTGCCAGCTTGCAGGTCACTCAAAGATTGAGGCTGCTGATGTCATCCGTTATGTCCGCTTCAAGAAGAATGCTAACAGCACACTGGCTGGTCCTTCTTACTTCTACATCTGCATCATTCCTTCTGCATTCACTATCTCTGATAAGCCTGTTGCAATGGGTACTGTAGATTGGACTGGTCGTAAGATCGCTAACTACTGGTATGAGACCGATAAGGCTACTGCTGGAACTGATGAGGTTCACGCTAACGTCTTCGGTGTTGAGAACATGAGAGACATCTGCGATACCTTGGATAAGGTTATTCCTGCTGTATTCGAAGGCAACAAGATTGTGATGGCTAGGAATATGGGTGATGCAGCAGCTGCTGCTAAGGCTGATAGCGCTAAGTTCATCAAGTTGAACGAAGGTTCTGGTATCACTGCTGAGAAGCTCGCTCTCCGCCTTGAGTTCGTTCAGAAGGACTCTGTCTTCAAGGGTATCCTTGATGGTGACACTGTTCAGATTATCACTCGTCCTGACTTCAAGAAGAATGATGTAGAGGACTTCGAGGATGCTAAGTATGTTGGTAAGCGTGCTCTTATCGCCTACGTTGACGCTAATAATAACCTGAAGTGGGATGCTAACGAGGTATGGGATACCATCGCAACACTTGAGTTCACTGATGCCAGCAAGAAGGACATCAACCACATGAAGATTAAGTACTTCGATGAGGACAAGGACGTTGAGCCTTATCCCTTCAAGTCAACGATTGCTAAGGCTCTGTTGAACTACCGCGCTCACAACGCTCTGGATGGTGAGTTCCTGACTGCAAACGTTGCTGTCGGTGCTAAGTACAAGACTTGTGACGTGCCTCTGGAGAATAATACCTTCAACGTACGCTTCCTGCGTCCTATCAATGTTGCCTCTAACGACAAGGCTGTTCAGGATGCTGATAAGGATCCGCAGAAGATCAGTCTCTTGAGCATGGTTAAGTTCTCTGATTGGCGTGATCTCGCCTTCGACACCAAGTTCTGGTTCTACTATCAGATTAAGTCGATTGAGGTTGTTGGTGTTGGTGATGAGGATGATCTTCGTACGAACAAGAAGATTATGACTAACCTGGGTGCCGACAATGTTGATGCAGCTCTTACAAAGGCTCTGGCTAATGTTTCTCAGGAGGTTCTCTTCACCTATCATGCACCTGAAACAGCATACGTTGCTGAGTACGACCAGGCTCCTAACGACCTCGACTTCGGTTACATCGAGTACGAGAACCTCGGTTCTACTATGCGTGACTTCAAGGTTCGCGTTCCTCTGAAGGTGACCTACTATTGGGGTGATGTTTATACCTACGCTGACATCGTTGTTAAGAAGACTCTGAACAACGCTCGTCGTGCAAAGTAATTAAGATCCACTAAGGATAACTAACGATATAGGGGAGGAGTGAATGACTCCTCCCCTATTTTTAATTTAAGAACATGAAACTAAGAAACATTCTGTTTGTTACGCTTGCTATTACGCTGACTTTCAGCGCCTGTAAGTCCAAGAAGGAAGAAAAAGTTCCTCTCCTTCGTCCGGCATCAATGGTTTATACAGCCCAGGACTCTGCCGATATCTGGAAGCTTTGTGAGCAGTTTGCCCAGTTCTTTGGCCAAAACGACTTTGAGTCGTGTGCCCTGATGCTGAACAAATTCGAGAACGACAGCATCCATCCTTATACTGATCAGCAGCGCAAGGAATATATTAAAGCGGTACAGATTTTCAGTAACTATGGTTGCCGTGTTGATGCTTTTACCCTGCGTAGCGATAGAAACAACTCGGTGAGTCTGAAGGTTAAACTCTTCCCTGTTGGTACGTTGGATGATGATCAGGGTATTACCCACCTCGTTCTGAATCCCGTGAAGGTTGAGGATACCTGGTATCTGACGCTTCGCGACCAGAATGCTGATGGTGTTGAAGAACCCTATAAATAAGTTTAGACGATGAAGCTATTGAGTCGTTTGTCTCTCCTTTTCGCGCTTGTCCTGCTCTTTGGTTGCACGGACAAGCGTAGCATGAAAGAACCACCCCAGGTGGTTTATGAATCGACCGATTATGATATCGGTACCGTTTATCTTGAAGATACAGTACACATCGTTAAGATGAAAGTGTCGAATGGTGGCGGACAATGCTTCCGCTTCATTGATGTTGTCTCTTCGTGTGACTGTACTAAGACAGAGTTCGATAAAGAGCCGCTTTACCACGGCGACGAATCAACCATCAAGGTCACCTTGAACCCGTCACTGCTTGATGAGGGCGCTTTCGAGCGTATGATAGGTGTCTATACTGATTTGAAAAAACGTCCCGATACCTTGTATTTCCATGGTATCGCTAAACATAAATAAATGAAACATCATCACCGGGGTCGTTATTGGGTTGCTGCAGCCATCACTTGGCTGTTGGCAGCTCTTCCGTTATGGGCTGATAATGGCATTGTAGTGCATTACGGCAACAGCCAGCAAGTCGTTATTAACGCAGGAGGAAGCATTATTTTTACTTCTGAAGGCATGAAGGTGTCTGGGCAGAGCAATGCTATTAAGTTTACATCACTGAACACGGTGTCATTAGCTCCCCAGCGGGATGCCGTTGTAGTTGTGAACCCTGCACCCTCTGGTGGATCTTCTTCTCCTATACCGACCTCTACTATTGATGTCGCTTTCCAAACCCACTATCCAGATCCCGTTCTCTCTGTGAATGAATATTCTGAAGAAGAACCTGTAGATCCGCCTACGACCTATGACATCAGTAAGGCCACAATTTCTATCGAAAATGTTACCTATTCTGGCGTATCCCGTCTTCCAGACTTTACTGTTACTTATAATAATGGTAATACGACGTTGACGGAGAATACCGACTATACGGTTAGGAATTTGACGTGCAAGGATGTTGATGAATATACACTGACCATTGACGGAAAAGGCAGCTATACAGGTTCTCTTTCTGCCAAATTTAAGGTGGTTCCCGCTTTGTTGACAGTCAAGGGCGATACGCTGACCATGGCTTATGGTGAAAGCATCCCCGAGAACTTGTCTTACACGATTACAGGATATGTCAACGGCGAGAGCATCAACGACCTGTATTTTGATCCGCCTACTGCTTCAACTGAGGCTACTTCCTTGAGTCCCGTTGGTGAGTATGAAATAAATTTCGCAGGTGGTTCCGCTGACAATTATACCTTTACCTATGAGTCAGGTGTGCTGAAGATTGTGCAGCGCCCCGTCACGGTGAAGGCCGATACGCTGTTCATCAATTATGGCGACAGTATTCCTGAACTGACCTATAAGATAGAAGGTCTCGTAAATGGCGAGGATACAACGGCATTCACTGTACAGCCAGTCATCACTACTGAGGCTACTGCCACGAGTCCCATTGGTGAGTATCCCATTACTGTTAGTGGTGGTGAGGCCACCAACTATGTATTCTCCTCTTATGTGCCAGCCGTGTTGACCATTGAGCCGCGTGCCCTTGTCGATAGCCTGCTGACGCTGACCATGGATAGCTGTTATGCCTATACCGGCGACTCCATTGTTCCTGCAGTTGTTGTGCAGCGCGATACCATAACGTTGGTTGAGGGTACGGACTACACACTAACTGCCACAGACAATATAGAGCCAGGTAAGGCAGGCTTGACTATTGACTTCAAGGGTAATTATACTGGAAAAGTCGATACGACATTTGTTATCTACATGAAACCGACGATATGTATCATGGTGAATGACACGTTGATCGCTCCTGTCGTTGATGAGCTGGTCAATCATGTTGCTTCTGCTACGTTTGAGAGCGACAAGGCAACTATCGTCGTTGATAACTATTATGCGCTGCCAGGCGATACGGTAGAACTGACTATCATGCCCAAGCCGTTCTATTATATCACCAAAGACAGTATCAGCGGTGTTGAGCTGACCGAAAGTCCGGGTGAGCAGTACGTATATAGCTATGTTGTTCCCGACACGGCCGTTACGCTTCGTGCGATATTCTCTATCGATAGTGTCGCTCTAGGTATCCGTGACCAGTATCAGTATTCTGATGCTCTTCAGTTCACAGTTATCAATGCCCAGACCGTTCGTGTGACGGGCGCTAAGGAGACTGCTCCTGTGAGTGTCTTCGATGCCCGTGGCCAGCAGGTGGCTGCCGAGGTAAGCCGCAACAGTCGTGAGTTGCTTGTGCGTCTGGCACGCCAGCCTCAGGGACTCTATATTATTAAGGTAAATAATCAATCGTTCAAGGTATATAGAAAATGAAAAGACAGATATTGACATTGGCAATGGCCCTGATGGCCGTAATGACCATTTCGGCACAGCGTATGGTTCGCGTGGTTGGTAACGTGAAGGATACTGTGGAGGTATGGCGCGTTGACCAAATATACTTTATTGCTGACACGGTAAAGACGCTTAAAGATACACCTGATACCATCGATCTTGGCCTAAGTGTACGTTGGGCTGACCGTAATATGGGTGCAAAAAGCCCTAAGGATCCAGGTCTTCTCATTGGTTGGGGTGATACGACGCTGACGAATCTGTCAAAGAAGCTACAGTATTTCCCTAAAGAGGGTATCTCTGAAAATATCTCTCGAACGAACTATGATGTAGCCTCTTTTAAGTGGGATAAGAAGTGGCACATGCCCACGGAGGCTGAGATGAACGAACTGATTGCTGCTTGTAACTGGACATGGGTTTCTGAGGGCGATAGTGTTGGTGTTGTAGGTACTTGGAAGACTGACGTGACAAAGACCATCTTCTTCCCTGCAACGGGCTATCGTGAAGGTGAGGCTGATCCTGCTGAGGCGGCCAAGGGCTATTATTGGACAGGTTCTATTGCAACAACAAATAGCGAATATGCACGCTATCTCAGTTTCTCTGAATCGTCTGCAACTCCTTCGGTGACGAACCAGAATCTAAAACGATTTATTGGTATGGCCATCCGTCCTGTGACAGACCCTCTCGCCCCTGCTAAGGTGCCTACAAGTATTGCCAATGTTACAACGAATTCAATTACTTCAACGTCGGCAAAGGTTGTAGTGACCTTGGATGGCGACTTGGACGATATCCAGGATAACGTTGTTGTCAGCTATGGCACTTCGGAGAATAACTTGAACCAGAGTAAGACGGGAAGTAAGGCTACAACGATAACCATCAATCTGTCGGGACTGACGCAGAATACCAAGTATTACCTCAAGGTGACAGTCCCCAAGACCGCAGGTGGACAGTTAGAGAGCAGTGTTCTCTCGATTACAACCATTAAAGATGACGGATTCCCAGTGCCCGAGTATGTGGATTTAGGCTTGAGTGTGAAGTGGGCAAAATGGAACATGGGCTCAAAGGCCGCTTTGCATGTGCCCACAGATAATACAAAGGTCTATTATGTGTTTGGTGAACCAGATCCAACTAATCACTCAAGTGCAGCCAAAGACCATCCTTTCTATAAGAGTTCTTATAGTTCCGGAGCGTATGATATCGGTGGTACGGAATATGATATCGCTACCGTGATGTGGGGACCGGATTGGAGAATTCCGACGGGCAAACAATTCGAAGAGTTAAGCAACTTGACATGGAAGTTCGGTACATATACTGAGGGTGGCTACACATGTGAAGCATGGAAAGTGACGGCCCCCAATGGTAATTATATTTATTTCCCAGCAAAACTTGGCGCAAGCTCAAGCACCGGCTCGAATAAGGCTACATGGTATTGGACTTCTGAAAACAAGAGCAAAGGATCTGCTTATTATGTACAATTGCAATCCGTACCATACACGAGTTCTGGTCAATTTATAAACCAGTACCCTATTCGTCCGATTTATGTTGGTACTAACAATTCTGGGAATAACCAGAACCAGGGTGGCGAAGGTAACGAGAACCAGGGTGGTGAATCTGGTGGTGATAATGGCAACACAACGCCTGACAATGCTCCCGATGATGTAGAGGCTATAGACTTAGGCTTGAGCGTGAAGTGGGCTAACAAGAACCTCGGTGCCACGTATGTTTCATCGGCAGGTAATTATTATGCATGGGGTGATACGGTTCCCAATCGTGCTTCCTATAGTACTGCATCGTATATCTATAAGGATGCCAATGGTACCAATGGCATGAAATATTTGGGAACGTCCTCTGACCACACCAGCTCTTATAACATTGGTGGTACAGAATATGATGCTGCACACAGAGAGTGGGGCGGCAATTGGCGTATGCCGACAATGCTGGAGATGCGTGATCTTATTGATTATTGCAAATGGACATATACAACACGTACGGATAAAGACGGCGTTAGTAGGGCTGGTTATGAAATCACGCGTTCCGGCTATTCCGGAAAATTGTTCCTGCCTTGTGTCGGCGAAAAGCGAACTAGTTCCTATGATTCGAATAATGCCTATTATTGGACAGGTGATATCTATAGTTCAATTCCTGGCAGTTTTAATAAATATGCTTTTGCTTTGTCTATAAACACAAACACTAATAGCATAGAATTAGAATATGAAGGTCGTCAATTTGGCCTTCCTATCCGTCCTGTGTTGCCGAAGTAATTACTTGATTACGGAAGCGCTATAGAAAAGCGATAATACCCCCTCAACCCCTCATGATCCTTGGAAACGTCCTGTAGATGGACATCCGGGCATGAGGGGTTGATTGTGTTTAACCCCCAGCCCCTCCCGAGTGAAGGAGAGTCTCTAATCTCCTTCCATTCTCCTCCCCATTGTAATCCCCTTTGTACGATGGCATTTTCTTTCACCGTCTATCATCCCCCGTCTATCTTTCACCATCTATCTTCCCTCGTATGTCATCTCCAGCAGATGTGATTGCTATGTAAATCTGTACACCATCCATTATCTTTTTTCAAATCTCGTTGGGATTTGAAAAATTCTTCCTATCTTTGCAGTGGAATAGCCCCGGAGGGGCCCAAAGGCCCCCGGAAAGTCCGGAAAGTCCGGAGTACCCGGAAAGTCCGGATAATCCAGTATATCCGGACAATCCAGAATATCCGGAGCATCCGCAATGTTTAACCCTAAAACTATTAAGTATGGCCGACGACAAAAAGATTAACGTCCGACATTATGCCGATGGGACGGCGAGTGTGTTGCGACGTCCTGTGGTATATACGGAGCTGCGGTTCTATCAGCGCAGTGATGTGCTTTACCAGCTGACACAGGTGTTCTGTCAACGTTATCTACCAAAGTATGGCGATCGCACGGTTGACCAGATGGTACAGGCTGCACGTAGTGTCAAACAGAACATAGCTGAGGGCAGTTGTGATGGTCAGACATCAACGGCTGTAGAGCTTAATCTGTTGGGTATTGCACGGGGTAGTAATAGGGAACTGATGGAGGATTATCAGGACTATCTGAAGCGTAAAGGATGGCAGGAGTGGTTCGGTAAGAATGAGCGCTTTGAACGCCTTCACAGCTTCTGTAAGGATCATTGTAAGTATGAGGAGTATTTCCCCCTACTGCAAAGGATGAACGACGAGGAGCTGGCAAATATGGCTATTTGCTTGTGTCATCAGGTGGATAAGGCGATGACGAATTACATAGAGAAACTTGACCGCCAATTTACCACCGAGGGCGGTGTTAAAGAGCGCATGACAGCCGCTCGCCTGGAGCAGCGTGAGACGCAGAAACAGGTGATAGCGCGGCAGCAGCAGGAAATAGCGGCACTGAAGGCTAAGATAGTAAGGCTGAAAGCCCGCTTAGGGGAGTAGCTGTAGGGGGCCTGAAGGCCCCCGGAAAACCCGGAAAACCCGGAATATCCGGAAAGTCCGGAAAGTCCGGAATGTCCGGAACAACCGGAATCTCCGGAAAAAAATATCCCCATCGCTCAGGCGAGCGATGGGGATTGTTCTTTATGCTGTGTAATCTGTGATTACTCGGCGATACAGATAGAAACACGGTTCAGGTCGTTCTCAGCGAACGGCTGTACGCGGCTACCCTTAGAGTCGTAGCTGATGCGATCAGCAGCGATACCGTACTGCTCCTTCAGGGCCTTTACAACAACGTCAGCACGCTGAGCGGCCAGACGGTCGTTGATCTTGTCGTTACCTGTGCCAGCGTCAGCATAGCCAGTAACAGTTACCTTAGCCTTCGGATACTTCTTCAGGTAGTCGGCGATGTCCTTAACCTTCTGGGCCTCGGTGTCGCGGATGTCGGTCTTGTTAATCAGGAAGAAGACGTCACGACGGATAGGCTCGATCTTCTCAACCACGGGAGCGGGTGTGGGAGCAACAACAGGCTCGGGCTCAGCAACGGGCTCGGGAACGGGCTCGGGAACGGGAGCGGGAGGCACAACCTTGTTGTAGGTCTTGCCGAGGTTGATGCGCAGACCAGCCAGTGCGTTGAAGTACCAGTCGGGGTTCTCTGCCTTCTTTGAGTTGTAGTGGTCAGAGAGGATATTGGCGTTACCCTCGATGATGAGGCTAACAGCGTCGCTCAGACGGAAACCGAGCTCGATACCGCCACGACCGAAGGGACGAATCTTAGAACCATCCCACAGGTACTCCAGCTCATACTGCTTCTTCTGTGCGTCGGAGGGCAGCTTGGCAGCGATGTCGTTCACCTCGTCGTTACCCCAGCCAATGTTAGCACCAGCACCCAGGAAAGCCGTCACGTTGAAAGTGCGGAGGGGGTTGTAGCCACAAATGAGGTTAGACAGGTTGAACATAACGTCGATACCAGGAGCAACATAGTTCCACTTGTAGGTCTCAGTGTGAGGAGCCTCGCTGCCAACGTAGAAGCCGTTCCAACCACCCTTTGACTGCCAAGCGTTAGCCTGCAGACGAGCAGCGATGACGGGAGAGAACTGGTAACCCAGACCCAGCTGAACATTCGGAGACAGCAGATCCTTGAACTTAGCCTCACCAAGAGTGTACTGAGCACCACCCTCCAGATTCAGGAAGAAGTGCTTCTGGAACTCATACTTGTTACCCTCGGCGTCCGTATAGGTAGCCTGAGCATTTGCCGACATACCCATCGCGAGCAGTGCGGCGGTAAAAAGAGTTTTCAATGTTTTCATAACTTGTTATGTTTGTTAATTATGTTAGATATCTACACTTTCCGGCAGCAAAGTTACACAAAAATTTCGATTCGCCTACAAAATTTATAAAAAATATTACCTTTTACCCTCGTTTTTTTGCTTTTTCTGTGTAAAAATGGCGTCAAAAGATGTCATACCAGGCGAATACCGTCGTCGGCGATGGTGATAAGGTGGCGTTTGTAGAGGTCGCCGACAGCACGTTTATAGGCTTTCTTTGATACTTGGAAACGGGCATTGATGACATCGGCATCGGAGTGGTCGCCCAGTTCGCAGTAGCCATCGTTCTCGTGAAGATAGCGCAGCAGCTGTTCGGCAAAGTCGAGCGTCTGCTGGCGGCTGTCGCCCTTGCGATAACGTTCCACTTTGGCGGTAGCCATGAGACGATGCGTCTTCTCGTCTTCCTTGATATAGACGTGATAGGTCTTACCCTTCTCCATGCGTACCTTCTGTTCGCGGAAGGGACAGAACAGGTCTTTCATGAGGCCCCATTTCAGGAAAGCGCCGAATTCGTTGGTCCAGGCACACTCCAGATAGGCGAACTCGCCCACCTTGGCGATGGGGTGCTCGGTGGTTGCCACGATACGTTCATCGTGGTCGAGATAGAGGAATACCTCCAGGTTATCACCGATTTTCATCTCAGGGGTGACGTAACGCTGTGGCAGGAGAATCTCGCCGGCCTCATCGCCACCATCAAGGTAGAGGCCGAAGTCAACGCGCTTGACAATGCGCAGGGTGTTGTAGTCGCCGAGGGTTATCATAGGCCTGTGGGATTAAGGGGGGATGCCGGATTTTCCGGATATTCTGGATTTTCCGGATTTTCCGGATTTTCTGGATATTCCGGAATGTCCGGACTTTCCGGTGTTTCCGGAACTTCTATTATTCCATCGCGCAGATGGATGGTGCGGTCGGTGAGGGTGGCCAGTTGTTCATCGTGGGTGACGATGACAAAGGTCTGTCCGAACTTATCGCGCAGGTCGAAGAAAAGCTGGTGGAGTTCCTGCTTGTTCTGCGTGTCGAGTGAGCCGGACGGCTCATCGGCCAGGATGATTGCAGGGTTATTGACAAGGGCGCGGGCCACGGCAATGCGCTGCTTCTCACCACCGGAGAGTTCGGCTGGCTTATGGGTGGCGCGGTCGGCGAGTCCCATGAAGTCGAGCAATTCGCGAGCACGTTCCTTGGCCTGCCGCTGTGACGTGCCGGCGATATAGGCAGGGATCATGATGTTCTCTATGGCCGTGAACTCCGGCAACAGCTGATGAAACTGGAAGACGAAGCCCAGGTGGCGGTTGCGGAAGTCGGAGAGGGCTTTTTGCGAAAGGGTGGTGGTGTCAATGCCATCAACACATACCGAGCCACTGTCCGGGCGGTCGAGGGTGCCGATAATCTGCAGCAGTGTCGTTTTGCCGGCACCGCTGGGGCCAACGATACTGACCACCTCGCCGCGATCTATGTGGAGGTCAATGCCTTTCAGTACTTGTAGAGAGCCGAAGCTCTTGGTGATTTTTTGGGTTGTTATCATTCTTTGTTATATGGGTCTAATGGGCTTAATGGGGTGAATGGGCTTAATGGGTTTTCTTGTGTAGCCAGCGCTGGATGGTGTCATAGATAGAGTTCTCCTCCTGGTGCTGTGCCACGGTGAAGGTCATGCTGTCCTCCTTCTGCGTTCCGTACTGGTCGGGGAAGATAATCATGAGGTTCTTTCCTGAGAAGTATTGTTGGAGCTCATCGGGCAGATGGTCAAGAGCATTTTTGTAGGAGATGGTTCCCTTACGGGCGGTGACGACGACAAAGAGGTGGTCGTCGGCGATGTTGGCGGCGAGCTGTGGCAGTTCGTTCCAGTGGCCCATGGGGGTGTACTCTGTGCGTACAGAGGGGTGCAGATTGTTGATGTATTCGGCAATGAGCGTTAGCGATTCCTGACGTCCGTGGAACTGTATGCGACAGTCGAGTTGTCCGGCCAAGCGGCACAGACGCTCCAGCCAACGGTGGAAACCGGGTTCGAACTCTGCACGGCTGGGTACGGCCACCTGAATGCGGCGAAGGGTACTCAGTGGTTGCACAAAGCGCGACAGCATAATCTGTCGGTTCAGACCGTTATAGAGACTCTGCAGGAAGTCGCCCCAGAACTTGGCGTTGCGCTCGGTGTGGACGTGCATGCCGAGGATAATCTCCGAACAGGCAAACTCGCGGAAGGCATGCTTGATGCCGTTGGCGATATTGGTGGCCAGACGCACTTGTGTCTGCATGTGCACATCGGCAGCTGTTGCCTGACGTTCCAGTGCCTCCAGCAGGCGCAGTCCCTCTTCGCGGTGCTTGGCTGCCGTCTGGTCGTCGTAAACCACGTTGAGGGCTACCAGTCCTTGACGGTTTTTAGCTGTTGGCTGTTGGCTGTTGGCTGACTGCATAAAAATAGCCTGGTCAAGCAGCTGCGGGGCAATCTCCGGGTATTTGACGCAGAGCAGAATTTTCTCGTCGTCTTTCCGTTGGCTGTTGGTTACCGGCTGTTGGCTATTGGCGATGACAATCTGCTTTGCAGCCTGCTCCGTCATCAGCGTGGAGATGATGCAAGTGATGAGAATCATTATGACAACGCCGTTGAGCATGTCATCGCTGACAAGATAGACACCTGGTGATACCTCCAAGCGCATACCCACCATGACCATGGCGATGGCACCGGCTGCGTGTGCCGATGTCAGTCCAAACATCATGTGACCGTCGCTCTTCGACAGACGGAACAACAGACTGGAGACGTAGGCTGCAAGCGCCTTGCCGAAAGTTCCGAAGAAGGTGATGAGCAGCACCACCCACAACATGTGTGGACCTGATACCAGTGTCCGCACGTTGATGAGCATACCCACGCCAATCAGGAAATAAGGTATGAAGAGGGCGTTGCCGATGAACTCCAGTCGGTTCATGAGCGGCGACACCTGAGGTATATACCTATTTAATATGAGTCCAGAGAAGAATGCACCGAAGATGCCCTCCAATCCGATGACATCGGTCAGGGCGGCATTGAGGAACATCACCGACAGGACGAAGATGAACTGCATGACGGCATCGCTGTATCGACGCAGGAAGTAACGCGTCAGGTGGGGGATAAGCCACAGCATAACGGCGATGTAGGCAGACAACTTCAGGAGGAATAGCGGCCAGAAAAGCCAGCTACCAGCCGTAGAACCGGCAGCATCAGAGCTGGCTTCGAAAGAACCGGCAAGTGCGGCAATCATGACCAGCGCCAGAAAGAGGCTGATCATCGAAGAACCAACGGAGAGCGTTACACTGGAGTGGCGCTGCAAGCCATATCGGCTGACGATAGGATAGGCAATCAGCGTGTTTGATGCCATGATACAGCCAAGCAGGAACGAGGCCGTCGGCGAATAGTGCAGCAGGGTGATGGCCATGAAATAGGTCAGCCCCAACGGCAACAGACAGGTGAGCAGTCCGAAGACGAGGAACCGCTTCTTGTTGCGCTTCACGCCCTCCATGTCCATCTCCAGGCCGGCCAGAAACATGATGTAGTAAAGGCCGACACGGCCGAAGAGCTCAAAGGAACTGTCGCGCTCCAGGATGTTCAGACCGTATTGGCCGATGATGACACCGGCGAGCACCATACCAATGATATGTGGAATGCGCAGCTTGCTCATTATGATAGGAGCAAACAGAATCACCATCAATACCACAAAAAAGATAAGTGTGGGGTCCGTGATGGGAAAATAGGCTGCTAATATTGTCATTCTGTTTGCAAAGGTACGAAATAATTCATAATCATCACGCATAATTCATAATATTTTCATAATTTTACCTTCAAAGATAAGAAATACGATGTCTAAGTGAAAAAAAGAAAGGAGTTTCTTTGTTTTGCGCTCAACTTTTCGTAATTTTGCAGCCGAAAGTGACAAATTATAAGATAAAGCAAACATGAAAGTAGCAATTGTAGGCGCTTCGGGCGCCGTAGGTCAGGAATTCCTGCGCCTGCTTGATGAGAGAAATTTCCCGATGGATGAACTGGTACTGTTCGGCTCTGAACGCTCGGCCGGTACCAAATATACTTTCCGTGGTAAGGAGCTGACCGTAAAACTGCTTCAGCATAATGACGACTTCAAGGATATCGATATCGCCTTTACGTCTGCTGGTGCCGGTACGTCAAAAGAGTTTGCCGAGACCATCACGAAGTATGGTGCTGTGATGATTGATAACTCCAGTGCTTTCCGTATGGACGACGATGTGCCCTTGGTGGTGCCTGAGTGTAATGCCGAGGATGCCCTGAAGCGTCCGCGTGGCATTATTGCCAATCCTAACTGCACGACCATCATGATGGTGGTTGTTCTTCAGCCGTTAGAGAACATTAGCCATATCAAGCGCATCCATGTGGCCTCTTACCAGAGTGCTTCTGGTGCAGGTGCCGCTGCTATGGCTGAGTTGCAGCAGCAGTACAAGGAGATGGTGGAGACCGGCGAGGTGAAGACCGTGAAGAAGTTCCCCCACCAGCTGGCCTATAACGTTATTCCTCAGATTGACGTGTTCCAGCCCAACGGCTATACAAAGGAGGAGATGAAGATGTTCAACGAGACGCAGAAGATCATGCATACCGATGCCAAGTGCTCGGCTATGTGTGTGCGTGTCAGCTCGCTGCGCAGCCACTCTGAGAGCGTGTGGATTGAGACGGAGCGTCCCATCAGCGTTGAGGAGGCACAGAAGGCTATCGCTGCTGCTCCCGGCTGTACGCTGGTTGATGATCCTGCTAATCTCGTTTATCCCATGCCGCTGGAGACAGCCGGTAAGGACGATGTCTTCGTTGGCCGTGTGCGCAAGGACATCAGCGACGAGAACGGTCTGACGTTCTGGCTCTCTGGTGACCAGATTCGTAAGGGCGCTGCTTTGAATGCTGTTCAGATTGGCGAGTATCTCATTAAGGTAGGTAACGTGAAGTAAACACGATAAGTACACAACAAGAAAGCCCTCGCAATCGCGAGGGCTTTCTCTTTGCTTGCAATTATAGTTGCGTTACTTCTTTTTCTGGTAGTATTCCAGTCCCAGTTGGACGTTCTTGATGACAGCGTCCGACGATAAGGTGGCGCCCGTGACACCATCGACCTTCATCTTGGCGGCTTCGCTGACTTTCTTGTCGTTCCACTTGTCCAGCAACTGCTTCTTCACCTTAATGAAGTACTTGGGGGTCTCCTGATTCTTCAGGGCCTCAATCTTCACCACCTTATTCTTCTGGATGTAGATCTTCAGCGGTGTGGTGGCTACATAGCCGACAACGTCCTTGCCCAGTTCGGTGGTGTTGACGACGGTCATACCGTCTTCCTTCGTAATAATGTTATCGCCCTTCGGCAGAGCGCTCTGTAGTGTTGCGGCCAGCGCAATGAGTGCCAGTCCGCCAAGTAATATCTTCTTCATTTTCGTTTATTTGATAATTAGCTTCTTACCGTTTTTGACGTAAATGCCCTTCAAAGGTTTAACGACGCGACGACCCTGCAGGTCGTAGATGGCACCGTTGCTGGCGGCCTGTATGGCAATGGCCATCAGCAGTCCAATCAATAGTAAATTAGGTCTTTTCATAATCGTAGTAGTCCTTTGGGCTGCAAAGATACGAAAATATTTTGTATCTTGGTGCTTTTTTTCGGAGCTATTTATATTAAATAATGTTGTAACGTGCTCGTTTTCCAAGGAAAAGCAGTACCTTTGCAGCTAAATTCGGAAGAAAAGTCAACGAGAAGAATCGAAAATTTAAAGAGATATGGCACAAGAAGATGTATTCAAGAAGATCGTGAGCCACTGCAAGGAGTATGGCTTCGTATTCCCTTCAAGTGAGATTTACGACGGTTTAGGCGCTGTCTACGACTACGGTCAGAACGGCGTGGAGTTGAAGAACAACATTAAGCAGTACTGGTGGAAGGCCATGACGATGCTGCACGAGAACATCGTGGGTATCGACTCGGCCATCTTCATGCACCCGACGATATGGAAGGCCTCTGGTCACGTGGACGCCTTCAACGACCCCCTGATTGACAACCGCGACTCGAAGAAGCGCTATCGTGCCGATGTGCTGATTGAGGACCAGATTGCCAAGTACGACGAGAAGATTCAGAAGGAGGTGGAGAAGGCCCGCAAGCGCTTCGGCGACTCGTTTGACGAGGCTAAGTACATGGAGACCTCTGAGCGCGTGAAGGAAACGAAGGAGAAGCGCGACGCGCTGCACGCCCGCTATGCTGCTGCCATGCAGGGTCCCGACCTGGACGCGCTGAAGCAGATTATCCTCGACGAGGAGATTGTATGCCCCATCAGCGGTACACGCAACTGGACGGACGTGCGTCAGTTCAACCTGATGTTCGCCACAGAGATGGGTGCCTCGGCCGACGGCTCGATGAAGGTCTACCTGCGTCCTGAGACGGCTCAGGGTATCTTCGTGAACTACCTGAACGTGCAGAAGACCGGCCGCATGAAGATTCCCTTCGGCATCGCACAGATCGGTAAGGCCTTCCGTAACGAGATTGTGGCCCGTCAGTTCATCTTCCGTATGCGCGAGTTCGAGCAGATGGAGATGCAGTTCTTCGTACAGCCCGGCACTGAGCTGGAGTGGTTCCCCAAGTGGAAGGAGCAGCGCATGGCCTGGCACCAGGCTCTGGGCTTCGGCGCCGAGAACTACCGCTTCCACGACCACGACAAGCTGGCTCACTACGCCAACGCTGCTACTGACATTGAGTTCAAGATGCCGTTCGGCTTCAAGGAGGTGGAGGGTATCCACAGCCGCACGAACTTCGACCTGTCGCAGCACGAGAAATTCTCTGGCAAGAGCATTAAATACTTCGATCCCCAGACCAACGAGAGCTACACGCCGTACGTCATCGAGACCTCTATCGGTGTCGACCGTATGTTCCTCTCAATCATGTGCCACGCATATAATGAGGAGAAGCTGGAGAATGGCGAGACACGTACCGTGCTGCGTCTGCCTGCTGCATTGGCACCTGTCAAGTGTGCCGTGATGCCTCTGGTGAAGAAGGACGGTCTGCCCGAGAAGGCCCGCGAGATCATCGACCAGCTGAAGTACCACTTCACCTGCCAGTACGACGAGAAGGACTCTATCGGCAAGCGCTACCGTCGTCAGGACGCCATCGGCACTCCGTACTGCGTCACCGTCGACCACGACACGCTGAACGACGGCTGCGTCACCCTGCGTTTCCGTGACACCATGGAGCAGGAGCGCGTGAAGATCAGCGAGCTGAACGCCATCATCGAGGACAAGGTGAGCATCGCTTCATTACTGAAAAAGCTTCAGTAATAAAAAGGTAAAAAAGTAAAAAAGGACTCCGAGCTCTGCTCGCCTGAGCACCTACGGAGCGCAAGAAAAAGGTGAAAAAAGTAAAAATGAATGTTATAAGAAGAGTGTTAAAGGGCTGGGTAAAGGTTTTACCTTTTTACCTTTTTACCCTTTTGCCTTTATTCATTTCCTGTAGCGAGCAAGTGGACGAGGAGACCGACGAGTATGCCAACTGGCAGACACGCAACGAGGCCTACATTGCCAACATTGCCACTAAGTACCAGCGTCTGAAGGTCTACACCAAGGACCCGCAGGCCGAGGGCGAGGTCAGCGACTACGTCTACTACGAGGTGCTGGAGCAGGGCACGGGCACCGAGAGTCCTTACTACAGCGACACCGTGCGTGTCAGCTACCGAGGACGCCTCATCCCCACCACCAGCTATCCTGAGGGCTACATCTTCGACCAGACTTATACTGGCTCGTTCGCTTGGCAGACGACCGGCGTCGCCACCTCGCAGGTGGTAGGGTTCGTCGACGGATTCAACACCGCCCTGCAGCACATGCATCGCGGCGACCGCTGGCGCATCTACATTCCCTATCAGCTGGGCTACAACAAGACGGTCAAGGAGGGCATTCCCGTCTGCTCCACCCTTATCTTCGACATTGCGCTCATCGACTTCAGCCACCCCGGCTATTCAATGCCCCAGTGGAGTTCGCGCAAAGCTAAGATAACGGAGTAAGGGGGCTGTCACGCCACTGACTTCCGACTGAACAAGTCTTTGGTAAACACCATAAAAAGAAAGTGACTGAGAAATCTCAGTCACTTTTTCTTTGTGTCGACACTTGGATTCGAACCAAGGACCCCCACCATGTCAAGGTGATACTCTAACCAGCTGAGCTATGCCGACAATTTTCGTCTATTGACTCTTCACTTTCCGTTAGTGAAGCGCTGTGCGCCTGACAGGACTCGAACCTGCACTTCGGAAGAAACTAGATCCTAAGTCTAGCGCGTCTACCAATTCCGCCACAGGCGCAAAACAGGCTCTGATGTCATTTGCGGGTGCAAAGGTAATACAAAAAAATCAATTAACAAAATTATTCCGCCAAAAGTTTGCGGGCGAACTCAATAATCGTGTCTTTACCACGCTTGAAGTCATCGACGGTGAGGTCGACGCGATAGTCGGGCTCAATACCGAACTCTGCGGGCTGTCGCTGCGTGTCGTACATCGGCACAGCCGAGAAGCGCACCGACCAGCCATTGGGCAGCGACGAGCTGAAGGGCATGCCTGCACCGCCTCCCGTATGGTCACCCACAATCTTCACATTGGGCAGGGTGTGCATGTAGAGCGTGAACTCGTTGGCGGCAGAATAGACGTGGCGGTTGGTAAGCACACAGACCGGTTTGTGCCAGCGGAGCTGCTTGGACGGTTCCAGATAACGCGGCTCCATAGCAGAGAAGTCGCTGTGCCCCTTGCCCGTCTTGTGCTGGATGTAGCCCACCAGCGTCTTCTGCTGTACGAAACGTGCAGCCAGCTGCTGGGCATTGGACAGGTCGCCTCCACCGTTGTTGCGGATATCGATGATGATACCGTTACACGTCATGAACTCCGACAGCATCTCGTTGAGATTACCCTCGCCGACGCCCTGCTGGAACGACTCATAGCGCACATAGCCGATGTTGTCGTCGAGCACGCGATAGTCGATGCCGGCCGCAATCTTGTAGTCGCGTCCCAGATAGGCACGCAGCAAGGAGTCGCTGAAGTTGGAGGGGTAGTCCTCATGCCACGACCAGTTGCGGGCGTAGTCGTGGGCAGCATTCATATTGACGTGGCCGTCGCGCAACTCCGAGAGCATATCGGCCAGCACCTCGAAGAGCTGCTGGTTGGTCATGCCCTTATTAACACGTACCTTATATTTATTATATACCTGTTGCCAGTCCAGTCCTATCTCATGCTGCTTATAGTCGAGGAAGCAGTAGTGCTGATCGATAATCTGCCACAGGGCCTCGAAGTTGCCCTGAGGGGTGTCGGGGAACTCTTCCTCGTCGACACAGGAAGTAAAAGGTAAAAAGGTAAAAAGGTAAAAAGGTAAAAACCATTTTGCCATTCCTCTTATCATGCTCTTTATATTGTTCATCATCTTTTACTATTTTACCTTTTTACCTTCAAAAAGTCTGCGACAACACCAATCATCAGACGGTGATGATAGATGTGCGACTTCAGGTTGTTCACGTTGGCCTGCTGATAGTGTCCCAGATAGCCCAGACGCAGTGTCAGCCGCCTACTGACGGGATAGTCCACCGATAGCTGGTGGCGCAGATTGGGCGCACTGACAAAGGTCGTCGGCACGATGTTGTGGTCGTAGTCGCCCAAAGAGAATATTTCGTAGTACGACTGTCCATAGTTTGGACTGAACATAACGCCAGCCAGCGGCAGCTGCAGCTCGTAGCGCAGCTTCAGCGGACGGCGCCACAGCCTCAGCGTGTAGGACGTCGTGGCCGTCGGCATCAGCTGCAGCGAGACGCGCCCCTGTGCAGGGTTGTTGCTGTTGCTGGTGTTATAGATGAAGCCCAAGTCGGCTGCCGCCATTGCACCTGCCTGCAGGCGCAGCGTTCCCCACTGCCACAGGTATTGCCTGCCCAGGAAGAGCGTATAGCCGCCTTGCAGCTCCTCACGCTTGCCGGCACGGTCCTCCACCGACGACATGTTCAGTTCATGCTCGACAATGGTACTCCAGCGGCAACTGTCGCGCAAGCGCTCATCGCTGTTAAGCAGCGTAATGCCTACTCCGCTGAACTTCTCCTGCGACAGATAGGTGTCAAGGATGTTCGTCGAGCCGACGCCTACCTGCCAGGCAGTGTTATGCACCGTCTGTGCACTGACAACCATTGTCGTCAGCAGCAATAGTATTGTACTAAAAATCTTCATCCGAGAAGAGATTTGTCTGTCCGGTAATCTCGTCAATAATCTGCTGTTCCGACTTATTGGCATCAGGATCCTCCGGATCTTCCAGATCTTCTGGGACGTCCGGATTATCCGGTGTTTCCGGTTCCTCCGGCGGCTCAGGGAATCGCGTCGGCTCCAGTTCCTCAATGGTTTCCGTCTGATAGGTAGTCAGGCGCTTGCCTTTGGCCTTGAAACCTTTGACGGTGATAAACTGCTCAACGTCAATCTCCTCACTGCCGCGGAACTCGTCGGCACCGCCATAGACGACCTGCAGACGCGGATATACCTGGTCTGTCAGCAGGATGAGCTTCGACAACGGATTGTCGCCAAGGAAGTTCTGCTTGCGTTTCAGGGCTTCCATGAGGAAGCGCTTCACGTAGGGATA
>Ga0310786_10003565_pt1 | contig 22531 bp, 18 predicted proteins | sample AusTroGonzalo_MG_FD_203881 | JGI IMG/M metagenome (GOLD analysis project Ga0310786, IMG submission 203881) | Bovine rumen microbial communities from tropical cattle in Woodstock, Queensland, Australia - Gonzalo_03 (v2) (version 2) | ecosystem: Host-associated > Mammals > Digestive system >...
AGACTTCTTGAGATCACAAACCCGAACCATCCGCTCATGAAACGCCTGATGATTGAAGCGCCTGGAACCTATCATCATTCTATTATCGTTGCAAATCTTGCCGAAGCCGCTGCCGACAAGATCGGTGCCAATTCATTCCTCGCCAGAGCCGGCGCTTATTATCATGATATCGGTAAACTGAAAAGGCCCGGATATTTCAGTGAAAACCAGCATGGATCCAATCCGCACGCTAATACCGATCCGTATGTATCCGCTGCAATCCTGACTGCACATACCCGGGACGGTGTGCTTCTGGCGCAGAAAGAGCATCTGCCGCCTGAAGTTCAGGATATTATACTCCAGCATCACGGCGTCACACCGGTTATGTTCTTTTATCATAAAGCGCTTCAGCTTGCCGACGGGCAGCATGTGGATATCAACGACTTCAGATATACCGGTCCCAAACCTCAGACAAAAGAAGCTTCCATCGTTATGCTTGCCGATACAATTGAAGCAGCTGTGCGTTCCATGAAAGATCCGACGCCGAAGGCAATCGACCAGTTTATCGAACGCTTGATCCGTGGCAAACTGGAAGATGGGCAGTTGTCGGATTGTGAACTGTCCCTGAGGGATATTGATCAGATCTGCGAAGCGTTTTCCGGTATACTGAAAGGGGTATATCATGAGCGGATTGAGTACCCGAAAGTTTCCCAATATATTTCGGATAAACAGAATACCGTTGCATCATCCGATGTCGCTTCTTCGGATAAAACGGATAACGAGAACTCAGTTCAGCAGTCTGCTACGGAAACGGTCAACCCAGCAGTAAACGATTCCAAAGCAGAAATGTCTGGGACCGCAAATGATTCTGCGGAAACTGCAGATACTGACAACACCAAGACACAGGAGCAGAAAAATGAAGATTGACTGGGACATCAGATGCCTTCTTGATAAAACAATCATTGAACAGATGACTGTTGCGGCCGAAAAATCCGTTCAATGTGAAGGAATTCTTTTGCCTTGCGCAATCCATGTTTGTCTGTGCGATGATAAAACGATTGAAGATATCAATCTGCAATACCGGGGAGTTTCCGCTTCAACCGACGTTCTTTCTTTTCCGACTGTGGCGTACCCGTCAGGAAAGACTGCTTCCGAATGCGGGCACATGCTTCGGATGGAATACGATGATGATAGTGAAGCTTGTTTTATCGGGGATATCTTTATTTCTGTTCCGCATTTGAGGAAGCAGGCAGCCGAATACGGTCATACGGAACTTCGGGAAGCCTGTTATCTGCTGGTCCACGCGATCTGCCATCTTATGGGTTACGACCATATCGAACCTGAAGACAAGGAGAAAATGAGAAAAATGGAAGAGAAGATTCTTACATCCTTATCTGTTTCCCGCGATTGCAGCGAAACGCCATCTGTTGAAGAGAAATTGCTTTCACGCGCGCGGGAAGCCATGAAGAATAGTTATTCACCTTACTCTTCCTATCCGGTCGGAGCAGCACTGCATTGCATCGACGGAAGGATATTTGCAGGGTGCAATATTGAAAATGCATCTTTCGGACTGTCAAATTGCGCTGAGCGAACTGCCATGTTTAAAGCAGTCAGTGAAGGGGCACGTGGCTTTGACATCATTGCGATCGCAGCGAACACAAAAGCTTGGCCCTGCGGAGCATGCAGGCAGGTGCTGAATGAATTTGCGCCTGACATTCGGGTTCTTGTTACCTGGGACGGTTACGTGGAAGAGAAAACTTTACGCGAGCTTTTACCGGAAGGTTTTGGGCCTGACAGCATGTAAACACATATACAGGAGAACAAACATGAATGTAAAAGACAATCAGTTTCATTCGGGATTTATCACCATTGCCGGCCGACCCAATGTCGGTAAATCTTCATTGATGAACGCGATGATCGGTGAAAAGATCGCCATTGTATCAAATCGGCCTCAAACGACCAGAAGCCGGATCATGGGTGTCCTGACTCGTGAGGGCTATCAGATGGTTTTTCTGGATACCCCCGGTATTCATGACCCCAGGACACGTTTAGGGGAGTATATGATGCATTCCGTCCGGGACGCAATGGATGGTATGGACTGCATTTTGGCGATTCTGGATGTGTCACGTATCACAGACAGTGACATCCGGATCGTTTCGGAGTTGAAAGGAAAGAAAGTACCGGCAGTTTTGGCTCTGAACAAAATTGACCTGGTAACGCCGGAAATCATTCTCGCTGTCACAGCCAGAATAGCTGATCTCGGTTATGATGAAATTGTACCCGTCAGCGCAAAAACAAAAAGCGGTTTGAATGAATTGGAGAAATGTCTTCAAAAGCATCTTCCCCAAGGCCCGAAGTATTTCCCGGATGACATGATTACAGATCAACCCGAGCGTATTCTTTGCGCTGAAATCATTCGGGAGAAAGCACTCAGGCACCTGCGTGATGAAGTTCCGCATGGAATAGGCGTTGAAATGATAAAAATCGATGTCCGGAGTGACAAGCTTACAGAGATCAATGCTACAATATACTGCGAAAGAGAAGCCCATAAAGGTATTATTATCGGCAAGCACGGTTCAATGCTGCAGATAATTGGCTCGGAAGCACGTGCGGATATTGAAAGACTGCTTGATACGCATGTCAACCTGAAACTGTGGGTAAAAATCCGGCCGGATTGGCGTAATAACGTCACGGATCTGAAAAATCTCGGATATGAATCTCATTGAAAAGGGAACATCAGTTTATCGGGAAAACCTGATATATTCCGCATTTTAGATATTCTGTTTCATGCGCATAAGGAAGGATCGGATGGTCTTTTCCCTGCGTTCTGAATTCGACCTGCCGTAGCAGTACACGGGCATCATGTGCTGCTTCCAGCACCATAGTTCTGAACATTTCGGGCAGCACATGCTGGCTGCATGAACAGGTGATCAGATATCCTCCCGCTTCAATCATTTTCATAGCACGAAGATTGATCTCCTTATATCCTCTTAAGGCACTTTCCACTGCTGAGCGGGTTTTGGTAAATGCAGGCGGATCGAGAATAATTACATCATACTTATTGCCGGCCCGGCTTTCTTCCGCGAGAAGATCAAAAGCGTTTGCCGCTACAAAGTGTACGCGGTCCTCCAGTCCGTTTAGACGTGCGTTCTCTGCCGCAAATTCACATGCATAGTCGCTGATATCAACGCCTGTGACCTTTTGGGCTCCGAATTTTCCGGCATGAAGTGCAAACGATCCTGTGTGCGTAAAACAGTCAAGTACGGTTTTACCGCGAACAAACGGAGCAATAGCAGCCCGGTTTTCTTTCTGATCTAGGAAAAAGCCTGTTTTCTGCCCTTGTTTTACGTCAACAAGAAAGCGAATACCGTTTTCGGTCATCTCTACCCGGTCGGGTACTGAACCGTACAGCAGTCCGGTACACATTTCAAGTCCTTCAAGCCGTCTGACAGGTACATCATTTCGTTCCCAGATTCCGCGGGGATTCAACTCGGATACAAGCGCATCCACCACGTCATGTTTGAACCGTTCCATACCAAGAGCCAGACACTGCAGAACCAGTATATCCCCGAATGAGTCTACAATCAGGGCGGGAAGCCTGTCACTTTCAGCAAAGATCATTCTGCAGCTTCCAAGATCCGCAAATGTTCTTCGATAGTCAACTGCTTCATGAACACGTCTGAAGATGAAATCTCTGTCAACCGGTTCCTCTGTATAGGTCATGATCCTCAAAGCAATCTGACTGTTCGGATTATAAAAACCTTTGGCCAGAAACCGGCCTTTTGAACTCATGATATCAACGATATCACCCGCTTCGCATTTTTCTTCAACCCGATCAATATCGCTTCTGAAGATCCATGGATGGTATGTATATACGCGTTTTTCCTTTCCGGGTTTAAGGATCGCTTTTGCCATTATTCTGATTCCTCCGTTAGCTTTTTATGATAAACCAGCCTGTCATCTCTTTCTCCGTCCGATCGTTCAAAAGCATTCGGAACAGTTTCAATCAGTTCGAATCCGAGCTTTTCAAAAACTCGGATCATTCGCTTGTTTCTTCCCATTGTATCGCCAATCATGATTTCCATGTTATGCCGGTCGCGGGCAATCTCCATCAGTTTCCGGATGGCGGCTGTCCCGATTCCTCTGTTTTTGACACTGTCATTCTGAAGAATGATTCCGAATTCACAGGAACGGTTCTCCCTGTTTATTCTTTTCAATTGCAGCGAACCGACCGGCATCTGATCAAAAAACGCACCGTAGTGAACATAATCAGGTCTGAAACCGCCATGATTATACCGATAGGAACGGGAAATCTGTTCGTAATTATATGAAAAAGGGGAAGCGTCCATCATCGGGTCCGGTATATATCCCCTGAAAAAAGCATGATACTCTTTTTCCTCAAAGGTTCTTACTACGAGCTTGTCCAAGCCTTGACCGTCCTTTCTCTCAGGTTGTATAATTATCCTGACAGGGGAGGAAGAAAAAATGGGAAACAATCGTCCTTGCGTGCTGTATGACAGGGAGTGCATTGGATGTGGTGAATGCGACCGCTGCGATCTTAATCCGGAAAAAATCTGCGATAACTGCATGAAATGTGTTAATGGCGATGCTGAATACCGTGGAATTACCATTGACCGGATCATGCTTGAGAAGGAAGACTCTCAAAATCCCTGACTCATTTATTATAAATTGACTTCTGCAGATTTGCAAATCTGAATCAGGAAAGGATGTTCTGCCATGAAGATTACTTTTTTAGGAGCAGCTCATCAGGTAACCGGAAGCCATACCTTAGTGGAATGGAGTGATAACCGTTATTTTCTTGTTGATTACGGAATGGAGCAGGGTGAAAACGATTTGGAAATGGCTGAACTGCCTGTCAGCCCTTCGATTATTGAGTATGTCTTTCTGACTCATGCTCATATTGACCATTCCGGGCTTCTGCCATTGCTATACAAACAGGGGTTTCGGGGCAGGATTTATGCAACAGCGGAAACAACAGCTCTCTGTTCCATTATGCTTGCCGACAGCGCCCAGATCCAGGAGACTGATGCAGCTTCCGAAACGAAAAAAAACCTTCGCACCGGCGGGCCTGAGGTTATTCCGCTCTATACCGTCGAGGATGCAGCAAAAACAATGGAGTTCTTTAATCCGTGCGAATATAATAAGATCTATATGATTGATGAAGGGCTTTCCATTCGTTTTACTGACGCCGGGCATCTTCTGGGCTCATCGTTTATCGAACTATTTCTGGAAGATCAGGGAAAAACGGTGAAACTTGTCTGTTCCGGGGATGTGGGCAATATAAATCAGCCGATTATCAAAGATCCGCAGGCTGTTACTGAAGCTGATTATTTACTTATCGAATCCACATATGGCAACCGTTTGCATGATACTGTTAAAGAACCGATTCCCATTCTGATCGATGTCCTCAAAAAAACGTTTGAAAGAAAAGGATCGGTGATTATTCCTTCTTTTGCTGTTGGCAGAACGCAGGAACTTCTTTATTTCTTCCGGGAAATTAAACAGAATCATCTTCTGCCGCCCGACATGGAAGGCTTTCAGGTTTATGTGGACAGTCCGCTTGCAAATGAAGCTACCGCGGTCTTTCTGCAATGTGATCCGATTTGTCTTGATGAAGAAACGCTTGCCATCATGTCTAAAGGAAAGAACCCCATCTGGTTTGACGGCCTGAATACCACAGTTTCCGCCGAAGAATCAAAAGCTCTGAACGCCGATTCTGCGCCCAAGGTGATTATTGCTTCAGGCGGCATGTGCGAAGGCGGACGTATCCGTCACCACCTGAAGCACCACCTTTGGGACAAACGCAATACAATTCTTTTTGTCGGCTTTCAGGCTGTCGGCACCCTCGGCAGAATCATTCATGACGGAGCCATGTCCGTAAAGATTTTCGGGGAACAGATTGATGTCAATGCTGAGATCGCCGTACTGGACGGCGTTTCCGGCCATGCGGACAGGGATGGCCTTCTCCACTGGCTCTCACAGTTTGAAAAGAAGCCTTCCTATATCTTTGTTAATCATGGGGATGATGAATCTTGTACAGCGTTTTCCAAAAGTATCACAGATCAGTTTTCAATTCCCTCACTCGCTCCGTATTCCGGATCTGAGTTTGATCTGCTTGCAGGAGAATGGATTCGCCTGACAGATCCGGTTCTGAAGAAGAAAAAAGCATCTTCCGGTGACAGCGCTGTCTCTGCGAAAAAGCAAACCAATACCGATTACCTTGAACTTAAAAACGCTCTTCTGGATCTCACAAGCTATGTAGGCCGCATTTCAGGCCATGCTAACAACGAGTTCAGGGAACTGACGCGCAAAATCCGCTCCCTGATCAGCGATCAGGATTAAATTCCGGGTCGCCGGGCAGATGTACATGCTCGGCGGCTAATTTTCTGCGCGCGTCTGTCATATCGGCATAATGTTTCCGTGTCGTATCGACAGAGGTATGACCGAGCACGTCGGCAACCAGATAGATATCGCCCGTCTCATTGTACAGATTGGTCGCATATGTACTGCGAAGCTTATGCGGACTAATCCTGGTTTTCAGCGGAGCGGCCACAGAAGCATATTTTTTGACAAGATTCTGCACGGCTCTCTGTGTGATCCTGCGGCGCTGAAGACTCAGGAACAATGCGTTTTCATGTCCTGTGAGCGCTTCTGTATCATTTCGTTCTTCCAGATAGTCCGCAAGCGCTTCAGCAACTTCGGGAGGGAAGTAGAGTACCACCTGATTTCCGCCCTTGCGGGTCACAATGAACGCATTATTCTCCAGATCTACATCGTTTATATTGATCCCGACGCATTCGCTGACCCGTATGCCGGTGCCCAGAAAGAGGGAAAGGATCGCAAAATCGCGTTTTGCCGTTATTTTCTGGTATTTCTGTTGCGACTTGGTCAGCTGATCGCCGCTTTGCGCCTGTTCAAGTATCCGGACCATCTCATCCCGGTTCAGCCGGATGATCGGTTTTTCATGAACCTTCGGTAGGGGAACCAGTTCGGTAACGTTTGAGGCAATCCGTTGATTCTTGAACAGATAATCATAAAACGACCGGATGGCGCATAACTTCCTTTTAATTGACAATTCATGGTTCACAAACACTTTGTTTGGTACCGAATCATCACCGCTGTTTTTTAAATAGTATGTCAGGTATTCCGTGTAGGCAATCATGTCGTTCCTGGTGAGTTTTTCAAGATCATGATCGTCAAACAGAATGACCGGTTTGTCCGAGAAGTTGATGCGCTCGTCGTGCAGAAACCGGAAAAACGTTCTGAGATCGATGGCATAGGCGAGCCGGGTGAATGTACCGGTCGATATGGCAATCGCCCTCAGGAAGTCAGAACAAGCCTGAGGCAGTTCTTTGGTAATCTCACGAATCTGCATGATTCTTTTTGCGTCGATCTCTTCTCTGTATTGATTGTTTTTTTCAGCCACCGGTTTTCTCCGCCTTCATGATGAAACTCGTAAAAATACGGGTTTTTGGTATTCAACTATTCGTAAAACTATGGTTTAGCGAATAGTTGAATACTAAACAATGATATTATTTCCTGTTCAGAATGTCAAGACTGTTCATTTGCTTCGGGTTCATATCTTTTCCTGTATTCTTCTATGGCTGTCCGTGCCAATTCATCGCATCGGTTGTTTTCCGGATGATCAGCATGTCCTTTTACCTTGATAAATTCAACATGGTGTTTTTTTGTTTGAGCTGACAGGATGAACCAAAGATCCTGGTTCTCCACTTTTCCCCCTCCGCTGGTCTTCCATCCGTTCTTCATCCAATTATCGATCCAGTGATCGTTGAAAGCCTGAACCAGATAGTTACTGTCAGAATACAGCCTGACGTTACAAGGCTCTTTTAAAGCGCCAAGGCCGCTGATTGCGGCAAATAGTTCCATACGGTTATTCGTTGTTCCTGCCATATATCCGCTCAGTTCCTTTCTGTGCGGACCGAACTCAAGAATTGCCGCCCAGCCGCCGGGACCGGGATTACCGCTGCAGGCTCCGTCTGTATAGATATTGACGTTCTTTCTGTTTTCATCCATCTTTGCAACCGTTCCTTATTCTTTTGACATGTCGCGGCTTTTCTGCGCGCATGCCTCCATTGCGTCCATGATCGCAGCCCGGAATCCTTTCCTTTCCAGCTCCTCAACGGCTTCAATTGTCGTTCCTCCGGGAGAACAGACAGCATCTTTAAGCGCGGCAGGATGAGTTCCGGAGGAAAGTACCATCAGCGCGCTTCCGAGAACGCTTTGAGCAGCCATTTCATAAGCATACACTCTGGGAATACCTTCCTTCACAGCCGCATCAGCCATTGCCTCGATCATCATATAAACATATGCTGGACTGCTTCCACTGACAGCAACAACACCGTCAAACAGCCGTTCCGGAAGAATCCGTGTTTTTCCTACAGAATCAAAAATACCCTTTGCATATTCAAAATCTTCTTTTGAAAAGGTGGTATCATCGCAAATGGCGGTCATTCCTTCTCCGACCAGCGCCGGAGTGTTCGGCATTACGCGAAGATAGGTTGCTGTTGTGTTTTCCAGGGCTGCACGCAGCATGTGCACCGTCCATCCTGCAGCGATACTGAGTACCGCTTTGCCGTTCAGCGCCGGTTTGATTTCATCAATCACGTCCTGCACATAAATCGGCTTCACGGCAAGAAGAATCAAATCTGACCGCTCGGCCACCTCAATGCAGTCTTTCGCGCAGATGACTCCCGGTATGTCTTCTTCAAGTTCATGCATTCTGCGCGTACTGGTATCATAAGCTACGATTTGCCCTGCTTTGACGTAATCCGCTTCCACAATGCCGCGTAAAATGGCCGAACCCATATTGCCGGTTCCGATCATCCCGATTGTTCCGATCATTCAAGTTACCCTCCCCGTCTGCTGTCTTTGTGTGATTATAGCACGAAACCCGCTGACTGCATATAGCAGAGCGGGTATGTTGGTTAAAGAATAAATTTTCTGATATCAGTCGGTTTATTTTCACCCTTCATGTGTTCGTTCACATAGGTATCATCAATCTTCAGTTCAAAAGGTGGCATATTCTCATCTCCGGCATTAAAAAGAACATCTTCCAGTAATTGCTCAAAGATCGCATGAAGCCTTCTTGCACCGATATCTTCCGCGTTTTCATTCGCGTTGCATGCGGATTCCGCAATTGCTGAGATTGCGCTTTCCTCAAAACGAATCATTACCTTGTCAACGGCAAGCAGCGCCTGATATTGCTTTGTGAGCGCGTTTTCAGGAACCGTCATAATCTGCTTGAAATCTTCACGAGTCAGGCTTTTCAGCTTAACATGCACCGGGAAGCGGCCCTGAAGTTCCGGAATTAGATCCGTTACCTTGCTTACATGGAATGCACCGGCAGCAATGAACAACATATAATCAGTTCGTACTGCACCGTATTTGGTAGAGACCGTACAGCCTTCAACGATTGGCAGAATGTCTCGCTGAACACCTTCCCGGCTGACATCTGGCCCATGCGCACCGTTTGTACTTGCAATCTTGTCAATCTCATCGATAAAAACAATACCGTTCTGTTCTGTACGGGTCAGCGCTTCTTCCTGTACAGCGTCATTATCGATCAGCTTGGCTGCTTCCTGATCTGTCAGAATCTTACGTGCTTCATGAACTTTCACGTGGCGCATACGCGTCCGTTTAGGCATCATGTTCCCCATCATATCGCCCAGACTGATGCTGTTTCCTCCGAGTTCCAGCGTCGGCGCTTCTTCTTCCACTTCAAGCTCAAGTTCCGTATCTTCGATTTCTCCGCGCATCAGCTGCTGCCTGATTTCGTCCTTTTTTCGCGCGAGAGCTGTTACCTCGTCATTATTCGCCTGTGTTTCCTTTTGCTTTCCAAGTAAAAAATCAAGCGGATTAGACGCGGTGTTTTTCTTCTGCGGATGAGCCAGCAGCTCACTCAGGCGTTCTTCTGCCAGTACTCTTGCCCTCGGCATTACACGCTCTTCGTGTTCTTTCCGGACCATTCGAACGGCATTTTCTGTCAGGTCGCGGATAATGCTCTCCACATCCCGTCCAACATATCCGACTTCGGTGAACTTTGTTGCCTCAACCTTGATAAACGGGGCATTGACGAGTTTTGCCAGTCTCCTCGCAATCTCCGTCTTACCGACGCCGGTTGGGCCGATCATCAGTATGTTTTTAGGAATAATTTCATCCCGCAGCGTTTCTTCCACCCGGCTTCGGCGGTATCGGTTGCGCAGTGCAATCGCAACAGCCTTCTTTGCTTCATCCTGTCCGACAATAAACCTGTCAAGTTCATGAACAATTTGCCTCGGTGTCAATTGCTGTTCATTCATATCCTGTCCTCTCTTTCCGATCAGACGGTTTCAACCGTAATATGATCATTCGTATATACACAGATACTCGCAGCGATTCTCAATGCTTTTTCTGCAATCTCGGCTGCACTAAGATCCGTATTCTGCACAAGTGCCCTTGCGGCTGCCAGTGCGTAATTTCCACCGGATCCGATCGCGGCAATCCCTTCATCCGGATCAATTACCTCTCCGGTTCCGCTGAGAATCAGCAGATGTTCCTTATCCGCCGTGATCATCATGGACTCCAGCTGCCTCATCATTTGATCCCCGCGCCAGTTCTGCGCCAGCGCAACCGCTGCCTTTTCCAGGTTTCCGCCGCATTGTTGCAGTTTTTCCTCAAACTTTTCGCACAGCGTAAAAGCGTCTGCTACGCTGCCAGCGAAACCTACAACCACTTCACCATTGTACAACCTGCGCACCTTTCTGGCTGTAGTCTTGAAGACCGTATGCTCCCCCATTGTTACCTGGCCGTCTCCGGCAATTGCGATCTGGCCGTTTCTTCGTACGGCGCAAATGGTGGTTCCTCTCAGATTTCCTGACATTTTCAAACACCTCCGGTTACTTTGCTGATGCTGTGGATATATTCAAGTGCCCTGGCGGCAACCGCTTCATATTTCTCCTGCTTTTTTCGAATTCTCTTCTGGCCTGGGACATACGGAAGTGGATCAATCATCCCGAATGTGCAGTTCATCGGCTGAAAATCCCGGTTTGAAGTTGATACATGTTTTCCCAGGGATCCCAGCGCCGTATAAGACGGGAAATCCGTCACTGCCGATCCGTTAAGCTCTTCCGCCAGCGAAATCCCCGCAACAAGGCCGCTTCCGGCGCTTTCAACGTAGCCTTCAACACCGGTAATCTGACCTGCGAAGTAAAGATGTTTCCTTCCGATTACGCCGAAGCGGCTGTTCAGGAACCCGGGACTCTTCAGAAAAGTATTTCTGTGCATTACACCATATCTGACAAACTCGGCCTCTTCAAGGCCGGGAATTAGGCTGAATACCCTTTTTTGTTCTCCGAATTTCAGCCGCGTCTGGAATCCGACAAGATTATATAATGTATCAGCTGCGTTATCCTGCCTGAGTTGGACAACTGCAAAAGGTTCCTTTCCGGTTCTCGGGTCAATAAGGCCGACTGGTTTCATCGGACCGAATGCCGGCACCATAAACCCTCTCCTGGCCATGCTTTCGATCGGCATGCAGCCTTCAAAAACCATGTTTTCCTCAAATCCGTGTACAGGTGCCGTTTCGGCTTTTGTTAATTCACGAATGAATGTACCGTATTCTTCTTCATTCAGCGGCGCGTTCAGGTAATCGCTTCCCCGGTTGTACCGGCTAAGCCTGAACAACCTGCTTTCGTTCAATGATTCCTTTGTCACAATCGGTGCTGCGGCATCAAAGAAGTTTAGGGTAGACAATCCCGGTAATTTCTGTATTACCTCAGCTAGCGAGTCACTGGTCAGCGGTCCCGTCGCGATAATCGTTGCGCCTTCGGGAACAGAGTCTGCTTCTTCATGAATCAGTTGAATATTCGGATGATTCCGGATTGATTCAGTCACAAGTCGGGCAAACCCATCCCTGTCTACAGCCAGTGCACCGCCGGCCGGAATGCGCGTGGCATCGGCGCATTTCAAAATCAGGGATCCCATAATCCGCATTTCCTCTTTCAGGAGTCCGACTGCGTTTGAAAGCCGGTCGCTCCTGAAACTGTTGGAGCATACGAGTTCTGCCAAATGCTCCGAATGATGTGCCGGGGACATCCTGATCGGTTTCATCTCTACCAGCTGAACATTAATTCCTCTTTGAGCAAGCTGCCATGCTGCTTCGCATCCGGCCAGGCCGCCGCCGACAACTGTAGCTGACGGTGCTGTCATTCCGTTTCTTCCTCTTGGGCGTGAAAAATGGTCTTAAAGCGGCAGCTCTCGTTCGTGCAAAGATGGATCTTTTCCCCTTTGTTGTTCTGCTTTTCGATCATATACTGTCCGCATTTCGGGCACTTCTCTGCCGCTGGCTTATCCCAGCTGATAAAATCACAGTCAGGATATCCTTCGCAGCCGAAAAACCTTCTGTTCTTTTTACTCACTTTGACCAGCAGTCGCTTTCCGCATTTTGGGCAAGGCGCTTCGATATACTGGAGAATAGGCTTTGTGTTGCGGCAGTCTGGGAAATTGGGACAGGCCAGGAATCGTCCGTATCTTCCCATCTTGTAGACCATCATTGCTCCGCATTTATCGCAAGGAATATCGCTGATTTCATCCCTTACTTCAACTTTTTCAATCTCTTGTTCAGCCACTTCAAGCGTTTTCTCAAACTCCGGCCAGAATTCACGCAGAATCTGCTTCCAGTTCTGCTCTCCTTCTTCCACGGCATCCAGCTTTTCTTCCATAATAGCTGTAAATTCGGTATCGACAATTTGAGTGAAATACTCTTCCATCATGTTTGTGACCATAATCCCGAGTTCCGTAGGATATAGTCTCTTCTTTTCCCTCGAAACATATCCCCTGGAGATAATGGTAGTGATTGTCGGAGCATAGGTGGAAGGCCGGCCGATGCCGTTTTCCTCCAGCGTGCGTACAAGGCTCGCTTCGGTATAACGGCTGGGTGGCTGGGTGAAATGCTGATCTGCATTTACTTTTTCAATACTGATTTTCTGACCTTCCTTCAGCGCGGGAAGTGTCATTTCCACGTTATCCGATGTTTCGTCTGTACTTTCTTCATATAACACCGTAAATCCGGCAAAGGTTTTATGCTCCCCGTAAAACCGCAGTGTGATATCATCGCCGCAGATGTCTGCCGCCAATGTTTCATATACTGCGCATTCCATCTGGCTTGCGACAAACCGGTTGTAGATCAGCCTGTACAGCATATACTGCTCCCGGCTGAGCGAAGGCTTAATCGTTTCGGGAAGCCGGTTTACATCTGTCGGGCGAATTGCTTCATGGGCATCCTGAGCATTTTTCCGTCCTTTGAATTCATTTTTCTCTGCGGGCAGGTAAGCCGGTCCGTAATGTTCAGGAATAAATTCACGAAGAGCATTCAGCGCATCGTCACTGATTCTGACGCTGTCAGTACGAATATACGTTACCAGACCTTGAGTGCCTTCGCCGGCAATATCGACTCCCTCGTACAGTTGCTGAACCACCTGCATCGTTCTCGCCGTCGTGAAACCCAGCTTCCGGCTGGCTTCCTGCTGCAAGCTGGATGTGGTGAATGGCGGTGCGGGCTGGCGCCTTTTTTCCTTTTTTCTGATCTCCGTGATTTTGAATTCGGTCTTTTCGATTTTTTTGCAGATGTTTTCCGCTTCTCCGCTGTTTCTGATCTGGGCCTTTTTCCCGTTAACGGTGGAAAGCCTGACGTTAAATCGGACTGTTTTTTTATTGTTCTTTACAGAACAGTCAGCGTTCACATCCCAGTATTCTTCCGGGATAAAATTGTCTATTTCCCTTTCGCGGTCGACCACCATACGGGTTGCCACGCTTTGTACACGCCCTGCGGAAAGACCTTTTTTGACTTTTACCCATAGCAGCGGACTGATCTTGTAACCTACAAGCCGGTCAAGCGCGCGCCGAGCCTGTTGCGCGTCGATCCGGCCCATGTCCAGTTTCCTCGGATGCCTGATTGCGTTCTGAACGGCTTTTTTCGTGACTTCGTTAAATTCGATTCGGCAGGGTTCGTTTTCATCTACGCCAAGCACATGAAACAGGTGCCAGCTGATTGCCTCACCTTCCCTGTCAGGGTCTGTCGCGAAGTAGATCTGTGAGGCGTTTTTGGCTTCTTTGCGGATTCTGCTGAGGATTTCTCCCCGGCCGCGGATCGTGATATATTTCAGTTCGAAATCATTGTCAATGTCTACGCCAAGCTGGCTTTTCGGCAGGTCGCACACATGACCTTGAGAAGCCTCAACCTTATACCCTTTTCCTAGATACTTGCCGATAGTCTTTGCCTTGGCAGGTGACTCAACAATGATCAGTTTTTGCTTTGCGGTGCCCATTCTGTTCATTCCTCCGGATCGGAATCATGCTGATTGTCTTTATCTTTCAGCTGATATTGTTTTCCAGGCAATGCTTCTATCATCCCTTTGATCTGGAGCATTGTAAGCGTGCTCATCAGTGCTGCCGGTGATAGCCCGCTTCTGTCGGCAATCTGCTCAAAACCGAGCTTGCCTGGTTCTAAGGCAGAAAGCACAGCCTTTTCCTCCGGGGTTGATGCCTGTGTTCTGTCTGAACAATCGCTATTTTGCCTTATGATCCCGGGATTGTCAAGCCAGCCGAGATCTTCAAGAATATCTTCGGCTGTTGTAAAGTATATTGCTCCCTCTCTGAGCAGACGGTGATTTCCCTCAAAATAAAGAGAAGTCGGATCACCGGGATAAACAAAAACATCTTTCCCCTGGCTGAGAGCATGCTGTACGGAGGTCATCGTTCCGCTTCGGATCTTTGCCTCAATCACAATCAGTGCCCGGGCAAGGCCGGTGATAATCCGATTTCTGAAGGGGAAATGCCATCCGACTGGTTTTTCTCCGGGTGCATATTCGCTCAGGAGCAGACCGTCGTTTTCCAGTATTCTGTCCCGAAGCCGTATGTTTGATGATGGGTACACGATATCCAGACCGCACCCGGTCACTGCAATGGTCCGGCTCCCTCCTTCAATGCATCCTGCATGGGAAGCGGTATCAATCCCTCCGGCCATTCCGCTGATGATGCCTATGCCTTTACGGCTCAGATTACGTGCTATTTTTCCGGCTGCTTTCTGGCCGGCATAGGAAGCGGCTCTGCTGCCTACCATTGCCAGGTTTTTCTGATTCATGCATTGAGGATTTCCCTGGTAAAACAGGATAGCAGGTGGTTCTTCCATCTGCAGCAATGTTGCAGGATACTCGTGATCCTTGATCGTAAACGCCTTGATCCCGTTTTGCAGAAGAAGTTGCTCCTCTTTTTCAAGCCATTCATCCACATCGTTCTGCTTCAGCGTTTTTAGACCTGCAGCCGGAATGCTGTCTGTTCTGTTATGCCCGGATTGAATGGCCTTTCGTACGTTTTCCGGAGTACCGTATTCTTCCAGAAGTCTGCTGATGATTCCCGGGGGAAGTGCGGCTGAAGCGAGCCATGCATGAAACACAAAACCGGAAGATTCCGTTGCCAATATGCTCACCTCCAGTATTTTTGGTCAAGTTCGCGGTACTGGATTGCCTCGGCGATATGAGCTGATCCGATCAGGTCCGTATAATCAAGGTCCGCGATTGTTCTCGCCACCTTCAGGATTCGCTGATATCCGCGCATGCTAAGGTGCAAGGTATCCATCGCGGCATTTAGCAGCCGTAATCCTTCTGCGTCTGGTGAACAATACTGTTTAACTTCTTCGTTGTTTAATTGGGCATTGCAGTGCTTTCCTGTCCCGCGATATCTTTCCAGCTGGATTGTCCTGGCTGCATTCACTCTCGCGGCAACCGCAGCAGACGGCTCCGCAGGAGCTGATGAATTGATTTCCTGTACGGGAACCGCGTCCACTTCAATCTGCAGGTCAATCCTGTCAAGCAGCGGGCCGGAAATGCGGTCGAGATACCTTCTTATTTCCTGCGGAGTGCATCTGCAAACCTTCCGGGCACTCCCGTAAAAGCCGCACGGACATGGGTTCATAGCCGCAATTAGCATGAACGAAGATTGATACTGCGCCTGTTTTTTCACTCTTGCTACGTTCACTGTACCATCTTCCAGCGGCTGTCTCAGTGCTTCCAGCGCTCCCCTGCTGAATTCGGGAAGCTCGTCCAGAAACAGCACTCCGTTATGGGCCAGTGAAACTTCGCCGGGCTTCGCGTCCTGTCCTCCTCCGATCAAAGAAGCCACGGAAGCATTATGGTGCGGTGCGCAGAAAGGTCTCATGACCATCAACCCGCTGTTTGGCGGCAGTTTGCCGCTGATAGAATGAATGCGGGTAGTTTCAAGCGCTTCTTCAAAGCTCAGCGGCGGCAGGATACCGGGAAGGCATCTGGCCAGCATGGTCTTTCCGCTGCCTGGTACGCCGATCATGATCATGTTATGCCCGCCCGCTGCAGCAACTTCAAGCGCTCTCTTTGCTCCTCCCTGCCCTTTGATCTGTGCCATATCAGGTGCGACGATGATCTCGCTTTTCAGGCTGTCAAAAGTGATCTGTTCCTGTTTTTCGATTGTATCGCTTCCTTCCAGGAATGCGATTACTTGTCTCAGATGAGAAACCGGCATTATATTCATGCCTTCAATGCATGCGGCTTCCTTCGCGTTTTTTTCCGGAAGGATTACGTCTCTGATCCCGTTTTCCTTTGCGCTGATAACCATCGGAAGCGCGCCGGCGATCGGCTGAACGTGACCGTCCAGGCTCAGCTCACCGAACATGGCAATCTTCTCGGTCTGTACAGCCGGATCCGGAATGATTTCCCTGTTTGCAATCAGTACGCCGACCGCGATAGGCAGATCGAATGAAGGCCCTTCCTTCTTCATGTCCGCTGGAGCAAGATTGATTGTTATCCTCCTCGGCGGCATCTGCTTTCCGCTGTTGATGATGGCGGCGTTGACGCGGTCCCGGCTTTCACGCACGGAAGCATCAGGCAGGCCGATAATCTCAACGCCCGGAATACCGTTGATTCCGAAAACCTCAACGTGAACCGGATATCCGTTGACTCCGTTCACGCCGAAACTCAGCGTCTTCGCCATAATCATGTCCATACAAATCTCACCCTATCCAATCAAATACTGGTTTTTCCCCAATAACAGAGACTGGGAAACGGATAAACGGAAGTTTTCCTGTTATCAATACCAGATTCTCAGTATTTTTTTTCCAATATCCAGCCAAGATACAGGTGCACTGATCCCGCTTGCATACGGGAACAGGATAATAAACATTACTGCAGCGATCACCGATACAGCGATACCGACCTTAACCGCTGTTCTGTCTCTGATCCCTTCTTTATGGTCAAAGCAAAGACTCATCGCGGTCATCAGGAACGGCAGACTGGCAAAGTAATGGTAGATATAGGTACCCCGGGGAACCAGCACCCACGGCAGGTACTGCGCAAGGATTCCCGTAAAGATAAACATGTAGCGCGGATCGTAGCCTGTTGTTTTCAGATGCCATATACCGTTCTCTCCGGAAAGAATATATCGTCTGCTGTTCAAAGCGCGGATTGCACAATAAGTCAGAGCCGCCAGTCCGCCGAACCAGATGACGGGATTCCCGCAGCAGAAAATGCTGTAATGCAGCTGCGAATCTTTGGGCAGATACTGTTCCGAGGCGTAGTACATGGGTTTTTTGATGATCGGCCATTCATACCACGGTGAATAGAACGGATGATCTGTTCCCAGATTCTTTGTGCCGTGATAGTTAAGCATGCTGATCTGGGATTTCCATACTTCATTGATGTAGTCGCCGATCGATTTGATCCTCCTGCTGTTATACGCCATATAGGGAATATAGCTTAGCAGGTAGATAACGATGGGAATGGCGGCGAAGAACACCACGCACCATCCGCAGATGATCAGGATTCGTCTGGCTGCACCGGCATTGTCCGGTCTTTCTGCAAGCCAGGATTCCGTTTCGCCCTTCTCTGCGGCGGTCATTCCGTCCCGCGTCACGGCCTGCTCTGCTTCTCTTCTCATCCTGTAAACACGGAAACAGTGCCAGAAGAACAGGATGGCAAGCCCGCCCCCCGCGTAAATCCCGATCCATTTGCTCGCAATTGCAAGTCCCATAAAAATTCCGCACGCAGCCAGGTTCGGCAGAATACCTTTCATGCGTTCCTTCAGGAAATCCGTCTGCAGAAAACGAAGCATGAAGAAATAGGCAAAGATGATGAACAGTACCGGAAAACTGTCAATCGTGGCAATCTGCGTCTGCGTCATATGCATGCAGTCCAGCGCCATAAACAGGCAGGCGAACGTCGCGACGCTCGTTTTTTTGGTCAGTTGCTTCCCGAGCAGGTACATCCCCGGAAGCATCAGGATGCCGGCCAGCGCTCCCGCGAACCGCCACCCGAAAGGCGTCATCCCGAAGATCGTTACGCATGCGCTCATCAACACTTTCCCCAACGGTGGATGGCTGGTTTCGTACGGTACGCTGCTCTTCAGGAACTCAAAGGCAGTTCTGGCGTGGTAAATCTCGTCGAAGTAGGTGCTGTTCCACCAGCTCGGCTGCGCCGGTTCGTCCTGCGCTCCCCCGAAATACACCGGAAGTTTCTCCATCGTATCCTGCTCATCAATCAGCAGTTCAGGGGCTGTATATAGTTCGGAATCCTCAAAGGCCCCCCTCCTGCCGATGACCGAGACCGGAATCGTGTTTCCCTCGCTGTCCCTGAACAGGATTTCGTTCAGCGTCAGCCCCAGGTACTGTGCAGACAGGCGTACATACCGGCCGTTCAGGCGGATGATATTGTCAAGGCTGGCGTTAAAATAGGTTCTGCCGGTACCCATTTCGATGGATTCGGTCACGTATTTCCATTTCCAGCACTGCCCCTGTTCCATCTGTGCCCAGTATTCATCCGTCCAGTGCTCTCCGTCGTCGCTGACCGCGAAGGAGAAATCATTTCGGCTGACCTGGCCGAAATACAGGACGGAAAACTGCTCCTGATGCTCGCCCAGGTCAAAGATGATTTCTTCTTCGTCGCTGCTTGCGGTCCATGCTGTCTGCGGCGCTTTGGTGCTTCCGAGTGTCAGCAGGCTCACCGTACCGAATACCACCGTAATCACGGAAAGGATCAGCGTATCTTTCTTTGTCCAATGCAGTCTCCGGTCTGGTTTCCACTTCAGTGGGTTCCGTGGGGCGCCCGCTATGGTCTGCGCCGGAAGCATAGGTTTCAGGAACCCTCCTGACTTTGGCTCTCTTTCCAGCAGCAGTTCAATGCTCAGCCACACGGCGTAGATTGAGCCGAGTATATTGACCACGCTGATGATATCCGCAAGCCAAACGGTATCCCGGTTCAGATGCCCCATGGAAGAACCCAGCCGGATGCTGTTGTCCAGCACAATTCCTTCATTCAGGAACAGCGTTGCCGTGAACAGCGTAAATATATACAGGATTCTCCGGTCGCCGAGCAGGATCCATCCCGCCGCAAGCAGCAGCAGGGCAGGGAAAAGGTAGCGCTCGTGCATTTTCACGCCGAATACATACAGCAGGATATACAGCAGTGCGCCGAGATAGCTGAGCAGTTCGATTTTGGTTCCGCGAATGGCCTGGCTCAGCACAATCGCGAATGTGAAGCCCATGGCCGTCCCGCCGACGATGGCCCAGCTTGCGCCGGTGATTGCGAAGATGATGAACGCAATTGCGAACACCGCGGAAACAGCGCATTCCGCCATCCTGTGGGGCAGTTCCTTTGCGCGGCGCCACCACCATCCGCCGTACCCCAGGCAGCCGATCCCGAGCAGGATCGGTGCGGCAAGGTGTGCCGTTGTTTCCACCTTGATCCAGTTGCCGCCCAGCAGGTAATGGAAGTTGGCCGTGTTCACTGTCGCGTAGGGATAGGACCCCAGCGTTTTGGCATACAGCTGGATCAGCCAGTCCCATGGCTGGTGAATACTGAACGGGATGACGCCTGCGGCAAGCACGATGATGCTGATACCTGTCCCGATGGCCATAGGCTTCCGGCTGTTCCTGTTCTTTACCAGCGCTTTGATGATATAGGTCAGTCCCAGCGGCCCAAGCATCAGCGCCTGCGGTTTAATCAGCACGCTCAGCATGTACAGCGGAAGCGCTGCAATCCACTTCCCCTCGATTGCCAGCAGTGCTACACACATCAGCAGCAGACACAGCACGCTGTCCATCTGTCCCCATGCTGCGCTGTTCATGATATTCGCAGGGTTGAAAACAATCAGCGCCAGGATCATCAGTGCATCATTCGTCCGGCAGTATTTCCGCTTCAGTGAAATCCTGTACAGCAGCCATCCTCCGGCGAGGTCACACAGCGAGGGAATCAGCCTGTATACGATTCTGGTTGTTGTTTCCCCGCCTCCGAGCGCCTGTGAAACCACATGATTAAAACCAAGTACATAGGTATACAGCGGCGGATAATCGCAGAAATTGGTCGCTTCGTAGAAACCGGCAGGCCCGGCGGTGGCAAACGTCTGCCCCCAGCTCAGGAAGCAGTTCACGTCGACCATATACCCGATGATATTCGCGCTCAGCAGGATTCTCAGCGCCATTGAAAGGATCAGGATCAATGCGGATCCGTATTTCGCGGCTTTGCCGTCCTTCAGCAGTTCTTCACGCCGGTTGTTCCTGTGCATCCAGTGAATAGCGGCCGCGGCTGCGGCGGCATAAACAGCGGCAATGACCAGCAGCCACGGCCATGCCGGACTTGCTTCGCTGCCTTCGTCTTCTTCTTCGGTATCGTCATATTCGTCCGAATAGCTGTCTTCCCTGAACCAGAGATCGGCCGCCAGGTCTCCGGGTACGGTATCGACTTTTTCCAGGCTCAGGTTTTTAAAACATGCTCTGCCGGTGCTTTCCCCGCTGTATCCGCCAAGTCTGGCAAACACGGTAATCAGGTCCTGTTCCGGCCCCGTTTCTCCGTAATAATCGATATGGATCCATTCGCCGTCGGTATCATACAGTTTTTCACTGAACGCGTATATCCCTTCAACGCTCAGGTTGGCGCCGTGCCCGCCTTCTACCCCGTCCGCCAGGATGTCGCCGCTCAGCCGGTACAGTGAATCAGGCTCAACTTCCACAATCTGGGCATAACGGGCGTCATTGTTTCCGATATTTTTGATCTCAATCATTCCGGAATCTGTTTTCGTGTCTTTCGCAGCACTGAAAACCGTATATCCGGGCTCCAGAATATAGGCGTCAGTATACCAGTACTCAGGATAGCCTTCCCCGTCGAGTTCCGAAAAATCCCCGTTCTCCAGCAGGTTTTCGGCAAGACCGAATGTGTATGGGATCATCATCAGAATGATCAGGATTCCCAGAACCCGCCGAGTTTTGTTAAACCGTATCAATGGTCATTAATCCTTTCACGCGATGGTCTCTGTTACCGGTAAAACATTCCGCCCGGCTGGAAAGCATTCGGCACATACAATATCCCGTCCGGCCTGACCTCAACTATGTCGTACCGAACAGCCCGGTTTTGCCAGCCTTTTTTCAGCAGGTACAGGATCGACGCATTGGTGATCCGCTTCTGTTTCCGCCTGTCCACAGCCATGATTCCGTTCCCTGCGTCTGCACGAAGCCGTGTTTTGACTTCCGCGAAAACAATCGTATCCCCGTCCAGCATAATCAGGTCAATCTCTCCGGCTTTGGTGCGGCATCTCTGTTCAATCACTTTCATGCCGTGTTCTCTGATCAGCCATTCGGCAGCCTGCTGTTCTCCGCTGATTCCCGTTTCATATGTCTGTTTCATACAAAATGACCGATGAAGCTTCTTCTGTGAACAGGACACGGGCCGATCCTCTTCAGCGCTTCAATATGCTCTTTCGTTCCGTACCCTTTGTTCCGGGCAAATCCGTATTCGGGATACAGCCTGTCCAATTCAATCATCTGCCGGTCTCTGGTTACCTTGGCCACGATGCTTGCTGCCGCAATGTTGTAAGACGAGGCGTCCCCCTTGATCACCGCAATCTCCTGCCCGTTCAGCCCGAGTTTTGTCACAGCGTCGATCAGGAATATATCCGCCGGCACCTGAGCTGCGGCTTCTCTCATTGCCTTGCGCGTTGCCTCAAGAATATTGATCCGGTCAATCTCTTCCGGTATAACTTCGCCGATCCCTACATAGAGTGCATGCTCCATGATCTCGTTAAATACCTTTTCCCTGCGGCTTTCGCTCAGTTTCTTGCTGTCGTCAACCCAAAGAATGGCAGGTTCTTCCGGCATCACAACGCATGCTGTCACCACATTGCCGGCCAGCGGTCCGCGCCCGACTTCATCCATTCCGGCAATCATGCAGCCGACGGCGCGATATCTCTGGTCAAACTCAATCAATTTCCTGACCCGTTCTTCCCTGTTAATCATTTTGAACCTCCGGCCATTCCATTGTGATTCTTCCCAGCTTTCCGCCGCGAAATTCGTCCATCACCACAGAGCAGCAGCGGTCATAATCATACTGGTTTCCTTTCAGCAGCCATCCGCGGCCCCTGCAAACGGCATCAAGCAGTTCGACGCCTTTCAGGTTCGTATCCTGAATGTGGAACCGTTCCTGCACCCTGTCGGGAACAATCAGGCAAAGATCTTCCAGCA
>Ga0310786_10003566_pt1 | contig 22528 bp, 22 predicted proteins | sample AusTroGonzalo_MG_FD_203881 | JGI IMG/M metagenome (GOLD analysis project Ga0310786, IMG submission 203881) | Bovine rumen microbial communities from tropical cattle in Woodstock, Queensland, Australia - Gonzalo_03 (v2) (version 2) | ecosystem: Host-associated > Mammals > Digestive system >...
TCAATGTATTTCAGCGAAATCATATAACTGGCCGGGTTGGACGATTGAGATACCGCATCGGCCACGATTTTAACCGATTGGGCTTCCGCTTGCGCCACTTTAATTTTAGCTTCGGCTTCACCTTCCGCCTGTAAGATAGCGGCGCGTTTCATACCTTCGGCTTTTTGAATTTCCGATTCGCGGATAGCTTCTGCCTTTAAGATTTGGGCTTTTTTCGTACCTTCCGCTTCAGTTACCATAGCACGGCGGTCGCGTTCGGCTTTCATCTGTTTTTCCATGGCTTCGCGGATAGCGGCCGGGGGAATAATATCTTGCAATTCCACGCGGTTCACTTTCACGCCCCATTTGTTGGAAGCGTCATCCAAAATCACTTGCAGCTTGCTGTTGATGATTTCGCGCGAAGTGAGGGTTTGGTCCAAATCCATTTCGCCGATGATGTTTCTGAGGGTGGTTTGCGTCAGCTTTTCAATGGCGGTCGGCAACGATTCCACTTTATAAGCGGCTTTCATTGGATCGGTGATTTGGAAATATAACAAAGCGTTGATTTCAATACCTACGTTATCTTTGGTAATAACGCTCTGGCGCGGAAAGTCATACACGGTTTCACGCATATCAATGGTTTCGCGCATTTCAATGTACGGTACAGTGCGCGTGCGGCCGACACTGTCTACATATTCACGTGTCATGCGCCATTCCATCAAATGCGGTTTATCCATTACGGGAATAATCCAGTTGATACCCGGGTTTTTCACTTCCAAGTATTTACCAAAGCGTTCAATGATAATTACTTGTGCTTGTTTGACAATAATGATACCTTTGGCAACGAGTACGATGACAAATACAATAAATGCTGCCAGTAACACAATACCCAATCCACTTGCTCCTTCCATTTTTATCTCCTTATCATTTGTCCGTGCTGACGCAACGGGTTAATTTTTGGCGCGTACCGTTACGGTAACGCCATCCAATTTTTCTACTACGCACACTGTCCCCACCGCTAAAGGTTGTTGGGCAGTGGCCTTCCAACTTTCTCCTGCAATCTTGACGCGGCCCGTCCCTTGCACAGGATCAAGCGCAATTTCCACCACGGCGTCCTGCCCGATAACATCTTCGGCGGGCGTTTTCACCGTTTTTGTTTTTTTGTAAAAGTGGCGTAATGCAATCGGGCGGATACCCAGCCAGCAGGCCACCGTTACTGCCGCAAAAATCCCGACTTGCGGCCAAATTCCAAGCCCTATCCAAGACACCAACGCCCCACCAAGGGCACCGATACCTATACAGGCCAGTGAAAATTCCATTGTGAAAATTTCACCGATAAAAAAGCACAAAGCCAGTATTAAATAAACGGAATAACTCATTTATTTTCTCCTTAATTAGATGTGAAAATATCCAAATAACCGCGTAAATATTTTAAGCGGCGTTCGTCTTGCACTTTGTTTAAAGCGTAAATCATATTGGCGATAAAGCGGCGCACGATAAAGCGTGTGGAAAGAGGAGATAAAAATTCGTTGTTCCAAGCCAATTGTCGCTCGGAGATATAGTCACGGCAGTCTTTTTCACTTAGTACCTTTCCGCGGTCCAGCGGATCGATAAACACTGATTCGTTCCGTTGCGGATGTTGTAAATGTACCAAGATGCGTCCCGCCAAATCGATTAGGTTAATATCCAGCCCGTAACGTAACCCGATGGTGACATATAAACACGCCACGCACAAGGCAGAAGCTTTCTGCGTGCGCAATAAACGCGCAAAAGACATTTCCCGGATATCCGTCGGTGTGGGGATTGTTTGCAAGCCACGCACTTGGAACAGATAATGGCTGAGCCAGTGAGCAATTTCCGCTTGCGTTTTAGCGTTGAGTAACAGCGGCCGCAACGCGCGGGCTATTTCGTCTAGTTGTTGTGTAATAGACGAGCGGGATACCGCCGGACTTGTAAATTTGCTTAATAGGGTAAGACCTTCTTCCAAATCGGGGTTAATTTTAGATGCAAAGCACACAAAATCGGTTGCTAATTTTTCCCAACAGATTTCTTCCAGTGTATACAATACTGGCAAAGGGGCCTGCGTTTGGTATTCCGTTTGCAGCACTTGTTGTACGCGCGAAGGATCGGCAGCAATGGCGGCGGCCAGTTCCCGTTTGAGAACGGGGCCGTAAGAGCCGGTTTCCGTCTGCAACAATTTAAGAAGCGCTTTTAAGCGGTTTTCATCTGTGTGCTGCATATACTAATAAGATAGCAAATTAAAGCGATTTTGGCCATCTTTTTTACAAATATAAAAAACGGTTAAAAATAAAAAACCGGGGCTGGTAAAAAGCCCCGGTTTTCTAATCGCTAAAAAGCGGTTATTGTAAGTCTTTTTCGTTGGCTGTGATAGCGAGAACGACGCGGCGGTTTTTGGCGCGACCTTCTTCGGTATCATTGCTGGCGACGGGATATTGGGGCCCGTAGCCGACATAGGTGAGGCTCAACGTTTTTAAGCCGGTACCGGACAGATAATCGTGTACGGCTTTAGCGCGTTGTGTGGAAAGTTTTTGGTTAATGGCATTAGAGCCGGTAGAATCGGTGAAACCTTGCACGACAATGCGGTTTTTGGGGTATTTTTTAAGTACTCTGTTCAAATCGTTCAACGTTTGTTTGGAGGCGTCGGACAATTCTGAGCTGCCAACGGCGAACAAAATATCGTTTTTCAAGAATACTTGAATGCCGTTGTCGGATTTGACGACATCGGCGATTGCCTTGAGTTCTTTGGCTTGTTTGTCATAGTAGTTACCCAACAAACCACCGGCGGTGGCACCGGCCAAGGCTCCGATAATGGCACCTTTTTCGCTTTTCCCGCCCGTGTTATGGGCAATGACAGCGCCGGACAATGCGCCTACGGCAGCGCCGGCACCGGCACCGATCGCTGTGCGCGTGCCGGGGGTAGTGCAGGCTGCGGCTAATAAGGCGCAGACTGTGCAAAAGACAATGTTTTTTCTCATGTTGAGAGTTCTCCTTATTAAGATAGGTATATTGTACTTTTTTCATTGGCAAAAAAAAAGAGTTTTTTACCAAAAAAACACCCTGCCTTGCGGCAGGGTGTAAAAAGATAAAGGTAAGACTATTGATTCATTACCTCTAATTCTACGCGGCGGTTTTGTGCACGGCCGGCAGCAGTCTTGTTGGTGGCCACCGGGCGGGCGGCACCGTAACCGATGAAGGAAACTTTATCGGCGGGCACACCGTCTTTTACCAGGGACAATGCAACGGCTTTGGCGCGGCGTTGGGACAAGTCCACGTTATAATCGGGGTTGCCCAAAGAATCCGTATATCCGGCTACGCGTACTTTGGCATCAGGATATTTTTTGAGCGCAGCGGCCGTTTTATGGAGTTGTTCCATAGATTCGGGGTTGATTTCTTCGCTGTTATATTTGAAGTTAATGGGTTCTTTGAAAGACAACACCATTTTGTCATCGGCCGTTTTGGCTACGGTAGCTACTTCGGTAAAATCTTTTTCCTCTACGGCTTTGGGGGCCGGTTTCGGAGCCGGTTTTTCTTCCGGAGCGGGGGCCGGTTTTGTTTCCGGCGGAAGTTCTTTTTTCATGCACGGGCATCCTTTGTGATGCTTGCGATGATGTTTGCAATGGCAGGCCGGTTTCTCGCAGGTGTTAGAGCGATTCGGTGCCGTGGTACATTTTGCACAATGGCAAGCGCCTAATAAAAAAGCGGCTGCCAAAACGGTCATTACTTTTTTCATGGATCTCTCCTCTATGTAAGTTATACTGCCTGACAGTTATATTCTACAATATCCTGCAAGAAGCGGCGGCCTTTTTTTTCATTAATTCGCGGTACAGACGATAAACAGGCTTGCCCAACTTGGGGTGGATATATTCGGGTAGAATATAAGACAGCGGTTTTAATACAAATTCTCTCTCGTGTAAGCGCGGATGCGGTACGAAAAGAGGGAACTCATCGTCATCTTCAAAAAGTACTTCATTATCATAAAATAAAATATCCAAATCAATTACGCGCGGACCATTTGGAAAAGTGGGCACGCGGCCAAGTTCTTTTTCCAGCACTTTTAGTTTTTTGAGTAAAGGCATCGGCCGATAGGGCGTGCTGAGTACGAGCACCGTATTTACAAAATCGGCCTGTTGGGAGTAGCCTTCGGGGGAGGAGACAATGTAGGGGGCCACTTCTTTGACGGTGCCAACAGCCGATAATGCGGCAACGGCGCGGTCTATATTTTCTTTGGCGGGGGCAATGTTGCTCCCTAAAGCAAGTACGGCTTGTGCCATATTATTCCCCTTTATATGTAATCCATCGGTCCGGTTCTTCGGCCAGACGCATTTTGGCCAAATGCGGCAGGCGAGCCGCCGTTTGTTGAAATAGCCAAATGCAAATGTTTTCCGTCGTTGGTGACGGGAAAAGTGTACTTAAATTTTGTTTTTCAAGCGGGCGGACAATGTCGGCCAGCGTTTTTTGTACGTCGCGAAAATCAAGCAAGTAGCCTTCTTGATTTAACGGCCCGTAAAAAGTAGCTTCATACATAAAGGTATGGGTATGTAATTCTTCGGCCAGTGTGCCGTCATGACTATGGGCGGCGGAAAAATGACCGCATTGGGTAAGGTAAACATGTGTCATATGGCTTGCTCCCATGTTTGATAAAAATGAACTAACCGTTTGGCGGCTGTTACGTCGTGCACGCGCAATGCGTCCGCGCCTTGGCAAAGGGCGGAAAATTGGGCGGCCAGTGTTTGCGGTAAACGCTCTGCGGGTGAATCACCGGGGTAACTTAAAAAACTCTTGCGCGACAGCGCCACTAACATTCTCACACCCAAATCTTTGAAACGGGATAAATGTTTAAGTAATGTGTAATTTTGTTCGCGCGTTTTGGCAAACCCAAAGCCCACATCTATCCATAATTGTTCTTTATGTAAGCCGGCTTGCAAGGCCAGGCTTATTTTGTTGGCCAGACCATTTTTTACATCTTCTACAACATCTGTGTAGTCGGTTTGGGTTTGCATAGTTTGCGGGGTACCACGTGCGTGCATTAAAACGAGTTGTGCATTAAATTGTTTAGCTAAAGATAACATTTCCGGGCTGGTCGTGCCGCTAACATCATTAAGCAGTTGTACGCCATTTTTCAATCCTTCCTCGGCGACAAGCGGTTTGGTGGTGTCTAGCGACAAGGGCAGTTGCGGATAACGGGCATGCAAGTTTTTTACCAACGGAATCACGCGCGCCGCTTCGGTTTTTTCGTCCACCGGTGCTGCCCCCGGACGGGTGGATTCTCCGCCAATGTCCAGCCAATCCGCTCCTTCCTTTATATACTGCTCTGCCCGCGCCAGTAACCCTTCGGTTGTGTTAAGAGGGTTCCCGTCGTAAAAGGAATCGGGTGTGGCATTTAAAATGCCCATAATAAGGGCGGACATAGCGTTATTTAATCATTTCCAAAAATTCGTTACGTACTTCCATTTTTTTGAAAGCACCGCGAATAGCACTGGTGACCATCACCGCGTTATGTTTTTCTATTCCGCGGGAACTGATGCACAAGTGTTTGGCCTTACACACCACCATGACGCCATGGGGTTGCAGGGTTTCCATTAAACTGTCTGCAATTTGCGCGACGAGTTTTTCCTGAATTTGCAAACGGCGGGCGAACACTTCCACCAGCCGTGCCAGTTTGGAAATACCCAGCACTTTGCCTTTGGGCAGATAGCCGATGCTGATGGTGCCAAAGAACGGTTGCAAGTGATGTTCGCAAGTGGAGTAAAATTCAATGTCTTTTAGTACTACCATTTCTTCGCAGGAACCTTCTTTAAAAGTCTTAAGAACGTCTTGCGGTTTTTGTTGGTATCCACCGTAGAGTTTTTTCCAGCTGCGTAAAATGCGGTGAGGGGTTTCCAGTAACCCTTCGCGGGTGGGATCATCACCGATGAACGTTAAAATTTCACGTAGATTTTGTAAAATTTTTTCTTCGGTTAACGGACGTTTATTAACTTGTGCAGTTGCACGCTTAGCCGTGCGGACGGATGATTTTTTAGCAGTTTTACGCATAACTCTATATTCTCCTGTCGGTTGCTTTCCGGTTGTAAATAAATACGAGTGTGTTCGTTTTCGTAATTATAGTATTTTTTTAAATCTTCCAAATTGGTCTGTTGGTTGACCACAATTTTAATGACGTCGGCCCTTTTGAGCATGGCTTGAGATACATATTTCTTGGGCGATACGCACACGAAGTCCGCCTGTTCCAAATTGCACTCTCGCGCACCGTTGGTTTCAATATGCACGGTGTATCCGGCTGATTTAAGTAGTTGCACCAAAGCGGGCAAATCTTGCTCGGTCGGTTCGCCGCCGGTCACTACTACGGTTTTACAGGGATACTCGGAAAGGGCGACCAGTATTTCCAGCCCATTTTTTTCTTCTCCGCCCTGAAAAGCGTATTTTGTGTCGCACCATTCGCACCCCATAGTACAACCGGCCAGACGTAAAAAAACAGCCGGCATTCCGGTGTACGGCCCTTCGCCTTGTAGTGAATAAAAAACTTCACTCACCTTCCATGATGGCTGCGGCATTTTCGCTCTCCCAAATTTCCAACGTTTTTAATTTCAGCCCCAATTTAGCAAGCTCCGGTCCGGTTTTATCAAACAAATAGCGGGCCAAATTTTCGGCGGTGGGGTTTTCCAATAAATCGTTTAGCAGTTGATGATCAGGCAGGTGTTTGTCCAGTAAGTTTTTGACTATTTTGAAATCGCACACCATGCCGTCTTGGCGGATAGGTCCCTCTATAATAAATACCGCTTTCCAGGTGTGCCCATGCAAATCGTGGCAGGGGCCGTTGTATCGGGGTAAAGAATGGGCCGAACTGAACGAGCGAATCAGTTTAATAAGCATTAGCGGGGGTCTCCTAATCTGTTAAAAATTTGCTGCATATAAATGATACATAAAATTGTTTGTGCTGTGCCGAACAAGGGGATTGGTAGCCATAAACGGACGTACCACAATACGGCTAGCGGCCCCAGTAAGAATAGTGCCCAGCACCGTACAGCTGCCGCCGGCACCCGTTGGGGACGCAGTACATTGAAAATTTCGCCGACGATATAAGCCACGCACCAGCCGAAAAGCAAAATAAACGGGATTAAAAATGCCGCCATAAAACAAGCTCCCAGGCGTAGCATGGCCCCAATCATGGGCCGGACTTTTTCCAAATTTTCCTGCGAGGTGGTAAAAGAAAACTCAGGCGGGAGTGGCATTTGCTGTACACCGGCAGCACCGAGCACGTATACGGTGTTTTTACCTACGATAATTTGTTGTTGTTTGAGCGTCATTTCCGCCGCGGTGGGTGTTGAAGTCTGCGCGGGGTTAAAAGAAATATTCATCCCTTCGGCCAAAGAGGCTTGCAGCGGGGCCGTAGGTTCAATTAAAGTGCCTTTTTCAAACGTAACTTGCGGGATATTTTTGAACATGGGCGGTAATTGACGGCGCACTTGTGTACCGGTTGCCAAATACACGATTCCCAGCGAAAGTATCCACAAATAGATAACAAACAAAACGCGCTGCTTACGCGTGGTGAAGAGCAGACGTTGGTAAACCTGAAAAGAAAAAATCGTATGTAAATGAACCCACAACATGTTAATTTATTATACCAATTTGGTTGCTGTCTGCGGGTGGCTACTCTTTGGGTTGGCAGGTGACAACGGAACCAAGAAAATAAATTTGGTTTTTCTTAAATACACAGGTAATCTTTTGCGAAATCTCACTCCCGTCGGGAGCGGGGGGTAAAGGACGTAGGCAGGAAATGCGTGTGCAAGAATAAGTCAGCGCGCATTGAGGAAAAGACGAGGATGGAAAATTATCAATAAACCAAGAAAAATCTAAATTATAATTCAAATTTTTTAAAAAATCACTGCATGTTAGCTTTTCAAACCGGCACAACGGTTCCGCTGAGGACGCAACCGTTTGCGTTTGTTCGGACAGCAGCGTATAGCGGTCGCGGTCAATCGGTTCGCCTTCTACGCGGTATACATCAAAACACCTATATCCGGCGGTTTGCTCTCGGGAACAGGTGAAAGATTGAAAAATATCCCCTTGCGGGCACGTGTCTCTCACCGCAGATGCGTCCACGGACAGATATTGTGCCGGCCCGCGTTGTGTGATAAATTGCGGCATTTTTGCGCCGGATAATAACACTTGGCAAAACAATAACAGAAAAATAAAGTAAAGACGTTTCATGTTTTTATCGTAACAAATTTGCAAACGGAAAACGCCTTTTGCCCGCCGGAAAAAAGGGTTAGTGCCGTACGCGGGCGGTGCGCGTGCTTGCGCGTGTTGCAAGAAAAAGAGTAATTTATTAAGATATAACCAAACGGCGGTTTTGTAAAAGGATAACAAACTATGGACAAAAATAATGCTTCCCCGGCAAAAAAACCTTCTGCCCCTTCCCAAGTATTAACCCCGCAGCAAAAAGAATTGCTGCATGCTTTACCCAGCGCTTTGTTGGTGCTTGACGAGTCGGGCATTATTTCTATGGCCAACGAAGAAGCCGCTGCTTTATTGGGGGAACCAATTGCCGCTTTGGAAAAAACGCCTATAGACCGCTTTGGGCTTACTTACGCACAGATACGTGAACTGGCCCATGTCATTAAAACAGAAAAAAAGACCGTCCGCATTGCCAATGCCCGTGCGGAAGATATTTTTGTCGCCGTGGGAGCGCATGTGCTGGAGGGAACCCCTTTTATCGTGGCCAGTTTAGAGCCGCGGCCCCAATACGAACAACTCAAAGCCGATAAATCTTTTTTAACAAAAGTGTTTGACCATTATCCGGCGGCCGTTACCTTGCAGAATGATGCCGGTATTTGTATGTTGTGGAACGAAAAAGCCAAACAACTTTTTGACGTATCTGCACAAGATGTACAAGGCAAACGCATTTATCCCTGTCTACCCAAAGAGTTGGTCCCTGCCTTAAAGCGGATGGACGAGCAAACATTTGCCCGACAAAATTTGGATAAAGAACCTCAAGTCCTGATGTACAAAACGGCCCAAGGGGCTGCGCAACGCGTGCTGGCGGTAGCGAAAGTGTTATTGACGGGTGATAATAAAAAAACTCCTTTTATTTTAACCGTGTACGAAGATATCACATTGTACCATGCCAAAGAGCAGGCCTTACAACATAGCCGCGCATTACTAGAAGCTATTTTGGACAACGTGCCGCTGGCATTGTATACACGCGACTGCGACGACAATTTTACGTATATCAATAAACAGAGCTTCCGCGTGTTGGGCGAAGCGCAAACCGACCAAATTAATAAACCCCATGCGTATCAGAATGAAGAAGTGGCCGATTTTCACCGCCAGCGCGAACAGGAAATTTTGCGTGGCGGAAAACGGTGTGAATTTCCGGAAGAAGTATATATCAATGCTTTGGGAGAGGAGCGCCTGTTCCACTTGATTAAAGTGCCTCTTTTTAATGCCGGTCCGCGTCCGTTGGTGCTGTCTATTGTAGATGATATTACCGAGCGCCGCGCACAGGAAAAGAAATTGCGCCAAAGTAACAGTTTCTTATCGGCTATTGTGCAAAATGCTCCCATCGGTTTATACGTGCGCGACGGAAATGGGCGTATGTTATTGCGCAATAAATTATGTAACGAAATTTTCGGCACGCAGGAAGAAGCTTTTGATGATTATGGTGCTTTGCCGCACGAAACGACAGAGCAAATTTCGTCTTATGCCAGCCGCGAACGGGAACTGCTGGATAACGACCAGTTATTGGATATACCGGAAGAAGAATATATTACTTCTACGGGCGAGAAAAAATTATTGCATTTAATTAAAGTGCCCATACGGGGGGAAAATCTGCAGGAAAGTTGCGTGATGACACTGGTGGAAGACATCACCCACCGTAAAGCACAAGAACAAGAAGCAACGGAAGCCAGAAATTTCTTGCAGACGGTGATTGATCAGTTGCCGCTTTCTTTGTCGGTGAAAGACGCTAAGGGAAATTATATCCTTTGGAATAAAAAGAGTGAGGAAATTTTTGGTGCAGCAGCCAAACAGGTTATCGGAAAACCCACCTTCCGTACCGATTTAAACAAAGAACAACTCGAATTTTTGCATGAAGCGGACCGGCGTGTATTTGAAAGCGGAAAAGAGCAAGATATCGCTCAGGAACTGATTTCTTCCGCTACCGGGGACACCAAAATCATGCATACGGTCAAAACGCCGGTGTTTAATCCGGACGGAACGGCCGACTGTCTGCTGGTTGTATCCGAAGATGTAACAACCAAAACACAACTGGAAAAACAAATTCGCGAAGCGGGCGACAAAAATACACTATTGGTGGAAAATGCCCGCGAAGGTGTTGTTATTGTAGAGGACGGACAGATTTTCTATGCCAACCATGCGTTTTGCGATTTGCTAGGTTATACGGACGTAGCAGCTATTAAAGGACGGCCTCTGGTGGAACTGGCCCATGCAGACCATCAAGTGTTTTTAAAGGACAAATGCGATGCCGTATTGACGGGTGCAGACCAGGCAGAAGTGCCGATTGATATCCGCTTTATGCGTAAGGACGGTTCGGTGGCCGAAGTGGAATTTTCGGCCGTAGTGTCCAAATATCTGGGACGGCGCATTATGTTGTGTTTCGTGCGGGATGTAACGGTGACGAATCGCACTTTACGCGATATGAAAACCGACCGTGAAAATTTCCGCTCTATTTTTGAAAAAGATATTACGCCGGCCTTACTTTTATCGCACAAAGGATATATTTTGGTGATGAACCAGGCCGCGCGGGACTTGTGCGGCTTTACCGAAGCGGACAAAAATTTCTACCGCAATGTGTATTTGCGCCCGGCTTTTTCGCTGGACGTCCGCCTGAAAATGAAACAGGGTTTGCCCGCGTCTATGGATTACGTGCTCGATTTTGACCGCGCTGCCCGCCTGTTCCCCAAGCGTATTCATAAAAAAGGTCGCCAATTGTTGCATGTGGAATTGGTGCCAATCAATAAACGTGATACCAAAGAGGGGACAGTGGAAGCCGATTATGCGGTGTTCTTCCATCCGCCGGTGCTGAATGCCTCCGTAAAGCCGGCTCCGCCCAGAACATCAGCTCCACAGGAATTGGTAGTATTACCCAACAGTGAGCCATATGCGTTGTGTGATGAGCATTTTGTGATGGAAGCGTGCAATGAACTTTTCTGTTCTTTGTGCCAATTAAAAGAAGATGAGTTAAAAGGGCAGCCGGTGGCGCGCATTTTCTCAACGGATGAGCAAATGTTGTTGGAACAAGATTTGCAAACTTTGCGCGCAGAAGGCGCATTGGCCAACCGCGAGTATTCCTTAGTACTGGGCAGCGGGTTGGAAACGTGCGCGGTCCGTTTGACTGCCGTGAAACAACAAGACGGAAAGTACCTGTTTGTATTGCGCAGTTTAGCCTTCCAACAGCAGATTATGCGCATTTTGCAGGAACGTTCTGCCCAGTTGAGCGCATTGCTGGGGGCTACCAACGGGATAGTGTTTTCCGTGGCTTTGGATCAAGGCCGTTTTGCCGCCATCGAACAATCGGGGCCGCTGTTAGCCAATTGTTTGGGATATGAACATTTAGAAGTATTAGGCCGTCCGTTTGCGGGGTTGTTCTACCGCAAAGGGCATATCAACCCGTCTGCTCATGCCACGTTGGAAACGGCTCAGACTCAACTGAAAAAAGACGGGCGTGCTACCTTCCGTCTGCCGATTTACAGAAAAGACGGTTCGTCTTTTGTAGCGCAAGTGGCTATGGCTATGTTGGACTTCCCCGGTAAAGAAACAGCGTTAGTGGTTTTGCAGAATGTTACCAGCCAGCTGGACGAAATTTCCAAGGTGTCCAAGGAAGCACAAGAATTGAAGAGTGTTCGCCGTGCCTTGCCCGGTTTGTACATAAAGATAGACGAAAACGGTGTCGTGCAGGAAGCCGATTCTCATTTGTCTTATCTGCCCAATGATATTTTCCGTGAGCAGGTGTTACACAAAGCTCTTACCGATTTCTGGCCCGAAGAAGCCGCGGCCAGAGCCTTGTTTGCCGCTAAAGAAGCGGTGTCGATGAACGTCAGTTCGCTCGTAGAGTTTGAATGGAAACCGGAAAATAAGGAAACGCGCTTTTTTGAAGCCACCGTTTCACCGATTGCCGACCGCCGCGAGGCTGTATTGTGGGTGCGGGATATTTCTACCCAACGCGAGTATGATGAACATATACACGAATTGTACCGTATTTCACGTGAATATGAACCGGGTATGACGGAACAAGTGGATAAAATGCTGGCGTTTGGTAAAAAAATCTTCCGCGCGGAGATTGGATTCATGTTGCGTTTTGAGCAAAATAAAAACGGAAAAGAATGTATGGTGTTGTACACGACTGCCAATGATTTCAACTTGGAACGCCACATGATCTTTAAAGTGGATGAATGCTTGCAAGACGTGTTGGACGGAATGCCGGTGTTATTCCCCGATTTAGGCAATGTCGGTTGTACGGAACAATGTATCCACCGTCGACAGAAATTCCAATCTTTAGTGGCCGCCCCGTTGCAGGTGGGGAATAAAATAGAAGGCGCGTTGTGCTTCGCTTCGCGCGATCCGCAAAAATCATTTTGCACCGGAGCAGAAGAATTATTGGGGTTGATGGCACGGTTGCTCAGTTTGCGTATTGAATTGCGCCGTACCGGCAAAATGCTTAGTGAAACATCTCGCTCTTTTGCACGGGCGGTACAATGTGCCAGCACCAGCAGTGTATTGTTGGATACCGACTTCCATATTACAGCCGCCAACGAGCCGCTGCTCCATTTGACGGGATGGCATCTGGCCCGGTTGTTGGGAAGAGATTTCTTTAAGGAACTCACTCGCGCAGAAGATACATCGTTGCAAATTTTCCAATCGGCCTTAGCGCATGCGGATGATACGTCTTTCCAGATTACGCTGGAAATTCTCCGCAAAGATGGCATGTATAAGGAACAGACGTTTGATGTGTTCCTCTGTAAAGATGATATGGGCCAAGTGAACGGATACGCATTGCTAGGTGTTTCGTAAGGAAAATATTCTGTATTAGCCCCGCCTTATCGGCGGGGATTTTTTGTGTCTGTATAGGCCCAAAGGCCCGTGGCAAAATAGGCCTTTTGCTCCTTGTGGGATATTTTCCAAAGCAATACAATATATAATATGAAACGATCTATTGTTTTTCTTTTACTCTTGCTCCCAGTCGGTATTTCTTGGGGGCAAGCCCCTACTTTTTTGCGCACGGCAGAAAAAGCATTGGGAACGACCGTTGTTAACCCACGGTTGGCCACATCTCTTTCACAGACGTTGCGTACCATGCAGCGGACAAGTACATTTGCCCCTTTATTTAAAAGTAATATTCCCGGTAGTTTGGCGCAAATTTCGTTGCCAACGCACATGAATAGTACTTTTGCGTCCGGTTTTTTGTTGCGGCTGGATGGCAAAGTATATGTGGCCATGGCTTACCATGTAGGCGGCAGCAAAGGAACGGAACGTTATGTGCGTGTGCGTACCAAAACAGGTCAAGTGTATAATGTGCCGGTGAATATGGCTGTTAACGGTACTGCCGGTTGGCACATGCCGGATATTTCACTTGCACCGTTGCCGGAAGAATTGCAAGGGTTGGAGTGGGAAACGTTGGAAGTCGCTTCCCCCGATTTATCGCGCCCGGTTTACTCGCTGGGTTATTCCCAACGTTCTACTGATTTAAATGATATTATCCCGTTAAAGCGCGACTTGTGGAGCGCGGAAGGGTATGGATTGCTGGGTGAGTTGGATTTAACTTCCAATCCTTTTGTATCTGCCGAAGAAGGAAACGGCTATTGTGGTTCCCCGTTGTTGCAGGAATTCCCGGACGGTTGGAAAGCGGTCGGGATGCACAGCGGTGTAGATGCCACTGTCCAAACAGGTGTACGGGTAGCCGCTGTTAATTTATCACGCGCGGTGCCTTATTTAGCGGCCCGTATCCGGCAACCCGATTTGGCCGCCAAGAAAGGTTTGTTCTTCCGCGGACAAGAAATTACACGTCTTACTGATGAAGAGCGGGTATCCGCTGTTACCGTAAAACGAAACGGGGAAGTGGTGTATACGCAAAACTTACGCGCATTTACTCAACCGTATAACGATGCACGGGCGGAACTGTCGTTGGCTGATTTCCAAACGCAAACAGGAGACGAAGTCGTTTTTGAAATTACAAAACAACGCACGGCAGATTCGGGCAGAAAAATACGCTACGAAAGTTTGATTATCCGCTAAAAGTGCTTACCGATTACTTTTTGCCTTGCTCCGTTGGAGCAGGGCTTTTTTGTTCCTTTTTGGCAGGCGGAGTGAGTTTGGCTCCGTGCTTTTTAAGAAGTGCTATTATCTTCTTGTTCTTTAAAGCAGTCGCATAATACAGAGCGGTATGCCCGTTACGATCTGCCAAGTTCGGGTCTGCCCCGCGGGCAAGCAGGTAAGAAATTAAATCCAGTTGCGCTTGTTCGGAAGGATACTTTTGGGTGACGGCCATAAGTAAGGCTGTTGCACCTAAATTGCTTTGCGTATTAAGTTTGGCCCCGCGGAAGATGAGAAGTTTGGCGGCTTCGCTTTGACCGTCGCGCGTGGCGATAAACAAAGGCGTCCAGCCGTTTGGCGTGAGGGCGTCGATATCCATGCCCTGTTCGAGCAAATAGTTGATTACATCTTCGTTTCCGCTCGAAGCCGCAGCGTGTAACGCATTAAAAACGGCGCCGGCATATTCTCGTTCTTCATCAGAAAAATAAAATTCAAACGATAAATCGGCCCCGCGTTCCACATCCGTCTTGACGGACAGTAAATCGCCGTAGTAGGCATCCCGCACGAGCCACTCGTTGCGCTGGATGCGAAGAGCATCTCGGTAACTTTTTGCTAACAAAAGTACCCATATACAAACTATAATAATAACTATTTTACGTATCATAAAAGTATTGTAACAAATTGAAACGTCGGACAGTTTATAATTTTCACTTAAATAAACCCCGAGCGTTAACCCGGGGCGTTTTATGTGTTGTGAAGCGAAAACTTATTTTTTTAATAAATTTTCCGAAGGTTTAAAGCGCACTTTGGGTTTGGCGGGCACTTGCACTTTTTCGCCTGTTTTGGGGTTGTGGCGCGTCACGGGGCGGGCCATTTTCAAGTGGAAAGTGCCAAAATTGCTGATGACCACTTTGCCGTCACGTTTTAAGCCGTGTTTAATGATTGCAAAAACTTTTTCCACTGACGCTTTGGCAATTTTGCGGTCCAATACGTCACGGGTTAAATGTCTGATAACGTCGTCTTTATTCATAAACTCAAATCCTTTATTATTTATTTCCGCGGTTGACAAATCCCATGGCGTGTAATAACACGTGGGGTTGTTGGCCTTGGCAGACAATCTGCCAAATCGCGTCTAAGATAGGGGTATGTAAATTGTTTTTGCGGGCGATGTCATATACGCTTTGGACGGAGTTAACCCCTTCGGCAATGGTGCCGACTTGTTTTTTTGCTTCTTCCAAAGAGAGTCCCGCGCCCAATTTTTCGCCCAACCGGCGGTTGCGGGAGATGGCGGACATACCGGTCAAAATCGCGTCTCCGAATCCGGCCAGGCTGTACACCGTTCCGCCTTGGCCGCCTTGGCTGACGAGCACGTCGTTCATTTCTTGCAAGGCTTGGGTAATCAGTGCGGCCTTTGTGTTGGCCCCATCGCCGATGCCGTCAATCACACCGCAGCCGATGGCGAGCACGTTTTTAATGCCCCCGCCGTATTCAACACCGCGGCGGTCTTCAGCGGGAACAACGATAATCGGGTCGCCGTTCATTGCGTCGGCCACTTTTTGCACTAATGCTTTGTCCGGCCCGGCCAGCATAATTTTAGTCGGTACGTTTTGGGCTACTTCCAGCGCGAAACTCGGCCCGGAGAAAGCCAATGTCTTTCCTGCTAATTGGGGTAATTCTTCCTCAATCACTTCGCAAATAGTCTTGAAAGTTTTGTCTTCAATCCCTTTGGAAGCACTCACCACCGGTATTACTTTGCCGTCTAACAACGGTTTTAACTGTTCGCGGCAGAAGGAACGGATGGCTTTGGAAGAAATAACAAAAATAATCAAATCAGTATCTGCCACGGCTTGCGCCACACTGCCGGTGAGGCGGATATTGTCGTGGAGTTTAAAATTAGGAATATTCGGATGGCGGCCGATGGTTTTGAGCACATTGAGTAATTGTTCATTGTATTCCCACAACGAGACGGCAAAGCCTTTTTTGGCCATGTGTTGGGCGATGACGCTGCCCCAAATACCGGCACCGAATACAGTTACTTTATTTATGTTCATGTTGGGTTCTCTTTTTGGCACCGTCTTCGAATTTTAATTCTTTCTGGGCCAGCAGACGTTTGATGTTGGGAACGTGCTTATAAATGACCAATAACCCGATAGCCGTTACCATAATGTTTACGGCCATAGGGTGCTTGCCGATGAAGAAACTGCATGCCGGCAAAACAATACAGGCACAAATAGATCCAATAGAAATACGTCCCCATAGGGCTACACAGATGACAAACGAAGCAAAGGCTAAGGCAGTGGGAATAGGAAGTAACGCAGCAAAGACACCTGCCGAGGTGGCAACGCCTTTCCCGCCACGGAATTTAAGATAAATGGTCCACATATGCCCTAAAATAGCAATCACACCGCACGCAATGGCTACCCAATAGGTATCCGGACTGAAATGGCGGGCTAAACAAACAGGGATAAAGCCTTTCATGGCATCTACCAAAAATGTGCTGATGCCGGCCCATTTACCGACTGTGCGGTACACATTGGCTGCGCCCGGGTTTCCCGAGCCGTGTTGGCGGATATCTATCCCCATCACGCGTTTGGCAATTAGGTAGCCGGTGGGAATGGCTCCTAAAAAATAACTCAGTAATAATAAAGAAATATTTGTAATGGTCATATATTCAATTATAGTATATTTTGCAACTTGAAAAGGGGGTTTTTATAAAAAGAAGGTGGTTTTTTCAGCATTTTTTTGTATACTTAGAAATATGAAAACATCTATTTTACGTTTATTTGCCGGCCTTTTGGCCGTAGTGGTAATCCCTGCTTTGGTGCAGGCAGAAGTGTATACGGATGAGTACATGGTACAAAAGCAGTATCTCATCAACGGTAAGAGTACCTGTCAGGCTATTCGTATCCACCAGAACTGGTTTGTAACGGCAGCCCATTGTGTGAAAGATTGTGCCGAGCAGGGTTGTCAGTTAAAGATGTTGCTAGCCGTGGGGGAGAATATTACGGTATCGGCTGACCTCAATGCTTCGCATGTGTATATACCGCCGAAGTATACCGAAGAATTGGCACAAGAAAAACCTAAAAGTGCGGTGCTGATAGGATGGGATATGGCATTATTGCACTTTACGTCGTCTACTTATAATTTTGAATCTACCGACGGAGTTGTGGTGGAACGGGCCGTATTTGACAAGGCATTAAAAAAGGATAAAAATTTAAGAGCCCAATGGAAAGCGGCTATCGAACCGGTTGTGCGGCCGTTAGTGCTGTTTTCATCGGAACATATAACTCATCTTAATGACAACTTGGTTGTGCCCCGCTGGGATTGGGGAGAAATGACGTACTTTTCCGACCCTAATTATATTTTATATTTAGGAAAACGGCAGGCGGTTTGGGTTTCAGATGGTTTCGGGGTAGAAAAAGGTAACAGTGGCGGAGGTGTGTTGTTAGATAGCAATGGCGGAATTATGGGGGTTGTTTCGGTTAAAAAGGATAATGATTTGCCCCCGCAGGTATTAGAGCAGTTTCCCGAGTTTGCCCAAACTTCCGACTTCTTTATGTTTGTCGGCTTTTCGCAAAAGACAACGTGGAAGTTTGTCAAAGAAACGTTGCGCCAGTTTAATGATCGGGTGAAAACGACGAAATTGAAAGTGGAAGAGCCGCCGGAGCCGGTGTTTTCCAGTGCAACGGCACCTGCTTTATAAAAGTTCTTTTGAGTTATTGGGCGCGGGATAAAATATCCCGCGCTATTTTTTGGACATCAAAATCTTCCGCCGATTGTAACGGAATGCGATAAGTGTTTGTATAGCGGTTAAACCAAGTGCGTTGGCGTTTTGCATACTGGCGCGTGAGAGTACAAATACGTTCTAAGGCGGCAGAACGGGATAATTCGCCGTGCAAAAAGGCAATGGCTTGAGGGTATCCTAATGTTTTGAGGGCAGGTATATCCGGAGTATAGCCTTCGTCCAGTAATTGTTGTGCTTCTGTGCACATGCCGTCAAAAATGGCTTCCGTACGGGTTTGAATGCGTACCGCAAGCGTTTCTTTTTCCCAATCTAAATAACACCACAAAGCATTGGTGTCCGGCAGTTGGAAAAAACGACCGCTTTTTAAGGTGCTGGCCGGTCGGCCGGTGAGTAAGCAAAGTTCCAACGCGCGCATCGTCCGCTGGACATTACCCATAGGGATAGCTGCCGCGGAAACAGGGTCTTTTTCTTGCAGGGCCGCATGCAGACCGGCTTTTCCTTTTTCTTCCAGTAAGGCAGTCAGTTGGGTGCGGGTTTGTTCTGTTCCGGCGGGGAGAGGATCTAAACCGACAAAATAGGCATGCAGATAAAGGCCGGTGCCGCCCGCAAAAATGAGCGGAGAGGACGGATGCTCTTTGCGTACGCGCTCAACGTGTGTGCAAAAAGAAGCTGCGTTAAAAGAGTCTGTTACAGGGAGAAAATCTACTAAATCGTAAGGGACTCTTTCTACCAGATATTCTTTGTTTTCCCACACGCCTTGCGGTTTAGCGGTGCCGATAGTGAGACGTTGATATACTTGGCGTGAGTCGGCCGAAAGGATACGCCCGCCGGTCAAACGGGCCAGGGCCAGCGCAAGTTCCGTTTTGCCCGAGGCTGTCGGGCCGCAAAGGACGATGGGAAGCATGTATACATTGTACTTTATTTGGCGGAAGAGGGTTTAAAGCAAAAAATCCCGCACCGGTGTCGGTACGGGATTGTATTGCGAAAGATTGTTACAGTGGGCGTTAAGCAAACTGCGATTCGTCTTTTTGAATCTTATTGCAAATTTTGTTGCATTTGCAGTTGGGAACGCACACTTCGGGCAGTTTGAGCAACATGCGCGTGTCGCAATCGTTAAAATCATCGGCCATTTCGCTGATGAGTTTGGCATCTTTCGGATCCATCTTGGTGAATTCGATGCCGATTGTATAGACATTTTCGCGCTGTTTTACCCATGCCATGCGGGCTTCCACTTCCATTTTATGGGTGCCGGGAAGTTGCAGGCTGATGGAAAAGCGGTCTGCCATCGGCGCGCCTAAAAAACTAATCATACGCATACCGGAGGCTGACAAGTCGGCCAAAATGGCGACTAAAGAGGTTTCTTTACCGTCTTGTGTCGTGTAATGCAAATTGACGGGTTCAATTAAATTGCTGATGACCGACATGCGCGGATGTCGGCGTTTTTCCGGAAAATATTTTTTTGTCATAGTTAATCCCTCGCAAATAATAAGGTGCCTTCTGCTTTTTCAATTGGTACTTGTACTACACTTCCAACAGGATAAGAGTTGCGCGTCTTCACCCAAAAACTTCCTGACGAACGCCCCTTGTCACTGCTTTCCATCAATACTTCTTGCACGGTGTTTACTTGGGCCGCATAAGCATCTTCGGCCAAACCTCTTACTTTATTTAACAAAATATCAAGCCTTTGTTCCAGTACCTCTTGCGGTAATTGCTTCATCGCGGCGGCTACGGTGCCTTGGCGGGGAGAGTATTTATAACAATAGGCAGTAGAGAAACAGGCTTGGTCTACGAGTGTAAGCGTTTGGGTAAAATCGTTCTCTGTTTCCGTCGGGAATCCGACAATTAAATCAGTAGACACTTGCATGCCGATTTCTTTTAAAGCGGCAATTTTATCCAGTAAAATTTCACGCGTATAACCCCGTTTCATTTCGCTCAGCACTTTGCTCGAACCGCTTTGCACCGGCATGTGGACATGGCGGGCAATCTTAGGATTATCTTTAATACTGCTGATAAACTCCGGCGTAAAATAAATGGGATGCGGGCTGGTAAAACGTACCCGCGCCACGCCGTCAATTTCGCTGGCGCGGTTAAGCAAATCGGCAAAAGAGACATTTCCGTCTTTATAAGCATTGACGGTTTGCCCCAGGAGCATAATTTCCTTAGCGCCATTTTGAACTTTGTGTTTGACTTCTTGCAAAATATCTTCGGCCGGCAAGCATTTAATCGGCCCTCGTACCGTTGGAACAATACAATAGGTACAGGCAAAATTACATCCGCGCATAATAGTGGTGTAGCCTGTTAGCGCAGTCGGCAATGGCTCCCCTTGCGGAGTGGTGCGGGGGAACAAACCGCTTTTATCCAAAAGATCACCGAAGTATTCAATGCTTTTGGCACCGGCGAGAATATCCAAAAAAGGATAGCGTTTTTTTAAGGCGGGGCCTACTCGTTGAGCTGCACACCCGGCAAAAATGACGGCTCTGCCCGGCCGTTCCTTTTTCCACGCGCCCAGACGTCCCAAAAAAGAAATAGCGCGGTGCTCGGCATGGTCACGCACGGTGCAGGTGTTAATCAGTACGGCGTCAGCTTGGTCTAAGTCGTCCGTGCAACTAAACCCGCGCGCTGCCAAATGGGCCGACATTTCTTCAGAGTCGGCCAAGTTCATTTGACAACCATACGTTTGGATAAATACTTTTTTTGTCATATACAAAAAAGGCGGCCTGTTGACAAGCCGCCTTGGCGAACATTAAAAGATTTCGCTAAGTTTTTGAATGCTTTGCACCAAAGGAGCCGTTAAGTGTAATTTAATTACGCGGCGTCCTTTTTCTTCCAAGGCTTTGAAATCGCCCAGGGCTTGTGCGTTACACAACTGACCGAAAGAATATTTCTGGCCCGGAATTTTGATATCCGTTTGCGGATCGGCCGACAAAATGAGAAATACCCCGTTGTTGCCATCACCTTTGTGCAACTGACCGGTGGAGTGCAAATAACGCGGCCCATAGCCGAATAATACCGCCCGTTTGGTGCGCGTCATGATTTTATCGCGCAACGCGAGCAGGGCTTTATCCACTTCTTCCGACGGATATAAATAGGGAAGAAGGGCAATGTAATCGTTGCTTTCCAAAAGGGAATACACATCTTGGGCTAGCGAAGATAATTTCACTTCATCGGCGATATCTTTGGATACTAAGATAGGTGCAGCGATCGTTTCCGGGATGTTGCCGGCGGCTAGTTCAGCCAGCACGGCTTTGGTCATCGTTTTGGCCGCTTGCACATTGGGTTGGTCAAACGGATCGATGGCTAATACAGCACCGGCTGCGGCGGTGGCAATTTCCCACAGCAAGAATAAAGCACCTAAATGATATGTGGACGGAATTTGAATGGTCATCACGGGATAACCGCGTTCGGCCAATTCTTTAGCGTATTCTTTTACATGTTTATCATCTTCCGTTCCGGTGGAAAGATGGACAAAATATCTGTCATCTTTGTAATCAAAATTGGGATGTAGTTGTTCACCCACAACCGGTACAATGCCTTTGCCTTCTTTGCCGGTAGATTCGGCTACCAGTTGTTCGGCCCATAAGCCGAAAGTAGCAATGTCTTTGGGCGTTAAAAGGGTGAGTTTGTCTTTACCGTGGTTGACATTGCAAGCACCCATTAACGCACCGAGTTTTACTGCGGCATTGTCTTTGGCGGGTGTTTGAGGTTGGAACGTTTCGGCTTCTTTTTGAGCAATGTCTAAAATCTTCTTTACATCAATGCCCATTAATGCGGCCGGTACAATGCCGAAGAAAGAAAGCGCGGAAAAGCGTCCGCCGATATCCGAGGGGTTAATGAACGTGTGGCGAAAGTGATGTTTTTTAGCCAGTTCTTCTAGGCCAGTTCCCTTATCGGTAATGGCAACGAAATTTTTCCCGGGTTCTTTAACGCCGGCTTTGGTCACTTCGTCTAAGAAATAGGCAAATTGGGAAGATGGTTCCACAGTGCCGCCCGATTTGCTGGCAAAAATGAAAAGCGTTTCTGCGGGGTTGATGCGGCTGCGGGCAGACATTACCCAATCAGGGTTAGTAGTATCCAGCACAATCATTTCCGGCCATTCGTTTTGTTTGCCAAAAACAGTGCGGAATACTTCCGGCGCGAGCGAAGAGCCGCCCATGCCCATTACGACAAAATGTTTGAAATTTGTTTTGGCGTCTTGTGCAAAATTCAGCACTTCTTCCAAGTGTTCCAAGGTCCAATCATATACTTTTTGCCAACCTAAAAACTTAACGATAAAGTCCTGATGTTCTTTATCTTGTTTCCACAGGCTGGGATCTTTGGCCCAAAATTTTGTGTCAAAGTCCAGGTTTTCCAGTTTGATAAGTCCTTCCCGAATAATCCCATCGGTAAGCGGGGTTTCTTGTGTGTTCATAATCTCATCCTTAATAGGGCCCGAGGCCTTATTTAAAATTGGTATTTTCTATTGCTTTTACTTTATTCAAGCGTCCTTCGTGGCGGGAACCCGTCTGGAAAGATGCT